>Ga0181612_160858_pt1 | contig 23914 bp, 16 predicted proteins | sample HoacroProtozoa21_FD_119630 | JGI IMG/M metagenome (GOLD analysis project Ga0181612, IMG submission 119630) | Hoatzin crop microbial communities from Cojedes, Venezuel. Combined Assembly of Gp0051906, Gp0051904, Gp0051908
CCTCCATCCCCTTGTACTGCCCCCCCCCCCAGCTGCTTATGGCAGACCAGAATTAGGAGTTAAAGGTTAATGGGTCAAATCTTCATCAAGGTGACAAGCAGCACACTGGCTTTTCCAAGAAAGCCATGGCCACCCCATTGCCCCAACCCCGTGGCACACTCAGGTCACCCCAGCCCTTACCTTGCTCCAGAGGGGAGAGCTCGCCATGTGCGTGGAAATGTCCCCATGTCCCATAAGCTCCAGTCAGGGCCCCTCACTTTGATACTGTAATTTAGCAACACGAAAACAGTTGTGTTCTGAAATTAAGCATACAAGGAGCTCTCCTTAAGCTGGGGGAATTATTTCCACATCATTTCAAATTTTCTGCTCTATTAATTTCCCTCTAGTCTGTTATTTTCTTCATTTGTCCCAAGGCTCCTGGGTTTCAGCAGAGCCAGCGTTAGGCATGATGCTTAGTCCCTTCTCCTCCAGCCAAATCCCAGTGGTTGTCTGGGCATCCAGCTTGCTGGATCCCTGTAGGTTCAGCCAGGTCCTGGACTTGCAGGCCAGAGCTGCCCCAGGGTGCTGGATGCTCCTTCAGCACCATCATCTCCAGTCCTTCAGAAGGAGAACCTGCACTAGGCAAAGGGACACGAGGCTGACTCGGTGCCTGCCTGCATCATGAGGAACATGAGGAAGAGGTCATGCCTGAACATGAGGAAGAACTTCTTCACCCTGAGGGTGATGGAGCCCTGGTCCAGGCTGCTCAGGGAGGTTGTGGAGTCTCCTTCTCTGGAGATATTCAAGACCCACCTGGATGTGGTCCTCTACAGCCTGCTGTAGGTGACCCTGCTTTGGCAGGAGGGTTGGACTACATGACCCACAGAAGTCCCTTCCAACCCCTACCATTCTGTGATTCTGTAAAATGAAGCATGAGGTTACGCTGTGCAGAGGATTGCACTGAATCTGTGGCCAGAAGCTGTGCAACAGGCTGTCTTGGGATCACCACCCTCACCCTGGTCATGCATGCTGTTTTTTCTGACTTCTAGCTGATCTCCCTCCACAGTCCTGGTCTGCACGGAGCCCTTGTCTGCCCTCCCATTCCACAGCCAGGAGGTGACCTTCTCTTCCAGTCTCAGCTGGCCTGGGCTAGACCAGCTTTCTTTGTTGAGCATGTGCCCTGCTTGCTTGTGAAGAGAAATCTGCCTTGCTTCCAGTGAACGATATTTGATTTCAGTGGTTTGCATTGTGTGCTCTGCTTCCTGCTGCATTGCTGTAACAGCTTGTTCCGTCACCAAATTTTATCAGAAAAAGGTGCCAAGGAAGAGAGAGCATTGAAATTTAAAGCAGTCGATGGCCAATGAGCTATCTCCAAGAGACACCCTATAAGGCCTGTGACTCCTGTCTTCTCTGAGAGGAGTTCCACCTGCATTCTTTCACCCCCAAAAATCCCCTTCAGAGGAAGGGGAATGGTGTTAGAGGCAGCCTGAAACAGAATTAGCAGGGTTGGAGAGGGAAACTGTTTGACTGTCTTGTCCTGTTTGATATGTTGCCATAAAGTTATTTACGCTTCCTGCTGTTTTTCTTAGGACTAAAAAAGGTAATTAAGTGTATACAGAGATAGAACTACACTTATCTGAGGTCCTCAGTATCTTGGAAATGGTGTTGTGGCTGTGGCTGCTTTGCAGACAAGCCAGTCTCTCTCGCTTGCTTTCCTTTAAGTGTTTTACTTCTGGCACAGTTCACATGGAGAGCTGTACCTGACCTTAGCTGGGGACAGGAGCTAAGTATGTTGCCCAAGGTGAATCCATGACATAAGCAGAGCCCTCAGCTATGAATCCCTGCTTCTCATCTCTCCCCTTCTCATTCTTCACCCTGTGGTTGCATGCCCTTTCACACACTGTCCATTATCTTTTGTTTCTTCTGCCTGTTTCTAAGAATGAATGACAGGAGATGTACTACATGAGGTAGGTAGTTAATCTGTGAGGAAAGTTCTGCAAATGGTCTATCTGCAGCAGTGTAGGAGAACTGAAAAAGTGGCACTATTTCTCTTCTCCTTTATAAGTCCTTGTTTTTTCATGGAAGGGTCTGGGATGTGCTGTGAAGAAATCCATGAATAGGCTGTCACACACGGCAACGTATGATCTCAAGAGCTAGGAAATCCCATTGGCATAGTGCTAATATACTCTGGAAATAACGGACCTGAGTGCACAAGACACTGTGGTAACCCATCAGAGCGGTGTCCTGCCTTCCAAGCAGAGCAAACACTTGCTTTTTCCAGCCCCCATTTCTACCATTCTGACCCTGTACCTTGAACAATCAATTTCTCTCTTAACTTTTGGCCAGTTCAGGATCTTCTGCGTCAGAGATGTTAACCTCATGGAAATTAAACACTCTTGGTGGGTTTCCAGCCCTCACAACAGTCGAATTCCAGTCCTTGAGCTCCCTGCAGCCTTTAAGGTGTTCAGTTGTGGGTTGTTGCCATTTAGTGGCAAAATTGGTGTAAGGTTTGTTCTGTGATGCCCTGCTGTGATTGCAAGCATCCAGCCTCAGACAGTCAGACCTGCCTGCCAAAGCAAGGTCATGTCCTGAGTTGTGCACCTTGAGGAGATCAGGGTAAAGGTATTTGATGATCCCACTCTAACTGTTCCAGGGACGCTAGAAAGCTAAGCTATGTGTGCATATTTGGAGAAGAGTAGTGTCTGCTCCATGAGACAGCGTTATCCTTTGGAGGCATGTGTCAAAGTTCTGCATTTTTAGTATATTTCTTTTTGTAGTATCCGTTGAAGAAAGCTCTTCTTGCAGAAAGGCTGTCCTGTCAGAGTTGGGAGGATGTCTATGGGCAGGCAGAAACTCCTTTACCAGTTGGAAGAAGCCACAAAGCTGCCACAGTCTAGCTTTTTGTTTAGTGCTAAATAGTTCTTTCTGAGCCATAGGTGTAGAAACTTCCTGTGCTGACTGGTGTGGATGCTTGAAAGCACCAGTAATGTGCAGTTGTAAGAATATATATGTAGTTTAAATACTTATTCAGTCTTTCTGGCAATGCTAGGAAACGGAGAAAATTTTAAAAATCTTAAGAGGCTGTCAAGGCAAGCACGTGTTCTTCTGAAGTCTCCCATACCAGGCACAGAGCTCCCTCCTGAACAGGGCCCAGAGCTGGTCAGGAGAGGAATGCAATGACAGTGCTACGTGTGCTCCCTGCTCTATAGCTATGGTGGTTATTATTTTGAAAACCTGCTTACTGGTCTACAGAAACAAAGCTCCAAGTCCTTGACTCCTGAAATTCTTCGTAAAAACCACTTCCGCCAAAAAAGAGTTGAATTTAATCTGCAGCCTGAAATATTTGACTAGAACATGAAAGTGAGCTTGGAGAGGAAGGGTTACTTGGTAGAATTGATGTTGCAATTTACCTGACTCTTTTCCAACTCTAGATATTGCTGACATGGATGTTGCAATCTAATTTCTAAATACCCGTATTTCCCAAATACTTGGTATTTGGCTTTGTTTTTCACTGGATTCTTCTCAAAAGTCAGGACTTACCTAGGCAGTTTGATATAAACAGTTACTGAATCGTGATAGTGCTCTTCTGTACACATTTATACGTGCTTATAGGAAATAGGTTTGTGATATAAAGGCTGTTCTCATCAGTATCAGTGTGCAGGAAATTTAGGTAAATGTATTTTTTGATCATTACTACAGCATAACTAAGCTGTTAAAGGCAGTGCTCTTCCAAAGCATTAAAAATCTGCTCACAACTTCAACAATAACAACATCTTAGTTTGTTCCGTTGGTGCCCGTTGTCTTGAACTGCTGCAGTTTAAGGGGACATCTTTTTGTTGGTCTTGATTGGCCTTGATGGAAGCAAAGTTCTTCAGACACACCAGCTGAAGTATTTCTCACTTGAGCAGAAATTTTTTTAAAGCCTAAATATATGGGTGAAAGCTGTCATGTACAGGATGACTTCAAAGTCTTCACCGTTCTCCCCTACGCTTCCCCATCCTTGACTATAAAGAGAGAACAGCAACTTTGGTGTACAACATGCAGGTGGATCTTTTAAAACCAGATACAGACTTATAGCCAAGCTACTGAGACAGAGAGTTACGTGCCTGTTAGAATATTTCATGAAGAGGAGCTGTTCAGCATGACAGTGATACTAACTTGGGGTTGGAGGCATCAGGGTACGTGGTCAGTGACAGCGGGGACTCACAGGTCAGGGAAGGGACTAAGGAGCTTGAGTGAGTCCGTTTTCTAGTGTCCAGGAGGATACTGATCTTGAGGGAGCAGAACAACCTAACATCAGAAAAAGAGATCCTATATGATATCTCAGATTAAACATGCAGAATAAATGCATTTCAAGTCCAAGGTTTATAGTGTGCCTGTGCACAGGAGATAACCTTTTATATCCCACAACCACTTTGTGGAGACTCAATCTCATCTCCTGTAGAAAAATAAAAAGAGCTTTTTTTTTTGTAAGCTTGCCCTACATGCTGTTATCAGATATATGTGCATGCAAATGAAGCAATCTTCTATTTACATGGCTTATAGTTGGTAAGCAAAGTCTTCTGCTATGTCCCTTTGGAACAGGCTACAACAGAGAAAGCAAGACTGGGAGAGCTGGCATGATGTTGGGCAAAGCCTGCTAAGAAGCCAATGTGTTTGTGACTGCACAGATAAGATCTGCTTTTAAATAGCACTTCATATTCAGTGTGGTCAATGAAGAAATTCTATGTGCGCACACTTTATTTTTCTATTGAAATGGTGTTCTCTAAGGCACGGCTGATAAGCCATTCAGAACAACATAACCTGGTTTATCAGGACGGGAAGTGAAGAACACTTCTTCCACAACTTCCAAAGTGACTAAGCTCTGGAAGAATAAACAGTATCTATTTGCCTATTATCAAATCACTGTGAATAGACCTTGTTCCAAGAATAGCTACAAAGTCTTTGTGAGGACTCTAGTTTGGGCCATACATGTTACACTACATCCAAGAACTAGTCCCTAAAATAGTCCGGTGCCCTAATGCTGTGCTTGCCTGCTGCCTCACTGTGAGTCAGACACCGCTTCCCGAAGAGCTCACTTTCTCCTGCGGGATCTCTACTCAGCACTGCCCACACCCAGTCCTGTTGCACTCTTGAGAAGGACAAGTCATCGCTTGGGGTTAGATGGTTGCAAGCTGTGCTTATGGTCTTTGTTCCTAAGACTACCAAGATCATGCTTTCCCAGCCAAAAAGCAGCCAGATGACTCTCCCTTCATCCCCTTTTCTTGCTTATACACAGCTATACTGGTCAGGACCTGCCTCTGAGTAATTCCCTTGCCTTCTCTGAAGGGTGTCGTCTTAAAAAGGGCAATGATACATGGTTTTGAAAGAAACATACGAAAAGGTGTGCTTAAATAACAAGGGCAATTGTTTAAATCTTATTCCTTAGAGCTGTAGTCTCCAAAATTTTGCTTGGCATAACCTTTTCGCTCAAGAGTTGCCATTAGGAAGAACATCCTCAGTGCATACATCATGTAAACATTGTCCATCTTTTACTCAGTAATGCTAAGAAGCTAGAGCTTAACTGTTATGGAAAATCGCTAAATTGCTTGTGGACCACTTGCTTCTATTCTGACTGGTGAAATAAAAACTCAGTCTGGGCTTCCGCTGTACAAACAGGACAGGACAACTGGAAGAGGTTTATTATCCAAACAGTTTATTACCATTTCTTCCAAGCTCTATTTCTTACCAGCTCTGCTAAGCTCTACCTATTGACACCCCTATTAACAAGACACTACGGACTGGCTGCCGACGGTCTGTGCTGGCTCTAGGACGTGCCGCACTGGGGTCCATCCGCAGGGCTGGGGCTGCAGGTGCAGGTGGGGCAGTGGGGGACGGTTGGGCTTTGGCCATGGGGTGGCCTTGGCCTCGGCAGAGCTGGGGCTGCTGCTAGTGCAGGCACTGCAAGCTGCGGAGGAGCAGGAGCAGGATGCTGGAGGCCCTCCGGGCTTTGGCTGCTGGCTAGCAGCAGAAGGAAGAGGGCCAGCAGGATGAAGCTCTGGCTGCCTGCTGCTCCGGCAGGCTCTGGGAGCGTGGGAGCAGCTGCCGGGGGAGATGGACAGGCGCTGCCGAGCCCAGGAGGGGCTTCAGCCCTTCGCTTGGTGGGTGGAGACGCCTGCGTGTCCCCCGCAGGCTGACTGTCCGGGCTTCTGGAGGGGGGCCTTTCCTCCCACTGCAGGGCCTCCAGGGCTCTCCGTTTGATGTCAACCCTCCTCTTGCATTTTCCCAGCAGCTGGGGATGCTGCCTGGTGAAGCTGGGGTTACTGCATTAAGTGCTGGGAAATGGGAGGAGCAGAGGATATTTCACCATCAAGCTTCAGACTGCTACAAATGGATGTGAATCCTCTACCCAAAACACAGATTCAACTAACAAGCCAGTTCCTAACATGTTCTGACCCTCAAAAAGTGTCCATATTCAGCTTTTGGATTTCACTTTATCTCCAGAAAATCCTCAGCAATTTAGGCTTGCTTGGAGGGTGAAGCTCACCAGGTGTTCACGCAAGCCAAGGAACAGCAAGGAACATGCAGTTGCTGGCAGCAGGGCAGACGCTTTGGGTTGGAGAGCCAGGACCCCAGCGATCACAGCCACCCCTCCCATCTCTGCCCTCAGGACGCATCTTGTTGTGTTTTCTCCTGCAAAAGCAGAAAGGGGAAGAAAGGAGCTGGCAGTCACAGGAAGATGGTCAAGACAAAAGAAGAGAGGCACTACAGCTGCAGTGAGTTTGAGATGTGCTGCTTTGAGTCATCCTGTGTTGTAGGAGAAGCCACTGTCCCCTGCAGCACTTCAGGCCTTCTCAGAAGAATTTTTTTCCCATCAGAAGTCATGCAGCCCTACATTTCTTGGTCAGGTTTACTCCCTCTTGGAAAGCAGACACATTCCTCTGCCTTTCAGCTCAATGCCAGGTCCAAATGTGCCTGGTAGATAAACCAAGCCCTATCAAGACCAAAAGCATTCTTGTCTATCACTGTACCTTGACTCATTGTACAAGATCTTTTTTACCAACTCCTGGAGATGTGGGAAGCAGCTGGAGCCCGGGATTCATGGGAGGAAGGGACAGCATATCAGGCACCTCCAAAAATAGAAAGATCAGAAAGGTTAGGGTCAAACCAAGTGAGGCAGACAAAGCCCATAACGCCTGCCAGGAGGATGAGCAACGCAAACAGTGAATGCCTGCATCTGAAGTAGAGATTTTTTCCCAGTCACAGCAGAGGAATGTGTTTTAAGCAGCTGGCTTTTGGCCTTCTGTTTTAGTTACTCTTACAAAGGCAAAACCAAAAGGGACGCCATATCCCGCTTTACTGAAGCGCAGAAGGAAACATCTGGGAAGGGGAGGCAGAACATGACAAAGTTCAGACCAGCCTAAAGGGAGACACACACAAATCCTCCTGCTCAGCCTGCTGAATATGTAGGTATTTATCTACACAGCCTGCTACCACAGCCGAATGGAAAATACCTGCTGGGCTTTGGGATGTTCCAAGCAGCCAGAAGGAGAACAGGGGCAATATCACACTCAGCTACTCCTCAGGGGTTGCTTGGTTTCTTGAATAACCACCACAGAAGGACCAGATGCTCAGCTGATGTGAGCAGGCTCCACAGCCTCCACCATAGCTGCATTCATACCTACATCAGTTCAACAGCCGCATCGCTACCGCCCAGTTTTCAAGCTTGTGGTAACTTTTAACCTGTGCAAGTAGAAGCAGAAAAGCAGAATGAGGAAGTGATCCACTGAAACTCGTCCTTTGTGAGGGACTTCCCTAGAGAACCAGCATGAGAACTGCCTGGCCAGAGAAGTGCTGCACTAAACCAGGCACTGGAGAATGGCCAAGAACTGGTTCAAGCTGGGTGCTTTGTTCACAGAAGACAGTACCTCTGCCAAGTGCGGGCAGGGCTAAACACTGTTATAATTAGAGCTGAGGTGCCAGGCCAGTTGTTTCCAACTCCTGTTATTTTTATTACATGTCTTCCAGTAATTTATATTCACCTGAAGAAAGCCAGTGTCCGATTTCAGGGGGTAGGAGAACTTCATGCTAAAAGTATCCAGTGTTTTGTTTTCCTAGTTATGCAGAAAGGTCCTCAATGCAAACCTAGGTGCACCATGAAGGCTCATAACTAGAAGGCAGAGGGGAAGGACCCCACTTGCTAAGCCAACTTCTTGAACAATTAGGGTTGGCAGCATTCAGTTCTGTCAAATTACTCCAAGGATAATTTTTCTAATCAGCAAGCATTTATTAGAAATTGCAGAGGTACAGTAAGGGACTGGCACAGGGAGGGACAGGCTATTTCATCTGCAACTGTCCTGACCTTCAGGGAAAAAACCCTCCAGCATAACATAGTTGCCATAAATACTTACACCATGACAAAAGATGTCAGAAATGCAAGCTGTTGACATTACAGGATACTTAGCCAAAATGAAACCTTATGCCTTTCAAACAGTGAGCTGTAAAGACAAGCAAGTTTTATGACAGTGTGATATGCTACCCTAGAACTTAGAGGGTAGGGAAGCGCTGCTGACATTGAACACACAATACTAATTTCTTTGAAGGAAGTTCATTTCCAAATGATACAGAACTGTCTAACTCATTGCCAAGTTGTGGATCTAAACCAAGCAAGTTCATGAAAGGGTTAGACAGACCAGTGCAGAAAGGGTTCACTAGCACTTTTACGTCCTGAGCTGTATCCTCTGGCTCAAGGGTGCACATCAGCACCTTCCCTTAGTGTCTGCTGCCAGCTGGATGGACGTTTGGTATGACTTGCTTGCCACGTACAGTCAGCCAAGACTCAAGTATTCAAGTCTTAATTTTGTTTGAGCAAACCAAAGCCTCCTCGCCTGGTGGTGGGAGATTTTACAGGCTTGTCTTTCAAAGTGTCTCATGTGTTTAGTTCTTCCTTCTGTCTCTTGTGAGTCTGAGCAGAAGACAGGCCTCCAAAGAGGGCAGACACCTCCGCACAGGGCTGCTCTGCTTCTTGTTTGTAAAGCATTACAACACACTGTGCAAACAAACAGTCTAACCTCGGATGAAACAGACGTCTTAGATAAATCCCATGCACAGGATTAGTCATGCTGATGTTGCAATCATTGGTGTCATGGATAAAAATGACCCAAAGAGGAGGAGTATGAGAATCTTCCACCACGGCTTATTTACATTAATTATAAACAAAGACTCCCAACTCTCTTGTGCTAGCTCAACAACTACTTGCACCTACCTGTTGTCTGTTATCTTAGCTCAGGACTATGCTAGAGCAGATTTTCTGCCACACCTCTGGAATGGGCTGTCTTGTTCTTACAAATGCAACCAAACAGCAAAAGCACAATTTTACTGCAACTGCTTTATACATGCTTCTTGCACAGCTGCAGGAACAATTCCTCACTGCTATAAAGATGTACCCTCATCTCACATCCAAACAACATAATTACAAGGTAAATGTTCCTGGTGCCAACCACACCACAAGCTCTTACATAGGTGAATGTCCTTATTCAGTGTGGTACAGCACCAAACACTGCCCCTGAGCTGAGCCGTGGTTGCTGCTGTGCTGGTGATATTAGCACTCACGATGCTTGTGCTGGGCTTAGACCATAGAGAGAAGGCTTTAGTATTAAAAAAATTCACTAGTAAACTCATTAAATTGTTTTAAGTTAAACACATCTTTCATATAACCCCTCCCTTTCCCAAGTGGAATACAGCTGTGCAGATGTGATGCTCTTACAGCTTTTGACCTAATGCTTTTATGCAGTAGAGGAGGTGGAAAGATGATACAAAGCCCACGCATGCTAAACCACCTTTGCAGCAGGAAAATCAAACCCCTTACATAGCAAAAGCAACCACAGAGAGTCAGGTCACTGGGCTAAAGCAATAGATCAGGTGGACAAACTGAGATATCTGACTGATTTTCTTGGGAGTGGGTGAGTACTTAACACAGATTGTGCAATTCCTCTGTCCCTGCTCTGCAAACACAGCCTGATGTCCAAACACCAGCATCTGTAACAGCCTTACTCTGTACCAGTATAGTTTGCATGCGTTTTGCAAATAAACAAGCAGTGACTCATAACTGACAGGCTTGGAGAAACCCAGGGCAGGGTTTATAACATAGGCTAAATCATCACCTTCTCATTTATCCCAGGATGCCACCGTACGTAGTGGGACTGACTGCAGCAGGGTAACTCCAGAGAGGAAGCAACGCTGGATGCCGAGGCCAAATCCTCCTGCCCCTGCTTGCCGCGAGTAGCGCCTCGCCTGAGGCAGAGTCCCGCAGCAGCACAAGTTCGCTCTGGCAGCTCAGTGGCATTCAGTCTAACTGGTACCAGCAGCCCTGGCCTGGCAGGATATCCCACAAAGGTGGATGCTCATCCTATATCCTCACCCAAAAGTACCTCTGCCCCCCAGCCAGCGCTGTGTATGCCAGCCCACCCTCCAGGTAGCTACACTGAATTAGCACTGGGCAAGTGAAAAAAAACTACAGAAGATACTAGACAGAAATTAATGTTTAACCTTTGTTTGCCTTACACTACTGCCAAATAGTTGCAGGCAATCCAGAAATTTTTTCCACTCACTTGTTTCTAATTTGTGAGCAACCTTGTTTCCTCTGCCATGCAAGGACCTCTATCAACAGCAGACCTAAGGAAAGCTGGTCCCTCATGGATTTAGTATTTGGATAATAAGTTTCTGCATGTTTGGGTTTTTTTTCCTTATGGTTACTATGGTTCAAGTCTGCTCCAGCCTCCTGGTCAGTGTATTGTAAGGTCTCTATCCACTGGCTATATGGTTTCAGAGATCCCTTAGGGACCTTTAAAAACTTTACTGTTCTTTGAGCTTTTCATTGAACTGAAGCATAGCGACCACATTCAAAGCCACTGGCAGGCAGTCAGCACAACCACAGCACAACCATGTGCCATCACGAAGTTCAGCTTAAAACAGATGGAAAAGGAAGCCAATGGTGAATCATATAATGGCCTAATCATAAATCCTTTAAAATGCAAGAGAATTGCAATACCAAATCCGAAAAGGCATCAAATCAGAAAATTCTTGTTTGTAGCCTCATCTCCTCAACTCCTAGAGATACAGCCTGAACCTCCAAACCAAACAGCTTGAACAGTTGTGATCTAGCTACCAGGTTCTTCAGCCCTGAATGCCCAGACAGTAGGGAAACTCTTCAGTCCAAATCTGGAGTCTTGTTCTTCTCTCACAAACAGCAGCTGCCACAACTGTCTAGCATAAAACCTCCTGTCACAAGAGGAGAGTCAGTCCTTTATCCTTGCAGCCCATCACCCTGCAGGACTGCCTGGTACCACTGGAGAAGCAGTAGCTGTATGTAAATGGATGGCTGATTCATGCTGAGACACTGGTCTATTTTCTTATCGTCCTCTCCCAGTCTCACCCAGCACAAGAGAGCTGTAAAGCCAGTTCCCTGTGTGGTCCCACTCCAAGCTGCAGTGGCCACACTGGGCTGAGCAACCAGAGACATCAGTGGCTAACTAGAGGCTGTGATTCTTAAGGCTTTGTCTGGTTGTAATTTAGCCATCTCATTCTGCTTGATGAAGGCTCAGTGCCTTCCTGCCCACTTTACTCAGCAGTGTCTGAAAATGCCATCTGAGCAAAGGGCTGGTGCAGGGACAGAGGCTGCTAGGATCTGCTTGCAGGCTGCAGAAAGATGAGCAGAGCCATACTAAGGCTGCCAGTTTGAGCTTCCAGTGACTTTACCTCGCCTCCTCACCTCCCTCAACATGCATCCAGAGGCACACAGTCATCTCCCCATCCTTCCCCTCTTGCTTGGCAAGGCCCAGCTGTGCTCCTCACTTCTCCCCGGGGCAGCCCAGGTGTGGGCTGGGGCCACTACACCACCCCAGAGGTGGAAGCTGGGACCTGCGCACTGGCAGGGTGGGGGGCATGCAGGAAAGGGCAACCCCAGGCTGCAGCAAGCTCACTGCAGCATGAACAGCCAAGACATTTTACTCCTTCAAGTACCCTCTACTTTGAGATTAACTCAAATAAAGGTTGTTTCATTCATAGGACAATTAAAGCTTGCAAGACAAGTGACTGGTGGGACAGCTACTCGCAAACAGCCCTAATTATTATTCAAGACCCAGGCTGGTGTTTACTTTAAGGACTCTCCATGTTCCAGTACAGCTCTTCCACTACCCACAATACTTCGGCAACATCTGAGGCCACAGTAACCGTTAAACTGTTGTCCCGTGGTTTGGGTGAAAAGCTGTGTTAAACAATATCGACTTATCTTGAGGTGATCTAAGCAAAGTTGAGCAAATGGGAGATGTGCTCTCGCCACAGAAAGCTGTGCAGAGCCCCAGGCTAGGCAGAGCATTGCCGACACCTCCATCTCAAGTCAAGTCCAAGGGCTGCCTAACCTCATCTCTTATGCAGAGCAACACCAGACACTTCCCAAGGAGGTACAGGAACCCCAGCCTGCCTGCACAGGTCTCAACCTGTCCTCCAGTACCTTGGGCTTGGTTTATGTCTGGACCATAACACCCGTTACTCCCTCAGGAAAGTATCACCATTCATTACAACACCAGGTCACCTTGATTCCCATTTAAGAACTTGAGTAGATGCTCCGTCTTACTAAATTTATGGCCTCACCAACTTCTGAAGACAATGAGACACAAGTAAACTCAGTTAATCAGTGGTTAAAATGAGTTTTTCACTGCCCAATCATCCTTTAGTTAAGTTCCACAATTTCATGGGAAGAAGCTCCAGATGGGCCAGAGATGTGGGGAACAGGAGGTCCTCCCCAGCTACCACACAATACATACCATTCCTGGGCAGCTTTTTGTTGCCACCAGTCGTGCTGGGAACAGCACTGTGCCCTGTGACACAGTGGATTTGATTTATAATAAAACCAAAAAGAGGAAAAAATAGGACAGCCTTGACAAGATCCGCTTGACTCACCCTTGCTGCTGTGTTTAATATTGTTGGAGAATTGCTCCACGCAGGGAGCAATTTAGAATAAGCTTGATGAGGAAAAGCTTGTGATGAGGAAAGCTCATCTGCTTTACTTTAGACCAGCTGCACGCCTGCCCAGCACAGATGTACTTGGCACGTATATGGAGACGGCTCACACATACTGAAGGAGCAGCTCATTCAATAACCACACATTTATGAGACAGTTTCTAATCAAACCCTTCCTCCAAGCAAAGATAACAGGCTATCCTCGACAGTCTCACCACAAGTACATGACAGCTCCAACATTCTGTCGTCTGCAGCACACAGCAGCTTCATTGTGCAAGGACACACCAAGCAAACATGACAATCCCAGCCTCAGGGAACCCATCCCCTGTCTAACTCAGAAAATTTTGTGCTATGAATTTACCCTAAACCTACATCTTGAGTAAGACTTCCAAGCTGTCTGTGGTACACTGGCAGATTGCATGGCAGTGCCTCCAGCTAAGCTATATGCCTGCTTGCCTGCTTTCCTAATGCTCTGCTCCGCATGGGCGCACAGAGCATGGGAGATATCTTTTTACTGTAGGTGAAAAAACGTCATTCTGTTCAAAATGTCATTGCTGTATTGCTTCCTACTTTGACTTCTCTCTAGACTACTGTGGTGTGGTGAGACAAGGACGACTGCCTGCCCTTGGGTTAGACAGTTATTAAGCTACAAGCGCAGGCCTCCAGCAGCTGGAGAGGCTTCACTCAGGCTTAGCAGGGGTGAATGCAGCGACAGCACAAGTGCCCAGCAAGGGGATGCTCAGCCAGCCCTGCTACAGTGAGCAGCCACAGAGCTATGATGAGAACCCAAGAAGGCAATTTGGCAAGCAGCAAAGCAGAGCCCTCTGCTTGCTGCACAACCCACCTCCCCATACACCTTTTTATCGCCAAGAACATGGCATATTGAAATCTCATTTCCTACATTAACATCTTATCATGTTGCCTCATCTTGATTACTAGTGAAGCCTGTGAGTGATTTCATCTTCTCCTGTCAAGCCTGGCTGTCTCAAACCATCACATTTCTATGCATTCTGAAGGAAAAGAGAATTCCCTCGGTGAGCAAGTAGAGAAGGGAGACCCTTTTGTGCTCCTGCTAAGAAAAGGGCTGCCTGAGGGCTGGCCAGCAAACACATGCACACACACACTTCCCCAAGTGGGAAGCAGCCAGGGCACAGAGTGCTTCCAGCCTAGTTAGTATTTAGGGGATTTGGGAGAAAAGTGAGGATAATGAGGGGTATTAAGAGTTTATGCATCAGAGGCAAGTATGAGTGATGTTGGACTTCACCAAACCTGTTGTTTACACAGCAGTTTGTCCCTTGCTTAGGTTACAGTCAGGACTCTATGCTAAGGGCTTTCTCTTCTCTCAGTGGGTATCGCAATGTGTCAGGTCTGGCCCAAGCAAAGTGGAGCAGCCCCAGGGTAATGGCACTGGAACAACACCAAGAAGAATTTTGCTTCAGGTCCCAGGTTTTACTTTTGGCATCCAGAGCCGTTTTCTTGTTCTGTGTCCCCTTTTCGCCCCTGGTAGGACAGTCCTGTCTCCCAGCAGGGACTGCTCCTCCAGCACATGTGGCACAGGTCCCCAGTGTGCAGACACACAACCAAGGTACGACCAGCAGAAACAACCTCCTAATTACTAAGACCAAGCCCAAGAAAGTCACTGAAGGGCAAACAACCCCTGACCACTCAAGTCAAATTCCTACTGTGTACCTCAATGCACTGTTCCTCCATCACAGAGCACACTGGCTCTGCTTGCTTTCAGGCTCTCACACACACCTGCAGCTGCAGAGTTTCCCCTCTCCAACTGCTCTGCCCAGGTGGGTGGAAGAGGAACAGGCCACGCAGCCTGCCACCTCCTCCAGGGCAACTTTCCCTGCTTTTCCAGAAAAAGCTGCTCAGTTGAGGAGCCCTGCTAGATTTCTCCTACTTTCGAAATTGTTTTTTCCTTCCAGCTGATGATGACCTACATAATAAGCAGGTCACTAGAACACGGTATTTTCTGAGGCAGAGGAGAAAAGGCAAGCAGTTCCCCCACTGTGCATGCTTCCGAGGACAAAGTGAAGCACTGTTTCCCAGGGGTCCCACTCAACAGCTTCCTTCATGCTCTTCCTGTTTGAAATCAGTGGGAACTGCTGGGATCCCAGCGGGAACATGGTTGGACCCTGACCAAAACATCAGGCTAGTGAAGGACCAGTTCCATCAGTTAAGGACCAATTCCATGGGGGATCGAGGGGAGCTTCAGGAACATAAATGCTCCTCACACAAACAGTAAACACGCCATGTGCAGCCTCTGTTCACCAGGCTGTGAGCCCGTGCAGTGGCCTGACTGTGAGATTCAATCCACTGCAAAAGGTGAGCTCTCATCAAACAAGGAGCAAAGGGAGGGAAGGAGAGAGCAGGAAGATGTGACGGGGACAAGTCTCCACCATGATCCCCATGGTACAACCCCTCCCCAGCTGAAGGAAGCATCTGGTTGTAGCAGGTCTGCAGACCACAGGAACACAAGACTGAGACATTCCCAGCTGGAACAGTGCCCTACCTGAAAATCTGGCAGGCAAGAAGCAGAGTTAGAAGAGCTTGATTGAAGAAGTTGATTACTTCTCAAGCTCTAGTAATTTCTGCTCCTTTATGTGAAGCATCCCTAAAGGCTTCCTACAATAAAGTAGAAACTGGAAATGAGAAGGACTGAAGTAGCCACGAGAAGAGAGACCCTGCGATATAGCATCAGTATATTTTAAGGCATGGCAGCACAGAACTGGACTGTCTCAAGACGTTGTCTCCAGCACCATCCTCTCTAATCCTGCATTTGATCTCTCCCCATTTTCAGCGCCCTCCCAAATGGGAGACAGCCCTGCGAAAGATGTAGGCCAGCACGTCTAATCCCCACACCAACTGGTGTCCTGCAAGCAGAAAGCAGCTACCTACCTACCCAAGGGTAAGGCAAGAATCTATTAGAGAAATGAATGTAACATGACCCACCAGGGGCTCAGAGTCAGTCCCAGAAGGATATACAGAGCGAGTAACCAGAGCAGATAAGGGTAAGAAGCGCTCTCAAACAGCCCGATGGCTCAGAGAGCTCCAGTAACAATAGTGCAAGTCTGGTAACTAGGTCACCGTTATGATCCTTAATTAATCCTGAAGAGACCTCATCTGCCATGGGGAACATCACAGATAAGGTAGCTCATTAGGCCCAGAAGCAGGCCAGAGGTAATGTCAGACCACAGCCTAGCCTCCAGAGGTTTGGGGGCAAAATGCCATTTGGCAGCAGCAGCTGCTTTGCCTAGCCTGCTCTCTGCCAAGGTTTTACTCAGCAGACACACTAGGCTCTCCCCATCTCCTCCAAGGAAGCAACAGCAGCCCAGAGCCTGTTCGCTAGCCACTGCCCAAACCACACTGACATAAACCACAAAACAGGAGAGGGACAGGACTGAGAGCAGCCCAGGGCCAGGCAGACATGGGGCTCCAGCAGAGGATCCGTACCAAATCCTGCTGGACAGCTGAGCCCCAGCTCCCAGCACTGCGCATCACCCACATTACTGCTCTTCTCCTCCCCACCGCTCTGTGCTGGGGTGTGCTATCCTGAGTCGCTTCTTCTCGACTCCTCTGGGAGAAGCTAAGAGATACCATTTTCTCCATGTGCACTGCCTCAGCTTGCACAGAGGGTTAAATTAATATGCTGGGCTGGCAGTCGCAGCCCTGAGACACAGGTGCTGAAAAGGAGCATCAACGCCAGTGGAGAATCAGAATCACAGAATCACAAAATGGCAGGGGTTGGAAGGGACCTCTGTGGGTCATCTAGTCCAACCCTCCTGCCAAAGCAGGGTCACCTACAGTAGGCTGTAGAGGACCTTGTCCAGGCGGGTCTTGAATATCTCCAGAGAAGGACTGATGGAAAACCTAGTGCTAAGAAGCACTGGACACTTGACTAAAAAAAAAAACACCTCTTTGTCAGTAGACAGACTAAAGATAACATGCAGTAGTGGATATATCTTCTTAGTGGTTAACTCAGAGTCCATTGGTACACTGAAGACAAAGCCAGCATTCTAATGAACAACTTTGCCATTTCTGCATCAATTCTCTCATAAGGTCTTACAAAAGCCTAGTACTGTCCTTTTCAGTAAACTTCGCTAAGCATTTAAGACTATCTCTAAATTCTGTTTTATTTTGAAGGATTAAAGCAAGTCAGAACTTCTGTTCGGGATGCACAGGAATTTTAGGGTACAGTGAAATATATGTGCAAAGGAGGCTTTTCGTAATATACCAGATAAAAACGTTCATATTAAAAATGAGTTGAATAATTGTGAATTTGAATCCAAGGTTGTGGGGTTATTCTTACTTCAGCTTTTGAAGGTGGTCCAAGTATAATCTGGCGAAAGATAATACTTTTCTATCACCACAATGTCTACCCTTGCTTGGCTAATGCAAGAAGGAAGCCAGTTGCAGGAGTCGAGTAACAACTGTTGTCAGCGGAAAACAGACATGCACAATTCTGAGCTGCTAATGTAGTGAAAACAGTGGGCGGCAAGTCGTGCTGTTGTGAAACTATGCTTGATAATCTGCAGACTTGGGGAATGCAGAAAATCACCCATCCTCAGGGGGATGCAAGGCAAGACAGCCCAAATATCGACAGTGATTGGAGGTCAGCGTCGTGTGAGGATGGTTTCACGCTCTCCTGACCTGTGAGAACATGCCCTTCCCTCTTGGGCTGCAATCTTCTTTTTGTTTGTTTTTTGTTTGTTTTCTGTTTTGTTGGCAAGGTTTCAACAGTTGTAGGCTCTGAGACTGGGAGGGGGACAGAACACTTTTATCACAACAAGGAGCATGTTTTTGGGAAAAGGTTATGGTGGAAGTGGTTGGTGACTGATGCTGACTGTAGACATGGTACTCAGTGATGATAACTGCCAGTATTCAGGGACAGGGAAATAACGCCTAAAAAACCATGATGAAGCCTTGGGCTATCTTGGCTTTTTTTAGAGGAATAATTGGTTCCTAATAGAGCAACACCCCCTACCAGTACTAGATTTGGTTGTTTTCTATTGGGACTGGTTTTTAACTTTTATACTGAGATCCTAGCCTGAAACCAGACGTGGAAAGCTTCCTCCCAGAGGTGAGGTGTTGCAGACAACAGCAGTTTGCACTGCACTGGGTTGACTTATCAGTAGATTGAGCTATAAGTTTAACTTCCTCCTCTCCAGCTGGGACCAGGACATATTGTCTGAATTTGAGTTAGTCTATGTAAGGCCAGAAGAGACCAAATCGTCTTCTCTGATGTCTGATACATCCAGGATCCTTAATCTTCATGCAGTCTCCACCTCATGTACCACCACTGCTTGTCGTTGCCTATAGCTTCACATTGATTTCAGGAGGCCAAGGGCATTCCTTGCTTCCTCTGAGACTGTTCTAGCGGCGAGTCATCTCCCACTGCTGGGTAGGGAACAACTACTATTTTTTCCAAGGATTAATCTGTCTGGCCTTTGTTTCCAGCAATTTATTTCACCATATTTTTCACAGGTAGACTAAAAGACATGGTAGTAACCAGTGTTTTATCTTGAAAGCCTCCAGATGGTGTAGTCCAGTCACCTCTCTGAGATAACACCCAGAACCTACTGAGTTCTTCAGGTCCATGACGGTGCTGCGTGTTTTCTCCACTTCTCAAGCTATTCCTGCGGCTGTTTTCTATGCTTTGTCTTTGCACTCCTGAAGAGACAGGTCATTGCCTCTGGGGCCAGCCAGAGCCTTAAGGCAAGGCTGTTGAGGCAGGCACACCTAATAAGGCGCGGCTGTTGCTGAGATGTGGCCGAGTGCAAATTGCTTGGGTCTGGGTGGCTGGCTGCAGAACCTGGTGCAGGACCGCATCCCCCGGTGGGTGCCTGCTCCGAGGGAGTCCTGCCAGCACCCATCTCTGCTCTCAGGCTGCTAATGGTCATTGTGAGTAGCATCAAGCCTGGGTCATGAGTGAACCTTGCTAAAAGCCTTCCCCTCCTCCAACTATATTCACTCCTGAAAACTACTTTTTTTTATCTCATTTATGAAGCTCCTCATCCAAAGCAATTTCATAATAAAATGAAGTATATGCCAGTTCTACTGTTTTTTTTCTTATCCAGACATAGAATATCAAATGTAATCAGGGCTGTTTAACCTGTAAAGCAACGTTCATCAACTTTAAGTATATTTTTACCCTTTTAGGACTTTGAATTCAATTCTGTAGTAACATTGCACGCACTGTCCAAATTTGATGCCAGCTGATTTAGGCTATTTGACTGGACCATTTGAAATGCTGGTTTGATTCTGGTGCTGTTGCACTATTGAAATCTGCCTGGTGTTTTAAATCATATAAAAAGTAAGACTTTCAGTGGCTTTTCTCACCAGGCCTCTAGAGGTTTGAAATTAGTCATCTGGACCTGTTCCTCCTTCAGACTCCTTCCTGCCAGGGACGTTGTGGTGATGTCTGAGGTTTTCTTGTCAATTAGAAACTGGAAAATAATCAGGATTAGAAGATAGCATTTGATTATATTGCTTCTAGCTGGAAGTTTTCTTTCTTGTTTATGGCTTTTTGGGCCTTAAACTAATTTTAAAACAATTTGCTTTTCATATCTATTATCATCAGTATAACTCATAACTTTCTTTAGCTTTGGGAAATAATGCTCTGACATTGTTGGAAATGCTTGCAGAGAGGAGAAGCAGCCTGTGGCAAGCTGAGGTACCAGGCTGGGCAGGGGCTTGGGTATCTCACCAGCTCAGCATCTCTTCCTTGAAGCTCAGTTTCCATGGTGGGCAGGGTGATGGGACCCCTCCAGTGCCTTCCTGCATGCACAGAGGAGGGGTCCCATGAGGAAGGTAAGGCTGTGGCTGTGGCCATTGCAAGACTGAGAACAAGGGGACACCCTCTCCTTCACCCAGGGGCAGCAGGGCTGTCTCCTCCCCTGGTGCAAACAGATTTCTAGATGTTGAAGATGATCACATCTGTGGATTTGCTTAGAGGAACTATTTGTGTGAATTTTATGCCTTAATTGAGAACAGCTGTAAAACCTTCATATGACCTTTTTATGAGTTTGGTGCTGACAAGTAGAAAATGTTTTGTATTATCACCTAAAAGTATCCTACTTGCTGTTCCTTACTACCACAAATAATTAGAAGAAAGTGGTAATTATATGAACCTATTGATAACAGCATTTCACTTAGACAATACTAGAAGCAGAAACTATAATTTAAGCTTAATGTGTGCTATAAAGCTGACCAAGAAAATTGAAATTTGTGTAAATTCCAAAGTGCAATTTATAAGGTAACAAAATGAGAGATGCATGTGTTTGTGACTAGTTCTTTAGGTTCAGCTAGTTAGGTTGACTTTTCACAATGAGCATGTGCTTTCCTTTGGAGACCACCCTCTCAAAAACAGCGTCTATATTTTAGGAGGGTAAAAAAGTTGATTGTGACTTGAATGAAACCTCCTGTATCTCCCACTGCTTATCGCAGGAAGAGGGGAACACACTCCATGCAGTGCTTTGTGAACACGGAGTGAGCGGGAACACAGGTGGGGTACATATGCCGTTCAGCGGTCTCACAGGTCCTGACTTCACCTTGCCTTTCCTCATAGTCACCTTGCTTTTGGGGGCTGGGGGTGCTGAGCAGATAGTGACATGCTACAAAGCATGTAATTCTGAGTCCCTTGCGTAATTAAACATGAGAACTGTTATGAGAAACCAAACCAGCAGAGTTTCTAATAGACAGGGTACCCAATATGTTCTGGGCCAAGATTTCACAAGAAATGTACAGTTGTCTTCTTGCAGGCTATAAGTCAATGTCATGTACGATTTTGAGGAGCAGACTGACAGTGAAAAATAATAAAAGTCTCACTGCTGGGAGCAGGGGTAGTGGGGATGTTTGCGGTGGGCTCTGACCTGGTGAGAAAGGCTGGAGGGTCCAGGTTGGCACGGATGCTGCTGTGTTGGTGCTGATGGAGGGTGTGCGATCCAAGCACCCACACTCAGGCAAAGAGACGAGCACCAGCAACATGTGCTTTATTAGATTACCTCTGTGTAGAAAGGTAAAAGTTTCTCTTATCGTTTATTCCCTGTTGTCGTTTATTCTCAAATGCAAGAGGGGAGTGTTTTGAAAATAAGGTGAAAATCAGCAAGTTACCTTCTGAAGCATGATCTGTTCCTTTATGTTTTTAGTTGTACCTGCTGATTTCAGCAGAAAACGTAAGCTTTTGCTAAGATTTATTCTTTTCAGGAGCAGCAGAAGCCTATGGAGGAGTGGGTGGGCTTTATTTTATGTACAGAAGCCCCCACAGGCTACGTCCTACTCTAATTCATGCTCACATGAAACTTCCACTTATTTGAAAATTGCATGATCAAGCTGTAAATTCCCACTGTGGAGTTGGCTTTCACCCCTGTTTACATTGTTGCCTCAAGATCAAGGCAGAATTTAGTTCTGAGAAGCTAAACTTCTGATTTGAACATGAATCAGAATAACATCACTCATGTGTTGAACCCAACTTAAATTTTAATCTTGGTGACAAGAAAAAGAAGTCTTAAAACTGTGTTTGAGAATTGCTGACCATTAATAGCCATTGTATGTTCTGTATCTGCGTGTAGAATCAATTTACAGCATGTAATTGTGGATTCAGCTAAATCCTGGTCCAAATTACAGTTTTGGTCTGGAGAACAAGATTTTGGCGCTTTAAGGGGTGATAGGAAAAGTAACTTCATGTGTTTTTAAAATAACTTTGGGTAACTCATTCTTTAATCTGCCAATTTCCATTTTCATAAAAGTCTTTTCTCCACAGTTATTAAACATCTTTAAAATATAATTTAAAAAATGTAATAACCTTTGTCATCTGTTCTACTGCTTGCCTTCAGCCAGTGCACTACGTGTGAATACAGAATTTCAAATTAAATTTACTAATCTCATGGAAAAAGGACACTTCACAAAATATTGCATTCACAGTTTATACTGCCGCAGCAAGCTAAGAACAACTAATTCTATCAAGTAACAAAATAAATTACACATTCTCTCCTGGTTGAGCTAAAATATTTCACAAAATTATTGAAAAGCTTCTCATGTAAAACTAAAGGAAAATACCAATTACCCACCCAGTTTCTGGCTGCAGATGAAGCAGGACTGGCTGTGAGTGTTTCACTCTCCAGGTAATGGGACAGAGGCTAATTATTTCCTTGGAAGATGGGGCCTGTCATGAGGCAGCCAAGAGGGACAGGAGTTCTTCTGCGTCTTGGTGGATGCTGTAGGAGCAGGACCGCCGTGTCCATCCCCTCACGCACAGCCACGCACCAGCATGGTGGCAGCCGGGTCCTCCTGATGGGCTCTGGGGTGGTGGTGTGGTCTCCATGGGGCATATCTCCCATGGTGGTACTGCGGAGCATCTGCAAGGGCTGCTGAAGTGCAGCAGGCTGTTAATGCACCCAAAATCTCTTTCGTTTCCAATACGCAGCACTCGGTCACTGACCACAGGCAAACTAAGGTGCTCTCTCCAGAAGGATCACCACACAGAAACAAAGAAGTGTATGTGTACATCTACTACATTTATATATCTTTCTATATACTGTTTGCATACAAAAATGTGTATTTGCCAAAAGCAGGTGTGATTTAAAGAAAAAAAAAATTGAATGTACTGTGATCAAAAGGAGAGATTCCCTCCATTTGAATTTTAAATAATTCCAGTGACTCTGAAACAAGGTGTCAAACCGGAGAAGCTAAACTCTTCTTCTGTAATGTCAGTTATTTTGATTTCTCTTCTTGCTGTATAAACTTACAGCTATCTCCAGAGTAGAGAAATGCATAAACCTGCCAGTGTGCTCTGCTCCTCCCTGCAGGTCCTCTTGGCATGCCACTGGATGTCCAAGGCCAGCTGGACCGTGGCAGCCCCCTCCCTGCCAACCCATCCCCCGGATCCAGGACCAGCCGGTGATCATGGGGATTGCAGTCTTTAATTAGTCTGATATGTGGTTCCTGTCAAGGTCAAAGAGTTTTCCCAGGGTCATCCCAAAAATCTGTCTTTAGTATCGAGGATGTCCCCAAATGTTACAGGAGAAGTTGGTCCAAGAGACTACGGCTGCTGGTGTGGTGGTATGTGTGCAATCTGGTAGCGACTGGGGTAGAGAAGAGGTGAAATCCTGATTCTGATGAGTGGTGACTAGAAATTTTTAAAAGTGAGTCCTGGCTATAGAGTTCAAAAAAGAAAATGGGTTCAAGACTGTAAGTGACACTTTCCTTCCTTCATCCTTGCTCTCTTCTCTATGGGTGGGAGTTGCTTTGACTTTTCAAGCTAATGCTCGCTTTTTGTGTGGTCCTGGCAATCTGGAGTGCCCAGCTTGGACACTTCTCCCCCAACACACCCATTCACAATCAGAGTTTTAGGTGCATTTTCACCTAAAAAAAAAAAAAAAACCACAATAGGATTGTGTTTTGAGCCCCAGTCAAAGTTACCCAGGAATACACTGGAGAAATTGATTTTCGTTAATGTCATTTAACAAAAATCAAAACTAAATGTACACATTTTGTTTATACAATAAAGCTTCCCCTGTAAAAAGCCATTGGTATGAATGAAGCCAGAAAACGTAACCCAGCAGCGTCAGCCTTTCCTGATACTGTTCTAGCAATTCTGTTTTGATGTGGCTGTCTTTCTGTCCCAGCTCGGGGTAAATTGCATGGAAACCAGACAGAAATAAATGGGGAGGAATCAGCATGCTGAAAGCAGTGTGCTTTGATTTGTCTTCCCGTTCATCCTCTACCTGTCTGGCCTCTGGAGCTGACCTTTATTTAATTGGGACGAGGCTGGAAGCATCACTAGAAAGCATCAGGTTACCGTGTCTGTTCCACCACCCATTTGTGAGGAGAGGGTTTTCCATAGGGTACAGCTGTAGTCTGCTGAAGTGGTTGCCTGCTCCTGCCAGGGCTTTAACTGGTGCTTCAGAAGAAGGTGAAATAAAACTCTTGC
>Ga0181612_120255_pt1 | contig 23905 bp, 19 predicted proteins | sample HoacroProtozoa21_FD_119630 | JGI IMG/M metagenome (GOLD analysis project Ga0181612, IMG submission 119630) | Hoatzin crop microbial communities from Cojedes, Venezuel. Combined Assembly of Gp0051906, Gp0051904, Gp0051908
AAAAAAGCAGGAAAGAAAAGTCTTGTTATAGACAAGCGTCCACATCTCGGTGGTAATATCTATTGCGAGAACATCGAAGGTATAAATGTGCATAAGTACGGGGCACACATTTTCCATACTTCAAATAAGAAAGTATGGGATTTCGTTAACTCAATAGTAGAGTTTAACCGCTATACAAACTCCCCCGTGGCCAACTACAAGGGAAGACTCTATAATCTTCCCTTCAATATGAACACATTTTATCAGATGTGGGGAGTAACAACGCCGGAGGAGGCGCAAGCGAAGATTGACGAACAGAAGGCAGAGGCCGTTGCACAGATGAAGGCGGAAGGAGTGTCCGAACCAAGAAATCTTGAGGAACAGGCACAGATTCTTATTGGGAAGGACATCTACGAAGCCTTGATTAAAGGTTACACAGAGAAACAATGGGGACGCAAGTGTACTGAACTGCCAGCCTTTATCATCCGCCGTTTACCAGTGCGATTGATATTTGACAACAACTATTTCAACGACAAATATCAAGGAATACCCATCGGTGGTTACAATAAACTCATTGATGGATTGCTCGATGACGTGGAAACAAAAACTAATGTGGACTTCTTCGAGGATAGGAACCATTGGGAAGAATTGGCTGATAAAATCGTTTTCACGGGAAAGATAGATGAGTTCTATGATTATAGGTTTGGAAAGTTGGAGTATCGTACCGTGAGATTCGAGACGGAAATCATAGACAAACCGAACTATCAAGGCAATGCCGTGGTAAACTATACTGAAAGGGAAGTTCCTTATACACGCGTAATTGAGCATAAGCATTTCGAGATGTTTGGTCAGGACGTATATGATTGTCCAAAGACGGTTATCTCAAAAGAGTATTCCACAGAGTGGAAAGATGGTATGGAGCCTTATTATCCTGTGAACGACGAGCGAAACTCCCAACTATACGCCAAGTATAAAGAACTGGCTGATAAAGAAGAACGAATCATATTCGGTGGACGTCTTGCCGAATATAAGTATTATGACATGGACGACATCGTTGAAAAGGTGTTTTGCATGATACAATAAAGTGATAAGTGGAAACTATAAAATCAAATCCATTTGTTTCGGTGATAGTGCCGATATACAATCGGGAGAAATATATCGCTCGGTGCATTGAGAGCATCCTTCGGCAGACGTTTAAGGACTTTGAACTGATACTGGTTGACGACGGCTGCAAGGATAGCTCGTTGGCGATATGCGAGAAGTATGCCAAGAAAGACGTGCGCATTGTTGTTCTGCATAAGGAGAACGGTGGAGTGAGCTCGGCGCGCAGATGAAGGAATACCTGCAGAAGCATAGATATAATATAAACCTTAGATATGTACTTGAGGCGTTTATGAATGCAATGCCAAGAAAACGAATAAGATTTTAATATAACGTTTTGCAAAAATGCTTTACGTAGTTTTTTTCATAAAAGTACCCAAAAGGTAATTACATGAGAAAAAAGCGATAAAAATCAAGTTTGATTATATGATAAACAAGGAGCGATTAATAGAACTTTTCACAAAATATGGATACGATGTTGCTTCTGATAAAAAAGATGAGAAGTATATGATCTTTTCATCAGGGACAAGTATGTATCCTGCAGTTGAAATAGTAAAATTGGCAGTGGATTGTGATAACGAAATTGAAGAGGAAAGAAAAAACTATTCAGAAGCTGGATATGCTGTAAGAATTTGCAACGAAGAAAACATTGAAGAAATTGAACATTATTTGTTTAATTGGTTCTTTCAAGTTAAAGATACGAATTCTCGTATAAGAATACAGTATGACGACTATGCTGAATCTATTATGCGGGCTTACGTTACTCAAGGAGCCAATGATGCCAGCGGTAAATATAGTTATATAGAAATTCCATATAATTGCGAACGTGATTTTGAAGAAAAGAAACAGAATATAGGGCTTCTTAACGATATTAGGGCAGATCTTAAAGAAACTTCACCTCAACTAATAATCATTGAAGCTGGAGCCGGTTTTGGCAAGACTTCTACAGTTTATGAAATACTAAAAGATTATGAGAATGTCACAGAGAATGTCCGCCCGTTCTTTATGGAACTTTCCAAAGATAGAACGGCTTCAAATTTTCGCTATCTGTTACTTTCTCAGATAGACAAGAATTTTAAAGTGAGATTGGATAGCGAGATAGTCTTGTACAACATAAAACGTGGATATATACCTTTAATAATTGATGGATTTGATGAACTCTTAAGTAAAGACCTCGATAATGGTCAAATGGATGCAAAATTTGAAAAAGTTGAGACCATGTTGTCAACAATCGCAGAATTGTTAATGGACAATGCAAAAGTAATCTTGACAACTAGAAAAACAGCGATATTTGCAGGGGAGAGTTTTTATGAGTGGTATACTCAGTTAAAGATGAACGGCTACAATTTTAAAATATCACGTTATCAGTTGCAAACGCCGAGTATTAACGATTGGTTACCTAAAGACAGAGTAGACAAACTGCCTTCTAATTTTGAAAAGATATCAAATCCTGTATTATTAGGGTACTTAAGATACCTGGATGATAAAACATTTCTCGAAGCAGTTCATAGTGATTCCTTGATAAGGCATTATATAGAGTCAATATTGGATAGAGAGATCGTAAGACAAGATTTGCCTTTTAACAAAAAGGAGCAGGTAATAATTTTGCGTCGATTAGCGGCTTTTTTTGCGGGATTTGATATGTCATCTTGTTCTCGTTCTGATTTGAAAGATACATTCATGGAGACTTCTAACGAATTGTTAAAAGATAAAGCAACCTCCCAAAGAAATGTAGAAAATTTGTCAAACACATTGGCGAATCATGCTTTCCTTGACAGAAAGAACGATACTAGTATAGGTTTTATTAATGATTTTATCTTAGGCGTTTTTTTGATGTATAGCATAACAGATGAAACGGATAACTTTTATGATGACTTTTTAAAAGGTGCTTCATATAGTATGTTAGAGAAATCTATTGTGGCGGCTTCTATTTTTAATGATGAGTCTCGGAATAATTTTTGGCTCAAATTAGAAAAAAGGTGTACTTTAAATAAAATACTAGAATTTTGGAGTGACGTTCTGTTGTTAGACCATAATTCACATTCTTATTCTAATATATCATTAGATGGTAGAAATTTGGAAGGCGTTAAATTGGGGTTTCAGGAATATCCAATCAAAAATTGCAGTTTTTCAAATATGGATTTTATTGATTGTACATTTGATTTTAATTATATAAATGATTGTGCTTTTATTAATTGCAGGTTTAAATCTTGTGGCAAAGTTGGAAACAATAATAACTGTGGATTTTATGGATGCACGGATTTAAGTAACTCTTCTTTTATCGATAATTTCGTTGCTGAAGTTAATGTACCAAATGAGAAAAGCGATGATGAATATATGCATGACTTACTTAGATTATATTTTCAGGTTGATGAAAAAACAACAAAAATGAAAATGATTTCAAGGATTAAGGACACATTTGATAATGCGATTTTCAAAAAGATATTTCAAATGGCAATGACAAATAAATATATAAAAACAAATGGAGATATGTCTTTTATAACTAGAGCAGGTATAATCTTTTATAACGAAAAAAAGTATGAATGAATTGTCGTATATTATTAACCCTCTTGTGGAGAATCTCAAGAAAATGCTCGATAATGCCGGCATATATTATCGTATTTTTGCACGCCAGAAAGATGAAAAATCAATATCTCGTAAGTTGAAATTAAAAGCGTCAAAATACAGGCAGAAGGGTGAAAAGATGCAAGATATGATCGGTATAAGAATTGTCTTTTACTTTTTAGATGACGTTGATATAATAAATAAGCATCTTCATAATGATGAGTATTACTTAAGTGATTCTGATTCGCAAAAGGAACTTAAGGAATATCAAGAGAAGAATAGGGCTTTTGACAATCTTACTGATAAAATATTTATGCCTACAAGATTAAACCTTGTATTCAGAATGGACGATAATGATGCTGAAAATTTAAACCGACATTTGCAGGGGATATCTAATCCTGCCTTTGAAATAGAACTGATAGATTCAACTTATGAGATACAGTTGCGTACTGTCTTGTCAGAGGGATGGCATGAAGTAGAACATGATTTGCGTTATAAGACAAAAGACGAACAGTGGTGGAATGAATGTACAGACGAGTCCAGAATGTTGAACGGTATTTATGCAACGCTTGAAACTAGTGAAAGAGCTATGAACCAAATCTTTTCAACAATCGCCTATAAAAATTACCATAAAGGTGATTGGTCTGCTATGTTGAAAAATCACTTGAGAATACATACTATTGACTCAAATTTATCTGATGGGTTGATAAACTTTCTGAATAAAAACAAAGATGTTCCCAAAATGTTAATTCGTTCCGATAGGAATTTAGTGATAAATACATTATTAAATTTCATTTCTCCATTGCCTCTAAAAATGGATAATATTGTATACTTAATCAATAGACTTACTGTTGCGGGAAACCAGTCTGAAGATTTAAAACAAATGGAGCCTATTGTTATACGTGATCTGTTTAATAAACAGCCACTACTGTAAAAATGGATGGATCTAACGGCTCTAATCGAGTTCTTTATTTGGACACTTAATTGCTATCTTTAGCTGTTTTTTCAATGTTTAATCTTAAAAAGTACAAATAACTTCTTTAAGTAAAATGGATACAAAGAATACATCATCTCCCACTGTTTCGGTGATAGTGCCGATATACAATCGGGAGAAATATATAGCTCGATGCATTGAGAGCATCCTTCGGCAGACGTTTAAGGACTTTGAACTGATACTGGTGGACGATGGCAGCAAGGACGGGTCGCTGGCGATATGCGAGGAATATGCAAAAAAAGACAACCGTATTGTGGTGCTGCATAAGGAGAACGGTGGAGTGAGCTCGGCACGCAATCTTGGCCTTGATAATGCCAAAGGTGAGTGGATCTGTTTCGTGGATAGCGACGACTATGTTTCTGAGCATTATATTCAGTCGTTGACGGACTTGATTGGGAAATATGGAGATATCCCAACTTTATATGTATCTGGAATTCTGTTTGTTGGAAATAGGGGAAGACAATTATACAAAGAACCTTATCAAATAATGTATAATAGCATATACACTATTGATAAGGGGCTTAAAATAGAAAGAATTACGACAGGAACCGATGTGTCAAAATTATATAATAGGGAAATAATAAGAAAGCATGAAATTAGATTTCCTGAAAATTTGATATACAGCGAGGACCAGGTCTTTATCTATAGATATTTATTGTATGTGAATAGAATCGCGACAGTAAGTGAATATGATTATGTGTATGAATTTAGTGATAATTCTGTTTCAAAAAGGACTTATACGTATGACGAGGCCTTAGAACCCTTTTATACCATACTGTCTTCAAGAAGAGAACTATTTGAAAAATACAATATCCAAGACGAGGAACTTTTTTGGGTGGAGAATGCTGTGGAGTGGGATTTACGCAATTTAATAGTTAGTTGTTATGCATTTCCTTTAAAAGAAAATTACAATAAAATAAAAGAAATTATCAACAAAAACGCTGATGGAGTTAAGGTAATCGCAAATTCTAAGCCAAACGGCTATCGTTCACGCATTTCTCGGTTCTTTTTTAGAAATAAAATGCTTTGGGCGTATATTCTGTTTAGTAAATTGGTAATGAAAATATTTGGTAAAGAACCAGTGATATAATTCTAGAATATAGCAAACTATGAACATAGCAATAATACTTTCTGGCGGCGTGGGTTCACGCATGGGCAGTAACGTGCCAAAACAATACATAGAGATTGACGGCAAACCGATAATCTGTTGGTGCGTAGATACGTTCGCGAGGCGCGACGACATCTCTGCTGTCATCATCGGAGTGGCTGACGAATGGAAGGGATATGTGGAGACACACGTTGCCGACTGTGGCAAACAGGTGCTTTTCTCGCCTGCCGGAGAGACACGACAATACTCCATCTACAATGCGCTGAAGGTGGCAACGGAAAAGGGATACGCCGACGATGACATCGTTATCATACACGATGCGGCTCGTCCGCTGGTCTCCGACAAGATTATCGACGAGTGCATCAGCGGCATCGGCGAAGGGTTCGATGGCGTGCTGCCTGCACTGCCGGTAAAGGACACCATTTATCTGAGCGATGCCACGAACATCATCAGCCAACTGCTTGACCGCAATATGTTACGGGCTGGTCAGGCTCCTGAGAGTTTCCGACTGGGCAGTTACCTCGCCCTGCACGACAATATGCCGCGAGAGGAACTTCTGAAAATAAACGGCAGCACGGAACTGGCGTTCAAGGCCAGCCAGAGAATAAAGATTGTGGAGGGTGACGAGAAGAACTTCAAGATTACCACTCCCGACGACTTGGAACGATTCAAACAAATTATTGTAAGATGAAAGCAAACGTATTACATAATGTGGGCGACATGCGGTTTGAGGATGTGGCCGACCCCGTATTGAAGGAAGGAGAAGTGCTCGTGAAGGTGCGTGCCTGCGGAATATGCGGCTCCGACGTACCACGGGTGTTCGTTAATGGGACATATCATTTCCCCACCATCATTGGCCATGAGTTCTCTGGCGAGGTGGTCGATGCCTATTCCGATGACGACAAGCATCTCATTGGGGCGAGGGCATCTATCTTTCCCTTGATACCCTGCCACGAATGCGACAACTGCAAGGAGGGCAACTATGAGATGTGCTCACATTACAACTATCTCGGCTCACGTTGCGATGGGGGCTTCGCGGAGTATGTGGCCGTACCGAAGCAGAACCTCTGTTTCATTCCCGAAGGTGTCTCCTTTGAGGAGGCCGCCATGCTTGAGCCGTCGGCGGTGGCCATGCACGCACTGAAGCGCAGTAGGTTGCGTATCGGCGACACCGTGGCAATATTCGGGCCTGGCACCATCGGCATGATACTAGCGCAGTTGGCTCGGCTGGCGGGGGCAGCGAAGGTGATACTCGTGGGACGCAGCCAAGTGAAACTCGACTTTGCAAAGGAACGCCTCGGCGTGGAATATGTCTGCAACTCCACCGATACCGATGTGAACAAGTATATCGAGGAACTGACCGACGGCAGGGGCGTGGACGTTTCCTTTGAGGGCACAGGCGCTGGCCCAACGATGAACTGTTGCCTTGACGTAACACGCGCCAGCGGATTGATACTTGCAATGGGCAATCCCCACGACGATATGCATCTGACAAAGACCTCCTATTGGAAACTTTTGCGAAAGCAGCTGAGAATACAGGGTACGTGGAACTCCTCCTTCGGGCTGAAGCGCAACGACTGGGACGACATCTTCGTGCTGCTCCACAACAAGAGTCTCAATCTGAAGGATCTTATCACCCATCGCCTGCCGCTGGCTGAACTGTTCAAGGGACTGGAGATTATGCGTACCCATTCGGAATATTCCAACAAGATAATGATAGTAAACTAAGCAAGAATGAAAAGGAAATTGTCTGTATCTATGATGTGCGCCAACTTGGTAAACCTTGCCGGCGACATACGCGAGTTGGAGTCGCTGTGCGTGGACTATCTGCATATCGATATGATGGATGCCCATTTCGTGCCGAACCTGACCTTTGGTCCCGACACGGTGAATGCTATGAGACGGATTACCAACATACCCTTCGACATCCATATGCTGATGGAGCATCCGCGCGTCATCATCCGCTCGCTCGACATCCGCGAGGGCGACATAGTGACGATACACAGCGAGTGCAAGGAGAGCATTATGGAGAACGTGGCCTTCGTGAAGCAGAAAAAGGCACTGTTCGGCCTTGCGCTGAACCCCGACACCTCTATTGAGGAAGTGAAGAAATATCTGCCATACACCGATGTGGTTCTTTTAATGTTGATAGTGCCTGGTTTTGCTGGTTCTACGATGATTCACGGCATGATGGAGAAGGTGGCGCAGACGAAGGAATACTTGCAGAAGCATGGTCACGACAACATTCTAATCTCTGTTGACGGCAGCGTCTCCGCAGAGAGAGCCAGCTATATGGCCTCGCTTGGCGCGGACATGTTTGTGGGTGGCACGTCAGGGATATTCAAGAAAGGAGAAAAAATAACAGACACCGTGCCAGTATTTTACGAGGCAATTGAATAAGTAAGAATAAAATAATGATATGCGTAAAATAGAAACGATAGAAGAATTGCGATCAATTATGTTGGCCATTCTTGACCACATCGATGAGTTTTGCAAGAAGAACAACATAACCTACTATATTTGTGGAGGAACGCTATTGGGCGCGATAAGACACAAGGGATTCATTCCCTGGGATGATGATATAGACATAATGATGTTGAGGGAAGATTATGAGAAATTCATAAATGAATATCCGTCACTTGATGCCTCGTGCTATAGGCTTTATCATTATAAATATCAAAAAGATTATATATATCCTTTTGCTAAGGTCGGAGACACGAGAACCCACACAGAGTTAAAGGGTGAGTATAATGTGGGAGTATATGTGGATATATTCCCCATTGATAATATTCCGGATGATGTCAGATTGCAGAGAAAAATATTTAAGCGAAGGAAGTCTTTGGGGCGTATATCTGGGGCTCATCTTTTACGAAGAGGATATTTTGACGGGGCTCGCAAGAAGAAAACTGTTTTGGGGGGATTACTTCACTTTACTTTAATAAAGAGTTTGTTCGGCTCGTTAGAGGAAAGTATTAGATCTGTAGATGAAAACGCAAAGGATGCAAATAAATATCATCCTTCAACTCATAAGGCTTCATTAACTTGTGGTTATGATGAAAAAGAGATAATGCCCAATGAGATTTACAAAGAAACTATTCGTGTCGATTTTGAGGGACGGAAATATTCTGCACCTTGTGGATGGGATATCTATTTAAGAAATATCTTTGGGAATTATATGCAACTGCCACCAGAGGACCAACGACATATTCACGGATTTAATGCATATTGGAAATAAAATTTGGAATCGTTAATTAAAGATTCCTTGAAAACATTGTGAAATGATATTATATTGGATTATATTTCTTTCAATCATAGCATACGCATGGTGGTATGACTGCAAGAAAGCCATTATTGTATGGCTTCCAGCGCAGGTTCTGTTCAACGCCATGGTAGCTTTGAAGTTTTCACCTCCAGCCCTGACAATACATATTGCCGTGAACTTTTTGCTGCCGGTGATATTTATGCTTAGAGGACTTGGAAAAAATCCTCAAAGGTTTAATAAGTCGCCATTCTTCTTTGAACCAGTGCTCATTGCATACATTTTCTCCTATTTATTGTCAATGATAGTCAGCAGGGTGACTTTTGGAGCTTATGTCAACTCAATGCTAAAGTTCTTTGTGACAAACTTCGTAATGCTCTATTTCTTTCAAAAATGTATTAATGACAAGAAGGATATAGAATTGTTCACCAAAACATGTGTTGTCATTGCATTTATGATCGTTTCGTTGGGATTGTATGAAACAATATTTAAGGACAATCCCATATTAGACTATGTATACAACACTTGTCCCGACCCATTGTCTCCTGATAATAGGGATAAGATGTATTATCGTCCACCTTCGGCAGGACACTATAGCTCTATGCGATATGGTCTGGCTCGTGCCTATTCTTTCTTCGGAATTCATATCGCTTTCGGACTGATGTGTGCTTATCTTTCTTACTTTTTGGGCGTTATGTATAGAGAAAGGACAACATTCGTCAAACCGAAGCATCTTTATTGGGCATTGATGCTGTCCATCGTAGGAACTTTCCTCTGTAATTCAAAGGCCCCATTAGTTGCGTTGGTGTGTTTTTTGTTTGCTATATTTACACGCAAACAAATATTCAACAAGAAAGTATTCATGTTCTTAGTGGCTGGCATCCTCGCCTTGATATTCTTGGCTCCGGGTTATGTAGATAACTTTATTTCTTTATTTGACAAAAATTTGGCCGAGGAAGGAGGCGGAAGTTCCGTGGAAGGTCGAAAAGTGCAGTTTGCTGTTGCCGCACGATTGTTTGCGGAAAGTCCCATTATCGGAAATGGGTTGGGAGCATTAGGTTATTTCCACAAGACAGGCGAGAGTGCAGGTCTTTTGGGTGCCGAAAGTGTTTGGATGCAGTTCGGCGTAGAGAGAGGACTTGTTGGTTTGGTCGTGTACGTGTATTTTTATATTTACATATATATGCGCCAAAGATACATCCCCAATAAGATATTGGTACCATTTATTATAGGCTCTATCGTTTATGAGACTGCAACGGGTATAGGCAACATCGCCATGTATGGCGGCATTATAATCGTTCTCAGGCAATATTATAAGATAAAGATGCAAGAAAGAAATGAAGCACGCATATCTGATATTAGCCCACAATGAGTGGCGACTATTGCAAAATTTAGTCTCCCTTCTTGATGATGAGCGAAATGACATATTCGTCCATGTTGACAAGAAGGTGAAAAATTATCCTCAACTACATAGCCAGAGGTCGCGACTGATGCTCGTCCCAGACGATATGCGAGTTGATGTTAAATGGGGTACATCCTCACAGGTTCACGCCGACTTTAGTGTGTTGGATTTTGCTTATAAAAGTGGTGTGTATGATTATTTCCATTACTTATCTGGCGTGGATATGCCAATAAAGAGCAATGATTACATACACCATTTTTTCGAGGAAAACAAGGGGAGGGAGTTCGTGGGATTTGCCCCGCTCTCACAAAAGAAAGGCTACGAACGAAGGCTTCGGAAATATTATTTCCTCTGCTCCTTGTCGCGTCATCATTTCATTTATGATAAGATTTCCAAGTTTTTCTTATTACCGCAAGATATTTTGGGTATAGAAAGAAATAAGGATGTTGAGATACAAAAAGGAGAGGTCTGGGTGAGCATTTCTAAGGAGTTTGCAGGATTCGCCTTAGACAAGAAAGAAGAGATATTTCATAGGATTGACCATTCCGTTTGTGTTGACGAACTGATATGGCAAACGCTTATCTGGAACAGCAAGTTTAAGGATCGCATTTACAGCCTGCAAGATGAACATACGGGATGTATGCGCGAAATAGATTGGAAACGTGGGCTTCCTTATGTTTGGGGACAAGAAAAGAACGATTATGAGCAGTTAATGAGTTCGGACAAACTATTTGCGCGAAAGTTCAGTAGCTCTTACCCTGAGATTATCGACGCTATCTTTGATACAATAAGCAAGCAAAATGAAAAGGGTAGAACCTTATAAGGTTTCGATACTTGTTCCTGTATATGGGGTTGAACGCTTTATAGAGCGTTGCGCCAGAAGTCTTTTTGAACAGACATACGAAAACCTTGAGTATGTGTTCGTAGATGATTGTTCTCCCGATGGAAGCATACCAATTCTTGAGTCGGTCATTGAGCAATATCCAAGCAGAAAACCAGATGTGAGAATCGTCCGCCACGAAGAAAACAAAGGATTGGGAATGGCAAGAAACACTGCGGTCGAAAATGCAAAGGGAGAGTTCTTAATCCATGTTGACAGCGATGACTACATTTCAAAAGACGCAGTGGAGAGGTGCGTGCGCAAACAAATCGAAACAGAGGCGGATATCGTAGTATATGAATACGAAGAAGTATATAAAGACAAAACGATATTGAACCAACTGAAACCACATAAATCCCCACACGATTTCTGCATTACACAACTGTCTAAGGAAAGCCACTACTGTATCTGGGGCGAGATGATCAGACGTTCTCTCTATGTGGATAACGACATAAAAATCAGAGGCGGTTGCAATTTCTCGGAGGATTATCAGATAACACCGCAACTCTCTTTCTATGCAAAGAAAATAGCTTTTGTTAATGAGCCGTTGTATCATTATGATAAAACCAATGAGCAGTCATACACGAGTTCATTCAATGAGAGGAACTGGGATATGAATGATAGGACAAATGACATTCTGTGGTCTTTCTTCAAGGACAAAGGAAAAGAATTTGTCGATGCGTGCAATATAGCAAAGTTGCGTGGCGATATAAGAGCTCTGATGGACGTGTGTAAGGTGTCTGGTCACGAAGAGTTTTATATACGCAAAAGCAAGGAAGCTATGGAACTATGCAAACAATATGGAGAGGTTCTTTCCTTGATTCAGCAAATATTTGTCAGATTGCTAAGATTTAGGATGTTCGTTACTCCAATGATGCGCGTACTCTCCCAAATAAAATCCTCAATAAAACCATAACACATAATGCACAACATGAACAAATGAGAAATATTTATTTAATACTTTATTACTGTTTTGCACGGTATTTACCAAGTTCTTATGCGCCTGTATGGGGTAAGATCAGCAATGCTGTGAGAATTTTTCTATGTAAACGCATTTTTAAAAAAGCAGGCAGAATATCCACAATAGACCGAATGGCATACTTTGGTAATGGTAAAGATGTCGAAATTGGAGATTTTAGTGGTATTGGTGAAAGAAATGTTATACCACATAATATAATTATTGGTAAATATGTAATGATGGCACCAGACGTTCACATACTAACCAACAATCATAAATTTTCTGATATAACAGTCCCGATGTGTACTCAAGGTTATGAAATTACATCTCCTACAATTATAGAGGATGACGTATGGATTGGATTAAGAGCTATATTAACACCAGGGCATCATATCGGTAAAGGATCTATTATTGGTGCTGGAGCTGTGGTGACAAAGGATGTACAAACATACACAATTGTTGGAGGAAATCCTGCAAAAATTATTAAAGAACGAAAAACTCGGAATAAATGAAAGTGCTTTTAGTAACAAACATGTATCCATGTGCCAAAAAACCGTATTATGGTATTTTTGTTAAGGAGCAGGAAGAGGCCATTAAAAGACACCACCATGATGTGGAATACAATATCTATTTCATTCAGGGTGGCGGTGATGATGGTAAATATAGCAAAAGTATAAAAAACTATATAAAGTCTATTTGGAAAATTGGGAGAAAGTTGAAAGAAGAAAATTATGATCTCGTTCACGTTCATTATGGTTTTTCTGGCCTTTTCCTGTTAAATCCGTTTAGAAAAAAAACACCTGCTATAATTACATTACATGGTGGAGATATTCAAGTAGAACAAGGGAAAAAACTCCAAGTATGGTTTACAAAGCAGATTCTTAAGCGGGCAGTTTGTGCTGTTACACTAAATGACAGGATGGACAATATCGTTAAGAAATATGCCAGAAAAACGGTTGAGATTCCTTGCTCTGTAAACACTGACTTCTTTTGTTCAAAGGACAGGGGTGCGATGAAAGATAAGGATGAGATTACTGTAATATTCCCTGGCGATAAGACAAGAAATGTAAAAAACTACCCGTTGTTCTCTAAAGTAGTAAAGAGATTTTATGAGAAGTATAATATTAAAGTCGTTGAAAAAGAGATGAATAACTTATCAAGAGAGCAAGTAAAAGCATTACTACAACACTCTGATATGATGCTTATGACTTCTTTTTCAGAAGGTTCACCACAAGCTGTTAAGGAAGCTCTCAGTTGTAATCTTCCTGTCGTGTCAACAAATGTAGGCGATGTGGCACATGTGCTTGACGGCGTTAAAGGATGTGCCTGCGTGGATTCTTTCGATTCTGAAAAAATTGCAGATGCAATGTATCGCTGTTTCTCTGAAAATATTGATGGCGTTTCTGGACGTGAAAAGTTAAAACTAATGGGATTGGATGACCATAGCGTTGCAGATAAATTATATTCTCTATATAATCTTATAATTTCTGAAAAATAAGGATATATAACAATAAGTTATGTAAAAAAATAACGTTTCTATAAAACTATTTACGGTATTAAACAAATATATTTAGTAATAACCCTAAATAGTTTAAACATCTATCCGTAGCCGCACAAGTCTAATATAATTTTATTACGTTTTGAACAGAGTAAGGATATTAAACGTAGAGTTCGACAACATCTCTGAAAAAGAGCTGTTGGAACAACTGACTGAGGGAGTTCTGGTTACGCCAAACATTGACCATTTGGCAAAGTTGCAGAAAGACGAATCTTTTTACGGCATTGTCAATCGGGCCGAATGGGTGATTTGCGACAGCAAAATCATCTTTTTGACATCAAAATTGCTGAATAGGCCGCTCAAAGAGGCTATTCCGGGGTCAGGCTTCTTCCCTCACTTCTATATGTACCACAAGGACGACCCTAACATGAAAATCTTTCTGCTCGGGGCAAAGGACGGCGTGGCCGACAAAGCCATGGAGGTGATCAACGAGCGATTATACTCCGAAGGCGGACGAGACAGGGCGTTGGGCGACATGGTAATCGGTGCTTATTCCCCTTCATTTGGATTTGAGAAAAAAGAAGCGGAAAACGAGCAAATATGCAGGATGATAAACGAGAGCGGTGCCAATGTGGTGCTGGTAGGAGTAGGTTGTCCCAAGCAGGAGAAATGGATTGATGCCCACAAGGCTCAGATGCCCAACGTGAAGATCTGGATGGCACTCGGAGCGACCATCGATTTCGAGGCAGGCAACGTGAAGCGTGCGCCTAAAATCTTCCAGAAGACGGCTACGGAATGGCTCTACCGATTGTTTGCGGAACCAAAAAGAATGTATAAACGCTATCTCATTGACGACCCACCCATCCTGCTGCAACTTATAAAGGATAAGTTTGGGAAATACAAGAATCCTTTTAAAGAATAAAAACAAAACATACGCTACAAGAGGTTGTTGCTCATTGTTATTCATGGTTTCTGCAACTTCCATTATTTATGAGTTTCAACCTCTTTTTTAGTTTGTGACTTTGCGCGATAAGTTCCTTGCATTGCTGCGCTACTCCATCGGGGCGGCGGACGTGCCACCAGGGGAGATTACGACCGATGACTGGCCTATGCTATATGAGATGGCAAAGCAACAGGCACTCGTGGGCGTGGTCTTCGAGGGGATGAATAGAATGCCTGCGGAGCAGCGACCAGACAAAATAGTGTCGCGCAAATGGTTCGCACAACTGCAACGCATCGAGGAGAGGAACAAGGAGGTGAACAAGGCAGCCATCGCCGTGGCCAACGACTTCAGCAAACGCGGATTCCGAACCTGTCTGCTGAAAGGACAGGGCAACACGCTGCACTATCCCAAGCCGTACCAACGCACTTCGGGCGACATCGACATCTGGGTGGAAGGAGGTGACACCGCCGTGCTGAAGGCACTCAAAGGCAAAGTCGGACGCGCCATCTACCACCACGTGGAGATGCCGAGCAAGGACGGCGTGCCAGTGGAGGTGCATTATCGACCGAGTTTTCTGAACAATCTTGCAGACAACAGCCGTCTGCAACGCTTTTTCTTGGATAAGGCAGACGCGCAATTCTCCAACAAGCAGCAACTGCCTGGCACCGAGGGCGAGATTGCCGTGCCAACACCCGACTTCAACCTTGTTTACGAGATTTGCCACATCACCCATCATTTGCTGAAAGAAGGCATCGGACTGCGCCAACTGCTCGACTACTACTATCTCCTTCAGAGCAACATCCCTGACGACGTAAGAAGGCAGGCCGTCGCCGACCTCAAACGCATTCATCTTGACAAGATGGCCGCCGCGGTGATGTACGTGACAAGCGAGGCCTTCGGTCTTGAAGAGCGTTATTTCCTTCTGCCACCTGATGAAAGGCGTGGCAAGTTGATGCTCTCCGAAATAATGCAGGCGGGCAATTTCGGGCAATACGATGAGCGCGTTCATTCAATCACAGGTATCACCGCCATCGACAACAACCTACAAAGACTAAAGCGAGACTGTAGATTCCTCAAGTATTTCCCAAGAGAATGCCTATCGGAACCCCTTTTCCGCATTTACCATTTCTTTTGGAGACTGCGCCATCGTTGACAGTTCACCTATAGAACGTAATCCAGTTTGTGGTTACGGGAATGCGAAGCGAGTGAATGTATCTCAGAGTATTGCTGTTGTCGCGATAAAAGGAGAAGTTCCAGCCTATTCCCATGTCTAAATAGAGGGCGTGGGTTACGCCGAGACGCTTCAGGGCAGAGATGAACGAGGCGTAAGTCATCGTCTTCTCCGAGTCAATGATGCACAGTTTGCCGTTCCATTCGCAGAGGGCGCGATAGATGTTCTTCGACGTGTCGCGAACTGGTCTGCGTCCGTGAACGTCTTTTCCGTTGTATATTATCATTGTTTGCCCGAAGGCCATACCGTGCGCCTTCACCGCCTTGTCTAAGCATTGCGAATAGCGGTTAAAGGCAAACTCCCATTTTCCACTATCTTTATAATAAGCGAAGCAACCCGTGTTGGCTCGACACGCGTAACCCTTGTAGAGTCTGCCGCCTGACACATGGTTGCCTGCTATGTGCGAGTGCCGAAACGACGGGGAGCTAAGCCGCTCTTTACCAGTGAACGCTGCCTCGCAACACATTATCACCGCCCGATTGCTCGTACTCGGCATGTCCTTGCATACGAGGTCGATGCGACTGTAGTTCGGCTGATAGATTATCAGTCCGTACCGCTTACCTATCTTTATATTGTTGGCGGCAAGGCTGCACGCGCACAACAACGTAAGCAGCGTGAGGGTAATCAGGGCTCTTTTCATCGGCAACAAACTTACTATCTTCATACTCCGTGGTGTCGGCAATGCCAGCGTTGCTCAGTGCCTCTTTTCTCTCCACGCAAGTGCCACACTTGCCACACTGCTTATCCCCGCCCTTATAGCACGACCACGTCTCCGAATAGTCTATTCCCAAAGCCTTGCCACGGCGCGCAATCTCGGTCTTGCTTATGTTTGTGTATGGCGCGCAAATCCCTACGCCCTCGTAGGTTCCGCTTGTCATTGCCTTACTCATAGCGTCGATGAATCCTGCTCGGCAGTCGGGATAGATAGTGTGGTCGCCAGCGTGGTTGGCAATATACACCCTGTGCAGTCCGCGACTCTCCGCTATCCCGCAGGCGATGGCGAGCATAATTCCGTTGCGGAAGGGCACCACTGTCGATTTCATGTTCTCCTCGGCATAGTGGCCCTCAGGAATGGCGTCGGCACCTTCGAGCAACGACGACTTGAAATATTGGGGAAAGAAGTCGAGCGGGATGACGATGTGCTCTATCCCCAATCGCTCACAATGCAGTGCTGCCAACGGAATCTCCTTGGCGTTATGGTTGCTGCCGTAGTCGAACGACACCCCAAGTGCAATGTCGTCCAGCTTTTCATAGAGGAGCGTGATAGAGTCCATCCCTCCTGAAACTATTATAACTCCGTCTTTTTCCATATTCTCTTTTAAAACCAATGCAAAGGTAACGCTTTTTCCCGAAACAAGAAAAGCATCGACGGAAAAAGCTACAAAACGCGCACTTCTTGCAGAGTCTTCCTCAAGCAACGAACTATTTCTTCCCGAAAGATTTGGCAGTTTCGCCAGAATTACCTATCTTTGCGGCAGAATAGAAAAAGGAGAAAGATATGACGACATTACAACTAAGCGCAGACATTCAGCGAAGCCTTGAGCAGATTGAAGGCGATGAAAGTCTGAGGCAGCGTGCGGCAAACTATCTTCGTCGCCTCGCAAAAAAGCGTGAAGACCCCACGCTGATGACGCGTGAAGAGTTTTACTCGCGTATAGACCGAGCCAAAGAGCAGTATAAGAACGGACAATTCGTAACCCTAAGCGGAAAAGAAGAGATCGACCGCTTCTTTAAGCAGCTGACGAAAGATGTATGACGTAATCCTCATCGAACAGGCACAAGAGGATATGCTCAAACTCTCGAAAAGCGAACCAAAGGCATATCGCAAAGCTCTCAATCTCATTTATGAGCTTGCAGAGCATCCAATGACAGGTACCGGACACCCTCACCGACTGACAGGCGACCGTGCTGGTCAATGGGCACGTTCCATTACGAAAAAACATCGGTTGGTTTACGAAGTAGAAAACGATAAAGTTATTGTGCTGGTATTTTCCGCCTATGGTCATTACGACGACAAGTAACCTTTTCACCCCGAAAGATTTGGCTGTTTCAAAGGAAATGCCTATCTTTGTAGCCGAAAAATAAATTTTATGTATAACAAAAAAGAAATCCGCCTATGGAGTAAATAAAAGACAACAACAAAAGACAATGACATAAAAGAGAGCGTTTGCTTCTGTTCTTTCACACTGAATCGGGAAATTCAAAGAATCCAAAGAACATTTGTCAAGACGTTCGCACCGCGAGGTGTGGACTTTCGACTGTATTTTGGATTGAGGTTTTCCCGAACCGAGTGTGAAGAATGCAGCAAGAACTCCACACCCTTTTTTATTGCCACATAAGCATCGTAGAAAAAACAATATATGAAAACCTTTAAAACAAAAGAACATGATGAAAAAGAACATTTTGCTAATTACAGCGGCCTTAATAGGGTGCTGCGAAACATGGGCGTATGACTTTACGGCAAAGGACGCAAACGGCAACACGATTTGCTACGACATCCTTTCCAATGAAAGTTTGACTTGCAAAGTTTCCCAAACGCCTAAAACGAATTTCTCGTCAACGGAAGTGATTGTTCCGAACGAAGTTACAGCCGAAAGCGGCAATGGTAAGGGCACGACATATACCGTTACGAGTATAGGAGACGAGGCATTCTATAATTGCAGCAACCTAACTTCTGTAACAATCCCAGAAAGCATTGAAAGCATAGGCGAAGACGCATTCTTGGGTTGCAGAGGTCTGACAAGTTTCGACGTTCCCAACGGCGTAAAGACTATCGGTTCCGGTGCTTTCTTTGAATGCACTGGTCTAACGACGTTCACTATTGGATGCAACGTAGAGAAAATCGGGAACGAGGTATTCGACTGCTGCGAGAATATGAAAAGCCTATACTCGAATATCGTTGAGCCGTTTTACGTGGAAGAGGGTGCGTTCCGAGACCTCGTAGAAGAGTGCACGCTATATGTTCCAGCAGGTACGAAAGAGGCATATAAATCGACATACTATTGGTGTTTGTTCCAAAACATCGTCGAGGATAGCAGTCTTGGAACGGAGACGGAAGAGGGAGCGACAAAGTGCGACAGACCGACCATCTCTTACAGCGATATGCAACTCACGTTTACAAGCACGACATCTGGGGCGACATATCACTACACTATAACCGATAGCGACATAAAATCGGCATACACAACCGACGGAAAGGTGAAATTAGTGGCTGCCTACGACATCAGCGTATATGCTTCTGCCGAAGGATATAACAATAGCGACATTGCTACGGCAACACTCTACTTTACGGAGGCAACGCTGCAAATCACTACCGAAGCGCGAGACGTGGAGACTTTGCAGGGGCGCGCCATACTGGTGAGCCGCGAAGGGAAGGCACTTGCGGTGAGCGGGATTGGCAACGGCGAGACGGTGGCACTCTACGACCTTTCGGGACGCCTGATTTCTGAGGCAACTTCGGCTGACGGAACGGCACGGCTTGACGCATCACGCGCCGAGGGCGACGTGGTGATTGTGAAGGCTGGCGAGCGGACGTTGAAAGTGAAGATGTAACGACGCACAAAACACAACACAACGAAAAAGCGAGCGGAATACGATGGTGTTCCGTTCGCTTTTTTATTGTGTTGTTGGATTGAACTGGTGGTGATAGTGGGGTGGTTTAGGCTGAATCAGGGCGTGATTTAGGCTAAATCAGGATGTGGTTTAAGCTAAAGCATGGCGAGAAAGTCGTCTTCGCTGATGATAGGGATGCCGAGTTTTTGGGCTTTCTCCAGCTTTGCAGGCCCCATATTTTCGCCCGCAAGAATGAAAGAGGTGTTCTTACTGATGCTGCCAACATTCTTGCCGCCATTCTGTTCTATCATCTGTTTATATTCGTCGCGACTATGGTGGGCGAACACTCCGCTTATCACGATGCTGCGTCCGGCCAGTTTGTCGGTCTGGGCGGATAGGGCGTCGTCGCTGAGAGCCATCTGCAGGCCGTAGCCACGCAACCGCTCCACTATCTCTCGGCAAGTGGGATTGTTGAAAAAGGCTACGATGCTACGAGCCATCACCTCCCCCACTCCATCCACTTGCTGGAGGTCGTCGAGCGAGGCGTTCATCAGTGCGTCGATGTTCTTGAAGTGGCGGGCAATCAGCTTGGCAGAGGTCTCGCCGATGAAGCGAATGCCGAGAGCAAACACCACGCGCTCGAAGGGCACGTTTTTTGACTCCTCGATGCCTTTTACGATGCGCTGTGCCGAGCGTTCTCTATTGCCAGTGCCGTTGATTTGTTGCACCTGAATGTCGTAGAGGTCGGCCACGTTGCGAATGAGTCCGCGACGATAGTAGTCGTCAACGGTTTCGGGGCCAAGAGTGGCTATGTTCATAGCCTTGCGCGAGATAAAATGCTCTATGCGACCCTTTATCTGCGGTGGGCAGCCTGCGTCGTTAGGACAATAGTGGGCTGCCTCGCCTTCGTATCGGACGAGCTTCGCACCACACTCCGGACAATGGTCGATGAAGCGAACGGGCTCGGCATCAGCAGGTCGGCGCGACACATCTACGCCCACAATCTTTGGAATAATCTCTCCTCCCTTCTCCACGAAAACGTAGTCGCCCACGTGAAGGTCGAACGAGCGGATGAAGTCTTCGTTATTGAGCGTGGCTCGTTTTACGGTGGTGCCTGCCAACTGCACTGGCTCCATGTTTGCCACTGGAGTTACGGCGCCCGTTCGTCCCACTTGGAACGACACTCCGCTCAATCGTGTACACTCGCGCTCAGCCTTGAACTTGTAGGCTATTGCCCACCGTGGACTTTTGGCCGTTGCTCCGAGCGAACGTTGCTGGCGCAATGAGTTCACTTTGAGCACCACTCCATCGGTGGCCACGGGCAGGTTTCGCCGTTCGGTGTCCCAGTAATCTATGAAGTTCATCACTTCGTCGAGCGTCTGCGCCTTCTTCATTCGGTCGAACACCTTGAATCCCCACTTGCGAGCCTCTTGAAGGTTCTCGTAGTGTCCGTCGGCGGGCAGTTGTTCGCCCAACAGATAATATAGGTAGGCATCGAGTTCGCGCGAAGCCACGAGTCGCGAGCTTTGGCTTTTCAGTGTTCCGCTGGCGGCGTTTCGTGGGTTGGCGAATAGTGGTTCTTCGGCAGCTTCGCGCTCTTTGTTGAGTCGCTCGAACACCTTCCACGGCATCAGTATCTCCCCGCGAATCTCGAACGAGTCGGGCCAGCCAGCGCCTTCGGGCAGCACGAGCGGTATGGTCTTTATGGTCTTGACGTTTGCCGATACGTCGTCGCCGTGTACTCCGTCGCCGCGCGTTATTGCCCTGACGAAGCGTCCGTGCTCGTAGATAAGGGAGATGGAGAGTCCGTCGAACTTCATCTCGCAGCAGACCTCGAAGGGTTCGCCTTCCAGTCCGCGGCTGACGGAGGCATACCACTCGCGCACCTCTTGCTCGCTGTATGTGTTGGCGAGCGAGAGCATAGGGTAGCGGTGCTCCACTTGCTGGAACTCTCCTCCGAGGTCGCTCCCCACTCGCTGGGTTGGCGAGTTTGGGTCGTTCATCTCTGGATGCTTGGCCTCAAGGTCTTGCAACTCGCGCATCAGCTGGTCGAAGTCGAAGTCGCTGATGGTGGGTTGGTTCAGAACGTAGTAGTTGTAGTTATGTCGGTGCAGCTGGCTTCGCAGCTGTTCAATTCTCTGTTTTTCGTCCATATCAGTCTTTATTTTCGATGCAAAGATAGCAAATTATTTGCAATTAGTACGTCGAATGTCCTATTTTTTATTTACCTTTGCAACCAAATTTGGAAATCGAAAGCAGAAAGCGGGAGAAGCGCCAGCCAATTCTCAATTTTCCGTTTTCAATTTTCAATTCAGTAAAACCAAAAAGGAAAGAGATGAAAGTACTGAAGTTCGGCGGCACGTCGGTGGGCTCTGTGGAGAGCATCCACAGCCTGAGACAGATAGTATGCGGCGAAGAGTCGCCAGTGATTGTGGTAGTGAGCGCGCTGGGCGGCATCACCGACAAACTGATATCGACATCGCAAATGGCGGTGAGGGGCGACGAGAAATATGAGGAGGAGTTTCGCCTGATGGTGAAGCGGCACCACGACATGATAGACACCATCATCACCGATGCCAACCGCCACGACGAACTGCAACGCACACTTGACGGGCTGTTCGAGCAGTTGCGCTCCATATACTATGGCGTCTATCTCATTCGCGACCTTAGCCCGAAGACGCAAGCCGCAATAGTGAGCTACGGCGAACGCTTGTCGAGCAAGATTGTGGCGGCATACATAGAGGGCGCTCAGTGGTTCGACGCGCGAAAGTTCATCAAGACAGAGTTTAAGCACAACAAGCATACGCTCGACAGCGAACTGACCTATCAGTTAGTGAAAGATACGTTTGCCGACTTCACCGACGCGAACACCGGAGTAGAAAGGCGGATTGCCATAGTTCCGGGATTCATCAGCAGCGACAAGCATTCGGGCGAGACCACTAATCTGGGCCGCGGCGGTAGCGACTATACGGCGGCAATAATAGCGGCGGCAATGGATGCCGAGCAACTGGAGATTTGGACCGATGTTGACGGATTTATGACCGCCGACCCGCACGTCATCCCGACGGCCTACACCATCAGCGAGCTGAGCTACGTGGAGGCGATGGAGCTGTGCAACTTCGGTGCCAAGGTAATCTATCCTCCGACCATCTATCCCGTATGCGTGAAGAACATTCCGATTAGGGTGAAAAACACGTTCAACCCCGAAAACGAGGGTACTATCATCAAGGAAAAAATAGACAACGACCACAAACCCATCAAGGGAATATCGAGCATCGGCGGCACAACGCTAATCACCGTAACGGGTCTCTCTATGGTGGGCGTCATCGGCGTCAACCGACGCATCTTCACTGCCCTCGCCGAACATGGCATCTCGGTGTTTATGGTTTCGCAAGGTTCATCGGAGAACTCCACCTCAATCGGCGTGCGCGACGAGGATGCCGACAACGCTGTTAGAGTGCTCGACCATGAGTTCCAAAAAGAGATTGAGACGGGCGCCATGTATCCGATGCACGCTGAAAGCCATCTCGCAACCATAGCCATAGTGGGCGAGAATATGAAGCATACGCCGGGCATCGGTGGAAAACTTTTCGGAACACTCGGACGAAGCGGCATCAGCGTGATTGCTTGTGCACAAGGCGCCATGGAGACGAACATCTCGTTTGTAGTAGATGGGAAATATCTGCGCAAGTCGCTCAACGTGCTGCACGACTCGTTTTTCCTCTCAGAATACAAGGTGCTCAATCTTTTCATCTGCGGCGTCGGAACGGTAGGCGGCAACCTGATTGGGCAGATACGCTCGCAATACGACGAACTGATGCGCACGCGCCGACTGAAGCTCAACGTGGTGGGCATAGCAAACTCGCACAACGCAATATTCTCGCGCGAGGGCATCGACCTCGGAAACTATCGCGAACTGCTCAATGCTTCCGCCCCCAGCGACCTCGACCACCTGCGCGACGAGGTGATTGGAATGAACATATTCAACAGCGTATTCGTGGACTGTACAGCCAGTGGCGACGTGTCCAACCTATATCAGACGTTCCTCGAACACAACATTTCGGTGGTGGCAGCCAACAAGATTGCTGCATCAAGCGACTACGAGAGCTATCTGAAGCTGAAACAGACGGCACTGCAGCGTGGCGTGAAGTTCCTATTCGAGACCAACGTGGGCGCAGGACTGCCCATCATTGGCACCATCAACGACCTGCGCTCTTCGGGCGACAAGATTCTCAAGATAGAGGCCGTATTGAGTGGCACGCTCAATTTCATATTCAACGAGATTGCTGCAGACGTGCCGTTCTCCGAGACTGTCCGCCGCGCCAAAGAACAGGGCTACAGCGAGCCCGACCCGCGCATCGACCTCTGTGGCAAGGACGTAATTCGCAAACTCGTAATCCTCACCCGCGAGGCTGGTTACCGAGTGGAGCAGGAA
>Ga0181612_137251_pt1 | contig 23902 bp, 17 predicted proteins | sample HoacroProtozoa21_FD_119630 | JGI IMG/M metagenome (GOLD analysis project Ga0181612, IMG submission 119630) | Hoatzin crop microbial communities from Cojedes, Venezuel. Combined Assembly of Gp0051906, Gp0051904, Gp0051908
ATGAGGAAGAACTTCTTCACTCTGAGGGTGACGGAGCCCTGGAACAGGCTGCCCAGGGAGGTTGTGGAGTCTCCTTCTCTGGAGATATTCAAGACCTGCCTGGACAAGGTCCTCTGCGGTCTGCTGTAGGTGACCCTGCTTCTGCGGGAGGGTTGGACTAGATGACCCACAGAGGTCCCTTCCAACCCCTACCATTCTGTGATTCTGTCTAAACTGAAAAACTAGTTTCCCATACAGCAAAAATAAACACTCCATGGATATCTGACTAGAAAATATACCGTGGCACAGCACTGTTTTGTAGGCCATTGTGACTCCCTTCATGCCCTTAACAAATCCATAAATTGACTATTTAACTGTAACCAAGATAGCATGAAGTTAAATTTTTGATCTAAGAGTCCAACTTCCCTTCAAAACTGAGCAGATTAAGCACCATCCACTGGTGTCCTTTCTGACAGCTCCATACTTGAGTGTATCATATTGACTAAACATCACAGACTAGACAAATTCTTAGCTTTTGAAATAACTTCAACTCAGTTTTTAAGCTCTCTGACATAGTCAAAACCCTGCTAACATGGTTTACAGTTGAATTAAACATAAAAACATCATCATTAAAATAACTATCATCAGGTTAAGACCTCATGCCACATACACTTTCTAAAGGCAGCCTAAGATATAAACTCTTTGGCCTGTGGTGCCCACTCAATACAGAAACATAACCATGTACACTGTAATTATGCAGCATGTACGAGTTGCAGGCTTTCAATATTTTATAAAATATTCCCTTTCCTCAGCTTGACTCCCTTTTTACCATATTCACAATTATTCATGCACTTTATCTGTTGATGTTTTATTTTAAATGTAAAGCTCTAGTAATTTTTTCTGGGCTGTTTCTGGAAGTAACATTACAAGAGAGATCAGCATAAAGTGTTTTGATTTTGAGAGTATGGTATAGCCAATAAAATCAATGTATCCAGTGAGAGTGCTAACACAATACAGTTTACAAGAAATGCTTTTGTACTTTTCAAGAAAAAATTAAGAACTTCCTTAAACATATCTTCTTCCAATGTTTTATCAAAATATGAATGGACGATATTATATTCCTCTAGATTCATGCCTCACAAGCCACCTGGTATATGATTAAGGCATCTGATAGTATAAACCTGATAATTCAGATACAGTTTCAGTAACCTGGAATCCTCTTTAAAAGACTTCATTTGCCTTATATATACTTCAAATTCCTCTCAGGGAGAAAAACTCCTCAAACAAAAAGCAAGAACCTTGAATACACACTTACTGTCCCAAGCTATCTTTTCAATGATATCTCAACAATACCTTGGCTTATGTCCTATGCATATGGTGAAAACATGGTTTTGCTCCAGTTATGCTTTGTCAAAATGTCCAGTTCTTTGTATATCATTATTAAGGAGGAATGACCAGACTTAGAAATAAATTGCTGCTTCTTTCCTCATACCTCAAATCTCTGCCCATTTTCAATAGGTAAAGTGGAACATCCTGGAACACTCATGTATATTATCAGCTGGAAAATTCTGTCACGATAATAAAATACTAACTTCTTGCATGCATTTTTCATCAAAGCTTTTTACAGGTGGTGTCATCATTCCCACTTCCTCTAAGAGAAGAGCTAAGATGTGGATATGATAAAGATGACATGCTTACAGGTCTACATCAATGTACACTAGCTGAGAATCTCAGATACCCTTCAACTTTTCTCACTAAAAGCATAAGTGGGAATCATCAAATGAGAATGAGTGCTAAGACAGTCTCCACATATACAGGATTTGAGCCAAGTATCACAAAAGAAATGGCTGAAATCAGGGAAGCCTCACTTGGAGAAAGCAAAGACTGGAAGAGAAAACACCTTCCATTGGGCTATTTATGAGTGTTGAAGACGAGGACCAGTTCTGATCTATCCTCAGTGTGAAGACAACAGATGACAGCTTACTACAACTCCCTCAAAAACAGTCAGATATTTTCTGCCCTCTCCAGCAGTGTCCAGCTCTTTGGATGCACTATCTAAAATCTGTCTTTTATAGCAGATGACATTTTGCAGATCTCTTCAGATTTCCACAGCTGAACCTAAGAATCAAGTCTTTCAGCATGAGCATCGCCACAGAAAAGTTTAAGGACCGCACGCAGTGGGGCACTATTTTAGTGTGCTGCATTTTTGTATTCTTGCCTGTGCTTTGGAAGACTTAGAAAGTACCTGAAAAATTATCCTTAATCTGCTTCCTTCCTGATGAAACCAAGCAGTATTACATCGTCTTTCCCCACTCCTTAACACACAAATTCCCCTTCAAGTTCTTTCAATGGCTTCCCTTTCACCTTCTGTATCGTATTCTACTATTTCATCTCTACTTCAAGGTACTGCACTCTACCAGTCCTTCCTGTGTGTCAGCCCTCCTTTCCTCATAGTAAACCTCCCGCTGGCTCTGCTCTTCTCTCACCGCTCTTCCTAATGCTTCTTCACAACCTTCTCTCATGATTTTTCTTAAATGCTGCCACTTTTACGCAGAAAATCTGTTCCAGCTCTTGAGCACCAACTACTCTTTTCCACTGAATTATTTCTATAAAAAAGTTCTCTTCAAAGCTTAGGAAAAAAGTATTAAATGTATACTGCAGAAAGATACTTGGGGGTTTTGGTCTGTTTGTGAAAGGTGGGCTTGATACACAGATTAAAACAATTATGGAACTACTGAACTTGTAAAATATGCTGCAAAAGAAAAGCAAAGAATAAACATCAAGATTATACTTCAGGAAAAAGTAACCAATAATGGAGGGTACTGCACTACTAATATGCAGATTAAGGTAAAGTAATCCATGTTGGGACAAACAGTGATTGCTCCATGTATAAAATGGCATTTGCTCTGAGCTAGTCATTACCACTCAAACATGATAGTGCCATGAAAATATCAGGTCAGTGCTTAGTAAGAGAAAGATCATTCAAATTTAAGAAGTAATGAAGAATGGAACTGAAAACATTTATTCTTTCACTGTGCAAACCCATGCTTCTCCTATGCCTTGTAAGCTGTGTTTACTGATAAGCTCTCCACCTGGAAAAAATGTCTTAGAACTAGAATAAATGAGAAGGGCAATGAGGATGAATGGTTTCTATATAAGCAATGCCTCAGCTAAGACTTTTCATCCTGAAAAAGAGACAGCTTAGGGAAAAAATGATGGGGGTCCACAAAACCATGATCAACCATGAGATGCAGAGAGATGGATTGCTCATTGCCTTTTTCAATACAGGAAATATAGGCCATCAAAGGAAGCTAGCTGATCCCAGTTCAAAACAAAAAGCAGTTCTTCATTCATATGTAGCAGAATTACGTAAATCCTTGCCAAAAGACATGGCAGAAGGAAAGTTTTACTGGGTTCAAGGGCACACTTAAGTACTTGGAAAAGATCTGGAGAGTATTAGTAAATAGACAAGATGCAGTGGTCTCAAACTCCCTGAGCCAGAAGAGTTAGAAACCAGAATAATACTCCGTGGATAGATTTTATACATTTGCCTTGTGCATATGGTATAATCTTCCCTTGACATCCAATTTTGGCCACTATTGGAAAAAGAGTAATGCTAGACAAGCTCTCCGCCTGAACTACTGCAGCTGCTCTTATGAAATGATTTCTGAACATTATAACAAAAGAACTCAGGACACACTTCATGTTTCTGAGCAACATTCTGAGCAACATCACAAAGGGAAAAAGGATGACGCTTCATTGGATTATTCTATGGTACAAGGGCAACTAAGATTTTAATAGCAGGGGACAAACTCAGAAGAAGCCAGTTTTGAGAGAAGCTCAGAGGTACAAGACTGCTTATCTAAACTGTTCCTGTATGTTAGATCCAATTTGGGTTCAAGGCTGACTGGCACTCTCTCAATTTTATGATGGATTATGCCTGGGTTTATTCAGAAACACACTGAATCTAGGGGAACAATCCCCTGGCTCTGAGGGGAAGCTGAAGGGCTGTGAGGGAGGCTCTGAGTCTCCATGTACCCTGTGTCCTCAAACATATCCAGGTGACTGCAGTGCCTTGGCCAGTAAACAAAGACAGGTTGTCATCAACAGCCATCTCACTTGTCAGTGCTCTGGTCACCACTTAAGTGAACAAGCACCATCTCCTTTCTTGTCGCATACATCAGCAGAGCACCTTGTCAGAGATTAATACAGAATAATCCACCAACAAATTATAGCCAGAGAATCTGGAACAAATTTCAAAGGATGATGAGACTTTGGCTAGTGTACAGCACTCACAACACTTGGAACATCTCCTGTGTCAATGATTAACACTTCGCTGAGCATTCTGAATACATACAGTATTTCACAGGCAATAGCTGCCCTTAATGAGAGCAAAAGATAAGTTAGCTTTTCAAATCCTAGTGGAGAAAAAAAATGGGCTGAGAAGCTTTCATCCATGACAATATCTTGAGTTAACACATTGTTTCTTCAGAAGCAGGACTTCCTACAACAATCCCTTGTGAAAGGTTTCAAAATACCACTAATAGCCAACTTTTGTATTCCTTCTTGAAAAACTACTGATACTTAGAAAAGTCTAGGAGTGTGCGTGTTGCTGTGGGAAGATGAACACATCCAGGCCTTCACTCCAATGAGTTTGGAGATCATCCCTGTAACACTAAAGGAGGTGCTAACTGGAAGCTGTTCAAACATGACACATTGCAGCAATCTCTGAATGTCTTGCAGAACACACATGTGAGGCTCTTTCCCAGACTTGTGCAAAGCATCCCAGAGACCCTTATTACTTGTACAAGGAGTGTATAACTGCTAGAATGAGGTGCTAGATATGAATGGCATTGTTTTAACTATGAGCAATCCCTCCTCAGATACAACATGCCATTTAGATCGACTTTGCTGAATAAAGCCTGTGACATCCTCTCTGGAGCACGTAAAGAGCTGAGTCACATTTCAGCTGTAGTAGAGTTAATGCCAGAGGAGGAACAAGTGGATGTAAACAATGGCTGAAATACGCAGACCATTTCTAAAGTACAGCAGAAACAGAACATGTAACAGCTAAACATACTGTGATATTCAAAACAAGGCACTGCTTACTGTTAGTATCTTACATTGATATAGAACTTCTCACCCTGACAAAGCCCTGTATCCTCAGGTGGGTTTTCATGCTTAAACCTGGAAAACTCTGAGGCAGATGGAAGTAATCCACCAAAGGTGAGGGGGAAAAAAAACATGTTAAGGCTCAAATCAATGCAGTAAAAGCTAGTACTTCGAGAAGGTACTACAACACCATCGTGGTCCCTGTAGAACAAGTTACAGATTTCTGACAATATTCTGCTTCAGAAAAAGAGAAAGAGAAGGGAAACCCACACTGAGGATAAACCAGGCACTGATAAACCCTATTGTTATAAACATTCATGTGTCCAAGTAAATAATTTACTGTATTCGACTGAAAAGCAAGCTAAAAGCAGGTACATTGCAGATCTGAAAGCCAAGACTCCTTAAGATTGTAAGCTCTTCCTCCTGTACATATAGACAAGGAGATTTCCTCTGGCATCCCACACACTGTCTTATTCCCCACTCCGGCCTGTACCTAGCCACTCATCTTTGTTTGTTGTGCTTGGCCGAGGCACATCTTCCATCCACTGACCTCCCTTCAGTCCAGATACACAGGCTTTCTTGCTGCCCTGACTTTAGATCCAGTTAAGAGCATAGTAAGGTGCCATTAAAAGTTAGAAAAATATAGCAGTAAGAGAAATAGAAAGAGCACCCTGTTTCCTTAAAAAAAATGTAAAAAAAAAAAAAAAAGAATCTTCCTTTCTTCTCTTGACATTCAGAAGAAAACAAGAACATTAAGTATTTACTCAACTAGTCACTCCTGCTTAGGTCTTCTCACGGCTACAATACCCACCCCAAATGGCCTCCTCCTCCCTGAATCACAACAGGATAGAGTCACCCTGTGGTACCCCCCTTTGTAGACTGGCGGGTGAATCAATTAACTCCCCACAGCTGGCTACCCTGAAATTCCCTGCACTCACTTCAGACAGCTGTGGCCCTTCCTCTAGCAAAAGGGAGATGATTAACTCCTTCCCGACCATCTCCCGGGCATTGGTTTTATAACACATTTCATACACCATAATCACCAATCAAGCACTCAAAGCCCTTAAAGCTTGAATAAAATGAAAACTGAAAAAATACCCAATCTGCTATGTTACGTCTGATTTTTTTTTTTACAGCAGAGATCTAGTCTATTAATTTCCATTAAGAAACTAAATTTGATAAATAGATAACATTATAAAAAGAAAATGTAATTAGCGTGTAGCCTTGGTAGATGTAAACTTACTGGTACCCAGGAGTAATGGCAGTTTATGTGAAAACTAGAATCTTACCATAATTATGAAAATGAGTGTATAATTTATGCACAGAAGATGGAAAATATGCAAGGTGTGTAGAGGGTATGATTATATTGCATTTTCTTTTTTCTATCGATAGATGATAAATCTTTAGAATATGTTGAAACCTTGCATTAGTCTGCATGATTTTTGGATGGCCATGATTTCTGATAAAGTTTTTTTTTCTTTTGTTTTTAATTAAACTCCATTTTACAACAGCAGCCCTTCCCCTGCTTTATTATGCCAAAGAAACATATGGAAATATAAACTCTGAGATGTTACTGATTTATTTTGATGTTGAAGCATTTTGCTCTTGTGTAAACATTTCTTGTGACATGAATATGGATAGTTTCAAATCTTGGAAGAGTTCATTACTAAAGGTAGCATATGTTTTTGACTCCTGAACCATGAGGGAAATGAGAACACCCAGCTTGCCAAACAGTAAATTGTAAACAGTTGGTACACCCCTAAGCAAAAGACTGAAATAATTACTGTATCTGTGTTTTAGAGTAGCCAGCTCATTTTTATGTCTCATTTTTGTTTGTTTTTTTCATTTTGCTGATTTAATGTTTTTCTGCGAGGTTTGTAGATGCAGTCTAAATATATACTTTGGGCCTGCAGCATCATGATTCTAAGTGTGCAGATGTCAGTGTGGATTCATGGATTCCCAGATACCCTACAACAATGTATAAAAGCCTGTGCTATGAAAAAGGCAGTCAGCTGTTTTGCTTCCAGACCTACTCATAAAATACACATTTTTTTTCACCTGGACTCCATCTTGCAAGGTTCAAGGCTTCTCCGGCCCATCAAGGAGTGGTGAATACTTTCACCACTTTGAATATCACTAGAAAATGAGGCCAGTACCTATTCTAGCATACTCTACACAGAATATGGCCAGAGCTGAATTACATGAACTGTTATTTTATGCATCATCTGTAAATTCTTACTGCAATTTTCCAAGCACCCCGGCATCCTTGTGCCCCTGCCTCTCACGGAGCTTCCCATTCAAATGGTTCAGCTCGTGCTAGAATTGTTGCTCGCTGTTGTGGCAGCAAGGTCCAAGGCTGTGCTCTGCTGTGCCTGGGGACACCTGCACACACACAAACACTGCCTTGGAGAGTGTCCCCTTCATTTATGAGACAGCAGTAAGCTGGGAGCTCGGACAGACAAGTCGTGATTCAGAGATACATAGACATTACAGAATTTAACTATCCTCTGCCTTTCTCCTCCTTGCAGACACTTTTTATTGCTCCTGTTGAAAATCAGGCACCCAGCCTTGCTTGCCTTCACGGCAGGGGAGTGTGAGGAAGGAGCTGGGTGGTGAGTTGCACACTCCAGTCTGGAGTGCGGAGGCTAATGGATGGGATTTGGTTATATTCACTATCTGTCCTGATGCCTGCTTGGACTCTTGCCCATAAATGCTCTTTTGTGGCCAGGTTACTATGCTTGATTTTCCTTCTCCCCTACAATCCCCCAAAAAATGATAAAGGCATTTCACAGAGTATCTGGTAGTTTACTGGTTTGGACACTTACTTGGGATTCGTGGCCAAATTATCCCTATATACCTAGTTTGGATTAGGGACTTCAGCCTGCATATTAACCATACCAGGCAGATTCGCTAACCAGCAGATGTTCCAGGTAACCTCCACTTCTCTGCCTCCACGTTTCCTAAAGCTCTGTCTTACACACTCTCTGAATACAGCCACAGCCTTGGACCCCAGGATCTCACGGCAGTGGGGCACGAAATTTAAAACTCCCACTTCAGGGCTTCCAGGCCCCAAAACATAGGTGAATTTTTCCAGATTTTTCCACATGGACAGGAGAAATGTTTGTGCCCTTCGCAATAGGTAATACCTAAGTATTGGGATGGAGCTGAAATGATGGATGTAGATGAAGCACAGACAGAGCTTTAAAAGTAGGAGAGAAAGCTACCCAGTCACTCAGCTGCAACCTTATCACAGGATTGCTTACGAGTTGTACCCAGCACTCCTGATAAACCTGTCCTGGACATCAGTATTTAAAGAAGATCTTAGGTGCTTAACTATCCTTGGGAATCTGGGTCAAGAGATTTACCTAGTCCATGAAGCAGGTTGACAGCATAGCCAGGATTAGGAACTCTGGGTCCTGAGTCACAGGCTATTGCTCTCTTCAGTGCATGACATTACCTCTGTAGCACACAAACCAAGCGTACCACATTCACAGCAAATGTTGGCTACAGACAGGACTTCTATTTGAGGACCCACTACACTGTACGTAATACCATAAGCATATATGCGTGCATGGAGTTAAAAGGAACAAAAACTCTTCCAAAAGTGAGACATTTCCTTACACATACACCTCTCCTGGGAGAGAGGAACAGCATGCTGCAGATGTGATTGACATTGTTTAACATATTAAAGGACTGTCTTGCCAGACATTATGGTAAGGAGCGTAATATGAGAACAGAGACAGAGGCCACACAGCCTGGCCTCCATCTCCCCATCAGTACCACCACTTTGCTTGGTCCTCAAGAACTCATAGATTCAGGCATCTTCCTATCACAGGCATCCACTGAGTACTCCTCTTGGCATGCAGCTGGTGGATTTACCCAGCTTTGTGTTCTGACGCAAATATCAAGAAGAAGCTGTTCCCAGGAGCAAGCAAAGACTTATTCACGTGCAGCACAGGGATAATCACAATACTTTTTCTTAAAATTAGGCTTGATAGTTCAACACCTGGGCCTGGTTTCACATTAAGCACTTTTGAAGAAAATCAAATGGGCTCTAACATTCAAATTTGTAGCAGTATACTAACTCAGGCATGTATCATAAACCTTTCACACAGCTCTAGAAAGAACTCCTTTTGTCCTTACAAGAGTCATATATTTGGCAAATTCATCTCTTGTGTAACGTTATTGTCTTCCAGTGTACTTACATGAAGGATGAATTAATCCTATTACCAAATGATTTTTTACAAACAAATAATTGAGGCTCACTGAATGAGAAATAAATAGACTGCTATTTAAAAGCCAAACCGAGACAAAAACTGCTTCCCATATTAACTCCTTTAAGTCTCTGGGACAAAAACTGTCAAAGGTCAGGAAATATAACACAACCCTGAGCTGCAACGTTGCATGTTCTTTCAGTAGAAGGAAGAACTCAAGTCCTAGTGAAGGACAAGGAATTAATCAAGAAGCAAGAAGTTCATTCTTCTGGCTTAGAAAGAGTAGAACCTAGCTTCTTTTTTCTGCATTTGTTCCATGCAGTTATCAACCAGAATTTACTTCGGCTTTCATTGAAGAGTCATTGTGCAGACTTATTCAGAGTATGGACGGAGCAGTAGCACAGAGATGACTGACCTATTTCTCTCTCTCTCATCCCCACATTTAACAGACTCCATTAAATGTGGCCCACCATGAGTTTTTAGGTGAAGTAAAATGTAAAGTAGAAGAGGGAAGAAACTTTTTAGTGGAAATAAGATGGGTGTAAAAGGCCACGAAGTGTAGAGTAGCAAGTTTGGAAAGTCCTCAGAAAAGATCCAACATGCTTGTGAATTATGTTATCTTAGTACAGCAGGTTTTATGATACTAGGTAGCATTTGGGTGACAGGCTAAAATCTACTCTGAATGAGACCAGCACAAGTGTAGCTTAAGGAGTGACCTAAAGAGAGAGTGCTCTTCCCTGAATGCTTGGTGACGTTATTTCCTTGGTCATACAGCCTTCATTCTGCTTTAGCTCTTCTGCTCTAGCTGCTCTTCTTGAAAATTTCAGTATCACCCACAGCGTATTTTAAGATCTTGCAGCAGAGAGCCATTTCATTTGGTTCATCTTACTTGCCAAATATGTGGTACAGATTACATTGCTATTTAGTATTTCACAAGGATGTAGCACACGTGGCTGGCAGGGTCCTGTGCAAGCACTGGCAGATGGGGCAGGACTGGTCTTCTCTGAGTACTCCAGCAGGAGAGGGGGAGAAAATAACCTCAAAGGAGAACTACAGAAAAGCAGATCATTACTCCCCATTTGTTCCTCATTTGCTCCTCCTGACAAGAGGAACAAAACTTCTCCCTGTCTCAGATATGCCCCTCCCCAGCTTCACCCTTCTGGGTTCAGCCAACACCAACCAACCTGTGGGGCACCTCCCTCACAAAGCTTCTCTATGGGAGCATTTTCTTTCTCTTTGGAGTATGCATTGTGGAGAAAGCTGGTAAAAGCTGGCATAACACAAGGCTACATCTGGCTCAGTGTTTCTGGTATGCTTTTCCTCCAGTCACCACAAAAGTTATCTATCCAGCTCCCTTGTTTCTGTCTTGAAGGAAGTATTCATCTTCATTAAAACTGTTAATTCTATCTTCATTCTCACTATGTCTACTGTAAATATCTCAGCTCTGCTTGTCCTCCCCTCTGTCCTCTGACGGCTTGGTCACAGCCACTTCCTACTACTTGTGGTTTGCTGCAAAATAATTTACCAATCAACTTTAAAAAACACTTGAGCATTTGTATCTCACCAGAGAAGATCAACAGGTCTGTGGCTATATCCTGCTTTTATTGACCTGTATTGAACTACTCCACAGTCCCTTCAAGCCTTTTGTCTCAGAAGTCTCTTGTATCCAGACCCTCATGCCTCATCATCTAGCCTTCTGTTTTCCGTTTTACAAGTAAGAAAGTCCAGAGAGACAAAAAGCACCCAGACAGCTGTACCCAGGTTTTCAAATCCTTGGTTGATTGACTATAAACTAAGTCACTCTTCTTTCCTTTGTGATTTCCTACACCACACGGCTGATCTTCCCCTTTTTTTCTACTTCTGCCTGATCTCCCTCTCCCGGATATATTTTATTTCTTAGATCTCATCTGAAAACTTTCCAATTCCCTTTCCCTTTTTTTTGTTGTTACCCAATTCATTTCCTTTCCATTCTTTTCCCTTCCCTTTCCCCTTCTTCTCTGGCCCCTAAACTTGATCTAGGTTTCAAAAATAATTCTGCTGCTATTTCTTCTTTATTTCTGATTTTCTTGTGTTCATGGGACTCCATCCTCAGAGACTGTTGTTCATTTTTGTCTCCTTGAAAGTCACTGTGGTAATCTGCGTAAAACATTCCTTCTTTTCTTTATCTCTCTCTGCAAACCATTTTTGCACCACTTTTTATGGAGGATGCTTTTATAAAAATAAACTAGATTCTGATTGTATGGAAAACAGACTATAGCAAGCAAGCTCTGAGGACACTGGAAGCATTATAAGCAGCAGTATTTATTCTTTAGCCACTCTTATTTAAAATAAAAAATACACAGACATAACACACTTGAAAATTTTGGTACACAAAATATAATTTGTGTATCCTCATAATAGTTACCATAAATTCAATTTTGTACTAGGTAGTCTATTTTGGGTAACCACTCAAAGCAAGTCCTTAAATAAAGAAAGTTCCAGAGAGCGAGAGAGAGAGAGACACTTATCTGTAGGTAAGATCCATGTCTATACTTTCAGAGAATGCAGTGGTTTTCCTCATCTTCATTTTAACGTCCATCTCGTGCCTCATTATATCTTGTCTTGAATATATAACCTTTCAGGTATAGGTACTCTTTTGCTTCAGTGTCACCAACAGGAGAAGAAAAGAGTACTTAAATCTGTTACAGCTGCATACGCTTCCCCCCAAACCGAATGCACTGTAGATGTGCGAGCCTTCACTTTTAAATATTTTCAGCTGCTTATGATGTACACATGTGGCAAGTTAGCAAAGCGTTAGCTTGCAATGCTTCCAGCCAGTCATATATCTTTTTTCTCCATGTGTTGTTGTCTTCTATCTTATGTACATCAATATAATCTTTACTACCTATCACTACTTTTTATAATGCATCTAATATAAATCTACCTGAATGTTTGCATAATAGGCAAAAAGATGTGTCTTAATATGGAGAGTTAGACAATTAAATGAAGAAATGCATTTTACAATATTTCATCAGTCTCCAATGTAAAAAGATATATGGGCTCAATTTGGTTTTGGAAGAAATGGGGGATTTTAGTTTCTCATCATGGATTTCAATATTTCAGAAGTAAGACAGTACTGTCAGCTCCCGCACTCAAAAAATGTTCACATTAGTGTCCTCTGGACCATAAAAGATACTCCCCCTGGCTGCAGCACCTCAGACGAGGGAGGGTGATGAACTTCTGGGGGAACAGGACTTCTCCACCATTTGGACCAACCTTGCGTCATGCTCCTCTCTGCAGTCCACAGGTCAGGTCTGCCACTGTGCAGCGTCACTTGGAGCCACCATCATGCCTGCTCTGTACCTTTTCATATCACTGTGCACCAATGCAACACCCAGACAAAACAGAGCTTGTCCTGAGCAGAGACTGGTAGCCTTGACTCCAGAAATGCAAATATCCACAGAGGTCATTCACGTTGCTCTCATTGCCATCCGCACGGCGGCAGCGACCCAACCTTTCTGCTCTACAATGCCTACAGCAACGCTGTGGTTTCACATGATGGCTAAAGGCTATGAACAAGGAAGAATAAGGACAGAAATTCACTTTTTTTTGATCTAGCACAGCAGTTGATTAAGGCAGACAGGTCCCTGCCACATAAAACTTCTACAGTTCCTATAGCAGAACTGAATCCCCCATGTTTTTCCTGATGCTCTCGTTAGGTCTAATAAGAAATAATCTTTATATAAACCTGGTCTCAATAATTTATGGCACTTCAACTTAGAAAAAGCTTAATTCACCAGCTTCCCCCACATGGAAAGATCCCTGAGAAACGATCACAGCAGTCTGGTGGCTGTGCAGGCAGTGAATGACTGGGGACTTTCACTTGGGGGCCAGTCTGCTCGCTCAGAGCTGATGACATGGATGCATTGGCCTGCCCTATTGCTTCATGCCTATTAACACTCACAGAACTGATCGTGTTTCCTGTCACAGCTCAGCTGTTATCAAGTTCTGCTCTTCATATGTGGACCACAGTGAATTTGAACCAACTCCAGCAAAACATGAAGAGAGATATTCTGGATTCCCATATGTGATGGAATACAATTTGACCTGTGTGGCCCACAGCTCTTACTCCTTCGTCATGAAAATCCCTTGCAAAAGTCAATGTGTAAAGCTGTAGGTAGACTCGTGAAGATTTTGCCCCTGTTAGTATACCACTACATAAATCACACACTGTCTTCAAATAACTGAAGTACAAGGTGTCCTACCACTTGTATTGATTTGTATATGACCATAGCCAGAAGAAAAACACAGCTCCCTGTAAGAAGACCCCAGGTTGGCCAGAGCTTTGAGGTTGCATTTTCTAGACATATTTCTTACAGTAAGGTCTCCAAATAAGATGATAATTTTTAAATGTGAAAGTCATATCTTACTACAATTTAAATTAGAACATTTAAATTTTCCAACAAAGAAACATGTAAATAAAACAAGCACTATCATAGATGCCCACAGCATTGAGATTATTACATCCAAATTTTGGCTTCTAAACAAAATTGCTTGGTTTTTCACAGGCAGTGATCAGCAGAGAAATGTAAGTATTTGGTACATATCAATGCATAATTAGGAAATCTAATGTCAGTTTAGGCCTAAATTTTAATCCTAAACATTTGAATATTTTAGTCAGCATGTGTGACTGTACTAGCTGTGCATGTAAGGTTTTGCTCCCGTGCATCGAGATACATGTCTTCAACAATTCTGCAAAAATGTAAATTCAGCCTGGTCTCCCCAGTGGGTTACCATGTTTCTCTCTTAATAACTAACAGTTTTAAGTCTTACCCATAAGTTTTCTGTCAGTCTTCAGCTTTCTAGGATTACCTATGTACCACGTCTTGAATGACAGAAATATCATGATCTCATAATCTATACATTGTTGAGTCACTACATATTGTGCCCATGTGAAGCACCTTAAAAACTGATATTTGTGTGTTAAATCAAAGCAGATCTGTCTTGTGCCTTTCTCCAGATGTAGAGATCTGAAGGGAGATGGCAGTATTAGTGCAGCTGTATGGCAAAACAACAAGGCTGCTGGGCAGAGAAAGTCACAATTGTACCTCAAAGGCACAGCTCACTGCCGGCTTTCTCTGCCTCCAAGGACATCGGTGCTGTGACCATTCATTATGGACTTTCCATGGCCTGTTTCTTAGTTACTGCTGGTTCTTATAACAGCTTCTACAGATTCAGTAAAATCCTAAAAGCAGCACAGATGGTGTTGAGACAAAATTTACCATTTTTGCTGTTAATTCCGTCAACATTTTGTTGTTGACGTCAAAGTGAAAAAGGTGTAGTCATAAATGTGAAATTCATATGCATTTCAGAACTTGTGTAAGAGCACTGCTCTGTGTTGAAAAGTCACAAGCATGCTCTCTCTCTTACCCATTATGGCTCTTAACTAAATATCTCCATTCATTTCCAGAAGGACCTTAGTTCTGTAATGTACAATGATAGGTGATGTTCAATGTCAAACAATGCCATTGGCCATAGCTGAAGAGGCGATGTAAACATTACTATTGTTTAGACAATAAGAAAAAAGATTGCTACGGAGGTATCTAAATTTGATCCAGACATATATCATATGCTATCAACATTCATGGTAAACTTAGGCCAATATTTTCGAAAGTGATTAGTGCTTATGAGTGGTTTTGTATCAACTGAGGCCTCAAAAAGTGCCTGCTCCCAACTCTCTTAAATGTATCTTAGCTTTGTCACCCCAGAACTGCAGGATCCCCCTTTGCAACCTTGGGAAAAGTGCCATGATTCCAAACCTGTTCTGACTTCCTGAATCATAACCACTCTTCTCAGCACCATAAGCACCAACGCCATCACTTTTGGCACATAGAGTATAGACTGTTGTGAAGAGAGACCTGATTCACACAGCTTCGTCTCTGCCCCACATCTGACTGACTAAAACCCTTTTGAAGAGCAGGAGATCGGTCAATCTATATGTAGTGAGTAATTACATCAAAACTTTAATATATATTTTCAAAAGCCATCAATACAATTTTTGAAGCATTTGGATTTCACATGTCTTCACATATATTTGCAGAACCTGTAATGATTGAAACAGAATTATTAATATAACTCCCAAATTACAATGGGCCAGTCCAGCACTATTTGCAATTGAATTCTTCTTTCCTGCAAAAATCTTTACACCTGATACCATTAGAAATAATTACTACTTTTCTAAGCTACAGTCAGGATCAAGGTTTCATTGTGCGAAGTGCTGAGTATTCAGAAGAGACAGTCCCTGCTCCAAGGAGGCAGCTAGTTTAAGAGACAGAAAAACAGAATCCAGATGGGGAAATGTGATATAACATACAGGCACGGTGGTTAAGGTGATGATAGCTTCACATCTTAGCCAAGAGCCTGCAAACTGCACAGAACTGGTTGATATCCACACCCATACAGTATACCCATTGATTCCAGTGAGGCTCTGACAGGCAGATAGAGCTTCCTTGAAAGCACTAATGCCAAAACAGGGGTGCATTAATTCCTTGTCTAAGGCTTTTTCTCCTTCTGTTTTATGAATTCTATTCGGAGTTTCATTACTTTTTACTACTTTCATTTTTACCCTCTGCCTATACTTGTAATCAGCCTAGGTTGCTTCTGTTTTCATATATAATTTAAAATGTCTGATTATTATTGATTAAAAAGTAAACTAGCTTTTTTCAATTTTAATTTTCAAACTTTTCTTTCACTCTTTCAGTTAATCCCTTTTCAGCTAGTTATACCTTTTGCAGTCTTCTGCTGTTGAATTCCATCCCTTCCTCCTCCTCCCCAAATCTCAGACTTACTTTAAACTTTTAGTTCTTGTTCCCTCCCCCTCACCAAATTCTCAGAGAATCAAATTACTGCTTCTACAGTCAACACAATGTCTTGATCATCACTACGTTGTCTAATTTAATCCTTACTAAACCATTCGGAGATATGAATTCCAAAATCAAGTACTATATGAAAAATAGTGTGAAAATAAACTATCTAGTAATGATTAAAACTCCTGCTGACTGCCTGGCTTTAAGTGAAATGATGGCAATCACATGTTCAAAGCATGCCAACTGAAGTGTGGCTACCATACTTAGCAGTTCAGTTTCTTATGTGACAGTAGTATGAAGTACAGCAACGAACATTTCTATGGCTGTGCAGTCTTATGTGATGCTTAACGAGAAAGCTGTGTCAGAACTTAGAGTGAAGAAGGATCTTTAACAGAATGACAGATAAGCTCAGGAATGTGAGAGGACAAGGTCTTTTGGGGGAAAAAAAAGCAAGCTCTTTGCTTCTATAAGAAAGTTTGTTATTGAGCAAGACTAGTTAAACTAGACTATTCCAGGGTTGTTGTGTATCAGCCCTAGTCTGGAAGAGTTAGACACTTTTTCACAGATGGGTTAATAAAATAGAAACTGAAGAAATTAAATGACTGTGTGTTTAAAATATGAACACATCTGTATCAGTTTGATCACAGATACCTCAAAGAGAAAAGTTAACATTTTGGATGTCTGTGGCATTATCTTAGGTTCTCTGTATGAATGTTGCTGTAACCCTGCTTACACCATTCCAGGAGCTTGGGTGGTGCAGACTGGAGGATGATTCATGGCAGCTGTCTCCTATGTTCCATGTCACTCCTCCTCCACAGCTAAATAGCTGTCTGAGGTGCAGGACTTGGGATTGAGGTCCTTTGCTTTCCTCTGTTTTTAAAATGGCACTTCTGCAGTGAGAAGTGTTTATGGCAATAAAGACTACATAAGAGATGCAGCTTGTTCTTGGAAAGGGAGATAAGTTTTGAGATGCTTCCAGTAGAAACTCATAGGAAACTTGACTTTTTAGTTGCTGTATCTCTGTCAGACAGGAGCTGTAATTTTGGTGGTATTATAAGGGCAAACATTCCCACTGTAAAAAATGTCTTTTTGTCAGCTTAGTTTTCAACTTGGGGAACTAGTGTTTCTGTTTGTGTGCTGATGAAAGGACTTTTTTGCAGGTATACAGTGAATCTGCCTGGGGAAGGTCTGCTAATAAAGCTACTCCAACAAACATTGTACAAGTAGGCAAAGCCTTGAGCTCACTCACAAGAAATTTCTGCCTTCTGCAGAGAGAAGTTTCTTCTGCTAGTAGATACTTCTGTTGCTCTTCAGCAGTCACCGTGGGTACAACTTTCATCCCAGAGATTAAAATGACCGTAACTGAACTCTGCTTTTGGACTGATGACAAAAGATCTGACAAGCGAGTGGATTTCAAAGCTCCTATAGTATAGTCAGGAATCAAGAAGTAGAAACAAAGCCTCGTGTAACACATGTGATTGCAAGGTGTTTCCATATTGACACTGAAGTACTGTATGCCTGGGCTGGGTGTTGCCCCTGTACAAATAGAGCCTATTCCTGTGTATATGCTAAGCCTCAGAAGCTGCCATTTTTGAACAGAGAGGCCCACTGAAATTCTCCAGGAGCCACTTTTCCAGCGGTGGACCATGCAATGAACTGCAGGATCACAGCCCACAGAGACCAGGAGGAATCTGTATTTATACAATGCATTTTGTAGCTGCTACCAGGTAATTCAGTTATAACCTGTTTGTAAAATAAGTACCAATATCATGGTACAGACAGGAAAACAAGGGGAAAGTGGCATAAGAAATATTTGCTATACACCGTATTCAAAGATTATTCAAACCTCCTACAATTTGAGTTTATGTTGTTGGTATAATTACTCATTCTCGACCATTGGCCTACAGCATATTTTAAAACAAAATTTGTAGCTTCCGTATTAGAGGACTACATCTTGCTTATGGGTTGGGAAAGACACAATATCTACCTGATCGCCTCTAATGTGCAACTTTCTGAGCCAATGCTCTTGTTGCTAGCATAATTCTTGGTTCCACACAAACATCTTCAAGAGCAGACTAGGCTTTAGCCATGCAACTCTCATTAAAAGCAGCTGGGAGAGTAAATCCTCATGTGACTGAAATGCAGGGATACATATTTGCTGATAATATGCCTCTCAGTCTATGTGGCTAAGCGGTCTCATCTGTGATACCATGATACAGGTAACTATGATAGACTTGCTTTCATTTTACTATGGTTCATTAAGCAGTAAATCAATCACCTTTTTGGAAAGTGTCACTATCACATCGGCATATACGAGTGCTACCTCAGCTGCCCCCAGGGACACACACTACAGCCCTACTTCGCACAGTGCACATGGAGGTTATTCCTTCTCCTCAGCTTTGTAGATGGCCTTAACCATCCTGAGGCTCTTCCTACTCTCCAACGGAACAACAGGAAAAAGCAGCACAAAAATTATTGGAAATCGCTCTTTAAGCCAGAATTTTCTAACACTTTCGAAGTTTGACAAGTACATATGCCTTTGCATAATGAAGTGGAGGTTTACACTGCAATTGCACGAGTCCTTCAGCGAGTAGTACAAATGCTCAATTCTTAAAGGTATTCCGGTATTTGGATTTAGTGAAGGAGTTAGGAATCTATGTACGCTTAAAACTCTGCCCTGAATTCTAGCACACCTCCACGTGTGGGTTCATTCCTTCATTCAAAATGTTATGTAGAGCCCACATTTCTGCCAGGACAGGATATGGGACTGACTGCAAAGAGGATTATGTGTTTGAATGTTCTGAAAGCGGCATCCAAGACTTGACTTGAGTTTTGCTGAGATTATTGTACCATTATATTTTCTCAAATGTAATAATCCTACTGTTGGACGTTCATAGCATTTTCTGTGTCCTCTGTTGGCCCTTTTTCCCATGGTGTACATTTATAAACTGAGGTTATAAATAATTAACACAATTTAATTTTCAGTACTATGGAAAAAAGATATCTTGCTGTATCTTTATTAAAGTGCATTATAACAAAACGAACATGTGAGCTTTGACTGAACAGAAGGTTGAAATAACCTGTGGTATTTTCCAAAATGTCAAAAAATACATATTTGTTGGCTAGCTAGTGTTGTATAATGTAGCTATTAATTTCAATGGGATTATGCCACAAAAGAATCCTCTCAGCAATTTTAAATACATTTGCACAAAATGACCCCAGCAGTTGAAAGAATGAATCATATTTTGTTCCTACAAAATCTAGTCTGAAATTAATTTCTGTGCATAATTTATTGTACTCATCAAAATTCTGAATTTAAATATATAGCTATAAATATTTAAATATAGGTTTCCGTTTGTAATTTCCAGTGTACTATTATAAAATGACGTAAAGCCAAATATCCAAAACTATGACTGATATAATTTGAGTAGTTCCATCAAGATCAATAGTTATGCTGATTAACACCAGCTGAGGATCTGGCCCAATAAATAGCTAACTACATAATGAGCAAAATAATCCACTCTGCTATTAATTAGAAAAAGAGCTAACAAACACTTAATCCAAATGTTGGGGTTTGCAGAGGGTGTTCCAAAGCACGTAGGCAGTTGTGAGCAATTTGGGAGCAGATCAATGTGTCAAGTTGTAGAGTTCCCACATTTCTCTGTTCTTGGCTGTAAACCTTTTGCATATTTTGGGAGGAAAGGAGTCGTCTACATTTTTTGCAGATGCTGGAAATGTGCCAGATCCTCCTATTGCAAATATTTCTACACACTGCCAAATGCTCCCATTGGGCATACTCCTTGTATCCTCATAACTACTGGTTTTGCTCAGTCCATTACTCAATAAAACTAGCCACTAGTCCAGCTGGAATAATCTGGTCAGAGAAACAGAGCATCAGAAATTTAAACAGATCTAGCTGAAGAAACTGGGCTGTTAATAAATCCAGTGTGCTGGGATTTATTACATAATTTTTGCACTGAAAGAAAATATAAAGCACTGCCTCACAGGCGCAAATATGTTTTACTAAGGATCATGTAATGACATGACTTGAAATGATAACAGTATTTAAAAGTATGATGTGAGAGAAATGGTCTAGTGATAATAGCTATAAATTCCTTTTAGACCTGTATTTTCCACTCATTCGTCTATCACTGACTTCGGTGGGGCCAAGAGTTCAACCCTAATGTCCTAATGATCTGGGAAAAATGGAAAGTATCTCAGCTTTAAAAATTTTTACTTTCCACCTATAAGCAGTACTTGAGATCAAGTATATTGTCCCTGGTGAATCTGAAAAGAAGGGAATTCGTGTATGTGCTAGCTTCTACTTTCTACATGCAATTTTTCTATTTTCTTATCATTCTGTAACAATGAAAGATGCCACATTAGTGCACAGAGCCTTAATCTTAACCTGTCAGATGCATTCATTCCTTTCACTATAAAAAAATGCAGTTCACATTTTCTTTCCTTAGACCTCAAATTTACAAACACTTAAACATGTTCTTAATATTTTCATTTGGTGCAGGATGGGAAAGCAATGAACTATACTTAAGAGACATCAGTGCTCTGCAAAAATATTTTATAGCTGTTTTTCTAGACTACATTTAATTATTTTAATACTAAATTGAACTGTTTCATCTGATCTCCAATATGCCAGAGAAATCATGAAGCTGCTCTTTAGGCTTCTTTTGATCTGGTGAATATTTTCTTTTTTTTGAGAATTTCTTCGTACATCTCAATGATTTAATTGCAGCTCTTTTTCCTTTAGTCTAGCAATGAAGACAGAGCCATCCCACTTTAAAAGCAATGAAAATAGACTAGACTGATTTACAATAAAAATATTTATATTTAATATTGGTGTTTCTATAGTAGGTCACTAAAGGAATGATAAAAATGGTAGGCTGTTGTTACTGCCTTTAAAAAAGGGATTTTTATTTAAGCAAATCATGTCAGTGTCTGAAGCCTACTGGATTATCTTCTAACATATGGTAAGTATTGGTTATGTGGTGTGCTGGCTTGCATTTCATTGTTGGAAAAGCATAGAAAACTGATTTTAGTATGCCTTTGCTCTTAGCAGCAGGGTATAATCATTTTTAAAAGAAATTATGGAATCAAGCATTAGCATACTGTGTAAATTTAGGATTTATGGAAGGATGTCATATATCACACACATATATTGCTTTGGGATGCTCAGAAAATCTTCAGTACCACATGTCACTGTTTTGTAGTTGTTTAAAATGGTAACTAAGCACGTGCAAAAAGATAGCAATGCTAGGATAGTCTACTAAAAAATTACATTGTTAAGTGTTTAATAAACATACTGAAACGTTAATACATTATCCATTTTACAACCACTGAACTTTAAAGAATCTCCTTCTGCAAATGCGTCAGTTATCATTATCCCCAAGGGCGTTAGTTAAGCCCCAAGAATTCAGCACCTTGCAGCCTTGCCCTTTTTACAGGGCTTGGTTCAGGTGCCTGGAGGTGGGAGGATGCAAGTGGGTGGAGGTGGAAAAGTCTTCACATCCACAGAAAAGAAAATCAACCCCTTGTGTTCACTCACGTTCCCTCATGATGGGCAAACTCTTTTCTCCATCTGAGGGGATCAAGTGCTGTGTCAGCAGGTGACACTGGCTGTCTGGCCATGCCACGAACTGCCGATGGGCACGGGGTGAACACATGGGGTTTTTACCCATCAGAGCAAGGGGAGATGTACACTGCTCTGATACCAGCAGGTGTCTGCTGGATCTTCTGAAACCACAGCTTGCACTTTTGCCCCTGAAACAGGAAGCTGAAATTGTAGTTAAAAGATGAGAGAAAAGTATGCATTAGATACTTGCCGGTTCACTCTTAGTACTGATGCTTGCTCGACTTTAGCCTTCACTTTAGATTTCAGGGGCTTAATTAACCTGCTAATGTCAAAAGGAAAATAATCTGTTCCGAGCACTCATTCTCAAGACTCAGTGCTTTGAAACTTCATTTGAAAATTGATCTTGCCCCTATCAAAATGAATGCAAAACTCAGAGACGGGAAGAATTCTGTCCTGTGACCTTCCACTGCTGTCTCTTTTGTTCCACCAGATCTCTGTAAAGTGTCACCTCCCATTTGATCACTGCCATTTATTCCGTCCTTCTGTCTAAATAATGCTGTATGTATGTTATTCACCCACACAGTGCGAGTCAAGCCACAAAACCCCAGAATTAAGGGGATTTAAGGGTACTGAATGTTCGAGGCCTGTTCTGTTAGATTATGGCTGTATGGGGGTTTGTAGTGAAGCCACTGTGGTGGCGGGTCCTGGCAGCGGGCTACGAAGAGAGGGCAGAAAGTCAGCATAGCTCCACCTTGTTCATTGCACTGTGGCCCATGCTGTACCAATGACACCAGGCTCCCTGTCGCAGGCGCTCAGCAGTGACAGGCCAAAGTCCTCCGAGCTATGGGGCTAACACACCCCAGGGGTGTCAAGTGCCAGGCAGAAGATGACACTGTATGAATAATGAACACTACTAGTGCCTGGAGACAGACCACAGACCCCGAGGAGATGCAAGGAGAGAGAAGGGGATTTGGACTGACCGAGGATGCTCCATCTTGTTGGATCATCAACAAGACAATGATGGTGGGAGCTGTTATTGATGCAAATGACGGTGAACAGCCATTTAGGAGAGACCGTGTTGTGTTCATACACCAACTCTCCAAAAGTAATTGCTTAAGAATAAGACAACCTGACATTTCTCTAGAGGCCAGCCCTGGTGCCCTGCCCTCAGCTAGGTGCTTACTTGGTGGGAGGTACAAAAGTAAGGCAAGAATCTAAACACTGATAGGTCGGTTCTCTTAAACTTTAAACTGCTAACTGCTCATGGAGGAAACAGACACAGCCAGAAACATTATCAATTAGTTTAAACTGTAGCATGCAGTGCTAGAGTAAGCAATGACATCAACAACTTGTCCGAGTTGCTTGAAAGTAGCAGAGGTAAATCCTGAAGAACAAGTGCCTCATCCCACACAACTGGCTCACCGCCTGGAGAGGGACTGTAACTCACATTTGCAGACAAATACTCAGGAACCCTGACATAGCCTGTGACATGTCCCTGCAAAAACCCTTTTAATCTGCAATAACCTAGAGAAATCCCAACTATTGCTATTGCTACATGGCTCAGCATCCCCTGCTAGTGCCCCAACCTTGCTCCTGGAGCAGCCAAGCTCTCCAGATACAGCACTCGGAGGGACCGTGAGGTATGCTGGCACTGTGCAGGAAGGGGGACCGTGAGTGAAGCTATGGGAAAGCCAGCTTTGGAGCCAGATGTCAGCCTCCAAGGTCTGCCTTGCCTAGTAAGAAGTTTGCTTTCTTCCTTTTTCCCTGATCTGGCCCCTGGTTGCTCATCAGCATTTTTCAAAGCCTGGAGCCTGGGTCCTGTCAGCCGACTGCCTCTGCCCAGGTGTCCAGGAGGGCAGTGCCAGAGAATGGTTCTCCTATTCATTAAATTGTTTTGAAAATGTAATTATATCTAATTAGTGTTTAGCATTGGCTATCTTCAGTATTTACACTGGTTTGTTTTCATGAAGTGACATTTCTGTTATTTATTACTGCTAATATGTTACACCCTGGTTTGACAGTCACCTTATGTTCTGCCAGTTTGAGGTTTTTTGTCAATTACCCTGATTTCATGTATGACTCCTGATCTTTACCTACACACTCTTTTCACCGTACCCTCTCAAGACAGCAGTTAGTCCCTGTTGCCAGACAGTTTCAAAGGGCTG
>Ga0181612_110485_pt1 | contig 23899 bp, 16 predicted proteins | sample HoacroProtozoa21_FD_119630 | JGI IMG/M metagenome (GOLD analysis project Ga0181612, IMG submission 119630) | Hoatzin crop microbial communities from Cojedes, Venezuel. Combined Assembly of Gp0051906, Gp0051904, Gp0051908
CTTATTCATGTTGTCAAAGGGCCAACATCCTAGTTGGCTGTACTCTGAGAAGACGTGGTGACTAACCCCCTCTGTGTTCCTCAGAGGGGTAAGAGAAGGAGACATCTCCAGAAACCATAACACATTTGTTCTCTGGTCAAGGCACCCTTCTTTATGTCTACTGAGCTAGCACTCTGTCTCACCTCCAGCTTCGGGGCATTCTCAACCCTGGCATCCTGCAGGGAGCAGACAAAGCGGTCCCCAAAGGCTGACCTGCTTCACCACCTCACTTTGCCACTCCTGGAGCATGCAATGGAGCCCAGTGATGTGGGCTGGAACCTGCCTCAGCAGTTGGACCTGGACTGCAGACTCAGCACACCTGTATCTAGGCAGCCCTTGGGCCTCCAGGCCAGTCAAAAGCAGCTCACATCACTCTCTGTAGCAGAGAAGGGAGAACTTTAGCGTGCCCTGGGAGTGGGGTACGAGCCACAGATTGCTGCTCATGAGGTCCTTGGTCCTGCTGGAGGAGGAGATCAGGCAGGTGTATGGCTCATTCAGCTCAGTTTGTAACACCTCCACCTGAGGAAAATGAGGACAAGAGGAAAAGAGAGATATGGGTCTTTTATAGTCTGGTAGTGTTGAACTTTCCTCCTGTTCTTACAATGGTAGGAAGTGAAGAAGGTGTGTTCAGACCTGATGCCTTTGCAGTAGAGCCAGGGGACCCACGAGGGCTTTTGTGGTACCGCCGGTGCCCCGCGTGCTCCCCTCTCCCGGCAGCTCCGCTCTCTGGCAAGCATCCAGTCCTAGTTCGGACCGTGGGGAAGAAAGAGCTGGAAAGAGCCTGGCCTCACTCAGAGCCACGTGTAAGCCCAGGCTGGATAGTGAACAAAAGGCACAGCAGAGCCCAGCAGCTGGGCTGCAACAGGGAGAGCAAGCACACCAAAGCAGCTGCTTTCCTCATCGCCAGGCATGCAGGATGGGCTCTCTTTCAGCCTTTTTTTTTGTCCCTTCTTGCCATGCTTTTCTTTCTGGTGTTAGCTCTTCTCTTAATCAGAGAGCAGCAGCTGCAACCCTCTGATAGCCATTTTGTACTGAGCAGCTGCTGGTGGTATTTTGGTGCTGGCCCCCCTCTCCTGTTGCAAGCGGGCTCTCCCCCCCAGGCATGGCATTGTACAGCACAGCTTCATGCCTGGGCTTCCTCCTCTCGCAGTGAGCCCTGGCCAGCTGTGGGAAGGTCACCAGGAACTCAAGGAATTAATTTTACTGGAAACCACATCCAGTAACAGAGACACAGGCTGGAGGTGGAGAAGCAATTGGGTCTCTTCAGTAATGGGGGGGGGAGAGGGGATGGGAAAGGTTTGCAATTTCTTCTTTTTCAGTAAAAATTTAAGAGATGGATAAAGGAGAAGCAAATAGAAGTCAAACTTCTGATCAAGCGAGAGAAGAGATTTTTTGCAGCAGTTTCCCCAGGAATTGTTCTGCCAGTGTTTTCAGCTCTCTTAGCAACAGACTTCATAAGCTCTGCAGCTCTCCTTGACACACCTGGAAACAGGAGCAAAGGTGTCTGTCACACACTGTGATGCCTATATCTGCTGTGTTTTCTTGTGGCCTGAAGGGACAAAGCATCCCAGCAGCCCTAATTATAAAATGTCAAAATGTGAATTTGCCACCTAGAACTTACCCAGGCTACTTCTAGTACCGTCTGGGGGCGCTGAGGGGCAACGGAGGGTGGGAACTGAGTGCACAGGTGCTGTGAGTGGGCTGCAATACCTGTAAAATCACGGCAGCAGGGCTGGATGCTGACCTGCTGCATCAGTGCTTTGCTCCTCCAATCCCCGTCCTGTGGCTCTGTGACTGCCTAGTCCTGCCAGGGAGACAGGGACAAGTGGGTGTCTGGCCCTGGTGCACACATGGCCCTGTTACCACACGTGAAGAGTTTCTGTTTAAGTGGAAGAGCAATATTTTACAACATATAGATACAAGTGGAAGAACAATGTTTTATTTTGTATAGAATGTATTCTATTCTATTCTATTCTATTCTATTCTATTCTATTCTATTCTATTCTACTTTGCTTCTCCCTCTATTCCTTTCAGCCAGAAAGTCTCTCTCTTTGTATGTCTTCTTGCCACAGTTTTTTGGGTCTTGTTTTCTGTCAATCAGTCCATTGCTTGACCCTGTGGGGTTTCTGAAAATGAGGACGTCTCTTGACTGTGCCCTAGCATCAGTGTACTTGCCTCGGTATGTGCGTTGCTCTGCTTAGCAGTGTCCTGCAGAAAAGGTGCTGTTTTCTTCCCCCAAATACCATTTTCTGCCCTTATCCTAACCCAGGCTTCACTGTGGCATCTCATCTCTGTGGGAATAAAGAAAAGCTGAGTAAGTGCCATCCACCATGGAGATTATGATATTTGGAAATGATGATGAGAGTCTTCGAGTTGGATTTTTATTTGGTAGCTTGTGAAAGCCTTTTAGAGACCCCAGCATTTAAAAACTAAGAATCCTGTCTATGGAAGGCAAAACGTTTAGATAGGGTACCTCAAATACTAGTGCAGCGGATGAAGACATTGCTGTCACACAGTCTTACAATTACATTTGCTTTAGTTCATGCATAGCCCTGTCCTGGAGGGAAGGGTTAGTCCAGCTGGGAAAGATCCCAGTTCAGTGGGAAGTGCTTCTTCCCCTAACACCTGGGGCATGAGTAGGAGGACAGTGGATACTATGGCCTCGCTCAACCTCTCTTCTTGCAGTGACAGTGTCACCAGCAAGACTTTGTTAGTGGGACCTGCTGAAGAATTCAGTGTTAGCATCGCCATCATGCAGGTGCTGGCACTGACCACCTGGTGTGAATATTGTATGGTTTAGACTTTCTGGGACATTGCAAACCTGCTTACAATAAAAATGCCTCTTGGATCAGCCTAGCACGCTATGCTCAGATGGCACTTGGGCCTCATGCTTCCGGACAAGAGAAGTGGGGAAAGCCGTGGTCACAGCTTATGACCTTGCACAGCTGAGAAGGGAAAGGGAGGAAGACACAGGTGGGAGAAAGAATTTTTTTTTTTTTTTTGTAAAAGCCATCAAAGCAGAGTGGTGTTGCCGAGGCTGGGTGACAGGAGGCTGGTAATAACTGTGGACAGCAAGGAAGGGTTGGTGAGCCTGACATCACCTGGGGCATGAGATAACAGTTGGGCTGGAGAGGACAGAGGAAGCTGTGCATATGTGTCTGGCCTGGTGAAGAAGCAGCTGGCTTGTAGTGAGGCTACGATGACTATATGGGCAGGACTTGCTCGTGGGATCCTGTAATGTGTCCCTTGTTTCTTCCCCTTGCAGGTAACAACCAGGAGAGTTGACCCGCCCCAGTTTCCCAGCTCTGGTCTTCTGACACACAGACACAACTTCATTTTTAACAAGAGGAACCTGCTCCCTTACCTGTCTCAGATGAGGTAATGGAGATCTTGGACATGCAGCTTGCCACAGAGTGTCTATGACAGAAATGGTGGCAGCTGGAAGCATAAAAGCTGAGGACATTGCTGAGCTCCTGTGTTTGGTCCAGGGTGGAAGATGCTTGTTACGAGGAAAAGGTAGCAGAAACACAGGCTGCCAGTGGCTGCTCAGCACTGTTGCCCAATACTTTTTCCAGTCCTGTTGCGTTTCTGGATCTGACATATGTGGCAAGTTACGATGGTCAGGGCCACCAGGAGCAAGAAGGTGGCTAATGCAGCGATCCTTTACTTCCAGGTACTGGAAAAGGGCATCCGTAAGCTGTGCAAGTCAAGCATGACAGAGCTTTTCTGTATTGTGTCTTGTTCCTCTGAGAGAGAGAGAGAAGGAAGGGCTCAGCATTGCTAGTCCACACAGTCCGTTGCCTCTCCATATTGTACATACCAAGCAGGAAAAGGTCTGTATAAATAGACAAACTGCAGCTTAGACCCATACGTACAGAATTAGCCTTGCTGCCCTCATAGGTACTGGTCAGTAATGTTCTTTACCTGTGCTTGTGCTCACAGGATCAGCACCACATTATCACAGATCTGTTCTCATCATTGCCACACAGACAGGTATCTGCTGGATTGCCCTGCAATTCACCAAGCAGTTTATGGTCTTTCCAGATGAAAGGCCACTAAAAATGTGATGCATCCATGATTTTCCTGCAAATTTTTTTTTCCAGCCTGCTTCTTTGCCTTCCATATATCCCTGCTTCACAACTGCTGGCTGCCTCCTGGTTACTTGCTCTTCTGCTTGTTGCCTTCTGACAATGCCTGACAGCAGATGCGTGGGGACAGTATAAGACCCGGGTAAGCACCCAAAAATTTTCCCAAAAAATTTTCCTCCAGCCTCCTTACTTAATTGCTTTTGATAAGTTTTGGTGGATTTTTTTATTTCTGATGATTGACTTTTTAAGCTGTGGCAGATCCTAGCTTCTACAGTATCCTCTACAAAGTAGTTCTCCCACCCAACACAAGGATTAGCTCCTTTAGCTAGCGAACTTCTCGCATGATGGTTTAATTTGCCGTTGCCTAGATTCTGAACCCGAAAGACAGCGGCAGAGAGTGTTCTCTGTTCACCCTCTTCTAGATGCTCCTGATGTCAGCCCTCTCTCCTGTCCCTCAGTCACCCTTTCCCAGGCTGGGCAGTCCTAGTTCAGCCAATCATTCCTCCTACAGAAGTTGCTCCAGATCTCTTCCCAACTTTGTTCCATTGCCCTGAGCCTTATCCTGCTCTTCCCTGCAATCATGAGATTGTATTACCAAGGGCCAAGTCTGTCTGGTTCACTGGCCCTGGTTTGTTGGGTTTGATCCAGAGAAAATCCTTTGAGGGTTTATGGGATCAGCACCCGACTGGCTGGGTTGCTGTGATGACATTGGTGTCTGGGAGGTCACTAGTTTGGCTTGCTTACAGTGCTGATGAGAAATGTGCTGGCCACTAGTCATGCAACTATTGGCTTAGCGGGCAGCTTTATCAGATAAGGAGATTTTGGCACTTTCCCTTCAGCTGTGGCTGCTGTAGATAGCCACTCATTTGCAGACCTGTTCAGGAAGCAAGACACTCCGGGAGCTGTAGTTTGTAGAGCAACTCTGGGAGGTCTAAGGCAGGCAAAGAAGACACTTGGAAAAGGAGGAGAGACAGGGAGAAGTAGGATAGGGGTGCCCACTTGTTGATCTGTTGGGCAGGTGTGAGAGCCTGGTGGGTCGCTGCAACAGGAGACAAGGGAAGGTCTCTGGAAATTTGGAGAAAGGTATCCGGAGAGTTTGTCATCTGCCCCTTGCAGGAACCTGACAGTCCTAGGAAGAAGCAGCAGCTTAGTTTGGGCTTCTGTTTGCGTTGCTTTGGTCCAAGATGAGTGGTAGTCTCTTGGACTATGGCTTGGCATAGCTTTTCATCCTCGCTTAGCCTGAGTAATCAAAATGAGGACTGGAGGAAGGGATTCACACAGTGTCCTCAGGATAAGGTTCCCTTAAGAGCTTTATCGCCATTTTCAGGAGAGGACTGAATCCATCTGGAAAGGAGAGGGATGAGGAGCTCATGTACGAGCAGCCCTTCCCATTCACGCCTTTACATCCGTTCACAATAAAGCTCTGGCAGGGAATAGCATTTGCTGTCATTCATTTTTGATTGCTTAAGGTGAGATTAAAACACTAATCTTGCCAGGGGAGAAAACATCTTAACTGTCTCTAGCAAACAGGAGCAGCCAAGAAACATATAAGAGCTGTTCCAAGAAACTGCTGCTGGTTTATGCATCCCAAAACAAGCTTTAAAGCAGAAATCAGTTAAGTCAACTTTCCTGCACAGAAGCCCTGAATATCCATGATTTCTTTGCCTTAGAACAAGTTGATGTTTGTACCAGATATTTCCTTCTGTGATTTCTCATCACTCACTATATTATCTGTACCTTTGTTGTAGAACGCCATGCAGCTGCTGGGGCACTAAAAAACATACACTAGTCATCACTGTTGAGGATGAAACAATAGCAAAGAACAGGTGACTGAGAGAAATACCCTTCTGTGGGTGAGACCTAAATGTCAGTCTGAATAAACACTTCCCAATAATTTTCTTCCTGAAAAAAATGGGACTAAGAGAAGCCTTTAACACTGCCCAAGAAATTTAACTGCAACAAGATGCTGTCTTTAGACTAGCAAAGCTTCTCCCTAGAAGGGGACCACCTCCTCCTGTGCTGACCAGTCTTTACACCTGTGCTTATGAACCTGAGCCTCCTTCCACTAGCAGGCTTAGCAGACCCCCAAAACTTCCAGGCAAAGAACATAGCCAGGTTTAGCCCACACATACAAGTGCCCATAATGACTCTATGCTCACCCAGCAGGTACAAAGCCACCAGCACAGACAGCTGCCCAACGCCTCACACATCTGTGATCCTTGTGCATGCCCTCAGCTCACATAACAGCAGGGACGTTGAAGTATTGGATGTCTGTCTTGGGGAAGGGAAACAGTAATCAAGCCAGGGGTACTATCGCATCAGTGCGAACAGCATATTTCTGCCTGTGCAGAGTGGGCCCTCATTTTGGAGAATCTGTGAGCCAAGGACACCCTGGCATTACCAACTAGACCCTGACACCCTCCTGCAACAACCTCCTGAAGGCAGAGGAGTCTTGCCTGCTCCCTTGTAAAAGTATGAGCAAGCAAGCAAGGGACAGGAGACACATGCACTTACTGGCTTGTCCTAGAAAATCCTCCTAGAGTTGTTAACCATCACTGAGTTCTCTGTGTGGGCCGTAGACGCTCACATTTTCAAACAAACTCATTAACTGGCTGTCATTCATGTGAGAGAAGATACTTTTAAGAACCTGCATCTGAATTACATAGCAGATACTTAAATAAGAGCACACAGTGCAGTTGAACACCTCCGTAACCATCATGCCTAGCCCAGCACTCATGGACCTTGGTTAAAGTCAGCTTCCCCTTCAATAGGTCTGGTATAAAGACAGCCACTGCCCCAGCATCACTAAGTGAGCCAAAACCACATGAACACGTGCAACTTTTCTGTTGTCATACAACAGGGCAGCGCAAGCTTGACACTGCACGTGAATCTCCTGTCCTCCCCATGGCCCTATCACCTAAACTGGGCTGTCACTCATTCATAGTTCTGTGAAAGACAGCCTACAGCCGACCAAGTGCTCCTGTACATGTATATTTGCAAGTCTGCCAGTAACAGAAAACATCTCACTCTTCTCCTCTTTTCCCAAACCCTCCTCTAAAAGCACTGCAGACCCGTAAAACGCAACCCAGAAGGAGCTCAGCTGCCCTACTAGAGTACCAGCAGCCCTGTCAGGGTCCCGCGGGCTGGGGAAATCATTGTATTTTCCCCCAAAGCCAAGAAGATCCCCATCTGAGTTCCTCCCAGGTGCCTAACTCAACACTGGGCAACTTAAACAAAAATCAGACCTTCACAGATAGTGTAAAAGCAGGGTCTTGGAAGCCCTCTGAGAGCATACACGCACCACACCACCAACAACATGGTAAGAGGTTGGTTTGCTGTATGAGAAAAACAAGTTGCCACCCTGCTCAGCAAGACAGGAGCCAATATTGACGAAGCTGGCTCAGAGCAGGGCGTATGTGGGCAACAATGTGGTAGACAGGCTGCCACTTAATAAACTCCATCAAAACTGTGGAGAGGTGGTGTTTTAGGGTGCCCGCTTGGAAAATCCGGCCATCAGGGTCACAGTGAGAGCTGCTCCACACTGAGCTCCCTTGCAGCTCCCAGGAGAGGCCCAGCAGGCACTGGGCAGGACACGAAGGAGAAAGGCTCAGCTTCTAGATGCTTGTAGGAGAGCATTTATAACCTCTTGCTGCTCTTGGTGAAACCAATCCATATTGGTACATGAAGTCCTCACAGCTCTGCAAGCCCTTAAAAAGCACAGGATAGATGAGTAGGCTAAGAGTATGCACTTTTCATCTGCTTTTGCTATGCAGTTGTTTTAACTCTTCTTTTTCTATCCAAAGCAATAGGATCTCTTTTTTTTTTGACAAGTATGTCCTGTGGATTTTGGAGGTGGGGCTGTTGCAGCTGGATGCCAGCAATGAGTGGGAAGTCTTTGCACACACCACTGGAGCTAGATCCATTGTCTCAGCTGTGCCAATGCCATCCCATACCCTCCCAGGGCTGCCAAGCATAAAATCCAGGAGCCTAAAGATGCTTTAAACACTTAGAGGCAATGAGCCATCTGAAAAGCACGAGTGGTCCTCTCTTTCAGAAGATGGTGCTAAGTTACATGGAGATTATAGAGCCAAGAACTGTGCAGGGAGGTGAGGGAGATAGAACACCATCCTTCAGTGCTTTCCTTCCTCCCTCATCTGTTTTTCAGTCCTTACCCTATCTGGGCTTCAATGATTTTTCCTGAGAAGGCTTGGATCAGTCCCACTGTGTCTCTCCAGCCTTGGGAGCTCTGCTTGCTCTCTAACAAGTCATCCAAATCCATGCGGATTTCTTCCCCAGGGCATTCATTAGCTGACTGTAAGCCACCTCATTGGGATTACAGCTATCTTTGATCGTGCCGTATTTAGGAGACATGGCTGCATGCCAAGTAGCATGTCTAATTTAGATTTGCTTTGCATGCTGTGACACAGAAGGGGGAATGGATCCCCTGGGAGCTTGCTGTGAAGGAAGCAGCAGCTCTCTACTGCAGTCAGGGATGAACAAAACCGGTGCTTTTTTTTCCCCTCTTTGTGGGAGGCACCACAGAGAAAACTCTTTGGTGCTTTAGATTCTAATTATCTCCAAGTGCAGCCTCGCTACTTGATTTGTGGTTACTGCACATTAGAAATGAGCTGATGCATCTAACCCAGCTACAGGAACTCAATTAGCTAAGCCACACCTAGAAGTCATGGCAGGCAGGCAATGTTTCCTAGACAATTACAATATGGCCTGGGGAGTATTTCTGTACCCAGAAGCAGAGGTGCTTTAATCATCTGCAAAGCAGAATTAGGGTCTGAACTAAGTATCTAAGTGAAGTGTGAAACAAGGCAAAACCAATAACGGGTGTAAAGAAGTAAGTTAGGGTGGGAAGTGGTGGCTTTGCAGGATACTCTGGCTCTGTGCGACACGTGGTTCTTGGTATGTGATAATTACCAGTGAAGTAGGTAACAGCGAGCAGTGCTGGAGGATTTGCCTGAGTTGCTTGTAGGGTACGTGTACAAACAACAGCTGTGCTGGTGCTTTGTTTCCCTCTGTGGATATTATGGGCTGCTCTGCGCCAGCCTGACGGCAGGGCAGCCCATCTTAGGACTTGAGTGTCTGCTCTGGAACATCTTCAAGGGCTTGAGGAATTGCCAACAATTCACCTCTCCCACTGCCTTTAATTGCAAATGACACAATATTGGCCAGTTAAAGTTTCCATCCCCCCAGCTACATGGTCCTGAATCTCATGTGCCAGTGATTTGCCCTCTAGCTTGGAAAGGCTCATCATCCATGTAAGCATCTGACCCAGCATGTTCCTCCTGCCAGGGCTGCATTTCCTCCCTTGGTGGGTGCGGCTGGCTTCAGCTGAGAGAGGCAAGACTAACCTCACATATTCATAAAGCTGTCAGTTTGTAAGTCCTTGCCAGCCTGGGAATGCATTTGACTGGCCAGCATTTATCGTTTGGGTGCCAGACAAGTGGGACAAGAGAGGAAAGAGCGGGCTGCGATGCTGTGCCCCAGGAGGAGAAATGCAAGATGTCAGTGGTTCATTCGCAGCTGTGAGCAGAATGGGTAAAGTAGGTCAAAAGTCTTCTTGCCTTACAGGAGAGAGACTTTTCCCCTTAGTTTTTTGGAGCTAATTGTTGGTGTGTGTTTTCCCCTATTGGTAAAAGAGAAGAAATGAAAAGGAAGTGCTGGGGAGGAAGAGGTGACTGAGGAACTAAACGCACAGAACGGAAGAGATATGTTGGAAATGGTAATGAAAAATCATAGTTTTCTGTGCAAAAGGGGAATTCAGGCAAGAACTAACTCCTTTTCAGACTATTTTAGCAGAGGATTGGGAGTGACTCCGAAGGCAAGTGCTGTTTTCAAAAAAAGGGGGGGAGCTGTGGTTAACACTTCAAACACTGTAGCTTGATTTCCCCTTTCAGATCCAGCTGGAGCACTGAAATTGCTGTTAGTATATGTATTATTTGGAGCTAGTGCCTGAGGCCTTGCTGTTCTGGAGCTCCTTCCTGAAAAGCCCAGGCAGCAAGAGAGCGGTCAGGGATGACAGGGCAGCCGTGACATGACGATCTTCCAAAGCAAGTAGCAGGTTTATTTGGGGTATAGCCTGTTTGCGAGGCCAGTGATGTTTGCTTAACTGCTTCTGGCAACATTAACTGGAACACTGCGACCTCCCTGCTCAAGATCATATGCTGTGATGAGTGCAAAATTAAGTTTATTGCAGGATCCTTAATCATTAGCAGAAACCTGAAATTTTAACACACTCTGAACCACTGTTGCTGTTACTGAGATCTAAAATACAAACCTGCTCTCTCTGGATTTAAATTCTCTGCTATTTGGTCTCAAGGAACATGTTTTTTAAACTTCTAGTATTTGGTTAAAACTGAAAGTCATACCTCGATTTCTTAACCTTCTATTTTGGCTGCATAATTTTACCTTTAAGCTTCATTATACTAGGTGAAACTTAACCCTTGCTAGTAGCAAGTCAGTATTTGCAAACCACATTTGCCCTGACTGAGAACCAGAATGTGACTGTGACATCCCAGGAGCTGCTGAGCGCTCCTGCTGTGAACTTGGTATGAGCAAGGCTTTGACTGCCAGCCTAACATCTAGTCCACATGAAAGGTTTGTGACTCAGTTACTGCCTACTCCTCTTAGCTTAAAATGGTGAAAACCTGCACATCTAAAATACAGGAGCAAATTTCTCTGTCTCTCAACTCTCCTAAGTCCATGGCTGTCACAGGGTTTGTCAGCAAAGTAAGTTGGACCAACTAATAGATGAGTAAAAACAGATGAGCTTTTAGGAATACAAATCCTTGCTTGAGTCTTGTTTATGAGCACAAGTGTTTCTTGCTACAGTGGCTTGCTCCTGGATCCCAGTATTTTATCTGGTTTTAGAGCCAAGTACAAGCCTTCACATTGTCCTAAAGCACAGCACATGGTCTGAGCGCACAGGTTCCTCCTCATCCTCGGTGGACCTTCAGAGCTCCGCAGGGCTGGCCGGGCCTGAGATACTCCGAGCTCACTGAGATGGCAACATACGGCGTCCATGGGTTTTCTTGCTGAAGCTGGTAACTGGACAACTGGCATGTGCTGCAAAGACCTTTCAAACCCTGTTTGCATTTTTGCAGGGAATGCAAAACCACTCCAGGAAACATGGCAGGCGTGGGGCTTATCCCTAGATGGAAGCACGCCATCAGAGGCTGAACGCCTGCGGTGGGGGCATAGTTGCAGACCTGTCTCGGTGCAGCGGAGGAAGAAGAGGCATTTTTCAGGCCTCGCAGCATCGGAGGCCAGTAGCAGCAGTGTCTTGCACTGCAGTGCGAGGGGAGGCTGCCACCCCCTGGGTAGTCAGCACAGGGGACGCTGCATGGAACCTGTCCTGCCGATGTGCGGCTGCTGGCTGCCAGCTGGTTTGCCCTGGATTTGCCTTTGGTTCGGGTTTGCTCCTCTGCCCATCCTGCTGGCTAGATGGGGCTGAGGAAGGATTTGCCTGCAAACTATCTCACCTTTAACCTGCCTGATCACGACCTACTTTGGGAGCAGCCCAGGAGCACCTCCGCTTCCCTCTCAGACATCCTCTTCTATGCACCATACCAGGTACTCTCAGAAATCCACTTCTAACACTTGCTTATTTTTCTTAAGAGTGCAATCTTTACACCCAGCCAGATGCCTGATTCTTGTGGCTCTTGCTCCTCTTAACCCTATCTTCTCCCCCAACTTGGAATGAGCCCTTGCATGCCAAGTCTAGGAGAGACCATGACTGTGAAAAGCCTATTTAAGAGACCCTCAGGATTGGTGGGTTTCTGAACACAATAACTGGTTCTGCCCTCAACAAAGATCAAATAGCTCTTGAAGCAAAAAAGAGTGCTTTTTTAGCATTTTGGGCAGCTTCAAGAGAGACTGTGTGTTGAAGAAAAAAAATCCTATCTTCCATACCTGCCTGAAGAGACAAGTAAGCTGCTTCTCAGGCACCATTTGAGATTTGTGAAGGCTACGGTAGAAACAAGGCTTTGGTCAAAACTTTATTTAAGCCAAAGAAAAGTCAGTTACAGCCTCTGTGGAATGAACCTGTGAGCACCACAAGCCAAGGCCTGGAGGACACCTTTAAGTTGCATCATGCACCCAGGCAGCATTTGCAAGTGAGCAAAACACCAAGTGACTGCTCTAGAAAGAGAGATGTTGGGGAATGGCATGTTTTTGGCATTCCTTCTGCAAGGGCACCCCAGGGCAATGCCACATTTGTCTCCTACATTTTTAAAGCTATGTTCATTATTTCATGTTTTAGGTGTGCAACAGCTGCATTCTCCCTTGGAACAAGGTTTATTAAAACTGACTGGGCAAGAACACCTAGTCAGTGTCCCCTGAAAGCAGGGGACTGTCTTCTAGGCTTGGTGTCTACCTAAGGCCTTGACTAAGATCACCTCCCAACATGCTTCAGCAAGGAACTTGCCAAAAATAAACATGTAAAACAAGGTATTAGTAGTATTGTAGTTCCGAAGTGATGAGTTGGTCTTACAGGAGAAATATACAGATATCTTATTTTTATAAGTACAAAAATTGAAGCATTTAATTATTTGCAAACAGACTTTAATAAAATTAATGTAGAACCATTCTTGTCAGAGCAAATATATCAAATTATTTAATCATTTCCTATACTAGCAGAAATGCACAGAGCATCTTTTGTTTGTAGGGACACCAATTTTGAAGTTACACAGCTGAACAGCTGCTCATTTCTTTCTTCTCTAGTACCCTGCCCACCACTGCTTTTCCAAGAACTCTTCTAGGGAAAGGCAGGGAAGAGCTCCATTTTAGATTAAAAAAATCTGGTTTTTGGACAGCCTTGCCCAGAGACATGGCAAAAGCACCACCCAGTAATAATACAGTAGGTAGTTCTCTTCCTGCCTTTGGAAAGGATCTCTCTTTAAAGCCTGACTAACACGTTAGAAGGGATTACAGGATTAAAGAGCTCCTAAAGGGTAGAGACCCACTTCTAGAAGATGCCCAGTAACTGTTTATTTCAAGGGTAGTAATGCTGCAGTGAAAATGTACGACACTTTCACAAGCCTCGCATTTAGTACATCCAGAGATGCACAAAAAGGTTGATCAGCTCCCTAGACACCCACACAGGGAATCCACAAACTTTTCTGGTACAAGCAAATTCTCTATTAAGTTAATTAGCTTTATGTATGAAAAAGAGTTCAGACTAAGAAGAGGATGTTGCTTTGACGTTGCTCTGCAGGCAGTCACCACTCATGAAATGATCTTCACTTCAGGCTTGGAGTCTTCCAGGGCTCTCAGTTCATCATCCACTTCAGAACTCCAAAAAACGTCATACAAGCTACATCCAAACAAAATGGCAAGGTGGTTTAGTGAGCACCCTCCCATTATGTAAAGATGCACAAACGGCCGGTATGGGAAGATCACGTAACAGTAAGGACCCTATCCAGGATCGAGAGTCTGGCCCAACAGCCAGAAGCAACATGCCTTACAACACAGGACCCTATTACTCCCTCCCCAGCACCACCTTCTCCTTGTTCTTGGGCCCCATCGACCAAAGCAGATCAAGGCGCTGTGGTCACGTTACTCGGAAGTGACAAGGAGTGTTTTGCAACATGCAGATGGCATTTGACCCCCCCCCCCCGGGCACCAGTTGCCCTCAGAGGGTGCAATTCCCAAAGCGCCAGTGCTCATGGCCCCTCCCCGCAGCCCCCCAGCTCACTGGAGCTCACCACCTGTCCGGGGAAACACAAGCAGGACCACAAACATCTCTCACATTAACTGCTGCACGTTGCAGCTGGGATTCCTCAGGGCTTCACAGATCTTCCTGACGCCTTCATCTTCCAGAGAGTTGTAGCTCAGGTCCAGCTCGGTAAGGCACTGCTTGGTAGCCATGACGGTGGCGAGCGTCGCACAGCAGGCTGCTGTGAGATCACAGTTACCCAGCCTGCAGGGAGGATGGAGAGCAGGGAGAGGCCAGTGCAGCAAGCAATGGCTCCAGAGGCCAGCCCACCAGCCCACATTCCAGCAGCAGGCGAAGACATCCCTAGCATGGACCAGATATCCCCATCAGGCTGGCATCTCTGAGGCATCATCAGGGGCTGGTCCGTGGTCTTCCCACAGAGACTGCCGTCCTCGTGGTGACCCCTGTACACCTAAAAGTCCTCCCTAAAGCTTAATGGTGTGTGGCTACAGGGGAAGGAACTCTAAGAAGATATGCCCAATTTCAGCATAATCTTCTCTTTGGGTTAAACCAATCATAAATAATTTCTATAGATTATTACTTGAGACTTGCCCTCTAAAAAGGGCAACTGAGACCTCTCAGCTGACAGCCAATTAGCTTTAACTGGTCAGCAAACATATATTTCTGGGCAAAGATTTCAAGTCTTACTGAACTCTCCCATGACTCATCTGCTCAACTCACTCACTGTTCATCTCGGGCATCAGAGCACAGCCTTGTCTTTTGTCAAATGGCATGGAAGAGACAAGCACAATGCCCCGAGCACCACGCAGGCCGTAGCCACACCAGTCCAGAGCTTGGTGCCCACCTGGGAAGGGAACAGGCAGACGGGAAGGCGAGCCCCACCACAGGGCTGGAGGTGATGCTCCAGCTGGCCTCCTGCTCCTACTGGTGAGGCTGGACCAGCACTTGTGCTGGCACCTATAGAGACTACGGAAAGCAGCAGACAACTGGTGAATCCAGGCAGGCTTTGCTTTGCAACTGGCAGGCACGGGAATTAATGAACCAGACCTGGACCAGCAGTTCCTCCATCTCAGTGTCCCACCTGAGAGAGGCTCTATGCGCGAGTTCAGAGAAGGGCACAGGAAGCTCTACAGTGAGCGGCTCGCAGAACAAAGCAAGATCCCTCCAGCCTGCCCACTTTGTTTTAGATCCTGAAGGTAGACTGCATCGTGAACTTTCAGTTCTGCACCTGGGAGAGCGCCTGTGGACAGCTATGAATGCCTCATCGCATGGGTGACAGCATGTACTTGCATGAGACCATGAGTGACAGGATACAGAGAAGCTCTTGTGGCTTCCACTTACTTGCTAGTGGACTAGTTAAACATCAGTTTGCAGTGCGAATTGTTTCACGTGAGCAAAAAAAACCCATGCCACCATCTACTGCTATCATTTTCGCTCTGCACTTTGCTCTTGGAAGTGTAACACAGCAAGTGAGGAGAATACTTCTGAGGGTGCACCTTACCATAGCGACTGGATGTTGCAGTTGGGGTGCAGCAGCCCTTCACACATGAGTTCAACACCTGCATCTCCCAACTTGTTCTCACCCATGTGCAGTACTTTCAAGTGCCTGCTCACGCTTAGAGCAGAGCTGACAGCCTTGCAGCAAGCAGTCGTGAGCCCGCACTCCCTAACCCTGCAAGGCAAAAGTGACATGAGATCTGGAGAGTATCAGGCACTGTTCACTTCTTCACATTTGCTTCACAGGAGCCTGGACAGTGGGAATAGAGGAACCATAGCCTTCCCACAATCACTGTGCTCCTCTCAACTCCCCATCTGCTTGATCTTTGTAAGCAGCACCTCTCCCACTCTTTACACATTGGATATCTGCCTCTGAGCACGCACCTAGGGAAGGCACTTGCCCATAAAGCACAGGAATGATCAGAGACGAAGTGTACTGCTCTCACAGCCACTTTCAGCTCCACCATGCACTCCTGAGGCACTTCAACTCCCAGGCCACCAGGGCAGGGGAATAACCCAGCTGGCGGCAGGAGCGGAGCTTCAGTGTAGGAAAGTTCAAGCGCCGCTTGTTCAAGTTCTAGGTGAAAGAAAAAAATTTCTCTCCTGGCCATATGATACAGACCATCCCAGTTTAAAAAGTAACACTGTCAGCAGAGAGGATGCTAAGAATGTTTTATGTCACTATAGCCTTCTTTTGGCTCATCAAGGAGAGAGCTTGGATCCAGTGAAGAACCTGAGATATCTAGTCACAGCACTCATTTTACTATTACAGAAGGCCTTTCGAACTGCCAGTGTCTCTTAGCTGCTATTTGTTGCATGATCAAATACATTAGACAGAAGCTCTGCAAGTGATGCTTGGTCTCCTGTTGCTTATAACAAGATGACTATGGGGCAGATCCTCAAAGTGTCTACAAGTTTAGAAATACAAATCCCTTTAGCTCTGTAAGTCTAAATCCTTTAGGTAACAACTGGTACAAGTTGTTCATGGAACCATCACAACTGAGGATCTATCTGGTGGGCATTACTTCACCTAAATCTTTCTTCAGTGAGGTCTCCAAAGAAGGCAGTGGGTATGTGAAATGTGACCGCAGCTCACCATAGCTCCTGGAGTTTAGATTTGGGATCCTTGAGTGCCTGACACAGCATTTCCATCCCCAAGTCTCTCAGGTTATTATCTATCAGACTGATCTCTGTGAGGGTCTCTTTTGTACTGATGAGTCTGGAGAGATCTTCACAGCTAGCACTCGTGAGATCACAGTCCCATAACCTGCAAGGAAGAACAAAGTATTATTTTCCCCCAAAGAATGACTTAGATTAGAAAACAGAGTCCTGTTTTAGTATTCTGAATCTCTGGTTACATCATCTCATTTTCTTCGACCCTTTACAAATCCCATTCATGCATTATACCACAGCTTTCTCCTTACTCTCCATCCATTGCACCAAAAGCCTGTTTGTAACAGAAAAAAGAAATAGGAACATGCAATTCTAGTAGGTAGATAACTCAACAGGAAACCAAGGCAATGCCATCACAAACACCCATTCACCCTCTCCCCAGAATTTGATCCAAGCGATTTCAGTGCAGTCCTGCTCGTTCATGGTGTCCTCCACCAGTTCTGAGAAGTGACAAATCTTCGGTAGAGATATTCTTGTTTCACTAGGGGGTGTAAGAAACTTTCCTCCTAGGAGCAAACCAGCAGCATGATGTAGATAGCTCAGAGCCTGCAAGAGGGATTTAAGTAACCTCTGTCTACCCTTACCATAGCTTCTGGATTTTGCAGTTGTGTTGCATCAGTCCTTGGCACAGCAGAGCCAGACCGGAGTCCCTGATCTTGTTATCCCCCACGGAGAGATCTATCAGCGATGACTTGCTACTGAGAACAGTGCTGATCTCCCGACAGCTATCACTGGTTATGCCACAGTTCTCCAGGCTGTAGAAGAAAAGCAGTTGGAGTTGCCGCTCCAGACCTGCTGTGTTAGATGCACTCCAACACCTCAGTTCAGACTGAGAAAGGGCTACGGGCTGGTTCCTTGCTGCAAACCAGTGCAGCTCAGCTGGGCATTGCTAGACCCTGCAATGCCGAGAGATAACCCAGGTATCCTAGACGGGCGCTGGGTGAGACAGCATGCTGGTCCTCCACTCCACAAGGCTGCAGGGCACTCTGACCCACCCACTCACATCCGTTAATGCAAGGATTGTTTTTGCCAAACTCCCCTTTTATAGTGACTGTCCGTTTCAAGAGGAACTTTTGTCTGTATCACACAATGAGTAGTCCCTGGCAGCCAACCCCTGAGATGAAGCATAGGGGCAAGATAAAATGAATCATGCTTCTCCCTTAAACCCCTTCAGGGGCTTTACCCCAGATACGAGGCCAAATCCAGCATCTCTGTTTTGAAGCAAACAAGGGATCAGAATAAAAATAATCAGCTGGCTGGTCATTCAGGGGCAAGAACTGGAGTCACTAAGGGCAACTGCTCCTCTGCTCAGATACCGGTGAGCAGTCACCCCTTCTAATTGCAGATTTAACCTGGGGTACATGCTCACACTGTACCAAGATGCGTAAGAGTGAGCTCAGAAGCACATGCTAAAAAAAAAAAAAAGTCAAAAAAACCCAAAACTGAAAGCCCCAGACATTTGTTTGCAGTTACCAGTTACAGAAATCTGAGCTAGCAAAAAATTTTGCCTAAATTTCAAGCATTCCTGACCATTTTTCCTGTCTTATGGATGGTATGACTGGCAGCAAGACTAGCTGCAGTTAGAGATAGCCAGCTCTTCCTTACTGTAGTAACTCTAGGTTGCAGCTTGCCTCCACCAGTCCCCGGCACAGCTGCTTTACAGCTGTATCTCCCAGTGTGTTGTTACTGAGGCTGAGCTCCTTCAGGGTGGGCTTGCTTCGCAGAGCGGCATTGAGAGCTTCCACAACGTCAGCTGTGAGTTCACAATACTCCAGCCTGCAAGAAGAAAAGAAGTCCGGGGAAAAATAATTATCTTCTCCACATCCCGCTACCCGCAACACATCAGCTGGGCAAAGTGTGTGTTAGCTAGGGCAGAAAACATGCCAACATGAGTTGAGACCAGGCAATGCATGAAAACAGAGATAACCGTAAGAGTTTTTAACAGCATCTCCCTGCTCATTTCAGGAAGTGTTAATTCTTAAACTAGGCCTGGGGGATCCTAGCAAGACTAATTACCCACTCCATTTTTACACTAGTCCTCTGTTAAACCAAAGCACAGGCTGCCCTTGAACACACAACTGAGTTCGTCATTGCAACACATCACGCAGCCTCGCCATCCAACCTTCTCGGGAGGAGCTGGGGGCTGCAACTAGACCTTGGTCCCACTCGGTCCCACTCAGCTGTAGAACAAGGACCAAGTGCAGCAGAATCAGACTTTCCCAGGGCATCTGAGAGGTCCTGCATTAACAGCCACCACTACCAGGAGAGCTAAACAAAGCCTATGGGAACAGACATCCAGCTCTTACAAACCCATGAGACCTACCAGCATGAATAAGCATGACACAATTCCAGATAAAACAGGAAGAAATCCACATCTGGCAACAAAACTCCTGCCTGTCTGAAGGGAAAGATAAGCGTGACCCATCTGATGACCAAAAAAGCCCAGTGACTACTTACTGCAGCTTCTGCAGCTTACAGTTGGGGTTCATCATCCCTTGACACAGCACCTTCACTCCAGCAGTTCCCAGTTTATTGTCACCTACGTGCAGCTCTGTCAGGGATGGCTGGGCGCTGAGGACAGAGCGGAGAGTCTCACAGCTGGCACTCGTCAGATTGCAGTTTTGCAGCCTGAAGGAGAGAGGCAAAGAGGGGTGAGGGAAATGTGCCCCCAGAATCACGGAGGCTGGTCTCAGAGGCACATATGCTGAGGTCTGAGCTTGGAAAGGACACCGTGGCACTGACAGTCTGTAACCCTCTAGAAAGGAGTATGTCCAGGTTAGTACTGCTATTTTACAGGTATGCCAAAATATTTTATCACCTAGCATTGTACCTGTAGCATGAACAATAGCTCCCATGCTTTCTTCAGTGTAATGGCTCATATAGGACCTCCAGCAGCAGAAGAATCCACCCTACACTAAGTAGCACCGCAACTGCTTTATAGAAGTGTTTTAATCATCATGAGGTTTATCCCAGAGATAAAGCAATGACATCTTATGATTTCTTGCCTCCTCTGGAAATGCGATCCAGAGTAGCTGAAAGTAAAAGTCTGGCCCAACTTGGCTTAAATCCCTGGGTATCATTTAGAAGTTTAATGGTATACCTCAAGAAGGATCTATGATGCTGATCCTTCAGCACTGAAGCTGGGAGAAGTAGCATAAGAACTGTGCTGGCATCGCTATCAGGTGTTTAAGAGTTATCGGACAAGACTTTCTGGCAATGGAGAGGCGTTATGCATGGTGGTACTAAGTTTGACTTAGGTTTGGTTGCTCTTTTATTCCCTAAAGCACCTTACCAGGACCCCAAAAATGGACAATTATGTTTCTACAGAACTGAAACAGCCTAATCCAGGCTGTTACTTCAGCATCTGGAGAAGTTTCAAGCTTAGGACAAACTCTCTGAAAAACTACTTGTGTTAGTCGTCAAGTACAGAGTATCACAGCTATTTCTTGAAGGCCCATCAGAGAGTTGCAGTTTGATTAGCTTCACAGTCAACCTTCCCTCTATCTATCAGCAAGACCTCGTTGCACGGGGCACAGGGATTTTGCAGCAGGCACACCTGATCTAAAAGGCAAATTATTTTTACAAGGTAGCATCATGAAGATTCTAGACCCACCTCAGGAGCTGGGGGACTCCAGTACTCTGCAGAAGAGATACCGGGCAGAGAAGATAGCATCTATCTGAGGGTCACTGATGAGCAGGGGCAGCAGCCACTGGCTTTGACTAAAGCTCCTGCACCATGATTGCTGAGGGAAGCCCGCTAACGCTATAATGCGGTGCTGGTGCCTCTGCAAAACATGATGTTTGAACCAAGCTGGCCCTGCCCAACTGAGAAGACAAGGCCTGAGGCAGAGCCAGTCTGGTACAGTGCAGAAAGACTGACAGCTCTTGAAACACCAAGGCTCATGCAAACACCCTTTTGCTTCGCTCCTAGAGAAAGGAGCGAGCAAACTGGACCAGATGCTAAACGCTGTGCTTACAACTGGCAGAAGAGCCCTCTGAAAAATGCATTTGTGAAAATGTAAGGTACGTGCCAATAGCAGAGTGGGGCCCTCTGTGGTTGTCATTTTGTTTAAACTGGCCTAAACAGATAATCCATCTCCCTAGGTCGGTGGAAGATCTGCTACCTCTTCTAAAGAGAGTCTCCAGAAAGCCTTTGTTTGGCTGGGAAAACCCTACCAGTCTTTCCCTTGGTGCTGGAAGACAAAGGAAGACAGACTGATGGTCTGGAGTCTTCCAATAAATACACCACTTAGATGAAAACCTCTGGGGTTTTCCAACCATCTGACCTAGGTAATTGCTGAGAAGCATCGGCACAGCTCTTACTACCATCACACACTAGTTTGCCTCATGACTTCACCTGCAGCAGACTGCAAACATGTTAGACCAAGACAACCAACAGGGCTTTACCATAACTTCTGTAGGCTACAGCTTGGCATCAGCAACCCTTTACACAGGTATTCAATGCCTGCATCTCCCAGTTCGTTGTTGTTCAGCTTCAGCTCTGTGAGGGATGGATTCGTACTGATGATGGAAGAGAGATCCTCACAGTTACTGCTGGAGAGATTGCAGTCATCCAGCCTGAAAGAGAAGCAGAGAAGCAGCACTTTAGTCCTCAGGGTTGCTCTGTTCTCCCCATGAAAGCAAAGTAGGCAATTTACTCCTCTGCGGTCCCTGGGACACCTCCATAAGAATGCGCCTAGCCTGTTGGCCGATGCATGGCCCAACACAAGACATGCTCTCTCTGCAGGGCTGCAGTACAGGAGGTGCTGGATGACAGTTCCCCAGGTCACGGACCTCCTCCATGCTGCATAGAAGAGGGCACATGACTCAAGTCATCTCCTCTCGGCAGGGCTTCAGCTGGAGGATGCACCTTCATTTAACACTGATAGTGACAAACCACCTGGTGTCTGAAGCCACATCTAACCAGAAGCCAGCTTACAGGCTGTCAGACTGGTTCTGCACTGAGACCAGCCAAGCTGGGTCTTCAGCCAGCCCCAGAGACACCCATCAGCAGTTTGGTCTCACATAGGTGAGTCAAGCCAGTCTGCACCATCACTCCCTGGCATGACTCTCAGTCCACAGACTGGGAGTTCACAGTGTGGCAGTGGCTTTTCCCACTGGATGTCAGCATTTTTCTATTTGTTGCTAAATTGATGGAGTGAAGTTGAATTGGAAGGAGAGCCAAGGCAAGGATCAGGAGCCCAGGACAGGCAGGGAGGCAGAAAAGACATGGGGCAAAAGGAAAGCGTCATGGAGAACCCTAGAGACCCAGGCACAGCCACAGCCAGGACTGCCAAAAGTTGTCTGGTCATTTCTACTTAGACAGCACCATGAAAACTGAGCCTCTTGTAGGCTTCTCCTTCTCTCCTTCTGGCAAGACCACCAACGGGACTGTGTTCAACACTGATTAACAATCTGTGCCGCAGCCACTCTCATTCACTATGTCTTCAGCAGCCCAGGCTCTGCCCAGGAGACAACCATCCCACTGCCTTTTGCCACCCAATGCAGACCTTGCAAATTCGTGGTCAGGCCCATGAAGCTTGCTTGCAAAAAATCCTTTGCAGAACAAAAGCAAGTCACCTTCAACCTGCCTGATATCCTCCAAGCCATTGCTGGCTTGATGCAGCCCATCCTTTCTAGGACAAGCAAGATGATGCCAGCCGGCGGGGTCTGAATTCCCAACCAGGAGCAGGGGAAGAGTGCAGGAGCAACTGTTCTGAATCCTGTCCTACAGCTTACACTCCAGGAGATGGTGCCCTCACACTAGTTTCCTCAACACACAAGGCAGGTACTTTCAAAGGCAAATTGAAGAATTAAAAGCTGTTGGCATGTGGCTTGTCTGTGACTATTAAGTAACAGTTACTTGACAGCATCTGACCTGCAGCCCAGAGAGCGTGCAACCTAATGAGCACAGAGAGAGGTCTTCCCTCTCTTCAGTAGAAAGACAGGATTACCAAAACTGTGGTCAAATGTTTAGATAACCACACTACCTAGCTGAATTCTATGGCATGCCATAGAACAAGGGCAGCATTTCTCCATACCAAAGGATCCTTATCTGTAGTTCAAAAAACTTTGCAAAAGGGTGGGTTTTTTTTTCCCCGCACTTAAATTAACTTCCTGGACAAAAATAGGTAGAATCATTCCTGTTACTATGCAATTTCTAAGTCACAGGTCAACAGTTCTGCAGCTGAAAAACACAGGAGAGAAACACAACAGTTATTACTCAGAAGAGATGATACACAACTAGTCACTACCTGATGGTTTTGCAGGATTTCATTGTGGACAGAAGTTCAGCCCATCTAGATGGGCTCATCTCCTCACACTGGATGTCAAGTTCCATTTTGACAGTTGAGATAAGATCTGAAAATTAAAAAAAAAATAAAAAATCATACTTTTTTTTTTTTCATCAGCCAGGAAGGAACAATCTTCTTGAACCCCCCCAGCCCCTGCCAGCTCTCAGCCACAAGTTACACTGTGCAGAGGACAGATTGTGTTTTTCCAACACCAGCCTGCTGCAAGCACCATTACGAGCCAGCAGCATTGGAATGATTTTGCCCGAGACTCAGCAAGGCCCTCCTCCGAGAGGCAAAAAGCACACGGATCCTGGAGAGATACAGCAGCAGCTTGTTATCTGAAGGCTGCTTGAGCAAGAGTAAAGTGCCCCCCCTTCCCTCTCCAAGGGAGCTTAACCAGAATGAGCTTTTTAGAGACACTGGTGCTATGCTCTCACTACCGCACTCCTGAGCCACGCAGCTGCTGAGCATTATCAGTGTGCACACCTGACTGACTGTGGGACCTCAAGCTACACTTAAAATTAGGGTATTTTTGAGAGAATGAGGATGAATGAGGTAGATGAGCTTGAGAACAGCCTAGGATCAGATTAAAAATCCTGCTGGCCACACGCCTGCATAAGAGGTGGAACCTAGGTGGATGGGGAGCAGCGTTCCTCCTCGATTTGATACCCATGCTTTGAAAGGTCACTCTGGTTGGGCAAATCCAAGTACAGAGAAGGTGGCACGCAGGAATTTTTTTTGCTCTGCAGTCAAACTGTGTTTCTGAGCTGATGTAAATACAGTACCTTGCAGAGCAGTTCCATACAAACATGCATAAAAATATGCCAATATTAAATAATATAAATAATAAATATTTTAAAATATGCCAATAGCTGAGCTCTAGGCTGAGTCTACAAGGGATAGTATTAAAGGCAGCGCTCCAGTGGATGACAAAACACAGTCCTGGTGTCTCAGCTTTGCTAACGTGACTCAGACTACAGTGTATTTGTGGAGGGGGAAAAAAAAAAATCTCCTGAGCTACCACACTGGAATGTGAACAGCAAAAAAAACCAAAAAACAACAAAAACAAAACAAAACAAAAAACCAAAAAAACCCCACAACCCACCACCACGCGTTACTGA
>Ga0181612_180099_pt1 | contig 23895 bp, 16 predicted proteins | sample HoacroProtozoa21_FD_119630 | JGI IMG/M metagenome (GOLD analysis project Ga0181612, IMG submission 119630) | Hoatzin crop microbial communities from Cojedes, Venezuel. Combined Assembly of Gp0051906, Gp0051904, Gp0051908
TCTTCAAATCCTTATGCCATTTGGTTAAAAAAATATCCTGAGTTTGTTTAAAAAAAATATTTTTTGTGCAGTCATTAGGATAAAAATCTTCTCCCCCAGCTGCAGTAAATCAGCTTGTTCCACGAGCACCTCTGAGTTCCGTCACGCCGTTGCCTAGGACTGCATCTAAAGGAGCCCGCTTCTTCCGTATGCTGCGTCCGGAAGCGATGAGATCAGCGTAGCCCCGTTGATGGGAGAAAGCGTAAGCAGAACGACGGCCAGACACCCCGCGGCGAAAAGCACTCTGCCTTCGCTTCCACTGTTGTTCTTCGGCCACGTACTTCTTGCAGTTCTTCTGAATCTTCATGCATGCAAAGACAGGTCAGTTTATGGCTTACAAGGGAAAACAGCTTCTTTGCATTTATTATCTGGGGAAATAACCTGATACTTTTTTACATCCTGAACTGCTTAACAGGAAAGTTCTCTTGTTTCAACTTGATTTTGTTAGAAGCAAGAATATATGCAGTCACACATGACCATTTCAGGAAGACTTACTGTATTCTTTTGAACTTCATTATTTTCATTTATCTCTAAATGCCTTTCACTGAAGTGGACTGAGGGTATGTGATTGAAAGCTATTCCTGTGTTCTCATGCTGACATTTCTTTAATACCTTTTTAAACAAGACTACTGCAATTTTAACTATTTTCATACCCATCTGCTATCTGCCAGCTCAAGGCAAAACAGAAGCAAACAAACCCTGTCCACTATACTGACACATATCAATGGAGCTCCAACGCAGCTCCAATAAAAACCCAAGTCAGGCCATCAGCAGCTTCAGAGTAGATTTCTGTGGTTTTGCAAAGTCAAGTGCTCAGCCAAGACAAACGATGAAGTAGCCCACACTGAACTGCGTGCTGAGCTTGCACACATACCTCTGCATCCCACAGAAGCACACAAGGACAGTACTGGGAAGTAAGAACACTTCAAAGTGACACTCTGCCTTGGATGGCACAACGTCACAGCGCCTGTCGTCACCCAGCGAGAAGGCAGGCTCGTCCGGCCTTTGGGAAGCCCCGCTGCCACCCTCCCCGCCCGCGGGACCTGAGCCCCATCTCGTGTAGCTCTCCCTGGGGCACAGCCACTTACTGATCTCCAATATTAGCACCAATACCGACTCCTGTAAGTAAATACATGCCAAATTAACTGAAATAGCGTACGACTTTACTCACTCTGTCACTTTCTGAAGGCCAGACTGTCATTGATAAGAAACGCTGTGCCACCACAGGAAGTAAGCAAATAGCAATTGCTAAAATCATGGTCAGCCAGAGGTACGGTTGTCTCAGAGCATTTGGAGCAGTTCCTAGGAATAAAAAGAGCAAAAATTAGTTTATGACATGATCAAGTAAACTAGTTATAAAACACAAATAAGATGCTAGAAGCCACAGCTTCTTTCCTGAGGACCTAACATTCAGGTTCTCTGTTGCGTATCACATCATCAAGCTTTTATTCAGAGACTCTACTCTGAAGAGAGCACAACAGGAAAGAATATCATAAAGCACTTCTATTACAACATATCCATATTAATGTCAAAGCCATTTTAAGAGTTAAGAGAGGCTGCAAGACAAACGCTTGGCTGACACGCATGGCTTTTGTCCTGCTTCAACGCACGCAAAGCAAGAAAAAGTCCTCCGCATATCGTCAGTATATATGTGGTCTAGAAAGCAAGTGATATTTAGTAGCCAAACACCAATCTCATGGAGATTCTATCAAACTAAGTAGCAATCATACCTTTTACAAACTTCTGAAACGTATAAAGTATTCAGGTAGAAGCAAGTTATAGAAGTAGTCTAAAACATTACTAAAGGTCAGAAGAAAAACATGCTAGAGGCAACTACCCTTTTTCAGCTGGGTTCAGCTTAAGGAGGAGTACGTAAAATTGAGGGGGTTTGTTATTTTGGGGGGGGGATATTTAGATCCAAGGCAACATACGAATCATTTGTCACTAGGAAAATTAGGAAGCACAGTTCTCCTCAGAAAAACATTTCCAGCTGGCTGCTACTTCTATCTCCCTGGACTTCCAGCAAAATTCCAAGGAGCTGCTAACAGCATTTGGCTCTGTCTTACTCTGAGGTTTCACAGAGCAACTTGGCGGACGCATAACCTGCCAGATCATCGCATTCCCTTTATTTTAAGCTGCGCTACCAATTTTAGCTTAGTTTTCATTTACACACACCTGCTGCTGGGCAACATCAAGTTCCAGCCCATTTTCCTTGAAAGAAAAGAAATACTCCAATAAAGCAACCTGGCCCCAAACATTAACAAAACCCTTCCCTGGAAGTGAAGTAGTTTTTGACATCACTTCCTTTCACAGGCATCAGGTTCACACCACGACATTTTGGCCGTAGTTCTGCTCAAGTTACAAAGTTCCGGTGCGAGACAGGAACAAGACACAGAACACAGGGACTGACCTGTGAACTGAAAGCCAGAAGGAAAGAGAACATGGATTCCAGCACTGTGGAAGTCAAATGTGATACCGAAGTAAAGTGCAATGCTCCCAAATATTGAAAAAGCATTAACAAAAGTCCAGTAAGATGTATCCAAGCCAATCTGAAAGCAAACAAAAGCTCCAAATTAGTTTATTAATTCAAAATAATACCAACTAGTCTGAAGACTGACAGCATTTTGGTGAAGTCATCTCTAATCCAGTTACACGTCAGTCAGGGAGAGATCATCAACGGAGAAGAGAGAAGGCAAAAAGGGGGAGCTTTTTGCATATTGTTATGTTCTTAGTAAACAAGTTTAGAAACATAACCGGAAGGTGTTTTCAGAGCAACAGAGATCAAGAAGCTAAGCTTACTTGCCTGAAAATTGACGATAAATATAAGAGAAGATGCTGCTGTGACAGCAAATGACTGATAATCTGAAGGTGCTTCTCCATCTTGTCCCATAGTTTTAAGGTAAGCTCCATATGGTATGAAGAAAATTATCAACGAAGTTATAGCTCCATGAAGCAAACTTAAAAAGAATTTCTTGTAGTTAAAAAGTAAATCTTTCTGTCCCAAAACATACAGTCTAGGGAACCGAAGACTCAATTTGTCGCTCACATCCTTAATAAAGGAGGAAAAGAAAAAAATAAAAAATGTTGCTGCAATTTTTTGTTCTCAGTGTAAGCTCTGAAGACTAAGAAGCTCAACTATACAACGTTCCAAAGGAAATGGCGGATTTCTTTTCCCTTTGCAAATAGCAGGGTGGGCAGCAGACTTTCCACAGAGTAACGCATGCAGCTAGGAAGAACTAAGTCTGGAGGACATCTCTCTAAGCTATTGCATATCCCGTTTCCAGGCTTCTAGATTTTTAGCCCATTATTTGCCAAGCCAAGAACGTCCACAGCTGCACAGCTCTTTACAGCTATGTATTGTGTTGAGTCCTTTCCCTACACGGTCCCTAAGCAGGAGAACGGGGCCATCATTGCTTGCCCTGACTTTAAGTCTCTAACATTTACTCAGCTGAGTGCTTAATTTGGAACTAAATTTGTTTCTCCACTTTTATCACAAAAGAAAGCAGAAACATTGATTTGCCTAATCAGCAGGTAAGCCTTGTATGGAAAAACAAGCAGAGAAGGCCAAAAGCACTTGTCTCACTGAATTAAAACAAATGCCACACACCAAGACTTCCTGTTCAAAATTGTGCAGCCCCTCCACCTTCAGCTCAGATGGGTAAGCAAGGAATATCTTTTCCAGTAACAAAGCTGCCCGTTGCTGTGCTGTGGAAATGACGTTATGGCATAGCAGGCACTTAGAAACATTTTTAACAAACATTATTAGCACTAAAGATCTCTGACCTGACCAACTTTGGCTATTTCAGAAACCCTCTCCTCACTGTCTCTTGTTACCTCACATACTGGGAAGAGGAATACATTTTTAAAAACCTAAAAAACAACACGCCCCGCCCCCCTAATGCCTTGCACATACAACAAGGCAACCAGTTTCAGTGTAATTAAAGACTTCATGTTAGACGCCTTTGCATTCATCTGTTGTTAACAACATAGAGAGTACCTGGTCCAGCAAGCCAACTAGCAGAACCGGGAGACTAGAATACAGTACGTTGTACAGCGTGATGAACCAGTCTTCATATGCTGTCTGCAAGAAGAGGAGGAATCTCAGTAGTTAATGATTTCTTTTGAATTACATCTTTTCCTTCCAATTCCTGAGAAAATTCACACATGCTCTACTACAGCATTAAATTAGCTTTCTCAGTGTTTACCCAAAAGGCAAGCAGCACCTTCGCTCAAAGCTCTGTTGAAACTATTTTTAGCCTGTATTAAGCTGCCCAACTCCTTATAAACCATCGGCATTACCTGACCTGAAACACTATCAAAACGAACACCTTGCACCAGGTGGCAGTCTGATTTACAGCTGCACTTGCGATGAGCACTTGGCACCTCACATACAAGCTTGGGATCCCTGGTTTCTTTTTATGTTCTTTTTTCGCTCTGTCCGAGGCACCCACAGTTTCCATCACAGCAAACAGCATTAGCCTCAGGCAGGGCTGCCTGTCTGTAACTGTGGCCCTGACTCTCCACGCAATGACATCTGCCTGTCTTGTGGTTATGCCCCTGGAGACACAGCTCAACTATTAAAATCCTTTCAATCCTATGTGAACTTCAAACACTGCCAGTTACAACAAGCATGTTTCAAGCCATTTTAGCCAGCAGTTCAGGACGAAAAATTTGGGGTTTGGTTTCCTATTGATGCACCGTCTCACTTCACCTAGGAGTATCTTAAGTAGCAGGGTTGGGAAAGGTCTCCCAAACTGCTATATAACAATCTCTTCCTCCCTTCCTCTCTGTATAACCATGATACTGGCTTTAGCGTTTTGACATCATAACCAACTGCTTAGCTTGCAACTAACTAGCTTAGCAGTTATCACTTATTCTCCTGCAGAAATTATTGATGATAACTTCAGATTCCCATCACTTCCCAGGTTGAGCCTTTGCTGTGCTGCGCTGACAAAAAGGAAGATCTGCTTGTTAATATTACACGAGCGTGCCTTCTTACCTGGGCAGAAAAGCCATTAAAGAATGAATACCAGATGTGGACTAGTGTAAAAGCAAAGTTTTCGTAGAAAAAATATCTCAAGAACTTGCACATCCTAATGTAAGACCATCGTCCGTGGACCAGCAGCAGTCTCTGGAGGTAGCGGAATTGCCCAAAAGAGTAGTCACTTGACATGACGGCTTGCATCCCTTCTTGGCCACTGATTCCAACTCCAATGTGGGCAGCTAAGTTAATGAAACAAACACCACACACTACATTGAACAAAGGGAGAGGAACAACACGACTGAGGGCAAGCCTTCTACCAGTTCCTATTCTCTGCTTCAGGTTCTTCTGCCCTATTTTATTTCTGCATACAGCACAAAGGCTGCATTAACAGCTAACACAACAGCACACAGGCCCTTCCTCGCCCCGCTATTTACTGCTCATGTCTCCGCCGTTGCTTGGATTCTCTCTCAGTGCTTGTTCCATCCGAATGGACACTGGGCAGTTTGACCAAGGGAGAACTGAGCAATGAGACAGAGCAAGCAAACCCCTGAACAGACTGGCCAGGCAGTTTACAAATGCACTCCTAACATAGACCATACCCCAGAAGTTTCTTTCTCAGTGGGATGTCTCACGAAGCGGTCCGAAGAGCACCAGTTGCAATACAGCATGGCTAATGCCTCCAAGCAAGGGGCAGCTAAGCCATTGCTGGGTTCTTTATATTATACTTCTGTAACCCACAACATGATAACAGATATAATTCAAGTCCCTTCTCAGGGAATATTTACACAAAGAGCTAATATGTATCAGCAAAACCCACTAACCATTTCATAGAGGAGTGCCTCGGAAAGGGAAAGCACAGGCATAGAAGCTAACAAAACTCAAGTAACATTAACATGGGCAATGAAATAGGTGGTAGAGTCTTCTGAACAAAGAGCAATAGTGAAGAGACTGCAGAGAATGCCCAGAAGAGGTCCTTCCTACTCAGATACAGCTGCCTTACTTTTAATCATGTTTACATCATTGGCACCGTCCCCAATAGCCAGAGTAATAGCTTTCTTGTATCTCTTCACAAGCTCGACCACCATGGCTTTCTGCTTTGGAGTCACTCGACAGCAGATCACAGCCCTGCATTCACAGGCCAGATCAACAAAGTTCTGCTGCTGCTGCTCTTTGTAAGCTTCAGCCCTTCTCCTCTTCTCAGCTTGCTTCTTCTTCTCTTCTGCTGTTCTGGGGAATTTCAGTTTAAGTTTCTTTTTCTTCTTTTTCTTCTCTAGCAGGATTTCATTCTGTGTAACAAAAAATATTTTACGTTCCCTTCTACACTATTTCAAGTATTTCCAAGTACTGCCTATACAACACATTTAACTTTGTTACGTTCCCATCACCCATTTATAGCATTTTAATAAAATGCTCATGCAGAGGAGTGAACAAAGAGCCACAGAAACAATGAAAAGAACATACATGGTGAGATTAACAAAAGCAAAATGCTTGTATTTAGTGTCACAGCACCTCTTGCAGAGTTTAAAGGGATATTTCTTCTGATGGGACCTAATTCCCTTTTGAAAACATTCTGGCATTTAAACTTCCCTCTCTGCTATTTCCCCGTGTCCTAAAGGACCATGCCCAACACATGTGGAAGTGTCCTGTAAATACCTGGGTTAGCTCTGGGGCCGTTCAGCTCGAGTAGCGGGTAACAGAGACCCGCAATTTTATCTGATGCTCCTGCTAGATTACCTTTAGGCATCCCCAGCTTGCTTCACATGCCTTAGACACAGATGTGCATTTCTTTACACAACATCAAGGTTTAGGGCTGGAATGCTGAAACATTGCAGATGGTCCTTCGCTGTTCACTGGGCTTTCTCCTTTGCAGGTGTCTGTAAGAACAGCCTGCCAACAGGGTGGGCAGCAGTCACTGAATTACTGCTAGCCACCTCTCTGCTAAAAGCTCTTTCCTGCTGTCTAAGCTCCTGTGAGAACACTATATTGCAGGACTGAGCAGGAAGCTTGTCTTTTGTTTCTATCCTTTCACTCCCGTCTCTCACTTTAAGCACAATTTCTATGCCTATACTAGAGCCATACATCCTGTAGTGCTGGCAGTCATCTCCTCCTCATTTCTTTTTCCTCCCCTCATGGAGAATAAACACCCTGAAAATCAGACTGTGCTTTTGTAGAGGCTTGGCTTTACTTTGATGGCAGCTTCCAGGGTGATTTGAAAGGCCCAAGACGTTCCTTGAGCACTACATTCAACCTTCAAAACCAAAATGATTGCTGAACATGAATATCAAACACTTGCGTTCAACTGGTGGCACAACGGCCAAATAATTTTCATTAACTGGTTTAGCAAAACAGACAAATGAACAGAGTCCTCAGTGAAGGACACTGTGACTTGGCGGTATCCCCAACATCTCAAATACACAGGCAAACTTCTTTCGTACATACCAACCAGGAGCCAGTGATTATTAAAGCACAATCTCTACTACCCTGAAAGAAGGGCTCCTTCATTCTTAGGGAGGAATGTATACTTGATCCAGCTCTGTTCCTCTGGTTTTCCAACCTAGTTTGAAGAAGAGCACTGGAAAGAGAGGTGGACACTATTACAGAAAAATTGAGTATAACCTTTAAGCTAGATCAGGCCTAGATTGAAAGTCTGCAGGAAAGAAATGCAGTATATCCTGCAAGGACTCTCTGTGCCATATATTAAGTGATGTTCTAGGCAGTGCTAGAGCAACAGCGAAAGGAGGACCACACTGGTTTGATATCCTTGCTGTTTTGCAAATAAGGAAAAATGACTCAGGAATAGTTGTGACACTGTTTCAAGGCCCTAGTTCTTCTCCCAGCCCCATTTTGTTTTTCCTTGGGTCTAACCATTTCGACAAATTCTTTATGACTAAGTGCTGAATACCTTGTTTTTAGTCTGTACTGCATATAGGAGCATGGGCTGGGGTGGAAAACCAGCTGGGGCAATGCTGGAGTTCAGGGACAGGTAGCAAGAGCAAAACCCAGTAACTACTCAAGGTTTGGACTAGGGAGAGACCTGCTTAGCCCACTGCAGGTGGGCTCCAGACTTGTCTGAAGTACAAGACGAATTTAATGTCGACAGTTGTTGACCTAGAACATATAACCTCCTGCAAATAAGGTATCACCACCTCTACCCACAATTAAGAGGCTGTCTTGTAAAATTACAATTCCATAAAAAGCAAAGAAACAGACAAAGTACAGCCGAAAAACTGCCCAGAAATACTGTTCTGTCATTGAAGAGTCACTGTGGGTTAAATCAATGTTACTGATGAGTTAATTTTAAAAACTGAACATTCATAATGCCCACAAACAAATCCTTTGTGCTTTTCACTTGCCTGATATCTTCTCCGTAGCAGATTGTTGTTTCATCTGTTAAGAGTTCACAAGAAAATCCAATATTTTCAGCAGTTTCTACAATGAAAAATAAGAGAAGAAAGTATTTACTTAAAGCTCCGTCATGAGTATTGGTTGGGAGCAGCCAGAAGTACCTGAAGTCTTTTTGAGTAATTTTTGAAGTTATGTTTCAGTATGAGAAGTTCCTTTTCATTACCACAATGTGGATGAATAGGAAAAAAAAAAAAATATCATACATGGCACAGAGAAGCTGGGGGAATGCTTGTTAATTCTTTGTCATACAACAGCTGCGTGGCAATGAAGGCGCAGTGGGTGATGGATTTAAAGTTGACAACAGGGAATTATATTTCCTAGGAAGTGTACATTACTGTGGTGGAATGCCTTGTCACAAGATATTTTGAAGGCAAAAACATGAGTGACCTGGAAAAGTCTATCAGCCAATTCGTGGAAGAAAGATCTACCAACTTGATGATGGGGGTGCTGCCGCCATGTCAGAGAGCAAGACTCAGTCACAGGGTGTGCCACGCTATCTTGCCCTGTCCTTACTCTGGATTCCTTGAACCCCAACTGTTGCCACCATCAGAGCTGCTGGTCAGGCTGCATCTCCATCCAGGCCACTCTTACTTACAAATTTAATGCCAGATTTTTAGCTGACTTTACAAAATGTGTTGCCAGACTGCAGACTAGCAACTACCAAAAGAAAAGCAAATCAGTTTGTCAGCAGCACTTGCGATTCTTTGAAAAGTAAATTTTCACCATAAAAAGATAAGTTTTGGTACCTGCCCTCAGAGCCAAGCACACCTGGTGTTAAAAGTAAGTGGTCTTGCATTTGCTTTGCACTGGGAAAAGTGGTAGCTGGATATTTCCCTGGATTTTTGGTAGCAAGATTGTTCCAAAATCAGTCATCTAGGCTAATCTGTTGGAGGAACAGAAGTTACACAGGAGCCTACCCAGTAACTCTGGACTGGGAACAGCTGGCACGAAATTCTGCACTTTTTAGAAATTCCCCCAGTTTCGATTTAAATGGAGTTTCATACTAAGCTTCTCTAGAAACTTATGCTTTATTTCTAGGCTGCATTTGTCCCAGTTCACATTCTAGCCCTTATCCTGTTTTCACTAGCTCTTTGGCTGTAAGTAAACCCACCTTTTTTGTCACCAGTAAGCACCCAGATTTTAATGTCTGCTTTTGAAAGTCTGGAAATAGTTTCTGGAACTCCATCCTGTAGCTTGTCTTCAATAGCTGTTGCACCAAGGAGCTGGAAAATATTTAAAATACAGGTATTTAGTAGGATAAATACGCACAGAAAAGTGATTAATTTTCAATAGAGAATGAAATATTCTGGATATGTCTTCAAGCCAAGGTACAGCTCAAGCTAAGAATTCAGTAAAGACAAACTCTTGCATATAGAAGTGACCACACCGAAATACATGTACTAAAATACATTTCCCTTTGTTCTATTAAACTCTGAAATTTGGCACAGCTTTAAGGGCAATAAAATACTGAAAAATTCTAAATCAAGATGTCCCAATAAGCAAGGACAATTTATTTTCAGAGAGATAAGTTTCTGCTTATATAAGAACAAAAGTACACCAAAAATTTAAAGCTTGACTTACAATCAAGTTTTTTTCTATTTCCTCATATACTTTGTCCAGAGCTTCATCACGATTAGCTGTAGCTACACTGGCCTCCAAAAACTTTTTATTCCATGCTTCAAATTCATCACGACTAATGTCTCTATAGCACAGGCAGAGTGTCCTAAGAGTTTCATTCGCAAAAATCTGAAAAATAATTGAATAAAACCATATCCACAAACCAAAACTCTTCACTTGCAATCCGAACGTAAGATCATAAGCATTTGCTAAGTCTGACAGAACAAATCTGACTGCGCAATTAGTCCTGGGCATTTCAGAAATGCCCCAAATTAAATTATAGCTGACAAGAGGTGACAAACAGAACAGAGTGATCTGGAATACTGATAACTATGAAAAAAAAAAAAAACATGTAGGCAAAATTTAAGTTAACTTCTCATGAAAAGACAATGAATGCATTTTTAAGAACATGCATGAAAACTTCTGTTGCTTTGATTATTTCTCAGGTTTGGGATGACGAGTAGAACCAATTAGAGGTCTGCATTTGTTTTAATAGCTTAGGAAAAGGAAATTAATAAAATTATAAAACGAAAGAAATTAATTTTAATTTTAAAACAGCATATAAAATGCAAACTTACATATAGTGCTTCTTCTGTAGCTTCTCTCTTTAGATTCCTTGGGTGCAACCGTTCATAAATTACTGTATCAGCTCCCTTACAATATAGCCTTATATTTCCACATGATTCTCTTACTGTGAAGTAAAATACGAGAGGTGGGACAAAATGTTAGAGTACATTTAAATAAAGGAATAGTTTCAGATTAGATTTTCAGTCTACTGCTCTTAAGTACCAAACCTACACGATCATGTTTCTTCTCCATCATCTCTATTCTTGTTCAGTTAAGTAACCTGGTGGACAAGTGCATTTCCTCTTCTCTTTCATGACAGGCAAGGACATTTAAAAACTCCCAAAGATTATGTTTTTGATAATGGTTCATACAGTATTAATATCTCACTTGCCCATAGGAGCTGGGAAGAGATGTACGCTAGAGGTACTATGCACCATAATTACAGCCTTAAAAACAACAGATCTCTAACTGATTCAAGACTGACTTCTTTAAAGATTGTTAAAATCAAAACTGAAGAGCTATTTATACCTCAGCCTGCATACCTAGTGTTCCAATAGCTAGAGGAACAGGCAACTTGCTTGTTCTCTGGGGGAAAAAGGGAATAAATCATCTTTACAGCATTTCTTCAAGCTTCTACTAAAGGGACCTAAGATTGTCTTCAGGAGAGGCCACGTCTGAACACCAGGACTGTCTAGTGGACACGTTTACCTAATTACAAAGCCTCTCTTTTGCTATCCAGAGCTATGTGGATTCAAATCTATCATAGGACTGTGTGTTACACAGCTGTAATTCTTGACTTCAAACAACTTCCCTTGCACACACTTTTTCACCCATGAAATAGAAGTGATCTTTTCTATAAAGGTCGGTTCAATCAGCTCACCAATGACAGACATCCGTTTTCTGTCACTGTTGAAATCCAAGATAGCAAGGACGTCGTAAGTTCTTTCAATCCCCATTTCACTTACAGTGATGGTATTTTGTGTTCGTGAAAGAAAAACATAGCCGAAGTTTCTGGCTGCCGTAACCAGGGCCCCCTCGTCTGGGGAAGCTGCTTGGTAATTGAGCTGACCTATATCGTGCAAACAGCAAAAAGAAGAGAAAGCCAGGGTATACCTGAGCGTTACAGGGGCCCTAGGACACCAAACACCCATTCTTTAGAGTGACTGAGGGCTGGACATGCCAAGTCCTTTCTCGTTCTGAAGTGGGGTCTAACACACTGCTGCAGCACCTGACAGCAGTGCACACAGAGGAGAGGGACTAGGGACACCCCGTGGTTTTTCTTACATGTGGTTTCCAAACAGGGTAAGTCACTGAACCCTCTTCCCTCCAGGTGTAAAAGCAAAAACTGTAATTTCTCTCTCTCAAAACAAATTTAACTTAAATATCTTAATTTCTCAATACATTCATTGAAGTATTTTCAAAGGAAGCTCCAAAAGACAAATCCTTGGCCACAGACACCAATACAGTGTAGTGGAAACAGTCCCAAAAACATTAGCAGGAAGACCAGGAAAGGACAGGAGACTGCCGGTTTCAGAGAGATCTCACAATGATGGGAGTAAAGCAGTATCACTCTTCAATGTTTTAATTGAACCTTCCAACCTTATTTTTCACATTCATGAATTCTTCAATAGCCATTTCACCTCTAAATTTAGTTTGTCACATTTTTTGTTATTCATTTTGGTTATTTACTGCCAATACTCTTAGGACAGACATACACGATTTGTATCCATCTACAGGGCTATGCTTCAAGAACTAAGAGCATGAAACCCTCATGCTGAAAACACTTGTTTTTCCACACTGAAAACAAGTGTCCAAGGGTGTTTGTACTTTCACATATGTATGTGGAACCAGAGACTATGCTAGTGTCATTATGATTTTCTCTGTGGTTTATGCTTTAGAGTTTTTAAAGATGTGTTTGAACAAAGAGAAGACCTGTAACATCAAAACACAAGACCTCTGTATAAACTGTTCCCCTGCCTTTCTAAATCTGCTGTTATTTAAGATGTGCATTTGCCACAAATGTAACTGTCATAAAGACAGCCCTCCTTCCATAAAAGGTCAGATAAGTTCAGCACAGGGAATGGCACTGGCTCTTGCTTTTGTTTGATTTAAAAGAGCAGCCTAGCATGCCTTCTCACTTATGGGATCAGCATTAGTTTTGATCTCTCCCTTGTGCAACTGGATGTGCATTGTTGTTTCCCCTTACGCAAAAAAAAAACAAAACCAACCAAACCAACCCACAAACACACTCACCATCAGAAGTGTCAGCCATGACTGTGTGACAGATGGCAAGCACAGAAAGGAATTTCTGAATTTCTGGCTCCTTTCCCAATTTTATTTGCTCTATCAGATAGTGATCATAGAATGAGAACTTCTCATCTGCATACATGTTCCAGCTGAAATCCACTTGCTGCTTAGAAAACAGAAGAGAGAGTTTGAGTTATCTCATGTGCAATTGCTTTGTGCCTGCCAGCAACTCTTCATACTTTGGCAAGGGAAGGTTCCCTGTTCTACAGACCACAGAGCCTTCAGCGCCAGATTGCACCAACCTACCTCTGGGTGGCTCTGAAGCTGCCCTGCTCCATCCCGGCAGTCTCCTGCAATGCAAGCACCATCAGTTAGAAGGCACAGGACAGAGTAACAAAGTGTTTACAACTCATTCACAAAGCAAAAAATACAGAGAATATCTACTGCACTGGAATAGCTCAGATTCTAAAAAAGCAAGTTCTTTCACAGCCACAGTACCTTTGTATACTAGTGACACCAAAGCAAATATAAGAAAAAAGCACGCGGGGGAATTGTCATGAAGCATCCGGGTTGCCTTAACACAGCTTTCACTGTCAGAAATTCCCCATCTCTCATCAGAGGGAGGATGTTTAAAAACCACATGGCAATAGCATGCTGCATTCTTCATTATTTGAAACGGCCAAGTAACAGTTTTGGAGCATGTATGTCGTGTATTCTAAATACTGAAATCCAGACACAACTGGAAATGGAAGTAACTAACACAAAATGAAAAACTGCTGTTCTTATTAAAATGTTCTTATTTGCTTCTAGATTAATTTTGTCCCTGAAGCATTTCTACCAGAAGTAAAGTATTCTGTAAAACACTAATTTCTGACTTTTCTACTGGGAAGTTCCCACTCAGGTCCATCAGTTTCCCCTTTTTAAAGGGGAAAACGGTGGGAAAACCCCAACAATTCCATTTTACTGGAGCTTTGTGCAATGCCAGGGCTAAACTGTGGAAGTTCAGTAGAAACTAAAAAGACTCATATGCACCTGATTTCAAAAAAGCATTAAAATTCATTTGTGTGGACTGGTCAGAGGCTGCCAGCTGTGCTATTCAGGGACTTGCAGGGTCTTCCCCCTGTGGTGCTGTCACAAACTGGAGCTCCTGTGCTAGCCATTGTTTTCACTACAGGGCCCAGCAGCGTGGCACAGACTTACCGTATCTTTGGCCGTTTATGCAACATTTTTTAAATGTCATGATGTTCTGCGTAAGCGTCCCCGTCTTGTCAGAGAAGATGTAGTGGATCTGCCCCAGCTGCTCGTTCAGCGTGGTGGTTCTGGCCTTCGCGGCCGTGTCCTTCTCAGGGTAATACATTTGCAGGTCCCAGTTTATAAAATAGCTTTGGCCCAAACGAATTACTTCGACACTAAATGGAATAAAATCAATTTTCTCACTCCCAGCTGCATCTCATGTTTCAAAATAATAACATATTATCAGGCCCAGGGGACTGTATTTTCCAGGACTCAAATTGCTTACATAGCCCAAGAGCTTAAGACAAAACAATTACATTTACCAGCACATTACAGAGTGCCATCACCCCCACACAGGCCACTCAAACTGATGTCGGACAACACAGCTCAGCTTCAACACCACCACAGTAACTGGGGAAAAGCCTTTACGGCCTTATCAAGCCAGAAGTATTGATGGTGCTGCTTCCGTAACAAACACAAATCCCACTTGGGAATAGCATTTTAAGTACAGTTTGGAGAAGAGCAGGTAGGAGGCTGGATGACTCCAGGTTTGTCAAAGGCAAAATTATTCATACTTCATGGAGCAGTAAGGCCTCTCTTTGAGAATAAATCTGGAAAAATTTTTTTTGCATTTTATTTCTTTTTCAAGTAGTTTCCTTCACCCACTGTGACTGCAGAATTAGATTGAGAAGTTAAATACCAGTAGGATCACGTCTCCAGCTTTGTCAGAGATCACTGCTTAAGAGAATTTTTTCCTTAGTCAAAGTATAGAGCAGATACGCTTAATACTGTTAAGAAAAGCCAGATATGTTTAAATCCTAAGTCAAAGATCCTTGAGTGACGATTTGATATGAAAGCAATACAGATCAGTTTCTCGTAAAATCTCACTGAAGAGGGTGAGTGTATCCAATGTCTTTTCGGTAAGACAGAGAATTAATATGCTTTCCCGTCCAATGTGAAGCTGCGTTTGTTGCCACCAATGGGAAATCAAGTCCATTCACCATTAGTCCCCAGGTAGTTCAACCCTATCACCAGTTCAGCTTTAAAGGCCAAGGTATTTACCTACCTCACATAGAGGGAAATGGGAACCATGGTGTTCAGAACAATGATGTATCCCCAAAAGTTAAGAAAGCCACGATACGGAGGACTGAAGTCTTGTGCATCGTAGAGGTACCAAGACGAGTTGCCGATCTGCTGCTCCCAGTAAGTGTGTCCAATGGCAAGGCCAGCCGACAGCAGGATGAGGACGACAAAAATCTACAGCGTACACAGAGAGGCCTGTGACACTTCAGAAATATCTGCTCGACTTACACCCCAAATCTCCATGTTCAAAATAGACGATTACATGTATTTTTAAGAAAGAAGGGGAGCAAACCTTTCCCACAAAATGGTCTCTTCAGATAATCTGGGTTCTAGTTTTTGTCTATTCCCCAAGCATCATCTTCATGTTTTTACATCTACTTAAGCAGGCAGCAAATAGGGCACATGAACGTGCTCAGACCAGAGGCAGAATGTGCCGAGATAAGTGCCCCTGCCTGCCAACAGGCCAGCTCCTCTCTCCTCTCTGCCCATCCCAGGGAATCACACTCAGTGGAGCGCGGGGTGTAGCACAGCCGGTATTCCTCACACGCACACCCCATGGGTGCTGCCCAAGGACAAACACCGCGAGCGTTGAACCTGTCAGGCTGAACGGGCCTCTGGACCAGGAGCGGGTCCTCAGGTCTCCCTCCAGCACTTCAGTGCAGACAAGCAGAGCACCTGCCCACCGCTCCTGAAGCACTTTTCTGCATCACGTAGGCTGCCCTACACCTGCAGTTTAGGGTCACGGATTCCACCAGCAGCGAGGCACCTTTCTAGATTTCCTCCTACTTCATCTCAACTCGTCAGGGCAAAACACGACTGTAAACATGCCATTACCCCAAAAGAAAAAAAAGTTTCCTGAATTTGCATTCACTCTATTCACTTAAAAATGAAGTCAAACGTCTGAATTTTAAACAAAAAGGCTTACAGTATAAACCATGTAATTCATAAGGGAGTCAATTTTTGTCCTTTTAAATCTCGTCTTTCCACTATTTTTCATTATTTTTGTATCAGCACCTAAAAATAAAGGAAAAAAAAAAGGGAGGAAACATTAAACAAACAAGGGCTAGAATAACTATTTTACAAAACTGGGTAATAAAATACAGCCAATGTTTATAAGATAAAGATGACAATTCACTCTATAGCACATGCTTTTAGTTGGTAAATATTACACATGTTCAATTCATAAATACCTGCAAATATGACCACTCCATGGCAGAAGTCTGTATTCCTGATTTTACATCCACGTAATAAAATCTTATCAGCATCCAGTGAATAACTCATGTTTCTCCAGAATAATGTTCCGGCAAACTTATCCAGTCGGTTATTAGGTTCTTCACATTCAATCAGACCTTAAAAAAATTTGGAGGAGAATATGGGTAATATACAACAGTTAAATAAAAATGCATGGATTTGTACCCGCCACAGAAGTAGTTCTACTTCATGAGGCTGGTTCTTCAGGAAAACGAGCATCCTGAATAAACAATTTCTTTGAAATTTAGGGTGTATAGATATTCAGCGCAAATATTCCTGAACCAGACTCCATGTCTTTGTGGGAAGCCTCTCCTTCCATATAAATTTGCTCAAGAGACATTCTTTAAAAGAACAAACTTTTTACATCTGCAACATCCCTTGGCAAACTGTGAACTTTAGCTTAACTATGTATTGTGTGAAAAAGCACCTCCCTGCTGTCTATTTTGAATGTCAGTTGCTCATTTCACTTCGTGTTCCTCAGTTGTCATACTGGAGGAAACCAGGAACAGTCCCTACTTGCTTACTTCTCCGCGTCTCTCAGTAAGAGGAGGGATTCCTGCCCTTCAAGTTTCCACAACATGAAGAGAAAGCAGCTAGATCATAATGATAAATATGAAAAGGACAATAGAAGATTATTTTCCAGATCCAATCCCAACAGCAAACATACTTTTTTTCCAAAGAAAACAGGCAAACACTAATAGAGGGCTCCAGCATCTCTACTCAGCATGCCGTAGCTCATTCATGGCACAGGTCTCGTCTCCAGACAGACCATGTTCTGCTCAGCAGCAGAGTTTCCTTTGCGCAACTTGCTTACCCTGCCTTGTGACAAAAGCCAGAAAGCCACTAATTCCAGAATCACAAGCACCACTGGCAACACTTCCATCCTCACCCATGTTTTCTTTACTTGCACTGTAAACTGCCTGAGCAACATTTGAATAGTTGTAAGAATGTAACTGTACAAACCATTGAAGTCTGCCATTGCACTTTCTTCTTGAAGGTATCTGTGTGTTACCTCAAGTGACATTTTGAATTTTAAGTTAGTCTCACTAAGAAGAAAGCATAAAAAGGTCATTTATTAAAACCGTGGATACGGGAAAGAAGTTAGAACAAAATTAAATTAAGCAAATCAATATCCCATAGGTACCAGCCCCCTACTTGGAGGCAATGGCAAAGCCACACATTTGCATGGATACGAAGCATTCATGAACCGCGTGACTAGCTCTTACACTGGCTGCTTTTCTTCACAAGTGAAACCTTACCCCTTTACCTCTGCTCACTGTAGGTAAGTGAAGCTTCTCACAATCATTGTTTTACCAACGCAATAGTAAAGTTTGAAGTAATGGTTATTTGAAAGCCATATTTAATGACTGCTGCTGTTAAAAGCTCCAATAGAGAACAAACTTTTCGCACCACAAACAGATCCTTGTTTTGCGTGATGTTATAAGTTATAGTTTTTAAGATCACTAAAGGTCGAATGAGGAATACACTGCTCATTCAGAAAAACTAATATTTCATCTCATTAGGTGAAGTCTGTATTATTACAGACTTCTAAAAGAATTCAGCACAAGCTTTCTGGACAACATGAACTAAAACAACATTTACAAGGCAACGTGACAGGGACAGTAGGATTTATGCTACCTAAGCAGTTTCTATGAAAAACTTCCACAGAAAAAGATGTATTTTTGTTTTCCAACTCTGACAGTGAATAAGAAGAGTTTAAAATAATAGAAAAGTCCAGGTTGGAAGAGACCTCTGGTAATCAACAGTCGAACCTCCTGCTGGAAGCAGGACCTTAGATAAGGTTATTCAGGGCCTTGTCAAGCCAAGCCTTGACTGTTTCCAGTGGGAGAAATTCCACCACTTCCCTGGTAACATATTCCAATGGTAAAAGTTATCCACCGTGAAAACAATTAGTCTTGAACGCAGACAAAACTTGCTCTGAAGCAACTTGTATCCACTGCTTCTTGTCCTGTCAGTGTGCACCCTCGTGAGGAGAACATCTTCTCTGTCACTACCTTAGAGATAGTGGAAGACTGATTAAATCCTGTTTCTCTTCTCCAGGCTGAACAAATCCAAGTCCTTCACCCCTTCTTCATATGTCATGCTCTCCAACGCTTAAGGCATCTTTGTGGCACTCCAGTGGACCCTCACCAATTTTTAATAATCCTTGAATTATGGGAATCAAAAACTGCACACAGTTTTGCAGGTGTGGCTTAAGAAGTGACTAGTAGAGTCTGAAATACACACTGCTTGCTCTTTTACCAGTAAGCCAAAACTAAATCCAAGAAATCCTTAAACAGAGCCTTACCCATCTAGTTCAGCTGTCTCTACGTAGCAGAGACTGTTTGGTTCTGAGCTGGATAGCAGCAAAATGTCAGCCTAGAAAAACAAATAAATAAGCAACAAATAAATCCAAGTCAACTTTCATGCAGAACTCTGCAGAAACATAAAACAATTATATCTCAAGCACTTACAGGAATGAAAGTATTTTTCTTCAGACGAATGATATCACCAACTTTAATATCTTTCCATTTTGTGATTTTGAACCTAGTATCAAGATAGTTTAATAATTATTACTATTTAATCTAGAACACTATGCACACTATAAATCTTGAAATACTGAACTTTCCTTAGTACAAAAGTATTACATCTTGGTAAAGTGTGTTTTCTTCTTTTTGGAAATGGCAATTTAGTTGGGGGTCTGTAACTTAGAAGTCAACCTACCTCTTCTCTCCCCTCTTCACCTATATATGGATTTCTGTCCTTCTCTCCAAAGAAGTTGCCCTTAGCACAGACGTAGTGCCACAGAATTAAGTTTAAATTACTCCTTTTGGCAATTCTCTTCCATTTTCAATTAAGTTTTCACACAGACATGTAGAACAGTAGACAACAAAAAGCTGAACTTTCCCTACCATCGATGGGTTAAGATCTGTGATGAAACTTCGTAACAAGGCAACAAACACTACTTATAAAGTTAAGAACAGTACAGACCTTCCATCCCTGATGACTTCGCATGTCCTATTATTAACCTCGCTGTCCATCCTGTGACGAGCCTGAAAACCAGGAGTAGAGAATGTACTCCCTACTGTGTATCACAATTCAAGAAATAAACAACATTGAGGTTTTTTGCTTTTAATATTAACAAAACCTGTGTCTTACAATGTCATCCACTAGGTCTTTGACTGCAGTTATTCCCAGCACCAAGAGTAAGGGCACCAGCGTTGTATACCATGACAGGGTCGTTATTTGGGGAATCGACTACAAAAGACAAATAAAATCTGTTCAATACAGCATTATCATTCAAGCACAATTCAGAGACATTTAATAGAAGTCTGACTATAACATAAGACAGAAAACCAACACAGAGAGAGAATTTTAAGTCAGGTTGGGAAGATGAACAAAACTCTCACAGGAGACTTTGACCGTGCCGTCCTACCTCAGTGGCTTCTCTTTAACAATTGTAGTTGCTCATATTTTCTGTTGGAGCTTCTGATTCGTGAGTGGAACTTAAGGCCATTATGTTTTACAGAGCAAAAGAAACATCTTTTCCCCATGAAATTCATGAACTCTGCAACTAGCTCATCCTAGCTAATACAAAGCTAGGGTATGTTGTTCCAGATTTCTGTTAAGACGAGCTTAGTTTCTGTAGTAGCTCAGACACAGTCCCTACAAAGTACCCTGCAATGTCCTGACAGGACAGCAGTGAATTGGGTCATTAAGTATTATTCATCTTAGTAGATCAGCACCTCAAATTCAACTCACAGTTAGTATTCTCTCCGTCTTTCTTACCTGCAAAATGAGAAGAACGAGGAAATAGAAGTTGGCTGCTCTTTTAAACTGTTCAAACAGATTCAGCGGTAAAAAAGTGATAGGGTTGTACTTGTATGTCTTAATTGCATTTCCCTGTTGAAGAAAACCCAATGTCATTCACAACAGTAGATTCTTCTTACATAAAAATACGCATTGTACATTTGTAAAGGAAAGCATTTTACTAGTGAAATCTTTCCTACAAACTTTGTTAGAGCTGTACCTTTCCTCAACAGTTTAACATGGGTCACCGTCTTAATGAACTCAGGCGGAAAATGTCTGTTTCGCTGACATTAACATACCCCAGAAAGCATCTCAGACTGAAGCTTCAGCCACACCGAGGACGGTGGGGCATTGCACAGCCACGGTGCGGAAGGGTTACAGCCTCCCCCCAGGTAACTGACACAGTGCATATGGCACTGACAGATGAGCACAGAGAAGGGGAAGAAGCTTCAGTGCTCTCCTCCTCCTACGCAACCTTCTCTGTGATGCCTTTTGACATTATTTGCTAAATACGCGGTATCACTGTTAGAGATATAATTGGTCTTGGGCATCAAACTCCAAATAACGAATCCAGATACAAAGGACTGTTAATCAGACTTATTCAGGAGGGACAGTGTCAGATCCAGCAAAGGTTAACTATCATGCCTGCCAGTCCCCACCTAGTCCAAGCATGCAGGATTTCCATTTCTATAGCTCCCATTGTATCAGTTTTACTATTCAACGTTCATACTCGAATGAGGTAATCCAAACTGCCTCTCGTCTGCAAGGCAGGTATCTCAGCAGCTACGAGGGAACCACATGAGTCAGTGCATCACATATAGAGCTGGACGGGCCGTACATAATCCCGCAGTCCAAGCCTCTGTCACTCGCAACCAGCACCACATACAAGCACCATAGCTTTGTTACTTTGAAAAGTTGAAAAATTAGGAATAGGAAAAAAAAATTCAACCTTTTGTCTTGATAAAGACGACATTTTTATCTCATTTATCATAATTAGTCGGATTTAGAATGACACTGTTTAAATGACTAGACATTCTCAAATATCTATTTTTAAGACTGTCCCAGTCTAGCTTAATACTACACTGAGAATTCTTATATGAAAGATGACACCTATGCAGACATTTGCAACAGCCATAGTTGATCAGATAAAACTTGGAATTTGGACTGACACCTGGCTTCTAACTCTATCTCATCTTAAACAAGTCTCTTGATACTCTTCATTTTCTGTTCACAAACCCAAAACCAGTTATACTTCCCCACCTTTGATGGAAATCCTGAAGAAGTGTTAATTGTGGCTTTTACACTAATCAGCAGTGGTTGGAAAGATCTTACTGAGATTAAGAAAGTATTCACCCTGACAAGTACTATTAGTACATAATTGAGATAAAGAAAACTTACTGCATATTTGCTTTTTTTGAAGCACAGAAATACCGTTCTCTTAAACTGGGGCTGTTCATAGAAGTGTTCATCATTTGCCTTCACTTGCCAGCTGCAGTCTGGAAGAGACAAGGCAAAATGGGTCAACACCTGAGTGTTATAAACACGAGGGAACAAATCTGCCAGTCTCGGGTTTTCTCTCAAAAGCCACCTTTTAAAGGTACTTCCAATTGAAACAAGACTGGTACCTGCTTTTTAGTACATTGTCTAAAAAAAGTTTTCAAGAAGTTTCCAGGCTATTTGTCTTTATCAACAATTAAAATATAATCTGAGGTAGGAAGAAGTGGTGATTACCAATGTGAAAGTTCTATGAGAAGCTGAAAACCTATCAGAGTAACATTTACTCATGCTAAATTCCCTTCTTTCCCCTCTTTTGGTTTACTTTTATTACACCTGTGAAGCACAGAGCACCCAAAACAGGGTTTCTCAGTCTTTCTAGACACGAAAAAGTCCACTCAACTTTTGAAAACAATTACTTCATATAACCATACTATGCGATGGTTTCCATTTGCAACTATAAAAAAAAGTGAAAATCTGAAGTGCTCATTTTATTTCTTCAGTCATCAGTTTTGTTTGATTGCTTGAAAACTCAGGAATATGAATTGCATTTTGCAGTAAAATATAACAAAACTAAACAAACGATGTCTGCAACAGCATTCTGAAGCTTTGGACCACAAGCTGATAAAATTGCTTAGAAAGCAGCTGAGCGATCTTGCCTCCCTCTGTCACCTTCGGTATTTAGCATTCAAAACCCGACTTGACAAACAGCCTCCCTAAGGAAAAAGTTTCTAGAGAACTTGTTAACAAACCATTGATATCCACGTTAAGGTCCCTATTGTCAATCTAAGTCCTACAAAGTCCACGTTTCAATGGGGTTCATCTAGGACATACCTAGCTTTTGGCAGACCACTATTTATTGCCAGATTGCCTCCTGCTGTCATGTGATTCTCCATGCTCCCTCTTTTCCGGGCTCCCTCTTTCCCTCCAAAATCCTTCAGATCCCTTTCCTGCCCTCAAGCCTGCATCACCAATAGCCCTATTAATGCTGCTACGCACACCCACGACTTCAGGCCCTGCCCACATCAAAGCAGCTCCCCGCTGAACTCATGCGGCCAGTTTTTAAGCCAACTCACAGAAGCCTTTTGCCTGCCTGGGAAGGATGAGGCAGACAGTATTTCGAAATCCAGCTTTCCTGACTCATCAGCCAAGTATCTCCCCCTTTTCTCACATGCACAGTAATTGTCCTTAATGGGTGCTCTTTTTGGTTTCATGGGATTCTCGTGACCTAAGCGCATCCAGCGCAGCAGAGCATGGATGGGGTGAAACTCCTGGAGGCAGAGGCGTGGGGACTGGCACACGGGAAGCACACGTGACTGCGCTCTTGGGCTGCTGTCAGGTAGTCATGTCTGATGAGGCTGACTAGGACTTAAAAACTCCAATCCAGACAAAAAGCTTTTCTTTGTCCGTCCAACACATACAGCAAGTTCTCACTGGATGTATCTGGGATGTTTACTGTGACTACGTAACTTTCATTTCCAGCATATTGGTTGTAAGCCGAGACGATAGTAGAGAAATATTTACTCCACTGTCACACTCGTATTTAGGATTGCATAAATGAAAACATACAGCAGATGGTGAAGACACATTGTGCATCCTGGTCCTGGCTTACACAGAAGGGCTGAGAGTCACAGGGTTTTAGATGCCTTCCATAAAATTTACAAAAAAATTACTGGAGGACCAGATTTTTGTTTAAAAGAAGATAAATATTACTGAAGTGCATGAATTGAGAAAGTTATTAATGACATGAAGAAAATTGTAAACACATCTACAAGAATATTATTTCTTCACCTCATTCACAAAAATATTGCAGTGTTGATAAAACCTTAGTACCCCAGATGGAAAACTGGTAAATTAGATCTTAACTAAAACCTGCAGGATGGAAGCTCCCCAAAATTACTTTCAACTGCTTAAAAGTGATATTAATACCTAAGATTCGGGAAGCTGCATCAGTAATTCATCATATTTAAAAGAACAAAAAGGGAAAAACCGTCTTTGTTGAGGGGAAAAAAGAAGCAAAAAGGATGATGTTTTTGTAGCACTACCTGAATATAATTAGCTATTGAACCAGCCAGCAGATTCTACAAATTCCGCAATTTACGCCAGAAAATTATCTATTAACCAGAAAAAGCAGGCAAAGAGGATTTAAACAAGCAAACAAAAAA
>Ga0181612_100672_pt1 | contig 23893 bp, 11 predicted proteins | sample HoacroProtozoa21_FD_119630 | JGI IMG/M metagenome (GOLD analysis project Ga0181612, IMG submission 119630) | Hoatzin crop microbial communities from Cojedes, Venezuel. Combined Assembly of Gp0051906, Gp0051904, Gp0051908
GGGTCTGGAATATCTCCAGAGAAGGAGACTCCACAGCCTTCCTGGGCAGCCTGGGCCAGGGCTCCGTCACCCTCAGAGGGAAGAAGTTCTTCCTCCTGTTCAGACGGAACTTCCTCTGCTTCAGTTTGTGCCCGTTGCCCCTTGTCCCGTCGCTGGGCACCACTGGAAAGAGTCCGGCCCCATCCTCCAGGCAGTGGGTGGACTAGGTCACCTGTAAAGGTCCCTTCCAGCCAAACTATTCTAAGATATATAAAAGTATAAAACGCAGACCTCCCACATGGGACAGTTTGGAAAGGATACTACATAACCTGTTTTGAAGAAAAAAACCCTTTTAATTAACAAAAACATCTAAGAACAACTACATTAATAGCAGCAGCAGAACACGTGATCTTACCACATAGCTTACATTTTGTGCCTATCAAAACCTCTCTTCTAAGTCACCCTAAATTCTTTGGAATGACCTCTCATTCAGCCTGCTGATCAAAATTAATTATATATTAGACATCAAGTGGACTGAAACTGTATTAAAGAGAATTTTGAAATAATGTTACATGTAGTACAAAAGGATTAACACAACTATGGGTTAAATTTTATCTGTTATCCAAATTGCCCTAACAAAATGTCATGCATGAAGGCTGACATCCAAGTCTCCATCTACTTAAGTAATTTCACCCACTCAGTTAACTGACACCAACTATCAAAGATGTGACAATATCAAGAGCTTGTTGGGTCATGTGCCTTACAGCTGCAGAGAGAAATTCCCTAAACACCAGAAATCCCCCAGCTATCTAGAGACCTACCATTTCCAGCAATGCTCTCCCTGAAGACAAGGCCAGGATGTGCTGGAAAGGCTCTGGAAGAGTAATCTGCATTTCGGCAACACCTATCCTAAATACCGTTCTCAAGGGAGACATGTGTATGTTTTATTACAGAACAGGCCTGGGACACATCTAGCACACACTATAGGTATAAAAAACAGAAAGGCAGGACCAAAATCTATAGCCTACCACCCATGCAGACACACACAATCCACCGTGGACAAACACCATTCAGGAACAGCACAGAATCCAAGCCAATTTGTATTTTCACAAAGGTAGTATGGTAACAGGTGGAAGAGAAAAAGGGCTTTTTATGATAGGGCTGAATAAAGTTGGTTCCCATCAAAGGCAATAAGGGCAGGTGCTACTCCACAGTCCACCCACAATGCTTAAAATATATAATCTGAACTATGAGACAATTTGGATGAATTGCTCTCAGTGATACTCCCTAGAGCTCTCCAACCTTAGTCCACTACTGTAAACACAAAAGTAGACTCACTTTTCAAGTGAACAGGTTTGGCATCAGATTAAAATTGAATTCACGTACTAAGTAAGTTTGAGACATAAATGCATTTTCTCCTTAACATCACAGATAGACTGTAGTTTCAAACAGGAAAAAAAAATTAAACTGCGAAACACATTAATAACTCATCCTTCACTTTACTATCAAACATGATCTGGGCAAGACTACAATGGTTAGCAGCAAGAGCTTGAAATGCACTTTGCTTGATATAATATAAATTCCCTTCGAATTTGACGTTACTTTAATCACGGCTAAGCCAGTTTAGCATAGACCAATTTCCTGGTAGTGGACTTCATAGCTGAGTATTTATTTATTCCTTCTTCATGACTGTTTGCCAAAGAGAGAGGAAAAACTAACACCTAGTCAAGTGTAATATTGCATGTGAGCTTTAGTTTATTTTTTCCCCTCAAAATTTCATCCAGCACGGCTTAGGCTGATTGCAGGACTGCGTGCCGGAGAGGGAGGAGGACCATTCTTCCCAGTCCTATTTCTTCTCCATCATCTGCTGAGATCTTGGACCTACAGGCCCAGGTGTTAAGGGCAATGTCTACTCTGTTTCCTTCTCCATCAGGAATGCTGAGTGCAGAAGGGTGGAAACTTGGCTTTGCAACAACAACACGCTTGCTCTAAAAACATTTTTATAGAAATGAGAAACTAGCTGTGCTGAAATTGTACAGATTATAAACATTGTGTTCTATATTGTGCCATCAGCTTTTAAGCAGATGGCTCAGTTTATTCAGCAGATGTCCTGGTAGCGTGATCTATTCCTGTGTTGGACTACAAATAAACTGACTAGGTTGACCAACCCTTAAGGAATTCATGAAAACTACTCAAACTCAGAATAGTTCTCAACAGTAATACTTACATATTGCTAGTTTTCATGTGTATATATCACTGCCCCCACTCATGACCTCATCGCCTTTTAGACATATATTAGCTTTCCTCTCCCAGAAAAAAGTGCCGTCATCTCTGCAAATCTCAGCTGGAAAATGTAGGAGCGAAAATTATGCTATGAATTTTTTATTATGATATACTATTTGGTGTAAAGTTCAAAGGTCTGAGATACGTGGGATTCAGCGGAACATATTTGTTGGTTATAACTCAGACCTGATAAAAAATATTTGTGAAGTGAGCTAGAAGCATTGCTTAGAAATGCGTTGTACTAATTCCCTGCTCATGATGGTAGATAAGAACACAGGACAAGAACTTTTCAAGTCTCTATACTTCTATTACTTTTACTTTGGTAGAAAACACAGCTCTGTGGGACTGCTAACACATGAATATTTTCCTTTTATGACTGAGCTAAGAGCTAAAAAAAATAGACACTGCTAGCAACTAGGAGCTACGTGTACAAACAAAAGGGGAAACAGAACTTCAGAACCAAGCCAGGTGGAGTTCTACTGAATGCATATTTTCTACCAAATAAAGATCTGTCCAGTCAACTGAAAATATCTCCCAGTGGCAGAAATAGCATCACAAGGAGGAACTATTTCATGCAGCAATGTGCAGATAAGTGATGGTTGTATTTTATACCACAATAATAATAATTTAAAAAAATTTCCTAGGTATTTAATGACTTCTTTTATTCAAATAATCTAAAGTTAGGGAATCTATTGTAACTTGATTTTTTTGAGCATGCATCTGATTTTGCCAACTTCCTTTCATTGTTGTATTTCAGAGTTTGACGTACACAGAAAAATTTCAGCTCAACCTCTGATTTAACAATAATGGCTTGTAAATGACTTAATTCTAGAGCATTTATAACTCACAGTATTGGATGTAGTTAGAGTATAAATGCAGATATTTTAGCGAACCTGTCTTTTTTGCTGCCACAACTATTTTTCCAGCTATTGCATTAGCTTTCTTTACATATACCTGTGATAATCAAGTGATGAAATATAGTCATGCACAATAGAGTGAGACAGCCCTTTAAAATGCCCTTGTGACTCATTTCTTTATAAGTGCTATAAACTTTAAGGCTAATCCTGTTCCCATTGTGCACATGCTTTCATTCTTACACTGCTGCTTTTATTAACACCGTGAACTAGAAATGATGCTTTGGAAAAAAACTCTGACTTCTAGTACACCTGTACCCTTTGTCTGTATTTGCTAAATACTGTATGAAATGTGAAGTTCTACTATTGGTACCCTTTTTATGACATATCTGGGGAACTATTCACATGTTTAAAATTAAGCACATTCTTAAGTTTGTCAATGAACTGATGCTTATACCTGTGAAAGATTTTGATTGCAGAAGAATCAGAGCTTGGGGACTAGAAACTGAGAATCACAAGAATATAAAAACCATTACTTTCAATACAACATTCTATGTTATTGCAGTCTGTGGATCACTCATCCCCAGAGAAACCTGAAAACAGAATCGAGCTAATAGATATAATGGTCACACCTGCAGATGTGGTAGAGGTTTACAAGCATCCCATACAAAGCTTATAAATTTCCCTCCTGAAAATTAATACCAGATATAATACAGTACATGTGCAAAAACCTGAATAGCACCCAAAAGTCCAGACGGCTTACTTCAACGGAAGATGAAAAAACCCCAACATCTAAATGGGCAAAAAAGGCCAGCCCACTCTTTGCACATAGAGATCGCTGTAACTGACAAACACCGAGCACAACAGTCTTCATGAACACTCTACGCTCCCCCCCTTTTCACTTTGCAGCAGAATGATCCATGCTTATTCTTGATAGACTAGGCAAATTGTATGAGATCTTTAAATACATCAAGCCTAATACTTTACCCAGTCGACCATAAGCCCGGACACACCTATCCAAAAAATACGATCCATTCCTATTCTCTTCTCCACCCCTTTGGAATAATAATTTTTGAACACAGCTTCAGTTCACTGTTTTTGTTTTAACCAAGTTCTAAATATTTTCTGTTTCTACATTTCTTTGTTCATCTTCCTCCCCAGTTCACTCCTTTTTCCTTTGGAAACAGCAGTTCGACGCTTCAGCACAGCATTTAAATCGCATCAGCCAAATGGCTCCAATTGTTCTTATGCTTGTTCAGCCATCAAAGCCAGGAACAGCTGACACTAGTTTGGGTGCTCAATACAAAATACAAGCCTATTACTGTGGATTTATTTTTCTCAGTTCTTTCTTTTTAGGCATCACAGATACCTTATATCTTGCAAAGGTTTAGATTTCAAGCTGAAAAATCTCTATAACTTGATAAAGACATCACACAGCTACATGGATTAATTGTTGTTGGGGTTTATTTGGAATCTTCTCAACACCCATACATCATTGATATACATCTATGTTTTTGGTGACTATTACAATATATTTCAAGGAAATTCATATTATGGAGTTGGAAATTTGTTTCTATCAGCTTTTGAAAGATGAAGATGACAATGCTACAGAAAAGAGTGACTCCTATTCCTTTAAAAGACATGTGTTTAATTCATCTGTAACCTTGGTTAATAAAATAAGCCCAACTTGAAAACTGCAAAGTTTCCTCTCAAGCTCAAGAAGAGCTTTTATGCATTATTTCCAGCTAATTGTTCATAAAGAGTTTAAGATCATGAAAACTGTGTTTTTGTCTGCCGTTTCAATGAATTGCTCTGAGTTACCATAACTCAACATTGCTGTTTCAATCTTTCTCTGCCGCTAAATCTCCTAGAAAGCTTGTGCAGAGTCTCTGTTGTTGAAGTCAAGTAATGGTTAGTAGGAAATGAATTGTAACTACAGTAGTAGGTGCCTACTTCTGAGGAGCTTTGTCCTCTAGTATGTGAGTGTAGCTTAGAGATGATGCAAAGGTCTGTTCTTCATAACTATGCCAGCGACCGGGAGAACTCCCTTGTTTCAGGGAGGGGCGCTGGGTGCCAATGCCTGCCCATGCAGAAGCAAACTGCTGTCGCAGGCATTCTGCTGATGGACTCTCTCTGCACAGCACAAGAAGCCCAGCAAGACATATGAGGGTATACTGATCTTGGCCACTGGCTCATTTAAACGAATGTGCAGAAAGAGGAGGAGGCATTAGGCAACAATTTCTAGCTACCAGGCATCTTTCACTTGCCTGTCGGTCCTTCCTTGCCAGTCCTAACCCATTCTACTCAATGAAGACACTACAGCTAAACTCTTAGCTTTGAACAAATGGCTGTGCATTAGCTCATTGCAGGATCGCATTAACGCAGGCAGATTGCTTCTGGACTCATACTTGTGTATCTGTAAGATTCCCTACTCTTACTTAATACAGACTTGGGATTCTGCACAACATTTGTATTGCACCATGAACACACACTAAAGCAATTTTACAGGCAAGAAAACTAGGTGCCTATGGGTTAACAGGCATTTTAGCAATGATGTACAGTTTGTATGCAAATCGCTTTTGGTCCTAGACTCCTAAACTGCAGCTCAGGTGGAACAGTAGTACGTGAATCTGATTTCGAATCTAGACCTCTGCCTCAGGCTTTTCAAATCTGCTTGAAGTGCACAGCAAAAACAGAAAGTAGTGCCATAAAAAGGATAGGAGAAAACTATTTGTCAATCGTGAAATAAATACAGAAAACTATTTGTCATTTGTGAAATACTATAACAGTGAGCTTGAAAGTGAAGCAAGTGTCCAAAAAAAACACCAACCAAAAAACCAAACCACCAAACCCAAAAGAAAAAAACACAAAGAGAAAAAAGCAGAAAAGGAGAGAAAAAAGGAGGAAAAAAAAAGAGAAAAAAGAGAAAAGTGGGAAGCATAAGGCTGGAGAAGCATAAGGCTGGGAAAGGACTAACTTGCTGCTTGAAGCTGCAGCAAAGCAAAACAACAGGAGTGAGCTGCAGTTTGGCAAAGTAGCTTAAAGCAGCCTCAAAGAAGCAAAAGTCTGTCAGCGAGAGAGTTTTCCCCTACGACTCTGATTCTCCAGTTTGGAGCTTTCAGGCTATAACCAAAAGGAATACAGGCTGTTACAACACAAACAGAGACATTTTTAATTCAAGCTACATAACAGGCTTGCTTTTCAGTTACAAGGTGTTTCATTCTGCTGCGCAAGAGGCTCACTTTTAACTACCAGAGAAGTACTTTTATAGAGCTTGTTAGTTCAACGTGTGATCAGCCTTTTGGCCATGAGCTACTGTGTATCTGCTCCATCCTTCCCTCCTTGCTTTGAACTAAATCCTTAACTGCCACTGTACTCAAAGCATCTTTGAGTGTACAAATTCTCTGTCTGAAATAGCCTCTATTTATCACCCCAAGAAGGGAAAGATGGCGGGTATGGGAAATACACACCATAAATAACATTCCTACACAGCTTTTAAGTTTCAGAGCAGACTGTTGTGAGTCTTCCTGCTTGCCATGGCACAGACTACACCAGGACACACCATATGTAGTCTTCTCCTGAGAACTACTCAGAAGATGCCACTATTAGTAAGGCCTGAGCTGAGGTAGACCCAGTAGTCAAATAAAACAAAAAAAGAAACATAACTAAAAACCTTCACATCCACATCCATTATGTTTTCTGTGATTTGATGGCTATTTGAACACTTTTCTGTTCCACCTCAGCTCTCAGTGAAGCTATGAAGCTCAGCTTTCCAGGCATTCCCACTTCACCAGTATCACCACAGGCAGCCCTGTGGGAGTTCTCGCTTTCACTGGGATAATGTGAGGGCTCTGTGGGTTCTCCCCAAGGTCACTGAGGTTTCTAAAAGGATAGACAGGAATCTAGAGGGATTTACCAGCAGCCTGACACACACTCATTCTGGTGCAAGTCAGACTGTTAGACAGTTGTGAAAATCCCAGTTCGAGCCCATTTTGACCCCATTTCCAGCTGTAGTCACATAAATCTCTTTAAAATAGGATTGCATAAGAGTGCACACTACGGTCATTTAAGGAGATCAAATAAGCTTTAAGTGGCATATGGCTATAAAAACAACAAAAGCAGCTGTTAAATGATAACAGCTTTTGGACATGAACTACAATAGCTAGGGTGCTTTTTAACTGGTCATTTAGAGAAGATAGAGATAAATAAAACAACAGTAATAAAAAAAACATCAAAAAGCTCTCTTCTAAGTAGAAATCTATAACCAGAATTTAAAAGGTCACAACAATGAACTTTTTCTGTTATCTCCAGAAGAATGAATTGTACACTACTTTTCTGTTAGTTAACTGTTAGCAAAGAAATTAAATTGTTTGGACACAACTTTAAAGTATCAAATCACAAATGAAGTTGGGCAGAGAAACTCTCTGCTGATGTGGCTGTAATCTCCATTCAGGAAACAAACAATTCCAGTTACCCAATAGTTCTCATAGTCAGATGAGAGCCTTTGGGTGCTACAAATAAGGTTCAGTGAAGCTTGGCCAAAACCCTGGGTGCTGGAGAACTCCTCACCACCTCCAGGAGCCAGCCCTCAGCCTTTCCCCTTCGATGACTCCCACCATTATTCAAGAAGTCCCTTCCCCACCTCTTCTCTCTGCATGCTCTGGGCTGTGTGCTAAGCGGGTGAGGGAGCAGCTTGCCCAGAGCTGGCACGCACGCAGAGACAAGGTACGTGGTCTGTTGCTGAAGGCAAGTGACTACTTTTTCTGCTCTTAAAAGTATCCCTGGGAGTAAGACAATCTTGAGAAAAACAGTACAGGCAATAACCCCAAAACAGTGAAAGTGAAATACAGCATTTTTACGATTAATTACAACATGGTCAGCAACAACGAACCACACTGCTAAGTCATTATCAGAGACAATTCTGTGTATGCAGTCATGCTCTCATCACCTTCCTACTTAGAACTGTCCTGTGAGACAGGGAGAATTGTAACTGCAAGTAAGACGCAGAGAAGGTCGGTGACTTACCCAGCATCACAAAGGACGGCAGCAGCTAACCCAGAAGTGGAACCCATGGCATCCCATGCCGTCACAACATGAGGTATCCACTCTATGCCTCCCATCATACCGCTCTTACATTGGCCTCAGCTGACTTTGTACCAGGACCTGAGTAAAACAAAAGCAGTTACATAAAACTCACCAATAAAGGTGTTCTAGTCATTCTTTGCTTACAGAGTTTGTAAATAAAACTTCTACTTGTTAATCTTCACTGGGTTCAGCTCTGCCTTCTCCCAAAGACAGAAACTCAGATTCAACAAACCCTTCCGCGCCAAACGGATTAGTCCTGGTCAGAACTGCAATGAACAGGTAATGAAGAGTCACGTAAAATAACAGTGCACCGACTTCTAAATAACAGCAATGCTACAAATTCAGATGAGATGGAGCACACTAACAATAACAAAAAATCCTTGAATTTCAGTTTTCCTAACCATCGAGGAACGCTCCCTGGATTTTCTGCAAAGATGTTTGTAAAGTGAATTTAACAACATACATAATTATGGGTTTAGTTATTGTTTAAATAATATTTTTCCTTTTTTTTTTTTCTGAAGGGCTTCTATCTCACCTACTGTCACAAGGCTTTAGGCTCGTGTTTGACATAACGATTTTAGAATGCCAATTCAATTTTTTTGTCCTAACGCTATAGCTTTGCAGTTTTAACAGTTTACCAATTTTAAACTTCTAGGATTTGCCCTGACAAACATTACAGTTTTGAAATTTTAAACTTTCTGGTGAATAAAAATCAATCCCAGTTTGGAAAGGCAATTTAGAAAAAGGTCTTTTTATGTCCCAGACTTCTATAAGCACTCTTTCTTATAGGTTTCACCTAATCCAGGAATACTCAAATTCCATCGATTTTCTTCATTTCTGTACCAGGACCTGCTTTCAGCTGCTTCCATTGTCCTTATTGCTATGTTTATTTACCTCTAATGTTTCATTGTGCTTACATAAAATTCACAATCATATTGGAATAAAGTTTAAACTCCCTTCCTCGCCAACACAGAATGTCTCAGATTTTGACAATGCACCAAACTTCAGGGAGAAACCCTAAAAAAAGTTCAGAAAAATGCCCTATGTAATCCTACCAGTGGCAGCTCATGAGCCCTGCATCAGTGGTCACTGCCTCCTCCCTTCTACCAACACCGCTCTTTGTACGGTTGCATCACAGGGTTGAAATGCTCTTTATTTAAGGTCAGATTCTTGTTTTTCTAAAACCGGGAACCTTGTAGCTGACCGGTTTGCAGTTTATTCTCAAAAGCTGTTGTACCAGCGCAACTGAAAAGGCAATGAACTGCGGCACCGAAATGAATGTCTGGGGGCAGAGAGAGGTGGGAACGTCTCATCCGGCTGCCTTGCCAGAACTGACACCATGCAAATGGGTTGTTTTCAGTCAAGCAAAATGCTGAGCCTCTAAGTAATTATTCACATTTATTTTGGGTCTTTTCTAGCCAGGCTAAATGTCTACTGAAGTACATCATAATTAAGAGAGGACTTCAGGAGAATGAAAAGAAGAACTTTTCTGGCCATAAATTACCGCTTTCACTAGTCATCAGCTTGATTTGAAACAACAAGCTTCAAGGGTCGCAACAACAATGAGAAATTTATCAGAGAGGTTACATATTCAAGTTCTTCATGGGACTTGGAAAACTGAAGCATGTTTCAGAAATCTAGAGCTACAGCAGCTTTAATTTTTAGATAAATATTCAAGAGTTGATTTTTAAGCATTTCAATATTGAAAAACCTGGGGATTTAGAAGCAGTTTGGGAAAAAACCTCAAATTTGTTTTGGGATTTTTTTTCAGCTATTCCACGTGCATGATATACATAATACAAAAATACAGATGAATGGTAAGGATTATTATTGTTATTTAAAAGTATACACACTGTACACCCCTGATATAGAGCCAGATTTGGAAAACCTTATTTAAAGAAGTTTCAATTTACTCTTCTACTAAAAAACCTGAAACCAAGTACAGGGCAAATAAACACGGAAAGAGGCACTTAGCTTTTCTCATCAAACAACTGAAAACAGACACACCAATAATTACAGAAATCTGAATAAAAATGCCATCATTTTGCTCAGACTAAATTGTAATTTTGATTTTACAAACATATATACACTTACATTTTCACATTAATTAACTACTTCTGGCACAAGTGTCGAACAAAACATCAAATACCACAATTGCCACAGCTCCAGACAGAGCTTTTAGTGTCTCAGTCACATCTTACCACAACTATCCAAAGCACAGTCTTGTCAAACAGTGTAAACCCAGGGTCTTTCCTGCCTCCTCTAAACAGTCTACAGGTTATTTTTTAATCACTTTATTTGGATGAAGCCTCAGTTTTATGCCATGCCCAACTCACTGAAGTTAAAGCGCTACAATTCATTAGGCCTGCTCTAAAATGCAAGGCAATTATTAGTAATTGTTGTTGTTGTTTTTGTTGTGTAAACATTGCCTTCATTTGGCTGGTATGTAATGACAACATGTACTATGCCACTTCCTTCCATTTATACTTCTATTACTTGGCTAATCTGAATGTCAGGATCCATAGGTTTCAAAATACACTTTCTTTCTAAAGGTCCACTTCTTCCTTACTTGTGCCTGCTGTCAACTTTGAACAAAAATAATACTTGAATTAAAAATTAAGAAATGAAAGAATAATTTTAACTTCCTGAAATGATATTGTTGTATCTCTTATTTACCAAAATTATAAGAGGATGTCTTTATATTGAAATGTTTAAGCATCAACCACTTTTCTCAGAAAATTCTTCGTGAAGTTTGTATGAAACCCACCTCCATTGAAACAAGTGATACCTGGGCATCATTTACCTCTAACGACCAGTTTCAGCCCAGCCTCAGTTATCATTTTTAGTTCAGTCCAATTGCTTTCATGATCAAGTACTCCCATGTTATCCATAACAACAAAGTATTTACAAAGTATGTATTTTCTAAAAGCTGATTTAATTATACCTCTGGGGAGGTTTTCTTTTTGTTTCCCTGGCTGGCAATATTTCCAGCATTAGAGCAGACTTCTCTTCACCCCGGTTCCCTTGGAACCTGACAGTATCATGTTTGCTCTGTATTTCTTGCTTGTAATGGGAATCAGACCAGTACTGTTGCCTCATTGGTAATTACACATTCAAATATATTAGCCAGAACAATATGTTGTCCCTTCACCCAATGTCATATCAAACATAAAAATAATAGATTAAGTTCCAGAAATGTGCAGCATTTTCCCCGAGTGAATGAAGCCTCCGGCTCTCGTCTTCAAACCAACTTTTGAGCCCGTCAATGACTGATGCATCCAGAAAACAGTATCTTAGAAAGACAATGCAAAGAACCCCTCTGAGCAGGAATTTCCAAACCCTGCCCATGGAACCACATCACCTTCCTGGAAATTTATTTTAGTGGCCACAGGAATGGCTTTTTGAGCATTTAAGGTAATGGAACATGCTGTAGTGCACACAGCAACATACTGATGGATTTGCACACTTCCAGAAGTGTAAGCTTCAGCTGCCCCATCTATTCCTGGGACATTTTACAAGATCACTCGCCTCCATAGTTTTTTTGAGACAACCCTGCGGCCTCTCCTTCATTTGGAGCACTTCTAGGGTCTCTCTCCTTTCCCTGGCTCCCAAGTTTCAGGACTTCTAACACAGTATTTATCCTACAGATCCTTACTCATCTTTCAGATTGGGTTTGGAAGCAGACAAGGGGACTGAAAATTAACAGGAGGTCACACGCAGCATGGATACAGAAACCTTCTTCCTGTAGAAAACCCAACTAAAATCTGTATAATGCTGGCTTACTGATGGTTCGAGTCAGGATCTCTTATTCTTCATCTGTCTGTGCAGCTGATATCGCTAATCAAAATTTGGGATCAGTTTCATGCGGTCTAGCTCCATCACCTTCACTGGAAAGAGCTGTGGATTATGTTGTGAGAAAAAGAAGGTCTTACTGTACCAAAGAGAAGTTTTCTGGATCAGAAAAATTAAATGTCTTGTATTCTAATCTAGCTGCATTTTAATATACATATAAATGATCAATTCTCTTTAAATGGATTTCATCCCTAACCTATTTCCAGAAAAGACATAAAACCAAAATAAGCAGGTGGAGATGCCACAACTAAGACCGCTCAGGCTCAGCCCTGAATGAGGAAATACAAAAATCATGAAAGCAGAAAAAGGAAGCCAAGCCAACACGTTCGTATGCCTGTCAGCCAAGCAGTTCTGCATCTTCCACCTAAGGTGATGAATCTATAACCTCCAAGTGTAGCACAGTGTAACCATATTGTATTTCCACACAACAAAATCTTTGAACTTAGGCTGAACCCTGTTCAGGAGCTTTCTACTGAGAAAAGAAACTACATTTGCATTGATTCTCCTAGCAGCTATTCTCTTCAGAGCAATAGATTGTGCATTCTTGACGGCAGGCCTAGAGAGCTGCCTTTTTTTCCCTGCGCAGTATTTACATAAACAGTATGAGCTGTAAATTTCCAAGACCGCAGATGATTTCTTAATGATCTTGCTTTCAAACCCCATTTTTAAAAAGTAGTAAATTCACATCAATAATCTCGTACCTGCTGTTCTATCAGAATATTTTATATCGAAATATGAATAGATTAAGTGATTTCCCCCACATATGTACTCTAATATCGGATACCTAATGTTGAGAATTTTCCTATGTGAAACCAAACAAGCCCTTGACTTCTATTTACAGTAGTAACTGAAATTGAAGCAACGTAAATCACTGGTTTTGAACCGTAATTAAATTAATAGCAAAACCTTTGATCTAAATAACAAATTCTAATTTTATTTTATTTGTCTATTTTAGCTATTTGTCTAAAGAAAGTTTGACTCTTGGGATGATAGAATGTGATCTTTTCTTCTGCTGCACTGAATGTATACACATGTATTTAACTTGGCGATTATATATGACTACTTTCTGTTTACTTAATTTCTAATGTTTAGTTTTATTATGTTAGAAAACAATGATTATTTTTTTAAAGTTGATATGTATCAATTATATTAGCATGGAAATTCGAATCTTCTTAAAATAAACAAAACAAGCATTCTGAAATTTTATTTGTTAAATAAAGTTGTCTTAAATATGTGTACTTCATAAGAAAACTGCAGTGTTAATAAACTAATTTTCAGTTCAAATGCAATTTAAGTAACATAAGCATTTTTATGCACTTATGGATTTAAACATATTATTTCTATTCTTCCACAACTTTAGGAAGAGTACATCTCACCTTCTCATATCTAGCTCCTAACCACAGATAGGAAAAGCACGAGGGCATTTTTTGCTTTTTCTGTTCTCCCAACTGGATTTTAAATTTTCAATGAACTAACATAAACCATCTGAAAACAAACTAGAAAACTAAAGTATTGACATGCACAGGGAAGGCAGTGTCTCTATCAACAGCCAGTTTAATACCTCAACAAACTAATTCCAGGAAAACTGTGGCAGAATATCTATGCTGCTCTTATTATTGTTTTCAAAGGCAAATAGTTTTAATAGTTTATAGCAAGTATAGTCACTACACAGATTATGATGGCTTCAAATTCTTTATATATATATACAGACTTCTTTTTATTACTAAATATATGTTTAGAAAGTCATTGAAAATGAAAACAGATTTAATTTTTATCTACCCTTCAATAAAAAGTATAAAATCCAACTGCTGCACTCTTATGTCTGTGGGGGAAATGCGAAAGAAGTGGCTATGTGGCGATCTGTGACAAATTCATTTGTCAGGAATCATATATATTCTCAGAAATTAAATGCATGAAGCACATTAATTAATATCTTGCATTTACATAGATAGTCTTCCATCTCAAAGAATGCTGAAGTACTTTGCACATACATCTGAAATATATCTTCACAAAACTCAACCAGAATAGTTTCATGCACCAGCTCAGAGAAATCCTCTAAAAATTAGCCATTTATCCAGCATATCTTTTTCACAAAATAACTATTAGCTACTTCTCCAACAATTCCGTTAGGCAGAATTCAAAAACTCTCTCTACTAGTAGCACAGGAAATTAAAAGCATCTCACAAATTATTCCAGTCCCTGCTATAACTTAAAAGTCCCTCTGGGGCCACCTGACATAGTCTTCTTTGATCTTCCCTTCCCCTTGTAAACCACATAGCCCTTACCCCCTAAATTGAAAACATACAGCTTTTTCATCTCCGGTCTCTGCAATGGTAGCTTACGCTTTTATGCCATGCCTTATAGCATTGTCAGCTTTATGTTACTCCTCATACACAATGATTTGACAAAATTGTTCGGCGAAAAAAACCTTCTCTCTGTGTGAGTGACTGTCATTTCCATGTGGTGATTCTCATCGAATTTCTGGTTTGGAAACTTCTGACTGATTGGTGGGGATCCTCATTGCTTAGCTGCTTGCCCTCCATCTGCTTCTTTAAGAAGTCAGAGATTGATGGAGTTCAAAGGCGATCACGTTATCCAGTAATCAAATGGGTTCTTATTTTCATACAGGAGTCCATTACACTGTACACACACAGCAGCTGTCACACTGTTCTTTCTTTGGTCCATCAAGTACCGAAGCCCATCTCCTGCAGTGGCCAAACACCTCACCATACATCAAACACTTCAGACTATTTTACACACGAAGTGAAATTTCCTTTCTGATCTCCGCACCTGCTGAAGTCTGCTTACAGTTGTCTTACTAATTCTAGTGACAGTGTAGCTTTTGGTCAGGATATTTTTCAACTTCTTACAATCCAGCTATAAAATTTAGACTCCACAGTGTCTTTTGAAGTAAAGAAATGGGGCGAAGAGCAGCAAGACGCAGCTCTCCTCTTGCATCACCAGTGATGCAACAAGCACATTTGCAGTCCTTGGGCATTGCTAGGTGCATGCTTTGCTATAGCTAGTCAGGTATTACATCCTCCCTGCAATCTGTAAAACACATGCCTCCAGGGAAAGGAAAAAATAAAAGGCGAGTAGTAGTCAAATTTTGTTTATATTCCTCTGAGATACTTAATGACATTAGGCCCTTACAAAGTACAGATTCAAGTTTTTGAAAGAATTCTAGCAGAACTGTGACCAAATCAACCAAACAGCAAAACCACTCATTAAGCTTTCTGTAGTTCTGCTTAATATTCAGCATGATCCTGCATCTCCCCGAAACCCTCTGGGCTCAGGACTAATGGAACAGTTGCAGATATCTTTTTTAAGTCTCACAGTGATGAACCAAATGTTGTTTTGCTTTTTAGTATTTGACTTTCCATCTCAGGTCAGTGCTCTAACATCAGTCAGACTCCAGAGAGTAACTCGAAGTGACATAATTTGCAAAATATACCCTGCGGCACAATGAAAAATGATGTAGTTAAATAAAAACAAAGTGTGCTGGGTAATTGGGAGCTGAACTTATTTATTACAAATTGAATGACTCCACAGATCTAGTTAAGCATGGCTTCTGAACAGAACTAGCAAATGGAAAGGCATCATTGCTGTCTGTAATGTGCTACGTGCTAATTTCTCTGCTTAAGGATGGGATCGTCAAAAGACTAGGAAAGGAGCTTCAAACATTGTTTCCCACCCTGACCTACCCAGCTGCTGAGCAGACCCCACCGTAAGGGCAGCATTATCAGGACTACCTTGTTCCTGGCCTTAAAGGAATGTTCCAGCAGCTGAAGCTTGCTCAGCTGGCGGGAAAAACCTGGTCTGTCCCTTTCTTTCTGGTACAGCTGTGTGCACGGGAAACTGGAGAAGTGGTGCTAACAGTGGCTGTTCTGGCATTAAGTAATTGGAATACGCTTCTATGCCCAGGGCATCCTCCACTGGTCTGTTAATTCCAATTACAAGGAAATCATTCCAGACGTACAGGTCTAAAAACTAGTTGCATATTCCAACTCAATCCTAATTCAGATAGTTTTTGTAATAACAAGCTATTAAAGTTTCTTGTAAACTTGAAAACTACTGCCAGTTTCAAACCAGAACAGGTAATTTACCAAAAACCACACACATGCTCGTGGAAAGTTGACAAAGAGCGCTCTGTTTCATAGTGAGACAGAGTTAAGTCTTAACGACATGAAAAGGTAACAGAAAACAAACTAAAAGAACTCCAAAATTTGGCGATTTGCTATTTAACACGAGGGTAGCAGTCATATTACCAAAGAACTTTTTGTGACATTGTAATAACAGAACAAAAAAGAAGCTACCAGTAAAATGGAACTGCTAGCAAAAACACGACAGTTCTGTGCCAGGGAATACTTGAATACAAAGACCTACCTACTAACAAAAAGCTAGCAACGATGAACTAACGATACAATGGAAAGGTAATGTAATTCTGAGACACTAAGTCACCATTCAGGCTCCCTGTATCATGCTGAAGTTTTCATTTACAAAGATCATTTCTCCTCAGAGCTCTTTGACCTGTCTTGCAACAAGGTCTCTTTCTTCCCTTGCTAGGCTCCTGCTTTCTAATGGCTTCTGTTCTGACCTTAGCATGTTTTTGCATACTTCTTGAATATTTTACCTGCCTATCTGCCATCCTTCAAGATTCCACTTCCTTGTAACAAAGACATCCCAAAACACCTGGTGTTGGATCCTTCTAGAAACTATTGTAATAGCTAGGTTCTGATGAGAAGATTTCTTCTGTCCATGAAGAGAAACCAGTGGGTCCTCCACGTGAGGCATTGGCTGTAATTAAAAGTTGGTCCTATTTACACCTAGTTATTTCAGCCAACCAAATTTCATACAACTTACTTTACGAAGGTGTTTTATACACTTGTTACTTTTCCACTCAAATGATACAGAAGTAAAAACTTGGGTAGGCAGGTAGAATCCCTAACCTAAAATAATAACCTACAATAATAACCTAAAATGCAGCTTTTATGTTTCCTTGATACCGGTGCATGTGCTAGCTCCAATATTCAAAAACTCCTTTGAAGTTAGCATATCTAGTTCTGATTTAATACGCAAATGTCATTTAGATCTAGCCTGAAAGCCAGTAATATTCTAGTCCCATTCCAAATGCTTACCCAGGAAAGAAAATCTGTCAAGAAAGGAATGAGGAAGAGGTCTAGATCCAAAAACAGAAAGAAAACACTACTGCGGTTGCTAAATTCTTTCCAACAGAAATCTGCTACGGTAATTTCATTGTCATGGTTCAAGGGATTTTCTCTAAAATTTTATTTGCTACTGTAGCTACATCACTAGCTCTAAAAGCACTTAAAAGCTGAATCTTAGTGTCAACAGGCTATAATGTGTAGCACTGCATTCCACCTTTTTTTTTTTTTTTAAATTTGCTAACAGAAAGAGCAAATTAATTATCCATCCTTTCCCTTTTAAATCAGATTCAGGCATGGTGTAAGCAGGTTGCTGAAGCTGTGTTTACCAGCTTTAGTAAGAGGGTCCTGATCCTATTTCACTCAAAAACAAAAACCCCATTGAAACCAAGGCTGACAGAATGTCATATATAGCACTCATATGCCAACAAATCTAGTTATTTCCGAACGTGGATGGGTCTGAGCATTCACAGTTACCATTAATTTCCATCAGAAGCACGTGTGCTCTGGCCCTCTTAAAATCAGATGAAATATGCTTAAACGGATTACTGTTTTCAGTATTGGCACTATGTTTGACATTGAAAGCGTCTGCAGCTAAGTGGAAAATCTTTCTTTTCCCCAAAAAAGAACAGTCTTCATTAAGAAAAGCAGGATTAATAAATGGCTTCAAATCTTTCCGTTTCTGAAAGTTTTACTAAGTGACATTCTTTTCTTACGAGTCATTTATGTGAAATATTACATTGCCAATCACTTGGGATCATACAGCACGGATCATTTAAACTGTATGCAATTCCTCTGTAGGAATGATCCACGGCAGAAGGATGCTGCGTCTCTCTGGGGGACATTATCGTTACATTTTGTTTGGATTCCTTAGAGCTTCCTGCGGTAGCTTGGCAGAGTGAAGTCCCATGACAGGTATCTCTAACAAGTTAGCTTTGCTTCCTACTGGTACTGCGTTTAGCAAGGTACCAGCTTGAAAAACAGGTGAATTGCTAAGCACAGAATAACCCTTCCCATACAGCAGGAGATGATGGAGAGGAAACAGAAAGCTAACAGCTGAAATCCACTGGCAGATACAGACCAAAAAGATTAAACCTTTTGATCAGCAGTTTTCTTTGCTGACAAAAACCCGTGTGAGAACCCCTTACACTCTTTTTTACTGCTTTCCCGTGTTTCTCAGTTATGCGATCCGTCTCAGTGAAGGCATCCTTTAGAGAATGTAATGTTTACAGCTAGACGAAAGGTGCCAAGAGCATACAAGAACTATCACATGAGTCAGAAACTTCTTTTGGATTCATAGTTTACTTGCCCTGCATGTATTTATCTCTGTATGAACAACATCTGATTTGAGCGATGGCAAAGGGCACGTGTTTGAGGATCTCATCAGTATTCATTCCTTGAGGAAAGTTTGTTGCCAGCAGCTGACTACTTCACAAAACTCCTAAAACTTACATAAATCTGTCAGGTTTCTTCTTTTCAGAAGAAAAAACAAACCAACACATTCCTAAGTTCACCGCACTGTGTCAAAAGCATAGTAAATTGATCATATTCTCCCCCCTCTTTGTTAGCCATACTTAACCAGTCATCGCACAAAAATATTGCCATGGTAACATATAACGATAGCAACAACAAACAGCAAAGACTTGGGGAGAACATCATTTATGTATGGTCCAGAGGCTTTTATTCACTTGGAACATTGCTGAGTGATTCTGAATAACAAATTACTTAAAATTAGCAAATTTGCAAATAGCAGAAGAGAGAAAAAGAACTCTGGGATCTTTTCAAAGAATCCTCTTTTCAGTCTCTTTCCATCCTCCCCTGCCATGGAGTGCAGAAACTTTCCATATCTGCCACCTGGTACGTAAATCACGAGTGTTCAGGATGTTGTATACCTTCCAAAATACTGGAAATGCAGTTAGTTGTGAAACCAGAACATATGGGTGAGAAAACCATTCCTGCAGAAAGCGACATAGTAACTCTAATATTTTTATGAAGAAAACAGATCTGCCCAAGAGCTGATACGCTAGACAGCAGGGCAAATTCTATTGTGATTTATACATCTTGTAACCCAAATATAACTCAGACAACCAATTTGTGACAAGCCATGATGGCAGCTTGGAATAAGATTACTTTCACTGTTCCTGTTCAAGGAGAGAAACTGGATGTTTGATCTTAATGAAGATCTTCAGAAATCAGGCTGGTCTTAATGGATATAAAAATAACACCAAAGCAAAAAAGAAAAAAATTCAAAGATGTGCATCACAACTTTATCATGGACTATCTCCAAACAGGGTACAGATGTACAGAGGTGACACAGACATTGACAGCATCAGGTTGGCAAGAGATAACAAACCAGTATATTTGGGTGTCTCAGTACAGATTTCAGGACAGCAAAGCATTGTCTCTGTTAGAAATGTAATACTCTGCACACCTGATATCTCACAGCACAGATTGTGAAATGACTGCAGGCCCTGCAAGGGTCAGTTTGGCACAGAAGCCTTTGAAGGGATATTAATTGCAATGGTGGTCTCAATGTAAGTCAACAGTCTCACTGCTATGGGGTTTAAATGGTGGATAAAAATAAAGTAATGCCTAAAGCATTTCAATAACTACCAGGCTGAAACTACTTTTGTTGTAATTCCTTTAATTTTTACAACTCTAACACTTCCAAAATATAAAGCACTCGGTTTTAACCAAGGAAGAACACCACACTAAAATTCTTCCTATTAGTCTTGGATCCGAAGTCAGTACAGAAGAAACACATGGCACCAAAGCCAAGTGTGTTACATAGGGGTAGTCAGAAGTCATTCAGGACTCAAAACCAACACGAATCTTTCTGTCACTTGCTCCCTTGCTCCCTCTCTGGGGAATAGTTATTTCTCAGTGGGTGGAATTACGATGTTTGACTTGGCACTGCGGCAGAAGCATCACATGGCTTATAATGAAGGCCCAGAGTGCTGTTTCTATTATTAGTAGCTGGTTATGTCACCAGAATGTTCTCACATGTCAAGAGCAGGTGTCCCCACTGCTGCATTTAAATAAGATAATTTTCAGTCAGAATTTGGACTTAAAATGAAAATAGCAGCAAGCAAACAACTATTGCACCTCTGAATAACAACATGTAGGCAAAGAAAGAAAACAGGTGATCTGAGATCATACTTTGTCATGAAAAGCAGGTGAAAGAGGTTTTAGAAACAGCACATCTAGCAGTAAGCAGAACATTTTGAAATTAACAGCACATAATAAGGGTATGAACATTTAAAGACATCATTCCAAAATTAGAAGGATCAAAGAAAAGAGTCTTTGAAAACCATTTAATGCATAATTAGGTCAAGCGTGTGTATTTGGAGAAACTTAACACTAACCCAGAGCCTATCCTTGGATTTTAAACCAAAGCCAATTAAACTTCTCCACAACTTGGGAAAGTTCTGTTAATATTTCCATTCCTCTGGGCATTTCTTGGTTCAAGTAGCTGAAGACTGAATATGGAAAGAGGAACAATTCTTCTAAGTTTTTACTGGAGAATTTGAGCTGTCCATTCGTGTTAAATTCAAAGGTAACCAAGCTGGTCTGGAAGTCAAAGGTCTTGAGTAGTCTCCAATTCCATACAACATTCCGCTAACTTAAGCCTGATCAGTATTAATGAGAACTGATCAGTAATTTTTCCCCCAAAGAGCATCAAGTTGGCTTCTTGGATTTAGGATGGAATTTCTAGACAAGTCACGGAAGAGTGATATCTCAGGTGGGTAGCGGGGCACTCACTGGTGCTGTGGGAGACAGCTTACTTAAATGAACAAGCAAGGAAATGAACCCAGGTTTCCCAGATCTCATCTCTTTGGTAAGAGTGTATTCCTCTGTGCCTTGAACACCTTTTTCTCAAGCTGTACATTGAGAAACTTCCAAAGATCTTAATTTCATGTGGAAAAGGAAAAAGATTTCAGCAGAAAAGTAAAAAATTCAAAATCAACACTATTCTTTTAGAGAATTACATAAAAGTTTCTTGCCCAAACACAAGAACATGATTTCTGTCATCGCTCTCTGCTGCTCAACTTGTCAAGCTTCCAGCAAATTCTGGGATACTTCTATACAAAGCAGGATCTAGAACCATGAAATTTTGTATCTTTGCAAAATAAAGAAATAAGTACATAAATAAACAAACTTCATTAGATTGGAGATAGTTGCCACTTCCATAAACGTATAAATACAACTAAGCAAACCAGACCACTGCTTGGCGTTCTTTGGTGGTTGTTCTTCCTTCTTTCGCATGAGCCAGGATGCAATCTGCATGTCCAGATGCAGCAGTGCAAGAGGAGCAGTTATTCCCTCACAAATGCAGCTGCTGCACCAGGAACAGCTCATGTTCACATTCACCAGCTTCTAAACAAGCCAAGCGTCGGAAACAAGACAGCGAGATGGTGTAATGCTGACTGCCAGGTTGCTACTCAATCCCTAGAGAATGATTCTCCATCATGTCTAATGGGGTGCTGCACGCCATGTGCCTATTTGCATAGTAATCTTGTGTGGAGCATCCCTGACCACCAGCCTTCTGCCAGATATAGAAGGAGGAGAAACTAACCTTGCATACCAAAAAAAAACCAGCTGTTGGAATGAAAAAGAAAAGGAGGGCATGAGTGGGAAAATTGAGAGGGGACCTTGAAGGGAGAACAAAGGAGTATTTGAATTCCTTCAGTATAAAATTAAAAGTACTACAGAGACTGATTAAATTCCAGATCCTTGAAAATCAAATTCAGTTCCTAAAACACAAGCCCAGATGGTTGACTGATGTAAATAAATGCAACTTCATTGGCTTGAAGGGAATAGTATCAATGTATACCAGCTGAGGTTTTGGCAAATCCTCCTCCTGAGGTTCGATCAACATTCACATCTTCTCAGATCAGTGGGCAACAGCTTTATAAGATTCATTTCCCAACATATTGCGATGACAAACAGATACAATTACCATTTGTGAGGTAATAAGGAGATCATTGCTCACCACAATAAATTTTCACTTCATTTTTCATGCCAGAAAACTCTATATATTAGCATCACCAAACCTGTATTTTGGCAGACTCAGGGTTTCCACTGAATCTTGCCTGCCAGTTTCTTTCTGTGACTTACCACAAAAAGTCATGTACAAGGTAATGCAAAGGGAATTTCTGATAATTATCTGCATCAAAGAAATACAGTTGATTTCAATTAATTTAAGAAAGAGAATATGATCTTCATCAACAGCCCTGTAATTAGACATCTTCTCAATGCATTAGTACCAGAGGTCTGTCTTCTGTGACTCAGCTGTAGGTCTAACCTTGGCTTGGAATAACAGTTTCTAGCAGAAAGAGACAATTTCAGTCTGACACACACATTTACTTCTTGGACTGTGCTCTGACAATGCAAATTAGGCTACTGCTCGAGTGAATGACATCTGTACAACTGGTAGGAATGCTCACGTAACTGAACGGATATCACTGACTCCTATCAGTCAGCAATGAGTCGTTATGAACAACGAGTAGCACACGAATCCTGAAGTCAGACAGAAAGCGTCACGTCCTGTGCCTTTGTTATCCAGGGCTTACGTGCTCAGAGAAGCCGAACAACTTTATCACAGGTGTGATGGATGGCAAAGTACTATCAGACTCGACTCTCTCTGTCAGTTCCCACCAGCGCATCTGATCATTCCCCAGAAGGAAATTACTCTGTACAACGTATTTCTCTGAATATCACAGGGTGGATTCCTCTACCTTCAACGTCTGAAGACAGAGTGAACAGAGGGAGTGGAAAATGTGGGAAACAAGAACTATGATGTTTTGCATACCAGATGAATGGAAATGAGGGAGTAGAGGTGCTCTTGGTTCCTAGAGATGGAGGCATTTTTTTCCACTTTCTCCTTTCCATCATCTCTAGGAGAATCTTATTTCCTGAAAAGAAATGAGGAACATGTAGGGAACACATGAAATCAGTGCAAGCTTTCTCCATGAACTGACAATACTTCCAGGTAAATGAATTACGACACTGATTTTAAATCAAGGCGTAGGTCAAGATAACCAGAACACAGGGTTCACCACATACATTCTGTCTGAAAAAACTCCAAAGCCAGCCAAAATATTTGCTTTGATTTTTCTGGTAGAAATTAGGAACATTTAGTCAAATCAAGATTTTGCCGAAGACAGTTGCATATGGATTATTCAGGAACTGAATGCTTTTTTTAAGAAAACATTGCAGCTGTAGTGCTTTAACAAAGTATACCACAGTCATAAAAAAAAAAAAATCTAGTACAGACAGTGAGGTGAATTGAATACTGGCTGAACAGCTGGGCCCAGAGGGTGGTAACCAGTGGCACAAAGTTTAGTCGGAGGCCAGTAACTAGCAGTTCACCCCAGGGTTCAACACTGGCTGTAATGCTGTTCAACGTATCCATCAGCGATCCAGATGATGGGGGACAGTGTACCCTCAGCAAGTTTGCAGATGACACACAACAGGGAGGATAAAGCCTAGCTGACAACAACAGAGACACAGACCTCCTGGAGAGAGTTTAACGAAGGGCCATGAAGATGACTGAAGGACTGAAGCACCTCGCATGTGAGGAAAGGCTGAGAGAGCTGGGACCGTTCAGCCTGCAGAAGAGACGGCTCAGGGGGATCCCACAGATGTATATGAAGGTCTGAAGGGAGGATGCAA
>Ga0181612_150476_pt1 | contig 23893 bp, 13 predicted proteins | sample HoacroProtozoa21_FD_119630 | JGI IMG/M metagenome (GOLD analysis project Ga0181612, IMG submission 119630) | Hoatzin crop microbial communities from Cojedes, Venezuel. Combined Assembly of Gp0051906, Gp0051904, Gp0051908
AGCAACCTGGTGTAGTGGAAGGTGTCCCTGCCCATGGCAGAGGGGTGGGAACTAGATGACCTATAAGGTTCCTTCCAACCCAAACCATTCTGTGACTTGATGATTCTGTGGTCATCTTCTTTCCTTCTAAGCCACGTAGAGATGCTGGCACTTCCTGAGGGCTAGTGTATCTTTCTGTCAACCACACAGACCCACTTTAGGTCTCCATCCTGTCAACTACCAGAAAATCAGGCCAAACAGCTTCCTCATACTCATAAAAAGAAGGCACTAGCAGGATGACAGGAACCTCAGTCCAGTGGATTGAAAATTGTCTGAACTGTCAAACTCAGAGGGTTGTGATAAGTGGCATGAAGTCCACCTCACTTAAAACTCTAACCAAATTAGATTTTTACCAACACTTCTGTTCACTGTGCTGATGAGACTCACTTGGGACATGTCAAGAAGTCTAACCCAGAAAACATCTCCCTTATCGAAAAAGGCCTTTCTCCCTTTCAGAAAAGGCTTTATGCACTGTTGTGCATAAAAGGTATTGACAGAAAAACTTTACAGAGAAAAAAAATGCTACAACCGTGATGAAACCTGATGTTTCTAAACATTCAAAATGTAATTTCAATAATTCATAAGTTCCAAGGAACAAGCTTTTGTGCTTATGACAAAATTGGTGGTAGCTATGCCTCACAAAAGAAATATTTGATAGGATGAAATGGTTTTACTCCAAGTTGTTGCTTTCATTGGAGTGCTTGAAAATGAGATGACATCCATCGAGACAAAAAAATAAAATCATTACACAGCAATGAAAGCCTACCTAAGTGCTTATTAACTATTAAAAACTTCAATACTAATGACAGAATAAAAAAATTAAATTCAGAGTGAGAGGCTTGCTACACTCTACAACAGCATGTCTCCTCTGAGGCCCCCTTTCCCAACACATGGGCTGCTTTTTCGCACGTGTCAGTAGGCTGGGATGCGCAGCAGGTTTCTAGAGGGAGAACAGCACTGAACAGGGATGCCTTGCCCAAAAGGACAGCTAGAGACTTCCAAAAAATTCTCCCAGGATACTGTGGGAGATAACCACCTACACCAGAGACCACCCACCCTCTCCAAGGGCACAGCTCCGTCTTGGCACCGTGTTCATTCAGTGTGTCGCAGCCCTCCCAAGCATACCCTTGTGGTAGCCAGATCCCAAAGAAGAGCACAACCCAGGGAGATAATTGCTCCAGCCACAAAACCATCCAGGCCCCGTGTACCCACCCCATAACCACATGAGTGATGAGAGCAGTTTGAAGTCTGTTTACTTTGAACACAAGGCACACAGAGGTCAGCTGAGGTGACTGACTCTTCTCCCCCATATCTCCTGCACATGGATGCATTCACACTCCAGTTAGTTAGTGTGAAAAACAACAAACTTGCTCACCCTTGCACTGTCACTCGGGGTGAACAGTTGTATTTCTGAAGCGTCCCATGGCCTGCACAGCTTCCCCAGAGACCCTGCACAGCACAGAGCACTGATGGGTCTGGGGAAAATGGAGACAAACGTCACCCAAGCGACAAAACCATCCTCAGCCTGGCTTAGAGCAGTGTGGAAGGGGGCAGACAATCCCAGAGCTAGGGCAGGATGGCAAGTGAAGAGAGAGAGACCAACGGACTGTGCTTTGATAGCCTGTGGTCCTCGCAGCTCCTTAACAGGGCTTGCAGAGCATCTTTCCGCATCCTGCCCAAGACCCAGGGAAAGCAATGGTGCAGCATCCATTCCGCTCTGCTCTGGCAAGCTGCATGTTAGCAGAAATTTCATTTAATCGATTTTTCTTTCTGCACCTGCCTTTTCCTCCTTGTTCCCACTGAAAAGTCATAGGAAGGGCAAGACAGCAGAATCCACAGTACGACTTTCTCATGCAGGCTTGCTAACTGTTTCACCAGTGAAACTTGATCTTACAATTTCTAGTCCACTGTGCCATATCACAGTTTGAAAGAGTGATAAAGAAGTGCAGGTCTCAAGGAGAGAGACTTTGCATTTAAGTTAGTGCATCTGAGGCTGCTTTATTCTTGCTTTTATTTATTCTTTTCAATTCACTTGCTTCCACTTCCTCCAGCTCCCATTGCGATCACCACGCTCGGCTGTCAGCTCCATGGGGCAGGCAGCCCTGAGTCTGGGCAGTTTTCACACCAAATAACAACACATCAGGAATGAGAACATGGTTCCTGAGGCAGAGACTGTTTTCTGTGTCAGGCCCTCCCGGAGGTTCTCACCAGGGCAGAGATTAGAAATTCTCTGTCAACCCAGTCCCAGTTATTATAAAAAAGTGGCAGTGAGAGGAAGGCTGATTCTGATAACTGAGTCAGGCGAGCACAAAAATTAGCTGCTCTGAGTGATTTATCATCTCAGACCACTAGTGTAATGCTTTCCAAATTCAATTACAGCTAATTAAAAATAATTCTCTCTTCTGAGTTGATCACTTACAGTTCCAAGCCACAGTTAAATCCTGTTGTAACAAAGACCATAAAAACTAACACTAAGGAAAGTTGCAAGGTTTGCTACTGATGTAACACTAAGGTTATACCATCAAATATTTCCTTGGTAGCCCTCTGGCACACTGGTTGGTTTTGAGTAATGCAAGACTCGATTACAGTCCTGAGCATCCTAATCTCTCTCATTTTACCTGTCCCCCCAGTTGACGTCGGATTGCCTGGGAGAAGCAGTGCTTGAGAAGCGGCTGTTGCACTCCACACACAGCTTCACTTGGAACTCCATTATCTCATTTGTAAAGAAGTGGTGTTCTGGCTCCTATCCACTCATTTTTTGGTCTAGCACCAGCAGACACATGAATATATTATTATCAGCACACACTTAGTCTGAGGTCAAGTTCTGGTGACTAGCTTCAGCATTTGGTCTGGATAAAAATGCTCTGTACAGCCAGCAATCTTCCTCTGACATTCGGGATGCATATAAAGCTGCTTGTTAGAATAATAAGAGTAAAAAGAGAAATAGCAACTTTGAGCCATAGGTTTAATTCTGGAAAGGGTTCTAAAAGCCAAGCATTGCTCTTCCTTGAAGAGCATTTGGTAGGATTATATCTCATGCAATTGTCAGGAGTTAGATGGTCGTATTCTTCTACCACTCACTATAAAACAAGGGCTTGGGAATCAGGTACAAGACATAAAGCACCTTCCTCTGCTTACTGCCCCATGGCAATAAATGCTTAACTCCTGGGACTCTCTATTAGCAATTCCTTTATCGTGTTATCTGGATAATAAACCAACTACTTACCCAGCTTTTACTGACAAGATCAACTATGGGATTTGCAGTAGCAGAACAAAGTTGCTGTTTGCTTTCAAACTGTCAAGGTCAACACAAGCCAGAACACCAGTCACAGCAACTATATCGTACACAGGTAGGACATGGTTCAGGAGGGAAGACAATTCTGTGGTGTTTTCACCCTCAGCCAAAGCAAGACTTGCCATTGACTGACCCTATTACAATATTTGAAAATGGATGTTTCATCACACAGGCTTCAGAACAGAGACCGGTAATCATTTTCAGTTTGTCACACCTTCTGTGTTCATTAGGGCACAGAAACGCATGTCAAAAATATGATTTACGTAGGACAATTCGTTGCTCTCTGATACATCACCTCTTGAAGGGACCAGAATATGATACTTTGCAGAAAAACAGAATACCTAACTAGACCTCCAATCCAGCAAAATAACATTTCACGAGGGAAGAAATTTCCTCTGGCTCTTGCGGAGAACAGTTAAGCCATGTTGCACATGATGTAATTATCTACATTTTTACTACCTTTTGTGTGTTAATTACTATTACAGCACGCTCGGAAAACCATCTCACTTAATAGCTTACAATCACAGTCTTTGACTACATTATTTCATTCGTTAGATTCTAAAAGCAGCCAAAGAAAGCTGCAACCCAGATGCTGGTTTCTGTCCAGCTACCGCCCTCTAAGCTCTCACAGCTGACTGTATGGGCAGGCCTATTTACTCATTTTAAATTAAACACCCTTCAATTAGGCTGCACTGCATCTTTTTGGCATGTTTCTACAACAGCTGAGGAACTGAAAGTATTTGTCCCTGGATAGATGCTGCTCTTTCAATTTTTTTTTTTTTTTTGTGTGTTTTGTTACTGCACCATCTCAACATGCTGTCAGGGCACTGGTAGCACTCCCCTCTCCCGCAGGCTCTCTGGAAGCCAGCTATGGAGCTGATCTCCCGCCTCAGCACTGGGGATAGGAACTGATGTGGGCTAGGTCCTTGCCACTGATGTTCACAGAACTTGTGGGAATGTTTAGGATTTCGGATCTCTTTCCTGCATTGTGTTCCAAATCGTGTTCCAAATCACGTAATCCTATTAAGGAAACTTGAAAAAAAAAAACCAAAACAAAAAATTACTTTTACCCAAATTACATATGAAATTTTGTTGTGTAAATTATAAAATACAATAGATTAAAACAGAACAGAATAGACTAGACTAGACTATTTCAGTTGGAAGGTACCTACAACGATACTCTAGTCCAACTGCCTGACCAGTTCAGGGCTGACAAAGTTAAAGAAGGTTGTTAAGCACATCGTCCAAATGCCTCTTACTGACAGGCGCAGGGTATTGACCACCTCTCTAGGAAGCCTGTTCCAGGGTTTGACCACCCTCTCAGTACAGAAATGCTTCCTAATGCCCATTCTAAACCTCCCCTGGCACAGCTTTGAACCATAAATTCTTACTTTATCACTAAAAGAAGCACAATTCTCTCAAAACACTTGACAGTCTCTGGCAGGTACGGTCAGATGAGCTCTACTCCTGGAATCATACTCATTCATCCATCCTCCAATTACTGTCAGTTTATTGTGGCACTGAAAAAAGCAATGAAAAGAAATTCAGTCAATGCCACTGCAGTACAAAACGCATCACAAAATGAGCTCAAGCCAGAAGTATCATACTTCTGGAGTACAATGAATGAGAAGATGGTACCTGGCTGCATCTTGCCTACAAAGTATATGTATTCATCTACTGAGAGCCATAGCAGTGGTGAGGTAAGGTCCAGAGAAGGACACGGGATGAGAATTTTGCAATATATTACGATCCCATGGCTAAACATTTTGCCAGGTTGCTGATACTACAAAATACTTTGATGTCTCAGAGGGCAACCTCAGCTGACACCTGGTATGTGACCTAGGAAACACAAATTAAAAAAAAAAAATGCCCACACTTTCTGTCATAGCTTTTTACACCTCTCTACTCTTTTCATCCCAGCAATTGGTCACTGGGTAGTTTTACCTTTCCTTCTTTTTGCATCATTCACCCAGGTAAAAGGAGGAAAGTGCAGAATAAAGCCTGCGAGTTACATTGAGGCAATGCAGTTAGGGACAGATGAGACTGGGAAGTCCCAAGCCTGCACCAGCCCATGGCTATGACACTATGATGTATATAGATGATGCAACTGCCTGCAGACCACAAGCGTCCAAGCCAACCTAGATGTGAGTAATTCAGAAGGTGAGAAGCCAACGGAGCAATTCATAAGAGGTTCTTATCTGTTGACATCTTTCAAAGGAAGTGAGAAACCCAGAACAATGGTCCTGAACAGATTGGCGTCTCCAAACACTTCACCCACGTCCGGTAATGCTGGAGGCAGAACAAGTGGGATATCTGCTGCTATGAATATGTCATTGATTTATATTTGATTAATTTCCATTGCTGGATGTAGTAACTGTTGTTGTTCAAAACAGTAACTAGTCACAGGATGCTGGTTTTTCAGCGGACCAGCGGTACTTCTCAGCAACCCAACAGTCAGATGCAGCAGCACTCTCTCAGGACACACGAGTGAGAAAGTTGTTGAACTTGAACTTATAGAAATGTTCTTTTGTAGTAATCACCTCGTCAAAAAGTCTTTCTTTTCTGACGGATGGAGCTTTACCACAAGTCCAGTGGCATGCATCTGATGTTGCCATTTAGATTTACGACACTCTTTGATGAGCGTATCTAATTTTGGATGCAGGGGTCATTTCATTTTATACCACGCCACAGAAATAGCTGCTTCTTCCACTCTCTACCCATCTTCAAAGCATCATGGAAAGCTTCCTCCTTTCCTCCCAGCAGATATTTCCATAGCACAAAAGGCCTTTTAAAATCAAATCACAAAATTATTCCATTCTTTGTTCCAAACTATGTTTAAGTATGGTATAAATCCACTTTCCAGTGAACACACAGGCCACCATCATTGCTCTACTGACTGGGCTGTAAATTACAAGAGTTTAGACTCTGACTGATTTCTGAGATGCATTGTCAGAACAGAGATTCACTTGTAAACATGGAAATTTAACAGATGTTTCCTAATAAAAAGTTCCAGAAAAAGTTCCAGTTACTGCTCTGTTCACATGCTACAAGTGATTGATTATGGATGTATGAAAATGGTAGTTCATTTTAAGAGTTTTCACAGAGACACAAAACAGCTTTAATTAAAAGATGATATGAAAAATCACTTGTTGAGATATGAGTTTGTTAATAAAACAGTGATAAATTACGTGGTGGATTTAATTGGAGAGAAAGTGCTTTATTACAATTAATTCAGTCATTATTTTCACACAGAATGCCTACACTTAAAGCATTTTAAGTATACCTCTGTTAAAATTATTTAAGGAAAGAGAAGCCTCAGTCTGTGATTCAGTAGTGGCATTCAGACAATATAGGGTGATTTAAAGGACTTAAAGAAGCGCTGAAGAAGCACATCTAAAATATAGTAGTGCATTTTGAAGGATTATAATTTTAGCAATAGCACAGAATTTATATAAAGCAAGTCTTCTGTTTAAACATTTGCACTTTAAGAAGTTTGAACACACCAAGAGGTGTCATTTTGGGTGGGTTTTAATTCCCCCCCCCCCGTTGCTACTTCTACATATCTAAATGTCCATACACCAGGGAGCAACTCCAGGCTCCCAGAGAAGCTTCTACCAAATGGGTGGGTTCACTTCTGGAGCATTTGTCTCAACCGTGTGGCACTACTGTGGCTGTTAGACAACTCCTGTTGCAGTGAACATCTTTTCACCACTCAGAACACTGATGGTAACAGACTTTGCAGCAGCCACGTAGATGTTTTTAAGCTGTAAACTGGAGGACACATGATATAAATTTGAGAATGCAGAGCTTTCTGTGGAAGCACTGGAGGACAGGAGGAGCTCAGGCCTGTCTCTGCTGATCATGTAAATCCTGGAATGAACCAAAGCCAAACTTCACTCGAGAAGGAGCTGATTTTTGACTGCTATAAAGGGCCTGGGAATTAATTAACACCGTAAGTCACAGATCCTCAAAAGCAGGGGGCCAGGTTAGTCAACAGTGTAGATATGTCCTAGATTAGTACAGTGGAGTCTGCAGTGATCCGTTTTCCAAGAAAGTAAATTAGCCCACCAGGGACTGAGTAGCTTGTTGTCACTGGAAGACTTCATGGCTTCTGAAAGATGTATAATACCTACTTTCTGCAAGTCAGTCCCCCTCAGGGTAACTGGCCATCTAGGATCTGTCATTTTGTCATCTGTGTTTTTCATACTAAACACAATTTTTTTCAGTTCATTCTGTTCTGAGACTGATACCCCAAAAATATTCATGAGAAAGTATGCAGTTGAATTAATGTGGGCAAATAAACCTTCACATGTTTGGGAAGGATTGTTTTTGTGCTCGATTTCTATTGCCATAGCGATTTGCAGCGGGATGGCTGGTACTGAAAAAACACTGGTTCAGCAGAAGAACTGCAACCGTAAGCAGTATTAAAAGAGCAGCAATGTCACTATCTTAATTTCCAGACACATCAGCCCCCTGTATCAGCGCCACAGCAAGAAGATACATGAGTTAGTAAACCGGAATGGTTAAATGAAAGATGTTAATTTCTGCGTGTCTCCTTGCCTTTCCCCACAAAGAGAGGGCTCTGCCAACGCTCCTCAGCCGTCCTCATCTTCCAGAGCCAGGACTGAACAGAGCTCAGGTTCTCTTGCTTCCACAGTCTTTAGAAAATTGCAGTAGTTGCTAGACTTGTCAAAAAAAGACCTGTATTAGAGAGCCACAGTAGGAAGAAAAAAAACCCTTAGCCAACATACAATTCTCTTTTATGGGAGGCTGTCACTTTTAATTCATTGGTAAACAGCAAAAAATATGGTACAGATACTGCAGACCTTTGTATCTCCGAGAGTTTTGTCACTGTAAGTGCTACTAATCACTTCACTATGAAGACAATCTCTTCTTTGAGTAAGACGGGAGACCAGCTGTTACTCTTACTTCTGCAACAAGCTTACATTCTTCCTTTAACCTTCAGTGGAATATCCTGTTTGTTTAATTGTTTAATTGTTCGGTCTGACCACAGATTGCTAAGTAAACTAAAATGAGACCCAAGAAGGAGGCACTTCATCGAATTTCTCTCTTTTAAGTTGGACAGTAAGTTCCAGCTGCTGATTTGGTGTGGTGAATCTGGTTATTGGGTCCCAGCTATTTTTCTAGACTTCCATTATCAGTAAATGGAGAGATGGGCACCGCCAGGAGGTGACTTATTCCACCTATTTGAGACAGTTCTCTGAAACAGATGGCACAAATCACTTGCTAAATGCCACCTTCCTCATGCACTGGCAAGGCAACCTAGCTCATCCACCCAGAAGTTCAGAACCTAGTTCAAAGTCAGATGATGTCTATTGCAAGAAGAAATCCACCCAGCTCCTTAAGTGATCTCACGTATTGTGGTGTCCTCAAGCCATTGGATTCACTTTGCAGGAAACTGCAGAACTTGCACAGTTACTACATGATCTTGCCTTCAGGGTAGAAGCTCTTAGTATAAAAGCCTTCTTATTTTGAAGGCAGGTTGTGTTTGGTGCAGATTTAGTGGACATGTAGAAAAGCCCATTATTAGCTCTCTCAGCATCTCCATTATGCAAAAAACATGAAAAAGTGCCTCTGAAGTGATTAAATACAATAAAATTACAATAGCACAGATTCAAAGTTAAAACTGCTTGGTGTCAGAATCCATTTTGATGTCTCAAAAGCACTACAAAAGACAATAAGAGATTTAGCTGGGTGCTATTCTGGCTTGGTATCATTGCAAGGGACAAAATACCACATGTAGGGAGTAACTGAGACTTCTCACTTGCGTATCAGGTTTCCCAGGAAGGGACAGATAGGCCAAAAAACTGCTGTTTGATTTACAGGTGCCATTACGACTTTGTATGGTTGGGAGGAGAGTCAGAAAAATGCTTGAACAGAGCATGCCAACAGCAAGAGACAAATTTCCTACAATTTTGTATTTTATTATTTTTTCCCAACATAGGCGCTTCAAGAGTACCCTAGTACTTTAATAGTCAAAAAATGCTGCCAGTCAACATGTGAGAGGACAGAATGCCTTGTACTAGCTACAGCGGATCAAATTCATCTCAGGGTCGATACTGCTGGCACGAGCGAGTTGGTTTGAATGACTGGAAGTGTAGAAAAAAAAGAAAAAAACAGAATCTGATTGAAATAGAACTCAGCTTGCTGACTGACATGAAACATTCATCAAGGCCTTTTAATCCTTCTTCTGGACTCAGAAAAATGTCACTCACTTGTGTCCCCCCAGTAGTCCTTTGCTTCCCCCATTTCCTTCTCTGTGTACCAAGGGGTCTCATGCTTCATGCATCTCCAGTTCCTCTGTGCTGCTTCCCAGGAGCTGGCATGTCCAGATGCTAAACTGGTTCTTCCTTAGATAGAACTAAGAGTGCAGAACTGGCTGGACTGTAGACAGTGTATTTCTCAGCTGTTATTCAAACACATTCAGCAAGACTTTCCTTTTCAAGACATGATTTAGATCAAGTAATCTTTGTTTTCAGTAGTGCTGCCTCATAAAATTAGGCAATTACTCTTGTAAATCTGTCAGGGTTCTAAGTAATTATCTAATTTAGAGCATTTAAAACAAAAGGCAGGAAAATTCCACTCTTGTATGTGTTGCTTAGAGGAATTAGCCTGGGGGATACAGGCATGATGATGAAGTCTATTCTATTGGGAGAGTTGGGTCAGCAGTCAAAAATGTCCATGAATATATGATCATCTTAAAATGAGTTTTCCTTTGGCAGCATTCATGCTCCTTTTCTGTTCCAGTTGCACCAAGTAAGAAAGGTTGTTGCAAGGAATTGAATTTCTGCCTTCAGTTATCTAGTGGGAGGTTATAAGAAAGACAAACCCAGACTATTCTCAGAGGTGCATGCTGAAAGGGCAAGAGGCTAAGGACACAAACTGCAGCAAGGGGAATTTCAGGAGGACATGAAGGAACAGCTTTTTTCAACATGAGACTGGTGCAGCACTGGGACAGGTGCCTGGAGTGTTTGTGGAATCTCTGTCCTTGGGGATTTTCAGCACTCACCAGAGCAAACCCTCAAGCCACATGATCTAACCTTGAAGTGAATCCTGCTTGGGGCAGAGGTTGGACTAGAGACCTCAAGAGAACCCTTCCAACCTAAATGGTTCTGTCATTCTAACAAGCAGAGACACATGTAGTTCTGCATTTCTAAGAATCTTGCCAATTAGAAGCAAGGTTGACTCCAGCAAGATCACTTCCCCCTGTCAAGCTGAAACCACGTGGACATGGTCTCTAGTCTGGGGATCGTAGAAGCTCCTTCAGCATCAAGTGGGTGTAACTCAGGTGAAGTTAATGTTGAATCAGAATTTATTAAAAACCTGGGCAGAGCAGCTCTCCAGTGACATTTTAGGCTTAAACGCATTGTCCTCTTAAGTTGCTAGAAAATGAGGAAGAATGACTGAAAAAGCTTTAAACCAAATTACGCATGCAAACACATTCTCCTTACTCCCCCTCAGTGTTGTATCACTCAGAAGGGACAACACCTGGGCTCAAATCTCGCTGCGAACAGAGCATCTGACATCACGGAGAGCTTGTCTTCAACAGCGAAGCCTGCTGTTGCAGGAAGGCTGCTTTCTCTCCCAGTCCATCATGGAGAGACCATGCCTAGCTCCACACTAGCATCCACACATATTTCAAAACGTCCCTGTTTTTCACAAAGCAGATGCACTGTTTCCCAGCCAGTTCTACTTGAGAGAGTCCCTATACCTCCCTCCATCTGCTCCCCAGGCCTACGCAGGCAACAAACTGTGCAACCTTGTAATGATGATTTGGCTTTATTCCTCCCCAAAAAAAAAAAAAAAAAAGTCCTCCACTTCAGCTAGTTTTATTATCTATAATTAGCTTCTGCCAAAAAACATGAACATAAGACTGTAGATATTTTTGATAAAGTTTGAGTGATGATCCTAAAGAGAGTACAGGAATATTTCAGAGCCACAAATGTTTCAAAGCTACCTTATGGATGTTTGTAATTTATAACAAGCTTCTAATACCGAAGGCATGCCTTCAGTAAGAACAGAAACAGAATGATAAATGCTTGCTAGGGCTGCTGGAAAGGCAGGATACAATTTCCATTGGAATTCTACCTTTCCCTTCCCCCAGTGAAAAATTTTCATGTTTCTCCAGAACAGCAAATTCCAATACCTTTGATGGCTGGACAGACCTCAAGGTCTTCATTCAAATCAGATGAACATGTGAAGTAGGAACAGCCCTCAGGCACAAAACATTTTAAATCCAATTTTTAAATATCTCTGAATTTTAAAAGAGATTCAAGGTTCAGGGACTGTCTGTTACAGGAGGGAAGAACAAAACTGACATCGGAGTCAAAATATAAGTTTGATATTATAGAAGATGAACTCTCTTAACATCTGAAAGTTTTAATTGTAGGTTAACTGTAAATTACAGACTGTCTGAAGTGGAAAGGTTTGACCTTACTTTTTCTGCAGAATCTCAATTAAAAATCATTTTTACTTCCCCCACGTTCTCCTGAATTTCACTGTGCCTAATTTCACTTGAATGTTCTTGTTGTAATCAATTATTTAATCCCTACTCCACTTTCCAATCTGATGCCACTTCTGTGGAGGTTTTCACTAAACAGTTCTGTAACACAAACAAAAACTCCCCACACATCTGGATGAATGCTGGGGGAAGCAGAGGCTCTAACAATTAGACATTATTGTTAAACAACATAACATTAATGAGAACAGTTGTTCAAAAAAGGAACAGCATTGTTAGAGGGAAACAAACACCCTGAAAAACAGAGCAATCAAAAGAACTGACATTCAAAGATATGTTAGCAACAACTGTAACCTCGTAGCCTGTTATCCATGCTGGAGTAAATAGATAATTGCTCATGCATAAACATAAGAAGGGCTTAGGTCTCAATAAATAAAGGATTAAACTCTGAGAACACCCACAAAACAAAAGGAGCAAATAAAAAGACTGCAGACACCTCTCCGGAAGTAGCTATGAAATATTGTCCTCTGACCTCCTGCACTTACAGCCCAGTTCTGTGAAGAGCCTATTGTTGAAAGATAAAGATCCACAAGGCTTTCTTCCTCAGTCTGATTTAAAATATGGCGAATGTAATGGGTAAAATGGTAACATCCAAACTAATCATCTCTTCTTCAGGCTCACTTGTGCAGCAAAACCTGTGTGACCCAGGCTGATGCATGTGAGATGTAGACGAGTCGTGACTTCTTCTCCGACTGAAAACACTTGCCATTTGTGCACTTCACTAACCTCACTCCTTATTCAATCTCCGTGAATCTTTGGTTTTAAACTCGTTTTGGCATGGACGGATTTCCCCACCATCATGACTATTCTTAATATAAGAGAGAATCCAATCAAACTGAGGTCTGTTGGGTGCCATTAAAGGCATATTTAAGAACAGAAGTAAGGTTTTGTCAGACCTGACCACTGCAGGTTTTCTTGCACCTTCTTTTACATCCAGTGTGGCCTGGATAGATCTAGCCTAAAAACATCATGATTTTATCCTGTTAGTACTCCATATTATGGAATTACCTCCAAAAGTTGGCCTCCAAACTTTGTAGTAGGGTTTGGATCAGTCAATGCAATTCTGAGTCAAATATATTTAATAAGACCATTTGGGAGCTTGCCATAACCCAGGGTTCTGCTGCAAATTTACAGTACAGTTGCCTTGTATTTGCAGGTAACAAAGCTGAGGACTGAAAAAATGGTCAGAACAGCAGCCACAGAAACCGTATTATTGTTCTCAAAACATGTGCATACACAAGACTAAGTAAATGCAAACCTATGGCTAACTTTGGCCTTACTTTTCATTCCAAACATTAACTGCTTTAAATTACTCTGTAGTTTCTGCAGATGTCAATAAACTTAATTTTTCACACAATCTTGGTACAAATCCCAAACAATTTGTAAACTGCTGGACTGGAAGTGATTCAAATTACAGTGTAAAAAATGCAACTAGGCTTGAATTCCTGCAGGAGCTTGGGACAGACATTTTACATTGGCTTTCAGCAAATACCCAAGCATTCCTATTTTAGCAGAAATACTCGTAAGAAATTAGTTTCAAGATCTCATGGGTGCATACTTGTGGCTCCACAGACTATATCTGTACACACACAAGTATGTTACTCATGCCAGAACTGCTCATTCAATCAAGGAACGGAAATGCTGCTACTGTTTGTGGTTCATTTATCCAAATGCTCCCGAATGCCACAACGGAAATTTAGAATAGTTGGGACCACGACGACAGTGAAAATATTCAAAAAATGCATGATAAAAATTCTAACACTACACTAAAAAAACCTGTGCTGGTCTCAGAGGGGAAAAAAAGAAAAAAGCCTATGTTCAGTGGGTTCCAAAACACCTGGAAGTGTTACTAGCCAAAAAAAAGGGTTATGGATAAGCAGTGGTTGAGGACCTGTGAAAAAGTGAGTTGGGCTAATTCATTATTAAGAATACTATTTGTCTTGTATCAAATTCCATTTCAACTTCAATTAACCAAAAAAAATTTTGCTACAATATGGAGTAAAAGGTGATATTTTGTTCAAAGTTTCTCTTTTATTTATGGTTAGGAGAGCATGAGGAAGCTTGCTCTCAATACATCTGGAAAAAAAGAAACCATGAATCATGAGCTCGCCCTAGTGTTTTAAAGTAACACTGCAGTGAGGAACTAAAAAATCCTTCATGTTATACCTAGCATTTTCATAAATCTTCTTACTTCTCTACCTTTTCCATACTAAAGTAAAAAATTACTTGCCTAAACTCTGAATTCTTTTGTTAGTATTTAACAAATGCTTGCTCATCTGGATCTCCTCTTTTACAACAAACTAAACGTACTCTAAATGTCTTGATGGGCATTTTGAAGTCAGCTAATCAATTAAGGTCAAAGCAGTAAATTACTGGTTATTTTGCAGATTATAAGCACTGCAGGATTTATCATGGAGAATCCCCAGCAAATTGTTGGTTAAGATTTCACTCTACAGCTTCAGCGTAAGACACAAGACAGAAGAAAGGAGAGGGGAAAAAAGCAACAGCTAAAAATCTGAAGCATTTCACATGGGATTTATAAGAAATTCCCAATTCGTTCATGACCTGGTTTTCAGAAACTACTCCATTTACACAAATACAGTTTGCATGCAGCTACACGCTGTCTTGCTAATTTTTCCTCTTCTTCTTGCCTTTTTTTATTTTTAATTCCCAATAAAGCAATACATTTCCAGCAGACAGTTTGATGCCATTAATGACGACGCACTCCAGCTCAGAGGAAAAAAAATGGACGCAGGGTTTTTGCAAAGCAATACCTATCACCTGTAAATTGGCAAAGCGACCCTCTTCAGTCCGCCTACGAAGAGGAGGGCAGAAAGTAGGATGAGGGGTGGGATGGCATACGCTTCACTTGCAACAGAAGTGGGCAGTGGGCTGCAAATCGTGGGAGAAAAGGAAGGAGATGTCAAGCTTTTGAAAACTACAAAAGAAACCTTTGAAAACTACAGTAGGAAAAGCTTTTCAAGGACAGGTGCAAAACCTTCTGCAGTTTGCTCGATGCTGAGAAAAAACCAGCGAGCGTGTTGCCCACAGCAGGTGAATTCCTTAATAGTTAGAAGCTAGTTGTGCATTTTAGGGGAAGAAGCGAGTGTTTTGCAGCATGCAGGGCATTGTTCTCAACCTTGCAGAGATGGGGGGGCAGGGAGCATTGTCATTTCCCGAGACAGAACTGTGCTCCAAAGACTTGTAGTTATTTATGATGTTTTCCCTTAGAAAAAGGGACAATAGGATGACTCCAGGAAGCAAACTGCTTGACTCTGCCAATGCGTCCGTGTAACTGTGTGTAACAGAAACAGAATAGCAACGGTTTGGTATGAGATGATGGTGATCAACTCATACCTGAAGTCAAAAACCACTGCAAACATGCAGCAGGAGGAAAAGCCTGAGGTGGACTGAGAAATTTGAGGGTAAAACTAAACGAAGTAGAGAATTTCTGTTTATTCTTAACAGCTTTAAAGGTGTCTGAAAGGACCCTAAGGCAGGGCCTTCTGGTTGCTCCATCTTCTTAGCCCCTTCCTAAATCCCCCTCCCAAAGAAAAGAAAAGAAAGAAAGTGGATCTCAATCTCAGATCAAAATCTCTTATTTCTGTCTTACTCAGAACAACTGGATTCTGCAAGAAGTGACTGCTCAGGGGTAAAGGTTTTAAAGAGCAGATATAAAAGCAAGGCTAGCCTGGAGAAGAAGCCCTACAGAATCCATAAACGCAAGCAAAAGCGTGACAGAGTCAAGGTAACAATTTATTTTGCTGACAATGATATGCACAGAAAAATGAAACATCTCCTGTATTCTCTTGATTCATGTTCTTGCATTAAACACATTGTATCTGAAGGGAAAAAAATATTAAAAGGGAAAAAGGATGTTTGAAAACTGACTTAACAGTCACAGCATGTATTTTGTTCCTCTAATTTTATTCTGCATTTTATTTTGCAGTCTATGTGCCAAAGCATATTACTGTTTGCTATTGGACTTAATTGTTTTCCTGAAAACAGTGCCAAAACCTGCTTAAATAACAAAATATACTCTTGATTTTCCACACAGTCATATTGCTGTTACTAGAGATAATTCAGAAGCAGTGAAATATGCCCACAAAGTTTATCAGTTTCTCTGGATCTTTGAGATGCAGAACATCATTGTAGAAAAAAATCACTTGAGCCACTGAACTTGCAGGTGCTTCTATTGGGGTCTACAGGTAGATGACTGGGCACTGGCCTGAGCTTTACTTCACTCAACAGACCATAAAAACTACTGGACACAACCACAGAACCTGCTGGACATAAATAACAAAGTCAAAAGCTGAAAAAAATATACAAAGCACTGCGAGGAATGGCTGAGTTTCACACATGACGAACGGGGAAGTTCTGTGAGAGACGGCCACATTCCAGAGGTAATTAGAGGAGTGCACTGGGGACCTTTTGGGGACCAGGATCATACAAGACCAGTGGGACCCAGGTAATGTAGCAGTAGCACATAAGGCCCAGATGACCTAGGTAACAACATCAGAAATCACAAATTTGGATGCAGATACAGAAAAACCATGACTGGTGGGGAAAAGGTAATTAAGGATGGGTTGTTCATTTAGGAGTACATAGCAGTGGAGAAACAAAAAGATCAAAGTGCACGTGGAACAGAAAAGCAGGGGAAAATAGAGACAAGGGGGAACAAATGAGGTTAGTCAGGTGTTAGTGTTGTTTGACTGACCCTGTGCCTGACCAACGCAGTCTGCCCTGTCTCCTCGTTAAATCCTAATCTTCACTATTTTGTGTGAGATCTCACTCTGTTCTCTGTGTTTCTGGGTGGTCTAAGTGTCAGCAACTGAAGAGCAGACTGTCAGCTACAGGGGTCTGCAGGTCTTGGTGCAAGCAACTGGAGGCACCGGGCTGTGGGTGCGTCACCAGGGAATGGCAATTCTGCATGCACATTGAGTGAGATTTGCTAACAAACTTCAAGTTGGGCTAGCTGGTGGGTAGGAGGATTTCTACATCTGTCAAAGCTCAAGGTCTCAGCTGATAACTTGTTGAGGTCCTTGGGCAAAGCCCAGGCATGGATATTCGATGAAAGAGCCCATGATAACATTTGAGCCATCTGCCAACATGGTGTGCTTGTGAATCTAGAGAGGCAAGGCATGTAAATGTCTTTTCACTAGAGAACTTCAGTCCAGAGCTGATGGAGCAGGGTAAAAGCACTGGGCCATCTATGTTCATGTTTATGTGAGCGCTCTTGGTGTTCCCATGGGTGCTGTTAGGAGCTCACGTATGCTGTCTTAGGGTACCCTAAGATGCTCTGTGCTTATCACCTTCTATTAGCTTCCCCCTTCCACTGCCATTCTTCTCTTGATGGAATCCCAGAAGAGGAAATCCCTTCTGAATACCTGAGTATGCCTTGGTAGGAAGAGCCCCCTCACTGCTTCTTGTTGCTTAATCCCAGGAAGAATGTAGAGATTTGTTCAGCAGATCTGGTACCTCCGTATAGTGGAGCAATTTGAGTTCAGAACGGCACATCAGGCACAGCAGCCCCCTAACTCCTGTCCAGAAATAGGTATCAGCAACTTCACTTACTGCACTGCATGAACTGCTAGGAGAGACAAGATGCCTCTTCCTTTCGGACACAAAGAGTAGCCCTCTTCTGATTATCTGACTTTTGGAATGGTGGTAGGTGGGCACATCAAAGGAAGAATGGTCATTACCAAAGCATTTCCATGCAGGAAAGTAGCAACACTTCCTACGAAAGGTAGAGAGCACAGAGAGGCTTGCAAAGGAGTGGGAAAGATGCATTTACTGAGAGCGCAGCAGCCAGCTGCATGAACATCCCCTCACACGGACCAGAGGAATTGCTATCGTTATATGCGTTTTCTACATCGCCAAGAAAAATGGGCAATGTTTTAACGTAATGCACTTTGTAATGGGTGCTTGCAAACACTGCACAAAAGCTTCACACTTTCAGGATCCTAGGTAAGCCATCTGAGTTACCACAGCATCAAGCCAACGGAGCTTGTTTCCATGGCAGTATGGGCCCAGGAGTACTTCTATGCCCACACAACTGCTCCATGTATATCACAAAAAGGAAAAAAAAGGTTTACTTGAAATATAGTCATCTGAAATACACTGCAGTGATGAGAGGTTGGCTGACACGAAAGAGATCCACCCATGGCCTTTGTGTTCTCTCTCTTCTCCTGCTTTATACATTGCAGGACAACAAAGTTCTGTAAGAATCTCAGCAGACATCAGGACAGTTATCCAGTAAGACAGGATGAAATAAAAAGCAGAGAATACAAGAAAAATAGGCTATCAGCTACCGTGTCAGTGTTGCACACAGAATGAGCAACAAACCCTACCGTTATCAGATGCTGCACGAATGCTCCAAGTACAGCCCCGCTGTTAAGTTGCATTGCTTCCGTCTTCCAACAGGACAACAACGAACATTTCTTTATAACCATTTTCCAAGCATGAAGGTAAGACTGCTGTCTCTGACTCCTGCTGCTCAACATCTTGCATCAGCAAATAGTCCCAGAGATTTTGACTAAATTTGTTTTTAACTATTTAAAATGCAATATTCACAGGAGTATGAAAACCTGGTATTAGGAAACTTAATGGCAGCATCGTACCCAAAAGACACACATGTCATTACCGACACGCACATAGTTAACGGTTAAGTATGCTTCAGGATATCCAGCAGCCTCTTAACAACAAGGCTGAGGAAGAACGAGGCATCCATCGCATTCCTCTATGAAATATTACAACAATATTAAAAATTACACAGCTGCTTACTCTCAAGGCCTCAGACGCAATTATAAAACTCAGTGGTAGAAAAGCACATATTGTTTGCTTTCATTAGTGTGCTTCCATGAAACATAATTCGTACCTGTGTTTCATACTTTTTCTATAACAGAAAGCTGAGGTTCCCATTAAACCAGTGCTCCTTTTGCAGAGAAGCAAGACAAAAAGATGGATGAACTTCCAGATTGAAACAATGCCATAACTCACACTTCATGAGTTATACAAAGGATTACATTACTGTATTTCAAACTGCGTCTGGCATCTCTGTGATTACTCGCTCTGCTTGTAACTCTGACATGCACAGAACTGCACAGACCTTCAGGGAAACAGCCAAGGCTACCATGCAGTACAGAAATAAAGGCTTTTTTTGTTCCCAGTCCTCCTTAAATTGATGGGTAGTGAAGAATGCTGAAAAAAGAGCACAGTGCCATGTCTTTTCTTTTTACAATATGAAACAGCTTTTCAATCCCACATCAAAAAAGTTTTTAAGATATTAGCCAAACCACACTGGAGGAATCCAAACCATCTCCAACAAGACAGTTATTAAAACAAATCTTTTGATTTAATATACTTGTTGAACAATACATACTAAGATAAACAGAATCCACTTGTGGACCAGGCAGATGCTGCCGATTTCAGTCAACAACAGCAGCAAGCTACCTTGATACTGAAGTGTTCAGAGGGTGTTATTTTAGCACATTTTTTTCTTAAGAGCGCATTCTTCATGTATCATTTTTGACAGCCTAATTTTTGCAGCACTGATTTACAGCAGCAGTCTTGAGCACTAAAGCAATGTAACAGCTTTTAGGGATCAGAATTTAACATCTCATCCTTGAAAAGCTTTTCAAAAATTCTTGCCATTATTGTTTTACTCTTCCAGTCATTTGTACCATTGATTTCTAACAGTTAAATGAAGATAGTTCCAATAAACACAGACAACAAGATGATACTTGTTTCAAATCTCCTCTTTAAATGACAGATGCTCAGTTGTATGAGTATCAGATCAGATCAATCATCAGAGATGACAGAGCAGGCTCCCGTCAGACCTGTCACCTAACTTCCATCCACAAATATAAAGTGGCCAGGGTGTGCAAACAGTGACTAACTGGTTAGCATAGCAGGTGGCCCAGAGGCGCAGCCCAGGAAGACATGGTGATGTTCTACAGGAATGGGAGAGGTCGTGGCCTAGGTGGGAGCCCGTCAGGAATGGTGTGGCTGCATGGAGCACTTGGACCCCCTTCCTGAGGCCAGGGCTTGGACTGCAACAGCCTCACGAAGGCAGGCATGCTCTGGTCAAATTATGGAATCTGGAGACCTGGTGAGGAGTCAAATGGAATGCCTGGCATCTAATGACCGCCCCAATACCAACAGACCTCCCAAAAACACGGTGAAAACAGGGTCTTTCAACAATGGGGTAACTACTGCTAAGTTATCAACTTTGTAAGAATAACAGAGCTACATGTCTGGGTTGGTGTGTTCCAATCTATTTAAGAATTATATACATTAATAGTATAACAGCATGAAGATGCTACAGAAAATAAAGCATGGAAGAATCCTTGAGGTTAGGAATCCCATAGTCTAACTCCAGTTTAGCACTGGAACTGGATGCTGCTGATCCTCATCAGGGCAACGACAGTGATCATGAAATGCTGAGGACAGAAACTGCAAATTTTGGACTGGAAGCAATACGAGGAGATAAATTACCTACATACAGAACGGGTCAGTGATTCATCAGGATGAGATGCAGAAACAAAACTGCTAGAAGAACCTGTATGGGAATCCACATGAGAGATGCTATTTTGGATTCAGACTCAAGTGGTGCTTGGGAACAAGTTCAAGTGGAATCATTGGTAGAGCTGTTCTTTAGTGGTAATCACAACACAATTAGGTTGCTAAAGAAGAAAGAAGTGAGTGAAGAAAGCACTAGATAAAAAACGTGAAGAAAAACAACAATGTAAAAAAAAGGCTATTAGTCAAGAAAAAACTGAAAAGAACAGCCCCAAAAGCAGAAACAATCAAATCTACAAACAACCTAAAAACTATACAGAATACTGGATTAGAACTCCACATAAAACATGAACCGAAAGAGAAAAATTAAAAAAAAACAACCTCAAAAACCCAATTAATTCCTGTTTGGCTCAACAGGGAGTTAAGAAGCCTGTCAGAAGGAAAAGGTCAGAATCTGAAGAAATGGAAAGCTTGCCCACACGCAGAGAACAGAAAAGCCATACAACATGGCAGGTCAAATGTAAACAAGAAATTAAGAGGGTGGAAATTAACTCGAACAGCACCTTACAATGGATACTCAACTTCACAGTATAAAGTCCTTTAAAAACATTAAGAGCTGGCAGGAAGCCAGATAAGGAATCAATGGGACTGCTTGATGAAGAAAATGTAAAAGAGGCACTCGGGGCAGGTAAAAACACTCTGTGAATTTATTGCACTAGTCTCTTCTGATGAAGATCTTGGGAAGATTCTCACACCTCCAGCATTCTTTATAGTTAATCAACCTGCATTCTTTATAGTTAATCAAGCTGAATACACAAGAAATATTAGACCAAACTGATAATGCTAATAAAAGACCAGACTAGGTAGCGTTGTCTCAAATGTGAAACTGCAAAACTGCTGGCAAAGGCGTGCTAAGCACCCTTACAAACAGCTGCTCTGCCAGAAGCCTGCGGTGCTGCTAACACAATTCCCATCTACAAGAAGGGTTCCAGAATGTGTTTTAGGATTATGGGCTCGTGAGTGACCTCCTTGGCAGTGACAGAGACCATAATAAAGAATACATTTTCAGCATATGCACAAATACACTCTGGTTGGACAGGTTCGTAAAGGGAAATCCAGATTCACTAGGCTGCTGGACTTGTATGAGGTTTATCAGTCACCATCTGAGTATAGGGAATCCCAAGGACATGTTTGTATTTTGAAATAACTTTGCATTAATAAGCTATGTTGCCTCAGGGTTGGAAAGAAGATATCACATCCAGGACATGACCAAAGAGCATCCACGCTCAGAAACATGCTAATACCACCTCCAGGTGATGATCAAAGTGCAGTTCCACCCTCCCTAGACCAACAACCACGGGGACACTTCAAAAGCTTTTCAAGCTGCCTTGTGCAATACTGGTTCCTACTATGCATTTTAATGCTTTCCCAGCTTATTACCAGTAATTTCCTGTATTCCTGTTCACAGCAGCTCTAGAATAGAATACAGTCAACACAAACTACTTCACATTTTAAAATAAAATTTACAATTGCAGAACTGAAATGAAATTTTTTCTAATGAATATCTGCACTAATGAGCCAAGTTCAAGCTAAATGCATCATCTTGCTCAAACCCATATTCTACAAATTGAAGTGGGTGTCACAGCCTTCAAGAGTTCAAGCACTGCTTTAAAAGAATCTGTCAATTAGTTAATAGAAATCCTTTCCTAGTACAGTGTTGCTGATCTATGCCTCACATCCAAGGTTAATTTAATGCTTAAAACATAGCATTTCAAGTACTGTTTCATGAAATACTTTATCTTGGAAAACATGTAGAGAACAAGGAAAGACAATTATTCATGTGAATAAGATAACATGAATCACAAAGGAGAGAAAATTATATCTATATAACGCACACAGGCAAAGATCAATCTATTATATTAGGCAACACAAAGAAAGATTTAAATTGTAGAGTAAAATTATAGCTACATACGTTACTTTTTCTTTATTTTTTTTTTTTAATAAAAGCCGAAAGGAATCTGATTCACCACAGATACTGGTCAAATCAGTCAAGGTGCTACCATGCCATCCAGAAAGCCTCCTTAAGCCCACTCAGATACATCTGTACTGTCAATACACACTCTTCTGTCCAAAGGCCTCAAATGATCGAGAACACACACAAACACTTGGTAGTTCCACAGAGGAATCCACACCTGTGACATTCAGACGAAGGTTAGTCCCAAGGCAAAACCAAGGAGGGTAAGTATCAAGGATAGGACCTGTTTTCTGTGCAGGAGGAGGACCAGATATCTGGCTTTTTCTTTATCAGTGAGCCTAGACGATGATGAAGAAAAACAAAAAAACCCTGAGACCTCCCATGAAATCTCAAAGGCCAGTTTCACCCTGTTTCCAAGGACATACCAGTTAAGGGGCCAAGAATCAAACCAGTCCTCTAGAGCAGGGTGGTATAGCTGCCCCCATTATTTGTGACCAGGACTCTAAATCACTTCACAGCCCGTATCTTGGGGTCCGGCACCTTAATGTGGAGAACACCAGAGCCAGATAATAAGATGAAGAACCACCTCTCTGTCCAGGGAGATTTGCTGCTTCCCCTGGGGTTGGATCAGGGATGCTAAGGAGAGACAACCAAGGCTTATCCAGCCCTTGGATGCTCGCTGCTCATTGACGTGGGCAGCAATGATACTGTCAAGGGAGACCATATGCACATCAGAACACAAGGCCTGAATGACCAGAGCTCTGTGACAGACAGATTACAGGTTACAATGGAGGAATTCAGAAGCACTGCCAAGGCATATGGAAATGGTGTTAGAAAAGCCAGAGCTCACCCACGGTTCATGCTTGTAGGAGACATTACGGGCTAAAAGAAGTGCTACTTATCTCACATTAGTGGTGAAAGGCTGACCAAAGAAAATATGGGCCTGTTGGTCAATGGGGCAGGCGACTTTATAATGCCAATGCCACATAAGGTTAAGTTAGCCAATTTCTTCTTTGCCTCATTTGCCACTGACAAGGTCTCCCAGGTCTCTGAGATTCTCTCCATGGAGAAGATGAACTACCGGCATCACTGAAAATCCGGGAATAAAACCTTATAACACCAATGTAGTGTTAAAAGGCAGGAATTCTTTATTGCAGCGCTGGATGCACGGGGGATAATTCACTTTGTTAGGAGGGAACCTGAGTATCAAATCCAGGCTCAGAGCAGCAGGCAGAGTTCTGAAATCATTTTCGTATTGAGGGAGTCATTAAATCGACCAATTGTGCCTTTTAGGACAAGTCTTCTGCAGAGCTTGGCAAAAGATGGCAAAAGAGCAGCTTCCAAGTACAGAAAATATGAAAACACAGATCGATATTGACAACATAGGGGAATGTTGTACCTTCAGCATGTTTGCTGATGACACAAAACTGGGAGGAGTGGTAGATACACCAGAAGGCTGTGCTGCCATTCAGAGTGACCTGGACAGGCTGGAGAGTTGGGCAGAGAGGAACCTGATGAGGTTCAA
>Ga0181612_120533_pt1 | contig 23892 bp, 13 predicted proteins | sample HoacroProtozoa21_FD_119630 | JGI IMG/M metagenome (GOLD analysis project Ga0181612, IMG submission 119630) | Hoatzin crop microbial communities from Cojedes, Venezuel. Combined Assembly of Gp0051906, Gp0051904, Gp0051908
CACTCCAGTAGTGACTTGGCCAGTTCATAGCAGTTTAACAGCAGAAACTTTGCTACTTTGGAGTACACCAGAGCATTTCCTAAAAGTAAGGAATCAAAATACTCTGGTTTGTAAAATATTACAGTGTATTCTACCTATAGCTGTGTATCACTTCTGTCCTAAGAATTAAAGCTTCAGTAGTAACAAAATAAGTGAATCTTCTTATGTATGGAAACACAGCTGTGAAAGGTTGCTTTTCCAGATATAATAATGGGATTTCCTTTATTCTGTTTTCCATGAGATTTTGCAATTCATTGTAAGTTTATTCAGAAGACAGTCTAAGGCATCAAAACTTCTCCTTAACCCAAATGAGTAAAAACATAAAGTGGTTTTCATTACCTACCCTTCATACAATAGCACTGAAGTGCTGTCTACACCACCACTGTCATGGGTTGACCCTGACCAACAGCCAAACACCCACACAGCTGCTCACTCAGTCCCCCCTCTAACTGGATCTCTCCCCTGATACAGTGCTCTGAGAAATTTGCAGTCACTTTTGCTCTGAGTGGCCTTCCTGCTGCGTTCCTGCCTGTCACTCCAGTGAGGACTGATCAGCAGAGGTCTCTCGGGTGTGGAGAGTGTATACAGCAGTCCAGTCTGCTGAACACCTACTGCCTTGTACTGGCACCCAACCAGAACCTGCTCACTCTCCCCTCCCACAGGACAGGGAGAAAATAGGAGGAACCCAAGAAGACTCAAGAGAGAAGATCCTCTCTTCGTCTGACACACGTCTTTGAGGACACCATGGCTGAGACAGAGATCCAACTCTAATGATCGCCCCAGTAGGCAGAAGGAACACTGGAAGCAGAGGTCAACAGGTCCATACCAGCATTCCTAATCAAAAGAACAAAAAGGGAGGATCTGTGGCTGCATTTTTTATTTCTGGAGTAGTCAACTGCACTTTTCATGGCAAATATTCACCACCAGAAAGCTGGGAAATAATGCCAATTTTAGTAGCGTGTGTGGATGGAGAGTATAAAAGCTGTCAGGAGAAGACAAACATACACCATTTATAACTCCAGACATAGAGGAAGTTCAGCATTACGTGCCTATCCACCTGCAGTGCCTCATGGCATTCAGAGCCACAATCCAATCTGGGACAGGGCCTTAAATAAAAAGGCACCATGTTCACTGCTCATATTAGCTGCTGATATTTCAGGATTAGAGGAATTTTCACTTTGAGAACAGTAAGGAAATTCTGAAGCAGTGAAAGAAAAGGTAACTGCCAAACTAGGAAGAGGGAGGAAGAAGACCACAGCAAGGCACAGAAGAGACTATACACGTCTAATGAAGAAAAAGCTTCAGTGCGTGCACCTTAGTAAGGAATAATCAAAACAGGAGTGCAATTCCACCAGAGTATTTTAGCAACATGATGTTTTCTTTTCTAGATTAAGTTTATGGATTACTAGAACTCTTCAAAAAATCATGATCAGACAGGTGCTGTCTGAATTAAACGAACAACCATTGCACACAGAAGCAGCAACCTTGAGGAAAAACACATTTGAAAATATTCCTCACAAGCATTCATCAAGCTGGAATTTTGCAGTTCTTTTCATGTTCTTTCTGTCCAAAGGATAGCTCCTGGTAATGTCTGTCCTGGTGATGAAGGTAAAAGTAAAATTTATGCTGTGCAACAGAAAGGAAAAAGACATCTTCAGACTACTTTGAGATTTTGTAGCCTTGCACCAAAGGCAAAACAAAAACTAGAAGTTAAATCCTGATTCCATTGAAATAGATAGCAAAACCCATTTAATTCAGTTATTCTAGGATTTTATATCAGAAGGGCATCAGGAGACTGAGGATACAGAACATGGGTATCAGTAGCCATCCCACCACAGCAGTCTTAAGTTTAATATATGGGCTTAATATAGACGGGTGACCCTGCTCAGATCCTACTGTGGCTGATCTAATTAGTTCAGGACTAGTACACTGAGTGCAAGTGTAAGCATAACCTAAGACACACACAGCAACAATTAACATGAATTAAATAAACTTTTCCAGGTAATAACATTTTGCTGTGTTAGACTACTCCAGAAAGAAAGCAAAGTAAGATCTTTCATGTGAAGTTCCACTTGTCCATGGGAAGACCCTTTTCTGAAAATCTGCTCTTTTTCTAATAGACTCTGTCTTCCAAACAGTGGAATTTGAAGCTGAACATCTGCGAAATGAATATTTTCAGTACATGCTAATTCAGAATGTGCTGCAGGCAAAAAAGGTGCAGCAGCTGTGAGCACCACAGGTTCTGGTTGGGTGCCAGTACAAGGCAGTAAGTATGCAGCAGACCTTGACTGCTGAATACAGTCTCCAGATCTGAAAGGACCTCTGCTGAGCAATCCTTACTGGAGTGATAGGCAGGAACATAGCAGGAAGGCCACTCAGAGCAAAAGTTACTGCAAGTTTTGCAGCATATATCAAGGGAGAGGTTCAATCAAAGTATCAGAACTAGAAAGTCTAAGAAAGTTCGTGATGATTAATCCAATGACTTGAAACAGATACTGGAACAGAATAAGCTTGAGAAATGTCCACAGAAGCCAAGAATAAGCTTTGACCACTCACAGGGTTGATTTACTACTCAGCAAAGAGGCTGCACTTAGAAAAATCGTTTGGCTCTGGGCTCCCTGTAGATAGATATATATGTGTATCCATGTATAAATACAAGGGAAGGGGAAAAATGTTAATAAAATTATTCCAGTGTCAAAAGAGCTCAACAATTATTAAATGCTTGCTTATATTAAACACACAGCAACAGGTCACATCTTATTTTGAGGATCCATTGTGTTAGATATTCTATATGCGGGTTAGAAATAACAGTATGTGTTACACATAATACTCACTAGCCCTCTTTGAAAAGATTACTCCAGTTGAAAGGTAGACAAATGGTAGATAAAAGGAAACGCTGTCTTCGTTTCTGTGTGTATACAACTAACTATACTTTGGAGCAGAATTATAGAAGAGGAGGGGAGGAACTGGGGAAAGTGAGGACTGGGAACAGAAGAAAAAGAGAAGGGACAGTGAGGAGGTACCTGCTGAAGATGAACAGGGCCAGCCGGGGTCAACAAAAAAGAGAGAGCCACCAAGGAGCAGCAGCAGGGAGGTAAGAACAAGTCTGACTTGATTAAATCTCACGGAGGCAGGAGATGTTCTCACCGTTGCAGCACGAAGCAAGGTGACACAGGTCACCACTAGCCTGAAGAGCTGCAAAGACTGCCGATCACATCCAGTGCAAGCATGAGCAGGGTGTACTGCAGAGCCCATCTCAGCACACAGTAAAATAAGGCAAATATACCTGAGTCCTGGTTATTAGTGCTGCCTGGGTCCTAGAATAACCCCAGGGCAGATACGGAAGGAAAGTGTGAAACAAGGTACCACAAATGCCGAATATCTAGTGAATTAAAACCTTCCTGAAAAGGTGAGACTGAAGAGCAGGAGCCAGGACCCCTTTCTGGTCACTAATGGGACAACACCAACTTTCAGCTTCTTCTGTTCTCAATCCAGGTAGGACTCATGAACAGGTGAACTTGAGAAACACACTCCAGTAGTTTTAAATCCTTTTGGCATTGTTGCTGATTCATTGGGGATGGAGGGGGAGGCTCCTTTACCTTTCCAGCCCCATATACTTCTGGTGGCTTATCATCATGATGTTATTTGAGCAGAAGATAGTTATGGAGAGATGACAAAAATGGCCTGGGAGCCTACCACATGATCATGAGTCTTGGTCTCTTCCATGCTTGCTCCTGAAGCTGTGGCCCCATCTCCCATCTCAGGGTTACCTGTGGTGATCACCCACTCCTTCAGGGTGTGCAGGAGCTCTCCTTTCTGCCATGCTCCTGGAACGACTCTGGTGCAGAGACTACAGTTCTGCTGTGAACTACCTTACATTTCAGTCTCCCCACTGACAGAGGCTGTCCATCTCCACTGTGTTTGAGAGGATTTAGCTACAGGAGTTAATGTGGGAATAAAGAGATGCTGCAGAGGACTTGCTGAAAGCACTGCTCATTTCCTGGGCTAAAAAGCACCAGGTGCAGAGGAGGCGTGCTGGGGATCTGACCCTACAAGAGGTACATACACACAGTAGGTATGTATATTCCCCGTCTTGTTCATTGTCCTTTAGGCCACATCGACCTAGTAGAGCTTAGGGTGCTACTTTCTTACAGTCAGGAGTGGTAGGATTAACAGACAGAAGAAGGGAGAACACTTTTCTCTTGACCAAGTTAAAATCAGTCCTACGCAAACCTGAGTAAAATGGATGAATATGCAAGTGCTAGCTTGAATATGTGGTTTGTCAGCTATTTGCCTACATGTATTTAACACCCACAGAAGGCCTAAGGCAGCAGTCATAGACTTTCTTCCACTTGTTTTTCGCAGAGATCTTACAGAAACCCCAAAGGAGTTAAATTACTGCCATTATGATGCTATGAATGACTAATAGAAGTATGTTAGTCTCCAAAGCATTGGTTCGCTTAACGTAAGCAAAGTGCAGCTAGTGCAGAACAGCATAACAGCTTGGGACCAATTCTGCTGGATCCTCAGATACAGTGTTTAAGAGGTGAGGAAAGTTGGCTTTGTTTCTTATGTAGCAATTTTCTTCTCTTTTCTTCTCTGATAGTTGCCTCAAAGAGTGATATAAGCTGGGTTTTGGGGCTAACCTTGGAGTTTCTGTACCTGTATGTAGGTGCAGATAACTGACAAATTAGGGAAGACAATTCTTTCTGATTCCTCCATCTTCTTGGCCCACCTGTTTAAGCTAGGTGGCAAATGAGTTTAATTTGGATTTGGCTACTCAACAACAATAGTGCTCATATTTGTAAGCTGAAACATCCCCTGATTTTTCAGCTTCTTGTCAGAAGAAAAGGTATTTACTTCTAGGACACCGTGTTCTACTGTTTTAAAATAAAGTCAGTTTACCCTGACTTTAGTGAAACCATTTAGTGAATGGTTTATTGTAAGTAAGTAGCAATTTCAATAAAAGTCTTGATTCTGTTGAAATTAAGGATAAAAGCAACTTCCACATGAAATTAATTCTAAGAGAAAGAGAGCGTGAAATCCCATTTGTATACACCATTTCAGTCGGGGCTACAGTAAATTTATGAACTTCTACAGCCATAATGGAGAGATGCCTGGGTAGCAAAGCACGTCTTCTTAGAAATATGAAGGAACCTTTGTTAAAGGCATGTATCTCACAAAAATCTTTGTCCCTCCTCCACCACCCACTTTAGGATACAGCAAATACCTGCAGGACTGTGTGAGAGGGATCTGTTCACTTATAGCTCTGGTGATCATTTGGAGAGCTCATAATTATTGGGATTCCCATGTTTCTATCTCACTGGCTTATCCTGTCTCTCTTTGAAACATCTGAATATGGACGGGCCCTGACTGTATGGCTATCTTGATATGACAGTTTCCTAATAGACATCCGGTATCATGGTAACTTGATGTCCAACATCAATGACAGTGCCATTTTCTTTTGATTGCGAAGGAATTTCCTTTTACTTGGTAGCAAGCTGGTGAGCACTGAGAGAAGAGAGGGAAGTAGAGGGCTGAAATTGTGCTTATTTACAAGTTTCATTCTGAGGCCCACAGAAAAAGAAATGTAAAACACACGGGAAATTTGCAAACTAATAGGTGAGAACACCAGATGAAAGGCTTTCAGATGGAAGATTTTGGGGGCAGGATATTACTGAAGCAGGAGATGGAGGGAAATGCGGATGATGCAGCACCACAGTGTTGTGCAAGGATGTGGGGAGCTTTGAGTTCTGCTGGGTGCCATGGCAGGGAGAAGCAGCAGTCTGTTTTGGCAGACCCTGAAGTCCAGGGCAGGCACGAGCTGCTGCTGTTGATTAAAGTCTTCACATTAGTATTTTAGAGGAAATGTCAAAAGCATTCTAGAAACTCACATAACAATGAGGTGTTCCTATTCAATAAACAGCACATTCCTCTGTCTTTGAAGAAAAAGTGATATTTTACAAGACTCGTAATGGAATGTTACCAACTGGAGCAAAGCCTCTTTGTTACCTGTGTGCCTAGATATTGTATGTTTTTAATGGAACTGTTGGTTTAGAAACTGTAACTATAAATTAAATAATTTTAAAAAAAGACTTCAAAAGTTTTGGACATTGCACTGTTACACTAAACTTGTTTAGCTAAGATGACAATTTGAAAGGTGACTTTTCTTCCTCCCACTTTTTCAATAAAATGCCAATGTATCCTCATAATCAGTGGTAGTGTTTAGAATACATCACTCAGTACTGCATACTTAAAAGTATTGTTGGCCTTTTTTTTGCTCTGGTAGTGAAATGAAACTGCTTTACATGCTGTTTGGGTTGGTTTCTTTAACTTAAACAACATCTTTTCAACTCCTGCCATTCCAATGCGCCAACTTTTAACCCAGGAGGATGGTGAAACATCTGCAGAAACCCAAATATTAGCCAGACTGATCCCCTCTGTATGAGACAAATGAGCATTGTATAAACACAAGCTCTGTTGATTTCCAGCTTCAGATTTCTCTCTTCTTTGCACAGGTAATAACTAAGAAAATTTCACTTATCTGTGCGTAATCACAAGCTTTGCCCTGGGGCCTGAAGAAACAGAACGGCAGTGCACAACAAAGAGAAAGTGATGTATGGGAGGACAGGCAATGAAAAAGCTTGCAGATACAAAGGTTGGGGAACAGTTTCTTCCGAGATCCTTGTTGACATCCTGCAGTCAGTGTCCCTTTCCTCCTTCCAGGTCTCTTGCAGAGCATCACAAGTGGAAAACATGCCCAGAAACCCTCTGTTACGTACCTGCTTTTCATTCTGCTATTTTCATCAAGGTCAGCTGGAGACCAGTATATCCTCTGACTTGTTCTTCCCTTCGTTAAACTGCTCTAAGATGCTAGTTTTATACTTCCAAATCCAGGTTCTTGGCTGTTCTCAGGCACTTCTCAGATCATCTTTAAACTGTCTATAAATATTAAGCTGTATAACCCCAGTTATGGCTACCCCTCCCTTTATGTGTATAGAGAAGGCAGTTTCTATATCTAATATGTGACAACAGATGCAAAGGCTTAGATATAATTGCAGCATTGTCACCCTTAGTTAATTAAATATTTGGAGTAATTAAGAAGCAATAATGTAACAGATTAGGAGCACACTTTGGCTTTATTATGTACAGCTATTACACTTGTATCTTGACTAAATTTTTGCTGAGTTCTGTATTTTGGGAGCATAACACAAAATTAAATGTCAGGGCGGCTGTTTGTAAAATCTTGTGGAGTGGGTGTTATTATCTTTGTTGTCCATATAATCTGTATTACCTATATCTTCTGTATCTTCTATATCATGTGTATCTATAATATAGCTGTTATAACCCAGTAAGGCTATGAAACTTGGCACATAGAGTTGTAGCACTGTGCTGTAAACAAGCATTTTATTCACACAGAGGTCATCCTTTTTTATTTTTTTAAAAAGGTCCTTAGGGAGTAACTCTGGTGTTCGTTTTGCAAGAGATGCTCCTCTGAGGTCCATCAGCTAGCATGCAGGACCTAGGGAACTCTGCCCACGGCAAAACGTTGCAGCTTCAGTAACAGCTGCCGAGCTCTGCGCCACGTCTCCAGGCCCTCCTGCCCAGCAGCTCCCCAGTCTCTCCTGTTTTGGATGAGGAGTGTCAAATGGACCATGCAGATCAGAGAAGCCAGGTCTTTGCTGTGCATCTGATCTCCAGATGGGACCTTCCAGCCTGCTCCCTGGAAACCCTTTCAGGAAGTGAGGGGTTGAAAGGAGCGGGGAAGCATCCTTATCAAGGCTTGGGGATGAGGCCCAGAGACAAAGCTGTTTTAGCAGCAGTGCTGTTTCTCCATCTTCTGACACTGTTCATTGATCAGTGGTACAAGAAAGCAGCTCTCTATGTGCTTATTTGATGTTGGCTTCGTCCTGAAGCTTTGCTGCCCTGCTTTGAAAAAACCTCATCTCGGCAACAAAGGCAGAGATGAAGATGCAACAGCCTGCAGCAACCACTGACTCATTTTCTGAGTCAGCTTCTCTTTGGCTGCCACTAGATTTCCACCTGAGGAGCTCTGAGGTCCAGCTTTATTAGTGGTAACCCTGGTAAAGTGTGACATTGGCTTGATTAAGTACACTGAGATATTATTGTATCCTGAATCATGATGCATCATGAGGCAGTGATTGGGCACATTATATGTTAATTGCAAGAAAACCACTTACTGCTGTCATCTCCAGTCTCCGTTTAAATGTTTTTTTCTCTGACATGTTCACACAGTCTTACCTGTGCCTCTGTCCTACTGCACTGCTTCATGCAGGAGAAAGGAAACTGGGATAAAGATAGCATTTACCTCATCAAAGATGTGTGCTTTCTGAGCTACTCCAGAGAATTTGGACATTGATTGGCTGGGAGTAAGCATCTAGAAAGCTTAGAAATCTGCTAATGGAATATCAATACTGCAAAGCTTGCAGGTTGAAAACTCAGGATATCCACTCAAAGGATCCTGTGGGATCGTTGTACTTTCTTTTGAAAACTCATTATATTTTGGTCATCTGGATTACTATTATTTTTTTACTCCTTCATTACTCTTTGCTGAGGGGGAAAATTTTCACTAAAATCCACCAGAATCAGAGTGAAGAGATTCTCTGATTCCTGGTGGAGGGCTGGGGTGTTTTCCGTGTTTGGACACTGCTCCCTAACACTGTTGGGATCAAGCTGTTTTATATTACCTCTGCCTCCAGTCCTACCAAATTCCACCTTCTCCAGTACCTTTGCATTAGCAAGACAAGCTGGCAGAAGAAAGTGCAATAGGCTCTAAACTGTGTCAAGGCATGGGGCACATGTTTTTCGTTGTCACCGCTGCTGGCCTTCAGAAGCTGAAGGGGAATGAGTAAGAGCTTCCACTTTGACACCACATCTAGCATCCTTCTGCCCTCTATAGTACGAAGAGAGCTGGAAGAAGTTTTAGCAGCGCTGTCTAGACTGATGGTGACCAAGAGCAGCATCTAATGGCTCAAGCATTGTTTTAAATCGAGAAGGTTTTGGTCTGAAGTCTTCAGACATGAGGAATTTGCCTGCATATTACAACGAAGTATAATTTCTCCAAAGTCATGACACTTGTGAAAGTATGCCATCCGGCAACCTTGAAGTACAGAGAGGTTTTACAGCTGGGTGAGCACTTTGAATGCATCACCTCCTGCGCGCAGACCTGATGGCCTCCATGGAATGGCTCCAGACCAAATTGATAGTGAGCATCTGAATACTGAGAGTTGTGAAGAACAAAAGAAGAAAAAAGCTGAAAAATATGGCAGTGAAGCAGAGCGCGTGGTAGCCATGCTTGCAGAACCAGGCTGATGAGCATCTTCCCCCAGTGCTGCCTGCCCATCAGCTGCAGGCTCGCCTGGGAACAGAGCGACACGGAGGTCGTTGGTTTTGTACGCAGCGGGTGAGCATCTCTGTTCCGTGTGCAAACTCAGCAGGTGAGCCCACAAACCAGCTACTTGCCTGGTCAGAAAGATAAATAACAAAACTACATGCTGATTTCCACGCAGGCCACATAGCAAATTTTGTCATGTATTTTGGGAAGGAGTCTGAATATCGGACTCCAATACCTTGTATCAAAGTGAATTTTCTGCTCCTGTCTTTCAAGGGTTGTTAAGTGAAACAGTTGCAAATACTTACAGAGGCTTTCCCCATTTCCCTGGACCATTTCTCTGGACCTAAGAAATTCTCTGCAGAGATGTTGCATGTTAATTCTGTGCCTAAGTTCCTTCTGGGGAAAACTGCAGAAAGGGAGGGACAGATGTCTTTCTCATATTCTTCTAGTAACACAGGCAATATATATGTTATGCAGCCATTTCTTGAGAACATTGCTGTTTTGGAGAGAGGGCAGTTTCTGCCTGCTATTTGCATTTATCTCAGCTCAAGCAGTGGCAAAATTAAGAATTTAAAAGAGCCAACAGCTTGGCTGCAAGTGAAGGTCTTCTTGCAAATTGAATGCCTTGAATGCTAAATACTGGCTGTTTACTGTAAACAAGGATCAGGGTGGTTTGGCAGATAATTTATCACTGATAAGCATATTTACCTGCAGCCCACCCCCCTCCCCTACTATCTAATTTCTGGCTCTACCCTATTAAGTCCACACATACATTTGAAGCATTTATGTGTGTTTTCGATGCATAGCTGTTTGCAGTCAGCAATGGGTCGTATTTGCTACTTCTTACTTACTCAGACTAGGTTTGCATATATGAATGCCTATCTTGCGTGGTTTTAATCTGCATTTGTTACCCCACTACAGAGCAGTCTGGCCCTCTGAGCCAGAGGGACGAAGTGTTTGCTACCACTGCCTTGCCTTGCATAAGTACGTGGTTTTAAGTGTAGTAGTTTTACATGGGACTTTTCACCTGGCAGTGAGTTACCGTGATAGCAGGGTCTGGGTAATTATCAGCATGATATAGGACTTCATCTAAACAGGCCTCTTCAAGCAGATTTGAGTCTCTTTTTATCCTGTTGGAAAAATGCCTGATGTTTGGGTTGTGGTTTTTTTTCAGTTTGCACCAAATATTTGCCATGCCAAAATACTCTGAGGGTGCTCAACCCTGCATGGGTGCTGCCCTGCTTCAAACCCCCCTTTTCCCCACTGCTGGGCTGCCCCAGGGCAGGGAGCAAGGCTCCCGCTTCCCAGAACGGAGTGGCTCGAAATGACCAGAAATAGTACAAAGGGCAGATTAGACCAATTTAAACTAATTCTGTGTTTGAGACATAGACGTGGGACTAAGCCAGAGTTCAGACTGGTCACAGAAATTGCCTGCGTGTGGAAGGAATAGTCTGCATGCAGCTTTTGCAACATTTCCCAGTGCAAAGAAACAAGGGGGCACAGCGGATGGTTTTTGCACGGAAGTCAGCCCTGACAAAGTGCAGCAGTTCATGAATGCTGGATTAACAGATACAAACCTGTATTGCATCAAGTTATCAGATTTGTCTCAGTGCTCAGCTCCTTGGCTTGGTTGCAGCTTCTGTAAATTACCTGGGAGCTTTTGAAGGCATTAGTGCCTTTCTCTGTTATGTTTGTAACAATATTAAAGCTGAAATTACTTTCTTATAGGTTTAAAAATAATATCCTAGTGCCTGCTTCAAATCTGGCTGAAGTTAATAGGAGCTGGCTTAAGTGAGTTTCAGTCAAGGTCTGGAGACTTGAAATAGCTGTTCAGAATTACCTGCATGTATTACGTGATTACGTGGTTGTCTGACTTACAGCAGGTGAGGGTCCCCTAGACAAGACAGTTTTGTGCAACAGCAGCTATCCCCCCCCCCACTCCCCAGGCTGGGAAACAGTGCGCAGAAGCCACCGCTGCCATCACAGGCACAGTTTTGACACAACAGGACGGTTCGACTCCTCCAGCACAAAGTGTGAACTTCCCAGGCGTGGCACATCGCCGGACAGCAGCAAAGACCTAGGCCCTGTCCCTCTTTTTTCCCTCAGCCGTCAGAGAAGGCTGGGTGGCATTAGCCTGTCCCAAGCTCTGGGCTGCCCCAGGGGCCTTCTCACTCTGCTCCAGCTGGTGGTTGTGTCCGTGTGTATTCGCAGTCTCATCGTCGGTGCTGCGATGGGTGTCTCAGACGACATCTCCTGCAGCCTTGGTGTCCTCCTCAGCCAATGGGATTGAGATGAAGACATTCTAGAAGCAGGAGTGTTACGGTCTGGAGCCTTCCAAGAAGTTATTGCTTTTCTCCCAGCGGAGAATCAGCTCTCTCCTGGGCCAGTCACCAGACGTGCACATAGCACTGATAGTGTCTCTGCCCTCAGGAAACTCACTGTCAAGAATTTATACCAGGGCCACTTAATACATTTTTACTATTTTCTGCTGGGTAATTTTACATTTACGATTTTTTGATTAGAAAGAGAGCATGGCACTTTCTGCCTTGCCAAGCTAGTCTTTCACACCATACCACCTTCGGAGGGGGAAACTACAGCCTCTGCCTGGGACACAGGCAGAATAACCAAGAAAGCAAATCATTTGGGGGAATACAGATAGATCTGGAAGGCATCTATACTCTGAGTAGGGTATATCAGCCAAAAAAGTAGCAGTTACCAGAACCAAAGCTCGTAAGATTTTATGGTAGTTTTCTGACAAATCTCCATGCCTTTTGGAGCTTGTCCCATCTGCAAGGGGTGACGGAGAACGTAAGAACTGAAACCACTGCTTTTTCATACCTTAGTGCTCGTGTTGGTCTCTGTTCATCTCTACCTGCTGTCACTCTGAGAAGCACCGTATAATGGGTGGTTTTGCCTGCAAATATCTAGCTTAGAAATTCCACACATAAGCTTCCTAACATTGCACTTGTAATGTTTTTCAGCCAGCCCTTCTCCCAAGCCTGGAGGTTGCTGACAACACCTTTACACACCTTTACTTTAAAATATCCTAATACCTACACCTCTCTCCAGTTCTTGAGTTTCTGATGTGCTGAAGTGATTTTTGTGCTGTTATTTTTGAAAATGTGGGGTAATGGAAAAATACCTTGCACATTAATGCTACAGTTGACCCTTTGAGACTGACTCTTTGCCATACTCTCCTTCAAAGAGGTGGTCTCTTGGCGTAATTAGGCTCAGGACGAGGAAGGGAGCAGCAGATGCAACCACAAAGTCTCATGCTCAGTAGGAGAGAATTGTTCCTGCCAGAATGTGAAACAATTCCTGTATCCCTGCCAAAACAATTGCTTGATGTGTGCTCCCTAATAGCTCGTAATGAACCACAAACAAGCTTTTAAAGTAAGGATAAGGACACACAGGCTTATAATGTTCATAGACTGAACATTCAGAGAATTAAACAAAGAGCCAAAGAACAGCTCAGCTAAAGGAGGATGCAGCGTGCTCTTCAGTGCTTTGCTAATTAAAACAATGGCTCTCTGAATTACAGTATTTCCGCTTTTGAGGATATTTAAACACTCAGATTCTTCCAAAGAGACATTCTTCCAATCCGTGTGTTGGAAGAAAAATAGAGCCCTGGTCCTGGAAAGAGATGCACATAGGTGGTTCCCTCCCTCCATGAATTCAGTGAAGATTGGTGCAGGAAGAGGACTCCGCCAGGCCATTTGTTTGGGATCACGTAAGTCCTACCGTAACGTGGACTGTGAATATTGTGATATACAATGCTCGACCTACAGCAGTATCTGTTTAATACATGTGGCAGTGAGAGCCTGTTTCAAACCTGCTGAAATCTGGGTGCATCTCCTCGTTGATTTGAGTGGCCTTCAGTTTCTGTCCTCCCTTTTTTTCTTTGATCTATTCTTAAATATTTTTAAAATAAGATCATTTATTCCTGTAATAAACCAGATTTTAAAAGGAAATTAGCAGATATTCAAAGCACTTGTCTAATGCTTTCCATCCATGTAACTCACTCATATGAAGAGTTGAATACATGTGGGTTTTATATTCGTTTTTGACCACTGGGATAACAGAAGCACACAACGTCCAGATGACTCACCCAAGGTCAGAGCATGTCAATGGCTTAGAAAAAAATTCAAATCTCCCTAATTTCCCAAGTCTTATCCACAGCAGAATATTGCCTTCTACATGAAAGGAGTAAAAAAAAAAGGTATTATTCATTTACAGGAAGGAAAAACACAAGTATCCCTGAGGATGACAATAAGTTATTACTCCAAGCTTCAGAAGGTTTTTAGGCTGTGTGATTTGCAACACCTAGCAAAATTCAACAGTTACAGAATTAAATAATAGAGATAAATTAAAAGCTATAAGCAAAGGATAAAAAAAAGTAATTTTTTAGTAAAATGTGGGAGGGAAGCAGGAATTGGTGAGGCTGGAAGCTGCAGGCAAATTTATTGCAAGGGACTGGAAGCATGAAGTCTTTTGCACCAAGATGGCGAGTTTATATTAATCTATTTATAGCAATGTCAGCTACTCAAGTTGAAAGGTATACAGTGCATACACGTACATACAGAAGGAGTAACATGTTAAAATACAGCTTTAGGTTGAGCTTGAGATACCTCCCTATTGCCCTAATTTACACAAATAGTTCCAGCACAGTTGTTGGTACTATCTGTGTGACTAAAATGAGAAAAGTTTCTGGGGCCCAGGCCAGCTTTTAACTTGGCCAAATGATAGACAGCTGGAACATATTTTTAAATGTTGGTTGTTTTTTTTTCTGACTACTATTTCCAAGGGCATTCTCAACAAAAGTCTACTTTGTTTCTTCTCTTGTTTTAAAAAGCTCAGGCCTCAGCAAAAGCAACAAAGCAATAGGGGAGAATAGGAACTGCTGGAAGAAGGAAATCTGTGGTGGCTGATGCACAACCTGAGACCCGGAGCAGTCTGCCCTTCCTGAAGCCAGGAGCCCTGTTTGTTGTACTCCAGCTTTTCTTCCTACACTGCACACCAATGACAGGCCAGGTCCATGCCCTTGATCTCTATGTGTTGCTGTACCATAAAATGCAGCATAATTTCTAGCGCTAATTATCCATGCTGCCACTGATGCTGTATGCACATATGGGTGCAGCTGTTTATAGTACATCCCGGTTATACATCAGCTGTTGAAGTGTGTGAATGGAGGACTAAGTTTTATCAGGCATAGGACTCTAGCAAGAAGCTTGTGTGGAAAGAAATTGCTGAGTGGAGTCAAACCCAAAGGACACAAATTTCTCACTGAAGCAATGAAAACCAGCCTCTTACGTAGGGCACTGAACTCAAGGGAGTTACATTCCATTTTCCAGCAGTTCAGTCCCAGATTTGTTTGATTCTGAGACGGTTAGATAAATACATCAAAATACAAGTGCAGACAAATCAAAGCCCATGAAAATTATCTCCCTTCTTCCTATGCAAGATATCTTCAATGCCAGCATTTCTCAGAAACCAGTAGTTGCTTCAGGCAGCCATGGAAACTCCTGATGAGCTCCTCTCTCCATTCAGTTACCTGGTGATGAGATGGCCATAAACTGGCGTAAGGGCATTGGGAATCTTTCCCAAAAGCCACATGTTTCTTTATTACTAATGCTAGGTAGTGTTTAATTCGCTTCAGTATTAGGAATTACTCTGAGGCCTTTGCTGCTTGCCCCAGTGTTAACAGGTTTCCTATTGCCTTTACTGGATATACAGCTGGGCATGGTGCACAAATAGCCAAGGCATGTTTTTTTGATACTGAGACCATTATTCATCCTCCATGCTTATGTCGCTTTCATGACAAAATTCAGAAGGTGATTGTGCAGAATATCATTTGGGCATATGTCTCTGGAGGCACATGGAAAAAAGACCACTAATGGAGTCATATCCTGACATCACTGACTGCTTTCCCCCTTGAAAAAATTAACTAGTAGCATTTTCAGTACATTTCCAACCACTTTTGACCCAACTGACCCCAGGGGGGAAAGAGCTATGGAAAATTATGCCATTTCAAGGAAGGGCTGTTTCTGAGCTGTGCCAGTACATTTGGAGGAAAGGTTACCAGTCCAGAACATGCAGTTGCATTTTATCTAGATGGGAGGTTTCCTTGCTAATGCATGCAGGCCATTATAGTTAGTCAAAATGGTTTGGGAATTCCAGCCTAATGTAAGATCATTGTTGGACATTTTTGTGAAAACATGTGGCATGTTATTGCACTCAGATTGTGCTGTAGATGTTTACTTTTTCTTTGCCCTTCATCTAGGACCTCATTTAAAACATTACACGTGTTCGGAAAGCACAGTGAGAATAGCTCCACCATATAAAGATGTTTTATATATTAAAAGGTTGGCAGCTTAAAAGGTCAAGTTAAGTGAAACATAATCATTGTTTTTTTTGCAAACAGAAGTCCCACATTTGGGTTTATATGCCCTAGAAGGTTGGCCAAATGTCCTTTATTGTCCTGTTTCACTTAAACATTTAAACATGTTTATCATTATGAATCCTTACATGAATGACTAGCTGAGGCAGGGTGGGAGGTTATGGGATGGAGTTTTTTTAATGTGCCAAATTTTGGATGACATACTTTTTTACTTTGGAAAAGGGACAATAAATAATCAGTTGTACTGAGAGGGGAAAGCTAACAGGTATTAAAATAACATACTAATCCTACCAGGATTTAAAACTTGCTGTTTCTGCAGCATGATGCCCATTGGTAAAGAGGTCCAAAGCAGCTAGAATGTGTAATTCACATTGTCTTGCAATTGATCTCAACACACACAATAATTTATCTTCCTTCTAGACTGTGTTGACTTTTGTACAGTTGACTCTCATATTGATAAAACAAAGAATTCAGAAAAAGACTGAGCTGGGCTGTTAGTTCATCAGTAGAAGAAAAAAAAATATGGCATTTGCACAAGGAAAATATGTTGTCTGTCCCAGTAGCATAGCTGCAGCAGTTTCCATATACTCTAGAAAAGAGACTCCAGGAGTCACGTATTTACTTGTACCTGAATACAGCATAGACACCTAAGACATTTTTTTCCCCTCAGCCTTACCGACTTCTTTCTGTCATGTTTGTGTATACTGAAAAAAAGGTTTCAGAAACTTAGTGAATCCTCATGAGCTATGAATTCAGTTTTAGAATTACTTACACTTACTGTAACAGCAGCACTTTCTGGTCCACCAGCCACATCCAAAACAAGATGAAAATCTTTGCTGGTACCCTGCTCCAAAAGCCATTCAGTTCTTCACGGCATGAATAAGTGCTTGGGGATAGAGAGATACCAGGATCTAATCCCTGTGGTCCTCTTGGTCTCTTTGTGGCACTGCATGGTGGCACTGCAACCCTGCAGTATCACCACTGTGCTGAGACTCCAGACAGTCTTCCCCATGTCGAGTCACGGGTTTCTTCAACCGTTAGCACTCTCCAGAGATCAAGGCGGCCCAGGAACTTGGCCTGCATGCCACAGGGTACAAGTTTACTAGATATAGCTCAAAGACAGCTGGAAAGATATAATGGAGGTGTCTGTTGGGAGAGTCCCTCACCAAAGGTTCAGATAAACTGAGCTAAGAAGATAAAGTCCATTTGTCCCGGCAAGGATAAACAGCTTGCTGAAAAATAAGGGGAAAAGAGCAAAGATAAAGTAAGAGTTTTCATAATGGATAGATGTTACCAGGGGAATACCTTACGATCTGTTCTGGGATGCGTGCATTTCAAAACTGTCAAATGTAATCTGGACAAGAAGGTTAAAAATGAGACAAGGAATTCTGAAGAAGACACAAAATTATTTGGGACAGTGAAATGTGCAATTGACTGCAAACAGGTATGGAAGGATCTCACAATACTGAGTCATGAGGCAATAAAATCACACATGAAATTCAATGAAAATCATAAATGATATGTCAGTAAATGCAACTAAGGTGCATGAAGGAGAGAAAACAACTATCTGCATAACTATATTTACAGTGATGAACTCTAAATTAGCTATTAGCTAGGTGAATTGGTTATTACCAGCCTAGCAAGAGATCTGAAAGTCATTATGGATAGTGCTCCATAGCAGGGAAGTGGCAAATAGTGCATTGGAAATTATTAGGGAAGGAACTGAAAATAGAACCGAGAGCATCCTTGTAACATTATGTAATTGTATGGTGTGTCTGCATCTTGAGTACTAATGGCAATTTTAGTTACCTCTTTTGAAAAAGGATATTCTAACATCAGGAAAGATACTGAGAAGAATCACAGGGAAATGAGAGAGAGTAAATAGGTCAGGACATTTCTACATGGAAAATGAGATGATGGAGCCAGTATATGACACAGCAAATAGCAGGAAGGGGCCTCTCCAATGGGAGCAGGAAAAGGTAGTAATGAACATGTCCTAGAGGCTGACAGAAACTCTAGGAAAGCTCCGTGTAGCTTTTGTCTGTCTTCACCTCTCTTGTCCACAGTAGGTTTTTTTTTCCTTTGTGGTAGTTGTTTGAGGCGTACAACATTTGTCTTGCAGCATTGTGGAGACAAGAAGCAAGCAGGACCAAACCATCCAGCTTAGGCTGGGTTCCACTGGGTGAGCACAGAGCTGAACACCTACCTCTCGCCAGAACCCAGGCTAGGCAGGGCAGCTACACCATAGGGGTGCCAGGAGCCGGGATGCTAAGGGTGGTGTGGGATGGAAGTTATCCTTCTCCTTGCAGTGCAAAGAGCAGGTAAGAGGGGGAGATCCTGGTCTCAGGACAAGTTCAGATGTTTTTGAAGACGGTCCTGAGAAGTTCTATGGGCAAGCTGAGCAATGAGGATTTATCTCTGGAAGCTGGTACAAGCCCAGGACTGGCTTTGTTGAGCACTGGCATGCAAGGACTTGGGGAGGGGACAGAAAGTTACATTTCAAAGAAGCAGCAGGGGAGCTGATCAATGGGCTTTATTTGGGAAAGGTCAAAGAATGCAGTTACATCAGCATACAGGATGGGAAAAGATAAGGGCAAAGAAGAAAAAGTGAATAAGATCAAATCCAAATACTCAGACAATTAGTTTAATTATGATGTAGAAAATCATGGATGGTATAGAGAAGGCAAACAGGAAATGATTATTCAATATTTTCTACAAAACACTCTGAGTAATGATCAGATGGTAAATTTAAAGCAAACTTATATAAATATTTTTTACTCCACAAGACATAACAATACTGTGGAAATCACTGTGAGATGTTGTGGAAGCCAGTGGGTTCAAAAAGGAGCAAACAAACAGGTGACAACTGACCTAGAAAAGATTATGTTGTTAATTCATCACTTTAACTAGTACCACTTGTACCTTCCACTGCTTTCAAAGCAGAAGTCAATAAGGACCACCTGGGAGCCTAGTATGTCCATCACTGTGCATTAACTTCCCCATGTGGAAAAGCACTGAGTGTGAGCAGGTATAATCTGTATATCACAAAGCAGAAAAAAAGCAATGCCTCTACACTGTAGATTAGTCCTTTCTGGTTTCTTCTACAAAAAGTTGTAGGAACACATAATGCAGCTCTTAAAGTGTTTAATGGAAAAAGTATTGCTTGACATGGAACCTCTCCATTTCAACCTTTGAACTGGACTTCTTATAGTAAAGTGAATCCTAATTTTGATGCTGACATCAATGACAGTAAAATCAGGCTGTTACAAGGCAGCCTAGGAAATATTCAGTTTGAACCTGAGCATGATTTGGTTGATAGTCAAAAAAACTCTTTTCAGGCTCAATGGGACTCTCGCTGGGCTATTTTTCTTAAAGGAGGGCTGGGAAAGGTTTGGTCACCAAAGTGCTACCATACTTTACACTGAAACATTTAATGGAATTTAAAAAAAAAACAACAGAAGCCCCCTACATTCAGATTGCTCTAGCTAGCTAGCTGTCTCTCTGTCTGTCTTGTCAGTTAAATAAAACCACACTGAATTTCTTGGTTTACTTTGCTAATTTGAAGAACGCTATCTTTTTTTCTCTTCATTATTATGTCTGTGGTGTTTCTTCATAGATAGCATGGGATGCATAGATAGATTCATAGATAGATGCACACGTAGATAGATATGTATCAGTTCCTCTGTCTTTCTAGGAACTTCACAAATAAACCCAATGCTATAATGTCTGCCTGGGCATCAGCGTATAAATTAATTCAGGACACCTATTCTTACAAGAGCCTGACAACTGTGTCAATTTAATTAAAAAGATGATGCTGAACTAACCAACCTAAAGCTAGTCCAGCATCTTTTTCTGTACAAACTCAGGCTTGGTCATGTGTGTTGCATAACTGGGTTCATGGAGACTCTTTTTCTCTTGGTCTTTAATCTGTCAAACAATTAGTAAGAACAGGCTAAGAAAATATGTTAGGCAAAAGCTCTTTTAAACATATGCCTGTCTATGTTCTTCTGAGTGACGGTAGCAGTCAGAATCACCTCCTTGGAAACATGTCGCAGATTCTGAGAAAAAAAGAATTGCCTTTGCATAGAGAAAAATGACATGACTGTACTTGTTTTCTAGCACCTGAAATCACTGTTTTGACTCAATTAGCCCATTCAGACAGAGAGAGAGAATCTTCTTTCTTGGTGGTACAGAAGGTACATGTATTCACAAGGGAAGTCTTCTTGAAAGAGCATGTGGTATCTATACATTTGCCACTGCAGTTTCCAGGGGAGACAAGCTTGATTCATTTTGGCAATGTAGCTGCAACTTGCTTCAATAGACTGGTAAGTTATTACTGTGTAAGAAAGAAATAGAATATATAGTTGATGTCAAGATACATTCTTGCTGTATCAACATAACTTTCATGCTAATCCACAATTAACCTGCCTGTGTGTTCACTACTTCTTGGATGGAATTTGCTTGAGATGCACAAGCCTTTTCTCTCGCTGTGTTTCCCTCACTTTTCTCATAATAGTGTAGTTATAAAGTAGGAAGTATATTACAATAAAAGAACCTCAGACCGAGGTTCTGCCCCGAAGATCGGTTGCAGTAATAGTCCAGGAGAGCAAGCTGCCAATAACTGAGTAGGAGGAGCTGGTGATAAACTGGTGGTATTGACTCAAAACGTGACGCGAGAGAGGAAGAGCCAAGGCATGGATCCTCTGCTGTTGAGGGGTGCAGCTCAGCAAACCACCAGTGAATGGAAAGCTGCTCTGCTTACCCTCTGCCAGGTAGCAGCAGGAAAGCTGCTGGAAATGCCAACATTGTTTGTTTTTTTTCCCAGCAGGAAGACTTTCTACGAACGGGTAAGGTTTGCACCTGTTCTAACATAGGTTTTTAGAAACATGAATTATTCAAATGAATTCTCTTGTGTTAGATAATTCAGAGACAATGGAGAAAAATCCACATTTTCAACTGCAATTCCTTTTCATGAACTGGTGGAAAAGTACACATTCTTTGGCTCTGCCAATAATCCAAATCTCATTTAAACAAATGTTTCTCCCACCTGCAAAAAAGCCACAGATAAATCTAGTAAATACACGCTCTTTATGAAGCTCTTTCTTCCCATAAAAAGCAAATGGATCATATAACATTGTTGCAGTTTTCCTCCTGAAAGCAGTGTGACCCATTAAGGATGTTAGCATAGTTAGGAGAAAGTACCTGGCTCTGAAATGTGCCCAGGAGACAGGGATCTAATTGCTATCCATCCTTGACTTCCTGAATGTTTCCATGCTATCACTGCTCCTCAGTTCTTCCTCCATGAAGTAGAGAGAACAGTCTCCAACCTTCCAGGATGCTGGCAAGGATAAATGTATTAAACATGTTTAGGTGCTGCGGCACAGAGAGGAAATTTATAAAAGTTTCTAAGCTGGATAGTCTATTCTTCATGGCAACATACACAACTCTTGGCTCCACAAACACTTCCACCAAGGAGCAGTGATTCATATTTGGCAGATGGGAGCAGAGAGATGAGGCCGAACACCCTCCAGAACAAGATCGCAAAGTATTAATCAATGCAATGGTCTTCTGCTAACCTTAGACTTCATGTGTAATCCTAACAAAAGTATAGTGTTGATGGATTTATCTCAAGATGACTGTGCAATGCATTAGATACTGCACTGGAATAAACCATTGTAGTTTTAGTGAAAGTACACTCAATTATAACACTTAAAGTTCTGGTCTAAAGTTTAATTGACTAAATGTATACTTCATGTCTAAACAGAGAAGGGAAAGATACTGTCTCTGGCTGTATAAACTTATAGGAAAGTGAAATATTTCTCCCCAGGCAGAATCCAAGAATAAGCCCTGGATGGTTTGAAATCCTTGAAATAATATATATTTCCCTAGTTTTGGTACAGGTAAGTTAATTAACTTCAACATATTTTAGCCCAAATGTTAAAAGAGAGAAAGAAGGAAAAACTGAAAGAGAACAATTATATGATTTGGTTTACTAAACTGATTTTTTCTGAAGCTGATATTCTAGTTTAGGTCAGTGACTTTTGCAGTGCAATCAGTCTAAAGCAGGAACTAGGCTTATTCATAAAGACATATGTCTTTCTAAAGTACTTTCTCTGATTGATTCGTATTTTCTCTTTCTTGGCTGAACAGAGACAAAGCACCCAAAACAATGTCTATCAATTTCTAAAAATTTCTATTTACTTAAATGTTTTTGGGGGAGGGTGACCAAGTGAAGAATCGGCCCCTCAAAACCAACCCATCCTTCAGTGGCTCTGTCGTCCAAGTCTCTTTGGGTAGGGTTTGCTGCTCTAGTTGGAGAGAAGCAATACTGTAAGACGATTCCTCTGATTATATTTCTCAGTTTCATTGTGAAATTCCTGCTAGAACAAGTAGTCTTTCTGACATGTGTTGCTATGATATGACAGTTATCTCTAGCTGTGTGAGGTATTTATTACAGTACTGTGTGCCCCAGAGTTCAAATCTAAGTTTGCGTAGATCAAACTTGTGGCTGCTTCTGCTTCTCTCACACAATCTCTGACAAGATAACAGAGATGGAAGGGCTAGGGATGTCACAATGGTCTATACCACCCACTGTCTGCCAAAATAAACCCTCCACACAAATAGATAAGAGCAAAGGAAGTGAAGAACTGTGTCATGGATGACAGCTTTGCCTTGGAGGGATAATACTTGCTCAGCTATTTACACATCATTCTGCAGACCCATGCACACAGCAAATGTATGGGTCTAAAATCTCACTGAGCACATGATTTACTTACTTTTCCACACAAGTAAAGTTTTTCTCTTCTCTTGGCCCAAAGAAAGGGAACTGCCATTTTCCCTTGTAAAGGACATGTTCTTCCAGAGCTAACTAGGGCATCATCAAAAAAGTGTCAGCAATTTCATACTCTGAAAGGAGTATATTACCTCTCAAGAGTGAAACTGGGATCCTTACCTATCCAAACAAATGGGTCCCATAAACATATCTGAATCTAGTGAGGCTGAACACATGAGCAGAATTTACAGTTGCAGGTCTTTCTGATATACTGTGTCTTGCAAAAAAGCTGTCATCGATGAATGAGTCTTGTTGCCTAGATGAAACACTGAGCATTACATTTGCTCCGTTGAGGCAGCTGAGCATCAGGATATTTTTATGCCAGGTGCCTGGACTTCTAAATTGGATGGTGCTAGTGGTGGTTGCTTCAGAGGTATGAGCTGCCTTCCACAAAACAGATGTGAAGGCATCCCTTTCCATGGCCAACTCTAGCTTCTCACCACTGTCCTGAAATGCTTTGTTAAGTACTTACAACACCCTAGCAGGCTGTCAGCTCTTCATCTGCTGTGCCAGCGACACCCTCAGGAGACGTCACTCAGCTGCTAAAGCCTTTGCATAGCCAGTCCTTGAAAACAGTAAGCCCAGGATTGACCTGGCTAACTTAATGGCTTACAGGGAGCCCAGAAGTTCCCCATGAACATCTGAAGTCATGGCCAGAGGCATTACCTGAGTCTCAAATAAACCCAAGCTTTACAGGGGACTAGATGTCCTATTACATATTTTGTTGACTATTAAAAATCAATGTTAAATAGAAGAAAGAGGAGGCAATCAGACTCAGCTCACTCAATTTATTAAACACAAAAGATCACTACTATTTAACAAAACAAAGTTACAATATTCTTATGTCTTGGTTTAAATACAAGTGCCACACCAGCTGAGAAAGGAATAAGTTCTGTTGACAGAAGGATTATCTATCAAAATGTATACCCCATTTATTGACTACAAAAATCCTGAACTGCTTCCTGATTTCTATCTCCTTATTTTATAAGCAGAAGGGAACAAAAAGCACAATAGCACCCATGACAACAAATAGAAGAGGAATCTTCTTTGATTTTCCTTAAAGTGACAAATAAATATATAAACTAGGAAAATATGTGTGAGGGATCGCTTAAGTGATCTGGATGTCCACAAATCCATGGGCCCCGATGAAATGCACCCACGAGTGCTGAGGGAGCTGGCGGATGTCATTGCTGAGCCACTCTCCATCATCTTTGAGAGGTCCTGGAGGACAGGAGAGGTGCCCGAGGACTGGAGAAAGGCCAATGTCAC
>Ga0181612_163188_pt1 | contig 23889 bp, 20 predicted proteins | sample HoacroProtozoa21_FD_119630 | JGI IMG/M metagenome (GOLD analysis project Ga0181612, IMG submission 119630) | Hoatzin crop microbial communities from Cojedes, Venezuel. Combined Assembly of Gp0051906, Gp0051904, Gp0051908
AATGAACTGTGCCATGTTTGTTTGGTGGCTATTAAGTTAGAGAAGTAGTACATCGTGCAGTCTCCTGCGCTTTGACCACATCACGGCTCTCGTGACGAGGGCAAAATTACAGATTATTTTTGAAGTGACAAAAGAAAGAGGAGAAATCTTTCGGGAAGGCCTTACTTTTCAATCAGACGGGACAGGCAGTCTCGCTACCTATATTCCAACCACCCCGACTCCGCCACCCCTCCTTCGCCACCTTCGTGCCGCACAGTAAGTGCAAGCCGAACGCAATGTCAAATTCATTTGAACATTGCTGAGGCGTAGCCTTACTTGCGCAATAGCGAAGCTCGGCTGCACCTCGGCAATGCTAAAGCAAGCTTTACATTGCTCTCGGTTTGCACGAGCTTTGCTCGAAGGAGGGAACTACGCTGATGAGACATCACTACGTATGAGACGAGGTATCCGACAGTCCAAAATAATACTGCGAAAAATCTTTACACTGTTTTTCCGAAAAGTAATTTAAGTTGTTTTACCGAGTAATTTAAGTTAAATTACTGAGTAAATTAAGTTGTTTTACTGAGTAAATTAAGTTAAATTACTTTTTAAATGAATTTCAATCTCATTCTCATTGCATTTAAATCGCCGAAAACTTGCGTATTTACTGGTTTTTCGCTATATTTGCGTCAAATTTAACACTTCCAGAATATGGCGATAAACTACACTTTGAAAAAATCTTACATGAAGGCCGGCGGAAGCGACGGCAAGTATTATCCCAAGGCGGTGACGCTGCAACGGGTGACGATGGAGCAGATAGAGCGAGAGATAGAGCACAACTGTTCGGCGAAAATCAGTGACGTGCGCCTGGTACTGACCGAACTCAATGAGGTTATTGCCCGGCACCTGAAGGACGGTTGCCGCATCGACTTGGGCAGCCTTGGTATCCTGCACCCCACCATTCAAGGGTCGTGCGTGGACAGTCCGGAGGATTTCTCCCCGCGTACGCATATTAATAAGGTGACGTATACCCTCAAACCGCGATACCGCAGGCAGCCGACGGACGGACCGGGCAAGGTCCGTCTGGTGAGCGACTTGCTGGAAGGATGCCAACTGAAACGCATGGATGAGTAGGATAGCGGTCTTGATCGCCCGGCTGGTCCGCAAACCGCGGAGTAGGGGTTTCGGCATCCAGTCGCCCTCGATATACCGTTTCGTGCGCTATGTCCTGGACGAACGGTGGCCGTATTACGCCTATGCCGATCTTCGGGATGCCTTGCCCGACTTGCCGAAGCGGGAGAGAAGCAAGGCGGAGATGCTCTTCCGCCTGTCCAACGCTTCGGGCGGCGCCTTGTGGCGCCTGACCGCCGGCGTGCCGGAGTTTTATGCCGACTATGTGACGGCGGGTGGCCGGCAGGCGCAAACCGTCAGACAGACGGACGGCGGGTGGCCGGAATCCGCCGGAGAGCAGGAAATCTGGATGGCCGACGCCGCCGACGCGGAGCCCGTGTTGACCGTCCTGGACAGGATAACCGGACAGAAACCGGTCTGTCTGGTATTGGACAATATCCGGGAAAGTGCGGCAACGAGGGAAATGTTCCGGCGGTTTTGCGTGCTTTCGGAGGTCAGGACCATCTTCGACATGTACGACATCGCTCTGTTTACATTTTGCCCGAATTGGCCCTGCCAAACTTACAAAGTGAATCACGGAAGATGATTTTATAAAAAAAGTCGGACAATTTCTTGGAGATATAATAAAAATTACTACTTTTGCAGCTCAAAATCAACCGTAACAGATAAGACTATGTATTGGACACTTGAATTGGCATCGAAATTGGAGGACGCGCCTTGGCCTGCCACCAAAGAGGAACTCATTGACTATGCAATCCGTTCCGGTGCGCCGCTCGAAGTGTTGGAAAATCTGCAAGAGATAGAGGATGAGGGTGATGTCTATGAGACGATTGAGGACATCTGGCCTGATTATCCCACCAAGGATGACTTTCTTTTCAACGAAGACGAATATTAAAGATAGAAGATGCGTGTCAACAGCGGCACGCATCTTATATTTCTAGTTATGTTCCTTTCTTTGCATGCCCAAAACTCGTGCAAACCGAGACCGGAAACCAAACTTGTTTGGAAATATGGCGAGGTGTAGCCGAGAATTGTTCAGAACCCTGCGTCCTCCTCATCCACTTCGATGGAGTCGTTCTCCATCTCTTCTTCGAGCTCCTCTTCGAGCGATCCGATTTCCTCGTCATGGAAGCGCTTGACACCGATTTTGTCGGGATTCTCCTCGGAGGCGATGCCCAACAGATTCTCGTTTTTCCCCTTCATGACAGACAGTCCGAGGGGAATCACGCGCAATGCAGGATGGATGTACGGTTTTTTGATCATTCTCTCTTATCCGTTTCCTCTTTTCCGGCCCTGAAAAGGGCCTGCCGCAGGAAATCGCGGCAAAGATACAGATATTTCCTGAAATACAAAAGAAGGCCCCTTGTTTTTTAGGGATTTTTTTTGATTGTCCCTCCTTGTGCAATAAATACCGGAAACTTCCGTTATTATCACGTGTTGAAAAGAATCCATACGCTTTTGCTGACGTGTCTCATCTCCGTGGGAGCATGGGCGCAGTATGACGTGTCGTTCAGTCATTACTTCGACATGGAACCGTCGTTCAACCCGGCTTCCGTGGGCAAGCATGAGGAACTGAACATCACGGGTGCCTATGCGCTCGACCTGGCGGGATTTGAGAACAATCCGCAGACGATGTATATCGCCGCGGACATGCCGTTCTACTTCATCAAGGCCTATCACGGAGCGGGCGTCCAACTGATGAACGACAAGATAGGTCTGTTCACTCACCAGCGCCTGGCGCTGGAATACGCCTACAAGATGAAGTTGCTCGGCGGCACACTTGGTATCGGTGTGCAGGCGGGACTGCTCAGCGAGAGTTTCGACGGGTCGGAACTGGACCTGGAGGACAGCAGCGACCCGGCCTTTTCCTCCTCGGAGGTGACGGGAAGCGGACTCGACTTGGGTTTCGGTCTGTACTACCTCCACGGTCCGTGGTATGTCGGTCTGTCGGGACAGCACCTCACGGCGCCCTGCATCGAACTCGGCGAGACGAATGAGTTGCAGATAGACCGCACGTATTATTTCACGGGCGGATACAATATTCGACTGAGAAATCCGTTTCTTACAATAAAACCCTCCGTGCGTTTCATGACCGACATGACGGCATGGCGGGCCGACATCACGGGCAGGTTGGTTTACACCACGGAGAAAAAACATCTCTATGGCGGTGTGACGTATAGTCCGACCATCTCCGTGACGGTACTTGTGGGCGGCAGTTTTCACGGCATCCAGTTGGGATACAGTTACGAGTGGTACACCACGGCGACCAATCCCGGCAATGGAAGTCATGAGCTGTTTGTGGGATACAAGACGGATATTACCCTGGCCAAAAAGGGGAAAAACAAGCATAAGAGTGTAAGAATACTATAAAAGATGAAGATGAGAAAATGTATCATGGCCATCTGCGGCGTAGCCGCAGTCATCGTCCTCTCCGGTTGTTATGGAGCCAAGAGTGCGTCGGCAGGCGGCCGCGGCGGTGAAGTCGTGGGCGTCGGCGGCGGAAAGGGCTTCTCCGAGCCGGCACCATACGGTATGGTGAGGGTCAACCGCGGTTACCTGAAGATGGGAATCGAGGACCAGGACAGTCTTTGGGGTAAGGAAACGCCCATCAAGGACATCTCCGTGGACGGTTTCTGGATGGATGACACCGAGGTGACCAACTCCGAGTACAAGCAGTTTGTCTATTATGTCAGGGACTCTATCCTGCGCATGCGCATGGCCGACCCGGCCTACGGCGGCGACGAGACCTACCTGATTACGGAGGATAAGAACGGTGACCCCGTGACGCCCCACATCAACTGGAAAAAGCAGTTGCCCCGCAAACCCAACGAGGACGAGCTCCGCGCCATCGAGAGCATGTATGTCACCAATCCGGTGACGGGCGAGAAACTGTTGGATTACCGGCAGTTGAACTACCGTTATGAGATTTACGACTACACCACGGCGGCCCTGCGGCGCAACCGTATCGTTCCCCAGGAGCGCAACCTGAATACGGACATCGTGGTCAACCCCAACGAGGTGGTGATGATTTCCAAGGATACGGCCTACATCGACGACGAGGGCAGAATCATCTCGCAGACCATCAACCGTCCCCTGTCGGGTCCGTGGGACTTCCTCAACACGTATATCGTGAACGTGTATCCCGACACGACTTGTTGGGTGAACGACTTCCAGAACTCGGACAATGAGACTTACATGCGGTATTACTTCTCCAATCCGTCCTACAACGACTATCCCGTGGTGGGCGTGACATGGGAACAGGCCAACGCTTTCTGCGCCTGGCGTACCGATTACCTGCTCCGAGGACTGGGCCCCGAGGCCCGTTACGTGCAGCGTTACCGCCTGCCCACCGAGGCGGAATGGGAGTATGCCGCCCGCGGCAAGTCGGGAACGGAATTCCCCTGGAACAATGAGGCCGTGAAAAACGACCGCGGCTGTTTCTATGCCAACTTCAAGCCCGACCGCGGCAACTACACCATGGACGGTAACCTGATTACGAGTAAGGTGGGCACCTATTCGCCCAACACCAACGGTCTGTACGACATGGCCGGCAACGTGGCGGAATGGACGAGCACCATCTATACGGAGGCGGGCGTGGAGTCGATGAACGACCTGAATCCGACGCTGATATACAATGCGGCCAAGGAAGATCCGTACAAACTGAAAAAGAAAAGTGTGCGCGGCGGTTCGTGGAAAGACCCCGAGTCGTATATCCGAAGTGCCTGGCGTACCTGGGAATACCAGAACCAACCGCGTTCCTACATCGGATTCCGGTGTGTGAGAAGTCTGGCCAATTCGACCACCGTCAAACAGAAACCTACGAAGACTAAGAATAAGAAGAGATGACAACGTACAGTAAATACAATATCATCTACCGTCTGCAACGGTGGATGGACAGCGTACCCGGACAGACGTTCCTGAACTACGCTTACAGTTGGGGTGCCTCGGTCGTGATTTTGGGAACCCTTTTCAAACTGACCCACTTGCCTGGAGCCAACCTGATGCTGTTCCTCGGTATGGGAACGGAGGTCGTGGTGTTCTTCCTTTCGGCCTTTGACCGTCCCTTTGACAAGACTGCCGACGGTCGTGACCTGCCCACGCACGTAGGCGAGGAGACGGAGGACAGCGAGGAAGAGACCGTCAGGACGGCCGCTCAACCCGCCATCGTTATCGGCGGCAAGACCGCCTGGCAGAAGGAAGCCAAGGGCACGCAGGCTCCGGCGGCCGCAGGTGCGCCTGAGGCAGGTGCACAAACTGCTGCCGCAGCCGCCGCGCTCGCAGGCGGAACGGTGGTCTTGGGCGGTGGCAGCAATGCGTCGGAGATGCAGGATGCCGAGACGTCTTCGGCCATGGCGGAGGCTACGAGCAACTATGTTGAAGAACTGAAGAACCTGACCGAGATGCTCGGTAAGGTATCCGAACAGAGCAAGCGCCTGACGACCGACTCCGAGGAAATGGAGAATCTCAACCGCACGCTCACGGGTATCTGCAAGATTTATGAGATGCAACTCAAGAGTGCCAGTTCTCAAATCGGCACGATTGACGAAATCAATGCCCAGACGCGCAAGATGGCATCGCAGATTGAACAGCTCAACAAGATTTATACGCGCATGATTGAGGCCATGACCATCAATATGAAGGTGGCCGCTCCGAATGCGAAGGTAGATTTAGAATAGAAGATGGCAATTAAGAAAAGACCGATTTCTCCCCGCCAAAAGATGATCAACCTGATGTATGTCGTCTTGATGGCGATGCTGGCGCTCAACGTTTCGACGGAAGTGCTGGAAGGTTTCTCGCTGGTGGAGGAGAGTCTCAATAGGACGACGGCCACTTCGTCGAAGGAAAACGAGTCGATGTTCGACGCGTTGACCCAACAGATGCAGACCAATCCGGAAAAGGTGAAGGAATGGTTTGAGAAGGCCTCGTCCGTCAAACAGGAGAGCGACTCGCTCTTCAACTTCATCCAGCAACTCAAGGTGGCCATCGTCAAGGAGGCTGACGGCAAGGACGGAGACATCCACAACATTGACAACAAGGAGAATCTGGAGGCCGCTTCCACCGTGATGCTGGCTCCCGGCACCGGCAAGGGCAAGAGACTCTACGACGCGGTCAACGCTTACCGCGAGAAGATGCTGTCGATGGTGCAGGACGATCACCAGAAGAAGATGATAGAAAGCAACCTGACCACCCAACTGCCGCAGAAGGCCCACACGATGGGAAAGAACTGGCAGGAGTACATGTTTGAGAACATGCCGGTGGCGGCAGCCGTGACGCTGCTCTCCAAACTCCAGAGTGACGTGCGCTATGCCGAAGGCGAGGTGCTCCATACACTGGCCTCCAACATCGATGTGAAGGATATCCGTGTCAACAAACTCAGTGCGTTTGTCATTCCCGAGTCCAGGACCGTGGTGAGCGGCGACCGCTTCTCGGCCCAAATCGTCATGGCGGCGGTGGACACCACGCAGCAACCGGAAATCTTTATCGGCGGCCGTCAGGTGAACCTGCCCAACAACACGTATTCGTTCGCCGCCGGCGGCGTGGGTGAACATTCCTTCAGCGGATACATCACGATGAAGAACGGCAACGGCGAGACCATCCGCCGCGACTTCACCCAGAAGTATACGGTGGTGAATCCGAGCGCGACGGTGAGCGCCGACCTGATGAACGTGCTCTACGCCGGATTCGAGAACCCCATCAGTATCAGTATTCCCGGTGTGCCGCTGAACGCCGTTTCGGCCTCGATGAGCGGCGGCGCGTTCCGCAGTATCGGCATGGGTAAGTTTATTGCCAAACCGTCTGCCGTGGGCAAGGACGTGACCATCAGTGTGTCGGCCAGTCAGAACGGCAAGTCGCGCCAGATGGGCAACTTCACCTTCCACGTGAGAAAACTGCCCGACCCGACGGCTTATATCCAACTCGGTACTGACCGTTTCAAGGGCGGCGGTATGCCAAAGGCCTCGCTGATGGGTGCATCGGGCATCAAGGCCGCCATCGACGACGGTCTGTTGGACATCGCTTTCCGCGTGGTCAGTTTTGAGACTGTCTTCTTCGACAATATGGGCAACGCCGTTCCGATGGCTTCCGACGGAGCCTCATTCTCGTCGCGCCAGAAGGAAGCGTTCCGCAAACTGTCGCGCAACCGCCGGTTCTATATCTCCCGCGTCACTGCCGTGGGACCCGACGGAATTACCCGCAAACTCCCTGCTTCCATGGAGGTAATCGTGAAATAGTAAATGATGAGAAAGATGAAACATATCGTATTGATTATGCTCGCCGTCTTCCTGGCCGGTACCGCCAGCGCGCAACCCGCCGCCCGCAGGAAGTCGCAGCAGCAAACGCAGAAATCCAACGCCAACAATATGACGGAACGGGCGCGTATCGCTTTCCCCACCACGGCTCCAATGTCGGAGGACGTGGTCTGGCGACGTGACATTTACCGTGAGATTGACCTCAACGAGGATGCCAATGCAGGCCTGTATTATCCCGTGGAGCCCATCAGTACGCAGATGAACCTGTTCACCTATCTGTTCAAGTTGATGATGAAGGGCAACGTCAAGGCCTACGAATACCGGCTGGACGGCAACGAGGTATTCAACGATTCCGCCCGCGTCAAACCCAAGGCGTTCCTCGACAATTACCACGTGTATTATGAAAAGACCGACCGCGGCATCAGGATTGACGACAGCGACATTCCCTCGCGCGAGGTGACAACCTATTATCTGAAGGAAAGCGCTTACTACGACCAGGCCACGGCCACGTTCCACACCAAAGTGTTGGCCTTGTGCCCGGTGATGACGCGTGAGGACGACTTCGGTGACGGCGCCGCCAAATACCCGTTGTTCTGGGTGAAATACGACGACCTGGCACCGTATCTGGCCAAGCAGACCATCATGACGAGCAACCTGAACAATGCGGCCGTGATGAGCATTGAGGACTTCTTCACGATGAACAAGTATCGCGGTAAGATATATAAGACCACCAACATGCTCGGACGGACGCTGGCACAGTATTGCACCACCGACTCGGCGATGACCAAGGAACAGCGCCGCATTGAACGGGAACTGGCGGAATTCGAGAAGAATCTTTGGGGCGACCAGGCCAAGAAAGACTCGCTCGACAGTATCGCCAAGGCCAACGAAAAGGTGAAGACCAAGAAAACGCGCCGCACCGACAGCGGTGATACGGTCAAGACGCGCCGCACCAAGAGTTCCGGATCGTCCGGTTCCTCCTCAGCCCGCGTGACGGTGAGAAGGGAAAGACATTAATCTAATCTGTCCTGAAAGTGATGAAAAGACTGTGTTTGTCGGTCCTCGCCTGTATGATGCTGTTCTCCGCGGAGGCGCAAAACGTGCGCGTGGGTGTCAAGGGCGGCATCGACGTGGCTAAGATGAGCATGAGCAAAGACCTGTTCGACTCGTCCAACCGGATGGGGTTCTATATCGGTCCGACGCTGAAATGCGATTTGCCGGTTGTCTTGGGACTGGGTCTCGACTTCTCCGTTCTCTACGACCAGCGCAGCAGTGAGCTGACGTCGAGCATCACCGGATTGACCGACGGCGGCAAAAACTATGCCCTGACGTCGGAAACCGAGATTACCCAGCGGCAGATCATTATCCCGCTCAACGTGCGTTACACCTTCGGTCTGGGGCAGTCGCTCAACGTGTTCGTCTTCGCCGGTCCGCAAGTGGGTTTTCATATAGGCGACAAGGTGAAGGAACTGCCCGACGAGGTCAGGGAATGGCAGTTTAAGTCGTCCAACTTCAGTGTGAACGTGGGCGGCGGCGTGACCTTCGGTCCGTTGCAGGTGACGGCCAATTACAATGTCGGCGTGGGCAAGACGGGCGAGGTGACGTTCAAGGACGCCCTGCAGGCCGCCTCCGACGGATGGGACGGACGTTACAATTCCTGGCAAGTGGGCCTGGGCTATTTCTTCTGAAAGCGTAAAATCCCACTGGAAGTATTCATGATATTTTCAAGAAAAGCGGATGCCTGAAGCGGTATCTGCTTTTTTTTGTTTACCTTTGACGTCGTGAAATACGCTGACGTCATATTGCCTTTGCCTCTGGAGGGACTGTTTACCTACTCCATTCCCGATGAAATGGCCGGAACAGTACGGACTGGCGTCCGTGTGCAAGTGCCTTTGGGCCGGAGCAAGCGCTATACGGCCGTGGTGGTGGATACGCACGACCGCCGGCCGGCATTCAAGACGCGCGACATCCTTTCGGTGCTCGACACCGAACCGGTGCTGCTGCCTTCGCAATACAAATTGTGGCAATGGATGTCGGAATACTATCTGGCTCCGCTCGGCGACATCTACAAGGCGGCCCTTCCCGCCGGTCTGAAGGAGGAAGACGGATGGCGGCCCAAGACGGAAGTGTATGTGGGACTCTCCGACACCTACCGGACGGAGGCGGCGCTGCATACGGCCCTCGACCTGGTCAGACGGGCCAGAAAACAGTATCAGACCCTTTCACAATTCCTCTTTTTAAGTCATTGGGACTCGCTTGACGGTGATACGCCCGGGGAAGAGATAGAGGAAATCACCCGTGAAGAACTGATGAACGCGGCCGCCTGTTCGACGGTCATCGTCAAGGCGCTGACCGACCGGGGTATTCTGTACCTGTATGAAAAGGAAGTGGGCCGGCTCAGTCAGCCAATAACGACTGAACCGCGCCGTCCGCACGCGCTGAGTCCCGCCCAACAGGAGGCGTACAACGGTATCGTGTTCCAGTTTTTGAAGCGGCCTGTAGTTCTCTTGCGCGGCGTGACGTCGAGCGGCAAGACCGAAATATACATTCATCTCATCCGGAAAGCACTGGAGGAGAAACAGCAGGTGTTGTATCTCCTGCCTGAAATCGCCCTGACCGTGCAGATGATGGATCGTCTCCGCGCCGTGTTCGGCGACCGCCTGGGCATCTATCATTCCAAATACAGTGATGCGGAAAGGGTGGAAATCTGGCGCAAGCAACTCTCCCCGCATCCCTACGACATCATCCTGGGCGCGCGCAGTGCCGTGTTTTTGCCCTTCCGCCGCCTCGGTCTGGTGATAGTCGACGAGGAACATGAGACTTCTTTCAAGCAACAGGACCCGTCACCGCGCTATCACGGCAGGGACACGGCGATATACCTGGCTCACCAGACGGGTGCGAAAACGCTCCTGGGTACGGCCACGCCGTCGGCCGAAAGTTATTACAACGCCTTACAGGGCAAGTATGGACTGGTGACGTTGGACTCGCGTTACAAGGATATCCTGCTCCCGAAGGTGGAGATTGTCGACGTGAAGGACCTCCGCCGCAGGAAGATGATGAACGGCGCTTTCTCCCCGCGGTTGCTGGGCGCGGTCAAAGACGCCCTCGCAGAAGGCGGACAGGTCATCCTGTTCCAGAACCGACGCGGTTTTGCACCCCTCGTCGAGTGTCCCGCTTGCGGTTGGGTGCCCAAGTGTGTCAATTGCGATGTCCCGTTGACTTACCACAAGGGACGGGACGTGATGACCTGCCACTATTGCGGCGCCACTTATCCGGTCCCGTCGGAATGCCCCGCCTGCGGCGAGAAGCACTTGCGCGGACGCGGATACGGTACGGAAAAGGTGGAGGACCGTATACAGGAAATCTTCCCGGAAGCCCGCATCGGACGGATGGACCTGGACACGACGCGCACCAAACAGGCATACGAACGGCTTATCCGCGACTTTTCCACCGGGCGGACCAACCTGCTCATCGGGACGCAGATGGTCACCAAGGGACTGGATTTTGACCGCGTGCGCGTGGTGGGAATCCTCGATGCGGACACCTTATTGAATTATCCCGACTTCCGGGCTTACGAGCATGCCTTCGCGATGCTGTCGCAGGTGAGCGGCAGGGCGGGACGGAAAGGACGGCAAGGACTGGTCATCCTCCAGACCCGCCAGGCGGATTTGCCCCTGATACGGCAGTTGACCGGTCATGAGGAAAAGCGTTTTTATGAGGAATTGCTGGAGGAAAGAAAGACATTCCGTTATCCGCCTTTCTGCCGTCTGATAACGGTTTATTTGCGCCATACCCACGACGAGACCGTGGAAAGTGCCGCCTTCCTGTTGGGCACCTGGCTCCGCAGTTGGTTCGGACCGCGTGTCCTGGGGCCCGACCGGCCTTCCGTGGCGCGCGTGAAGACCATGCATATCCGCAAAATCGTTCTCAAGTTGGAGAACGGAATCGACCTGAAAAAAGTACGCGCTTACCTCCGTCAGGCCAAGGATGAACTCACGAAGGAAGCGCGTTATGGGGCGTTGCAGGTGTATTACGACGTCGATCCGGTGTAATCTGATTAGAAATCAATGTCGACGCCGGCACCGAGCACGCGGTTGGTGCGGGTAAACTTGTCCGTGCAGTTGACCGTCGTACCTTGGATTTCCGAGGTATAGGCCTTGTCGAAGTCGGAATAGCCCGACCAGAAGTAAGCGATGTTGACCGAAGCGTTCTTGGCAATCTTGAACTTGGCGCCGAAACCGGCCGAGTAACTGTTGGTCGTAAAACTCATGTCGCTCAGGTACTGGCCGTCGCCGAGACCGTTGCGGGTGATCTGTCCGCCCGCGCTGACCATGAAACTCTTGGTGATGTCCCATTCCACACCGGCCAGATATTCCGTCGTATTGTGTGAGAGATATTTCTGTTTCTGGTCGGCCATCTCTGCGTCTTTGTCGAAGAAGTAGTGCCAGCCCACCATCACGCGCACGTTGTCGAGCACGGAATACTGCGCGCCGACGGTGAAGATGCCGGGCAGGTCGTTGGGCGTGTTGACGCCGTCGGTAAACAGTCCGGTGTCGTCGCGCTTGGTGTCGTTCTCAATGTTCAGGTGATTGGTGAACTCAAGACGCGTACCGAAGTTGAAACGCCCCACGCGATAGTCGAAACCAATAATCGGAGTGATGCCCCAACCGGACTGTGAACAGTCCAGATACTTGTCCGCGAAGGTCTGTTGATAGCCTGTCATGGTCTCGGCGCCGGCGGCATACTGTTGGGCAGCGGCCGTATATTGGGCCTTTGCCGTCTCGTCCGTGGCCTGTTCGGCCAGCATCTGATAGGAGGCGGCAACCTGGGAATACTGTTGCGAGAGCGTTCCGAAGTAGCTGTAAAGGTTCTGGTCCGTTCCGCCGATGTTGGCCGTGATGTTGGTGATGTTGCCTTTGTACTTGTTCCAGATGTAGTTGAAACGGAAACCGCCGTAGACGGCCATGTGCTCGTTAATCTTATAGGTGGCGCCGAACTGGAATCCGAAGACGTATTGCTGGCCTTTGATGTAACTGCTCACCGAGTATCCCGGCGTGTCGGTCGTCAGTCCTTTGGAATAGAGCAGGGCGGGAATCATGGAAATGGTGCGTTCAAACGAACCGAGACCGTTGTTGAACGTGCATTTGCCGCCGCCGCCGACCAGCGCAAAACTGGCCTGGAAACCCCATTTGTCATAGTTGAGGGCAGCCTGGACGGAGGGAATAATCGGTGCGGAGGCCTTTCCTTCGAAGGTCTTGATGCCGTCGGCGTTGCCGCCGTTGAGCTGAAACGGTTGGTAGAAGGGTGTTCCCTGCAGGGAAGGAACGGTGATACCGCTTTCTATCGTGCGCGTCTGATAAGCGTTCTGAATGTTGAGTGAAAGGTGCCAACCCTTGTCGAGGAAAGCGACACCGGCGGGGTTGCTGTACACTCCGTCAATGGCGATGACGCCTTCACGTGCGAAATTGCGGTTGAACGCAATGCTCTGGTTGGTGTTGGTCAATAAACCGCCTGCAAAAGCAGTGCTTCCTGAAAGTAAAACAATCGAGAGACAAAATAATTTTAACTTATTCATCTTAATTTACCTTTAAAAAATTGGTTGCAAAGGTATTTAAATTGTTCTATATTTCCACAATAAGCCCTGATTATTTAAGATAAATTTGTATTTAATGTGGAACGGGGAAAGGGAAGCGTGGAACGAGAATACCGCAAACCACCCCGCTTACGGCATCCCTCCTTACCCAAGGAGGGGACTATCTCCGCTTCACGTTATTTACTCTTCCTTCTTCTCTTCCGGATAGGAGATACGCGTATGGTAAATGGACTTGAGACGTTCGATGAGCACCTGTTTGGCTTCGGCGATGTCCTTGAACGTGATGGGACAATTCTTAAAGTAACCCTCCGATACCTGACCGTCAATCAACTTGTTCACCAGGTCGCTGATGCTCTCTTCCGTATACTCTTTAAGTGAGCGGGAAGCGGCCTCCACGGTGTCGGCCATCATCAGGATGGCCTGTTCGCGGGTAAAGGGATTGGGACCCGGATAACGGAAAGCGCTGTCGTCGATTTCCTCATCGGGATGGTCATTCTTGTACTTGATGTAGAAATACTTGGCCATACCGGTGCCGTGATGCGTGCGGATAAAGTCTTTGATAATACCGGGCACACCGAATTTTTCCGCGATTTTCAGACCTTCCGTGACGTGGGAGATGACGATGCGCGCGCTTTCCTTGTAGGGCATGTTGTCGTGCGGATTGACACCGGCCTGGTTTTCCGTGAAGAAAGCCGGATTGGTCATCTTGCCGATATCGTGGAAAAGGGCGCCGGTACGCACCAACAGACTGTTGGCGTCGATTTCGTTGGCGATTTCCGCCGCCAGATTGCCCACCGTAATGGAATGCTGGAACGTGCCCGGGGCAATCTCGCTCAGACTGCGCAGCGCCCCCTTGTTGGTGTTGGAGAGTTCGAAGAGCGTCACGTTGGACGTGAATCCGAAGAGTTTCTCAATCAGGTACATCAGCGGGTAGGCCAACAGCAGGAAGATGCCATTGACGACGAAATGGACATACATTGACCTGTCGAACGTCACGGAATCATTGCTCTGGATGAGTTGGAGGGCAAAATAGACAACGCTCGTTGACACCGTGACGAGCAACGCCGTCTTGAATACTTGTGACCGGTGGGCCAAATCGCGCAGGGAATAGATGGCCACCAGACCGGCGACGAGTTGGATGATGATGAACTCATACTGGTATTTCACCGTCACGGCGCACAGCAGTATCATGATGGTGTGGGTGATGAAGGCCGTGCGCGAGTCCATGAACACGCGGACGAAGATGGGCGCCATGGCAAACGGGATGATGTAGACGCTGAAGAAATTGTGCTTCATCACCAGCGACACCAGTACGGGGAAGATGGTGATGAGCATGTAGAGCATCATGATGCTCCGGGGCTTGTTGAAATAGTCTTTCCTGAACAGGGCCAGATACATGGTGAATAGGATGACGAGGATGGCGACAAACAGCAATTGGCCCAGCAGGGTGGAGGTAATCTCCTTCTGCGAGTCGATGCGCCGCTTGTTCTCCTTCTCAAACGAGTTGAGCACGCGGTAGGTGTAATCGTCCACGATGTCTCCGCGGTCGATGATTTTCTGTCCGCTCATCACCATACCGCTGGCCAGGGGGATGCTGCTCAGCAGGTCGTTGCGCTCCGTCTCGCTCTTCTCCTTGTCGTAAATCAGGTTAGGCTCGATGTAATCGTTCAGGTTGCACCGCTGCAGGACAGGCCTCACGGCGGCCAGTTTCTCGTCGGTAAACAGTTTTTCATAGGCCGAAAGGCGCGAATACATACATCCGATAATCAGGCTCTGCGCCTGTTTGCCGTCCACCACCCGCACCATGTTGGTCGTGTCCTTGCTCAGTTCGCCGTATTCCGACGTGTTCATGATACCGGCCAGGTAGAGGCGGTGCAGGCGGTCGGCGATGAGCGCCACGTAATTGCCGCCCAGTCCGGGAATGCCTTCCTTGAAATCTTCCTTGAATTTGTCCACATTCTTCTTCTCCACCTCCGTGTCCAGATTGTAATACGGCTGGAAAGTCTGCATGAGCGAGTCCTGTTCTTTCTTCACGGCCTCGTCGGTCTTGTAGATGGGAAAGTCAAACTTGGCGATAAAGGAACCGTACATCCACGGTTTGCCTATGTCGTAACGGAACTGTTGCGTCTCCTCACGTGGGAGAAACCACACGATGACCGCCACGGTGACCAGGATGAGGACGACGCGGGTCATGAAATTCCGCCAGTGATACTCTTCGTTTTCGTTGAACAAATTCATGTGACAGGATTCAATATTCTGCGTGCGAAAATACGAAAAATAAATGAGAAGCGCCGCAATATCGGAAATTTATATTAATTTTGCATCAAAATTTCCATACTACATGGCAGAACAGAGAAGAGTAAGGGTGCGTTTCGCGCCCAGTCCGACAGGACCTTTGCACATCGGCGGCGTGCGTACCGCCCTGTATAATTATCTTTTCGCCCGCCAGCACGGCGGTGATTTCGTTTTCAGAATAGAAGACACTGACTCCAACCGCTTTGTTCCCGGAGCCGAGGAATATATCATCGAGGCCTTCCGCTGGTTGGGCATCCGTTTCGACGAAGGCGTTTCCTTCGGCGGAGAGCACGGCCCTTACCGTCAGAGCGAGCGGCGGAGCATTTACAAAGAATATGTCGACCGGCTGCTGGATGCCGGCAAAGCCTACATCGCTTTTGACACGCCCGAGGAGTTGGCGGCCAAAAGAGAGGAAATCCAAAACTTCCAATACGACGCCAGGACGCGCATGATGATGCGCAATTCCCTGACGATGCCCGCCGAAGAGGTGAGCCGGCTCATTGACGACGGCGTGCAGTACGTCGTCCGGTTCAAGATACAGCCGGGCCGGGAAATCCGTCTTCAGGACATGATTCGCGGTGAAGTGACGGTCAAGAGCGACATTCTCGACGACAAAGTGTTGTACAAGAGTGCCGACGAACTGCCCACTTATCATCTGGCCAACATCGTGGACGACCATCTGATGGAGATTTCCCACGTCATCCGCGGTGAGGAATGGTTGCCGAGCGCCCCCTTGCACGTCCTGTTGTACGAGGCTTTCGGCTGGCAAGACTCCATGCCGCGTTTCGCCCACCTGCCGCTTTTGCTCAAACCTGAGGGCAAGGGCAAGCTCAGCAAGCGTGACGGCGATCGCCTGGGATTCCCCGTCTTTCCGCTCGAATGGCATGACCCGAAGACGGGCGAGGTGAGTTCCGGTTACCGCGAGAGCGGCTATTTTCCCGAGGCGGTCATCAATTTCCTTGCCTTGCTGGGTTGGAATCCGGGCACTGAACAGGAAATCTTCTCGCTCGACGAGTTGGTGGAGGCCTTCGACATCTCCCGCTGCTCTAAATCGGGCGCCAAATACGACTTCAAGAAAGGCATCTGGTTCAATCACGAGTACATTCTCCGCAAGAGCAATGACGAAATCGCCCACCTGTTCGCGCCCATCGTGGCCAACAACGGCGTGGACGAGACGATGGAGCGCATTACGCAAGTGGTGTCGATGATGAAGGACCGTGTCGACTTCGTCAAGGAATTGTGGCCCCTTTGCAGTTTCTTCTTCATTCCGCCGACCGCCTACGACGAGAAAACGGTGCGCAAGCGTTGGAAGACCGACTCCCCGCAGGTGATGACCGAACTGGCCGCCCTGCTCGAAAGTCTGGACGATTTCTCCCTGGAGAATCAGGAGCGCGAGGTGATGGCCTGGGTGGAAAAGAAGGGCTACAAACTCGGAGACGTGATGAATGCTTTCCGACTCACGCTTGTGGGCGAGGGAAAAGGTCCGGGCATGTTCGACATTTCCGCCTTCCTCGGTAAGGAAGAGACGCTTCGCCGCATGCGCAAGGCCATTGAGGTATTGCCTAAAGAGGCGCCTGCCACAACATAAACAGAGCGTATGTATAATCTGATCATGTATCTTTACCAGACCGGCGTGGCAATTGCCAGTCTGTTCAACAAGAAAGTGCGCGCCATGTGGCGCGGCGACCGGGCGGCGTATGACCTGCTCAAGGTGAAGACCGACCCCGAGGCCCGCTACATCTGGTTTCATGCCGCCTCGTTGGGCGAGTTTGAACAGGGCCGTCCGCTGATGGAAGAAATCAGAAAGCGCCATCCCGAGTACAAGATACTCCTCACATTCTTCTCGCCTTCAGGCTATGAGGTGCGGAAAAACTACCAAGGGGCGGACATCATCTGCTATTTGCCGATAGACACCGTGCGCAACGCCCGCCGTTTCCTGCGCACCATCCGTCCGGTGATGGCCTTTTTCATCAAGTACGAATTCTGGTACAATTATCTCCATATCCTGCGCCACCGCGGTGTTCCCGTGTACAGCGTGAGCAGTATTTTCCGTCCCGATCAGATTTTCTTCAGGTGGTACGGCCGACAGTACGGCCATGTGCTGAAATGCTTCACGCATTTCTTCGTGCAGAATGAAGTCAGCAGGGAATTGTTGGGCAAGTTGGGTATCCGTGAGGTGACCGTTACGGGCGACACCCGTTTCGACCGCGTACTGCAAATCCAGGCGGCCGCCAAACAGTTGCCCGTCGTGGAAAGTTTTGTGGGCGACAACCAGTCCCGGTGTTTCGTGGCCGGCAGCAGTTGGGGACCCGACGAGGAAATCTTCATACCTTATTTTAATACCCGCAAGGATTGGAAGTTGATTATCGCTCCGCACGTCATTGGCGAAGACCATCTCCGCCAGATAGAGCAGTTGCTCGACCGCAAGACGGTGCGCTACACCAAGACCACGCCCGGGGAAGCCGCTGAGGCGGAATGCCTCATCATCGACTGTTTCGGACTGCTCAGCAGTATCTATCACTATGGCAGCGTGGCTTATGTGGGCGGCGGTTTCGGCGTAGGCATCCACAATGTGCTTGAGGCGGCGGTGTGGAGCGTGCCCGTGATATTCGGGCCCAATAACCAGCGCTTCCAGGAAGCCCGTGAACTGTTGGTTTCCGGTGGTGGACTGGAGATAACAAATGCGGCGGATTTCAATGCCGTCATGTCCCGTCTGACCACGGACGACAAGACATTGAAAACCGTCGGGCTTGAGGCGGGGCGCTATGTGGCAAGCCGTGCCGGCGCCACGGAGAAGATTCTTTCCGCCGTCGGATTCTAACGGATAATACGATAATAATCCGCCTTGCGCGGTTTGACGGTATGCGGTTGGGAGGCGGCATAGCCCAAGGCCAGGGCACCGACGCCTTCCAGCCCCTCAGGCAGACCGAAAGCACGCATCATTTCCTGACCTTCTTCCGTCTCGAACATCGCGTCTTCGCGATTAATCCAGCATGATGCCAGTCCGATGCTGTGGGCGGCCAGCATCATCGTACCCAAGACCAGACTGCCGTCTTTTATGCTGTTGGCATTGTCCTTGGGCGCGAACACCAGTACGATGGTCGGCGCACCGTAATACGGGTCCTGACTGACACCCATCAGTTCGGCGTTTTTCTCCCGGAGCCATTGCTGTTGCTCCTTGTTCTGCACGGCCACAATCCACGGGTCCTGTTTGCCGTGCCCTGTGGCAGCCCATGTTCCGGCTTCCAACACCGTCTCCAGTTCTTCGTCGGTAATCTGTTTTTCCTGATACCGGCGGATGCTCCGCCGCTCATGAATGGCTTTCAATACTTCGTTTTCCATATATGTTTCATTTATTTAGCTCCACGTTCCCAATCCTCTTCATCGCCTCCTCCAACTGCCGTCTCGGGCAGGCCAGGTTGAGGCGGATGAATCCTTCGCCGCTCTCCTGCCCGTACATCGTACCGCTGTTGACCAGTACTTTCGCCTCATGGAGTAGTCGGCCGGTCATGGCGTCGGAAGAAAGTCCCGTCTCCCGGATATCAATCCAGGCCAGGTAAGTGCCTTCCAGCGGCAGGACGTGCCAGGCGGGCAGATTATCCTTTACAAACCCGCACAGCCACAGGTAATTGTCATGCAGATAACCGTTGAGCTCATCCAACCATTCCTCGCTTTCGTTGTAGGCCGCCATCAGCGCTTCCACGCCGAAGGGATTGACGTCGCACACTTCGTGGATGTTGATGACACGGTCGATGCGGCTCCGGACGACCTCGTCGGCACAAATGATGTTGGCGATTTGCAGACCGGCGATGTTGAACGATTTGGAAGGAGAGTTGCACGTGACGCAATTTTCCTCGAATTCTTCGCTGATTGAGGCGAACGGCGTGTAGGTATGACCGGGCATGACCAGTTCGCAATGGATTTCGTCGGCGATGACCCTGACGTCGTGCGTCAGACAGATTTCACCCATATACTCCAGTTCCTCGCGCGTCCATACCCGTCCGGCCGGATTGTGCGGGTTGCAGAGCAGAAACACTTTCACCGCTGGGTCGGCGCACCGGCGCTCGAAGTCGTCGAAATTCACCGTGTAACCGTCGTCGCCCAACCTGAGACTACTTTCCTCCGCCAGGCAACCGCAGTTGCGGATACTGGAGAAGAAACAGTTGTAGACGGGCGTTTGCACCAGCACTTTGTCGCCCGGTACGGTCAGCGCCTTGATGACGGCCGATACAGCCGGCACCACACCGGTGGTGTAAATCATGTGTTCCCTGTGAATGCGCCATCCGTGACGGCGCTCAAACCACCGGATGACGGCATCGTAATAGGCGTCGGGCACTTTCGTGTATCCGAATACACCCTGCTCCACCCGCCGCTTGAGGGCCTCTTCGATGGCGGGGGCCACACGGAAATCCATGTCGGCCACCCACATGGGGATGACGCCGTCCTCTTCGGGTGTGTCCCATTTGTAACAATGTGTGCCGCGCCTGTTGATGAGCGGTTCGAAATACTTTTCCTGTAAGGGTGTCAGTGCCATGTCAGTGTTGTCTTATCGGGTCTCAATGATGCAGTCAGCCGGTTGGCGGATATTCCCGTCGAGGGTGATTTCCCCGATGGAATCGGCGATAATGTGCCCGGACGTCGGATTTTTAATTTCCGTGATGTGTCCGCGGATGTCCGCCTGCACGGTGGAATATTCGAACGCGCGGTCGCAGGCCGCGTCGAAGGTGCAGTTTTCCAGCACGAGGTCTTCGGCATAACAGAGCGGTTGCTCACCGCTGATGTGGCAGTTGATGAGCCGGAGCCGCTTGGAATGCCATCCCAGGTACTCGCCGTCCAACCGTGAGTCGCGGATGGTGACGTCCTCCACTTCCCAGAAAGCGTCCTTCGTGACGATGTCCGCATTGCGGATTTCCACGTTCTTGCAATACTGGAATACATATTTGGAATCGCTCTTCAGACCGTCCACCCGGACGTTGCGGCACCCCATGAAGGGATAGGTGCCCTCATGCAGCGTCAGATCCTCCGCCGTCAGACCGTCCACGTTCCAGAATGTCTCGTCGGCGTCGTTGATGGTGACGCGCTTGAGATTCAGATTGTGCATCTCGCGGAAGAATTTCGGTCCGTCTATCACCGAGTCGGTCATTTCCATGTCGTCGGAATACCAGATGGCCGACCGTGAACCCGGTGCGAAATAGCAGTGGGAGATTTTGCTGCCCCGCACGTGCCACCAGGGATATTTTCCGTAAAACTCGCATCCTTCGGCTTCCATGTCGCTGCATTCCTTGACGGCCGACTCGCCGTCGGTCACCGTCACGTTGACCAGACGCACGTGGTGCGACTCAAACAAGGGGCGCTCGCCGCCAAACTGTTGTCCTGTGATTTCTTTCATCTTTTTTCCTTTCTGTTCCTTTTTGTCCTGATGATTTTCTTTTTCCGGGTGCAAAATAACGGAAATTCCGACAAAGAACGGCAACCAGAATTGCGGGACTTTCAACCCGCATTACTGAAAAGGCGGCGATATACCGAATACCGCCGCCCCAAAATTAAGAACGAATTTGAACTTTTATCTCAGGTTCGGATTAATCTCGCCCCATTTCTCCACCGGAGGAAGAACGCCGAGGTCAATCACTTCCTGGCGCATCTCGCACAGATGCTCGTAACTCTTCTTCAAATCGGCCATTTCCTCGTCGGTGCCCAGCGGCTCCTCATAGTAGGCTCCCTCGGCCGTGATGCGGGTATCCATGGCCATCATGATGTGGTCCATGCCCGTGAAGGAGACGTAGCGGCCGGCAGGCCAGGTGAACGGCTCGCCGCCCATGGCGCCCTCAATCATCTTCACGGCCACGTAAGCCGGGCTCTGGAAGGAGGAACGGCCGCGCAACTTGATGATGTTCGAACCGCCCTGGATGGTGTTCTGCTTGATGTCGTTCCAGTGCTCGGTAGAGAGCTTGTCCGTACCGATGAGGTCGGTCAGCGGAGTGCCCTGTACGGTGGCGCCGCTGGCGAATACGGCCATGGCCTCGCCGTGACCGCCGTAGGTACGGCAACCTTTCACCTCGTCCTGCTCAATCTTGAAATGCTTGGTCAACTCGCTTTGCAGACGGATGGAGTCCAAAGCGGCCAGCGTCGTCACCTGAGAGGGACGCAGACCGGAATAAATCAGCGTAATCAGACCCGTGATGTCGGCGGGGTTGAAAATCACCACCACGTGCTTCACATCGGGGCAATACTGCTTGATGTTCTTGCCCAGCTCCTCAGCCACGCCGGCGTTGCCCTTGAGCAGATCCTCGCGCGTCATGCCCTGCTTGCGCGGAGCGCCTCCGGAGGAGATGATGTATTTGGCGTCACGGAAAGCCACCTTCACGTCGGTGGTGTAGGTGAAGTGGATGCCGGGGAAACCGCAATGACGCATTTCCTCAGTGACACCCTCCAAACCGGGCTCATACACGTCGTAAAGACAAATGTTGGGGGTCAACTTCAGCATGGCGGCAGTCTGGGCCATGTTGGAACCAATCATGCCGGCGGCGCCGACGATGGTCAATTTTTCATTGGTCAAAAAACTCATAACTACTATTTTTTTATACTTGAATTCACTGTTTGCAAAAGTACGAAAAAAACGGAACAAGACGGAAAATCTGCCGATTAAATTTGTTATTAAATCTGAAAAAGACTATCTTTGTCAAGTCCAAATGTCAAATCGCTTATGAATCCGAACATTCCCCAACGGTTAGACGCCCTGCGCGACGTCATGCGGCAAGAAGGACTTGCCGCTTTCATCTTCCCCTCAACCGACCCGCACAACGGAGAATATGTGCCCGACCACTGGAAGGGCCGCGAGTGGATATCCGGTTTTGACGGTTCGGCGGGAACGGCCGTCGTCACCCTGGATGAGGCGGCGCTGTGGACCGACTCCCGCTACTTCCTGGCGGCCGAACGCCAACTGCGGGGAACGGGGTTCCGGTTGATGAAGGAGAAAATCGCCGGCACGCCGACCATAGCCGACTGGTTGGGCGATGTCCTGTCGCGCTTGCCGTCTCCCGAAGTCGGCATCGACGGTACGACGTGTTCAGCGTCGATGGCTGAGAGCCTGAAAGACCAGTTGCGCCGGAACGGCGGTATCACGCTGCGCACCAATTTTGATCCGCTCGACAGAATCTGGACCGGCCGGCCGGCCATTCCGCTCAACCCCGTCGTCATCCATCCGTTGGAGTATGCCGGTGAGGCGGCCCGCGACAAACTGGCCCGCATCCGTCTGGCGTTGCACCGGATGAAGGCCGACGGCATGCTCGTGGCGGCCCTCGACGACATCGCCTGGACACTCAATCTTCGAGGTTCCGATGTGCATTGCAATCCGGTATTCGTCTCTTACCTGTTGATTTCATCCTCCGACGCGACGCTGTTTGTGGACGACCGCAAACTGACGGACGGGGTGAAGGCTTATCTGAAGGCGGAAGGAGTGAAGACGGCGCCCTACGAGGCCGTGACGAAAGGACTGGAAGACTATTTCGAATACAATATCCTGCTTGATCCCGATGAAATCAATGACACGATCATGCAGGCGGCCCGGGGGCAGAATCCTGCCGTGACGCCCCGTGGAATGAAAGAGATTATTCTTCAAAAATCGCCCATTCCATCGATGAAAACAGTCAAAAATGAAACGGAAATACGGGGTTTTCATCAGGCGATGCTTCGTGATGGCATCGCCATGGTCAAGTTTTTGAAGGGTTTGCTGCCCGCAGTGGAGCAGGGCCGCATGACGGAAATCACGGTCGATGAGGAATTGACCCGTCAGCGCGCTGCCCAACCGCTGTATTTGGAAAATTCGTTCGACACCATTGCGGCGTATCAGGAACATGGTGCCGTCGTGCATTACGAGGCTACGCCCGCCACCGACGTCACGCTCCGGCCGGAAGGTTTCCTGCTCATTGACAGCGGTGCGCAATACCGCGACGGCACCACGGACATCACGCGCACCATCGCGCTCGGTCCTTTGACTGAACAGCAAAAGCGTGTCTATACCCTGGTACTGAAAGCGCATATCCAGTTGGAGATGCTCAAATTCCCCGACGGCGCCAGCGGTACCCAACTTGATGCCGTGGCCCGCAAAGACTTGTGGGCCGCAGGCCTTAACTTCCTGCACGGTACGGGACACGGCGTGGGCAGTTGTCTGAACGTCCATGAGGGCCCTCACCAAATCAGGATGGAATACAAACCGGCACCGCTGCATGCCGGAATGACCGTGACCGACGAACCGGGGATTTATCTTGCCGACCGCTTCGGCGTGAGGATTGAGAATACGCTCCTCATCGTGCCCGACCGTGAGACGGAATTCGGACAGTTCCTTGGTTTTGAGTCCTTGACCCTTTGTCCGATTGACACCACGCCCGTTCTGCCGGAATTGCTTCTGCCGGATGAGATCAACTGGCTCAATGAGTATCATCAGCGGGTCTATGACCTCCTCTCTCCGCATCTTTCCGCCGACGAGTCCGCCTGGCTCTCCACCGCCTGTGCGGCGATTTAGGTTGAGGGACATACCACCTGACTATTCCCCGTCTCATTCCATCCTTGATGATATGCGTTAGCGTAGTCCCCTCCTGCTGGTAGGAGGGGTGGCGTAGCCGGGGTGGTGTGATTATAGAGGCC
>Ga0181612_133335_pt1 | contig 23884 bp, 20 predicted proteins | sample HoacroProtozoa21_FD_119630 | JGI IMG/M metagenome (GOLD analysis project Ga0181612, IMG submission 119630) | Hoatzin crop microbial communities from Cojedes, Venezuel. Combined Assembly of Gp0051906, Gp0051904, Gp0051908
AATCTATGTCAATATTATCCACTTGCTTAGCAGCCAGTTCAAATCTGATTTTCCTTTTTCCCCATCCGTTATACCTCATCTTGTCGAGAGCGAAAGCACGCGCGTATCTTTTCTCATCGATGAACTTATCCGCAACCAATGAATTTATTATTTCATCGGCATCATCACTATTGATATCCCAAGCCCTTAGCTTTTTTTTTGCATCGAAAACACACATTTCGGAGGCGGCGCAAGCAGCCTCGAGCTTTGATTTCGCTTCCTGTGGAGAGATGATTTTTTTGTTCATGTATTCAGTTTTTGCTTGAAGCGGCAATTATGTTATCCGTAGGCGGAATCCGTTTGGTGAAGCTTATTTTCTGTTTTTCACCAATGCCACGTAGATTATGAGGATGACGTTCATCATGAGAGCATAAATTATGGCAGGGATGGCGATTATATCGTTGTTGAAAACGAAAGGACTGCTTGCCACAGCGATGCTTTGCGCTGCATTCTGCATGCCTATTTCGATTATGAGAGTTTTTATCTCCTTGTTGTTCAGTTTCATCATTTTTGCCATGATGAATCCGCCTCCCATAGCGAGCAGGATAAGCGCGGAGATGCAAGCGCCAAGGACTCCGAACTGCTCAGCGATGGTGGTGCGATGCTGAATAAAGAAGATAGCGGCGAGCAAGATAAGGGCAGGAAAAGCTATTTTTGACAATACCTTATCAATTTTCTCGGCTGTCTTGCTGAATTTCCATTTTATGAACATTCCCACGATTATAGGAATGAACATAAGCACTATGTTTTGTACGATGAGGCTTCCTACAGGCAGATTGACATCCACAGCCTTTTCTCCTATGTAGGAAGTGACGAAATTCATGATTGCTGGCAGGGTGAACAGGGTGATTATGCTGCTGCAAGCTGTGAGCGACACCGACAGAGCGACATCGCCTTTAGCGAGCATAGAAAACACATTTGAAGAACTTCCTCCAGGACAGCACGCTATCAGCATCACGCCGATGAAGAACAGCGGAGACAGATTAAAGGCCTTGGCAAGGATAAACGCGATTAGCGGCAGCAGGACGATTTGTCCTATTAGTCCGGTGATTACTGGTTTTGGTCGTTTGATAAACAGTTTGAAGTCGCTTATTCTCAAAGTCAGTCCGAGCTCGAACATCAACAAAGTAAGAATAGGGAGTACGATAACTATTGGATTCATGAGATGTAAAAAATTTTTTAGAATTGATTTATATTATTTCCGTTTAGAATTTGTTTAAAATATTTTCGTATTCATATATAAGTCTTCCGAAACAATTGTCGGTATTGACGAGAACCGCCTTGGAATCAGGCATTTCAGAACTGTTTTGGCAAGATTGATTTCTTTCATTTGTTTTCCTCATATTTGGAGCCTCGACGCCTTCAATGATGTTGTTGCCGCCGATTTCCACATACGCCTCATCCCAAACCCCGTAGTCGATGAAACTCTGCAACAGCTGAGCCCCGCCTTCCACCAGCAATGATTGAATGCCAAGGAGATAGAGATGATCAAGGATTTGCGGTATTATATTCTGTTTGAAATCGATATAGATATATTTAACCGGCTCAGCTGTATTGGTTTTCGTTGCCAAAGATGCTGATGATTCATTTGCATTCGCTTTGCTATTAACGTCATTGCTGCTGTTATCTGCGAATACAATAGTTGTGACAGAACCGTCGAACAGATGCAAGTCATGAGAAAGTTTTTTCTCTTTGTCTATCACCACCCGTACAGGATTGTTGCCATGCCATTTCCTTGCATCCAATTTTGGGTTGTCGATATTCGCCGTGTTGGTTCCCACTATAATTGCCTGGCATTCTGTTCTTCTTTTGTGGGCAAGCATTTGAGTGTAGGAAGTGGAGATGATGGTTTTTTGATTTTTCCCTGCTATAAAGCCATCGGGCGACTGCGCCCACTTGAGCACTACGAATGGCCTGTGCTGCGAATGAAAGGTGAAAAATACCCTGTTGAGATGCTTGCATTCCTTTTCTAGTACGCCAACAGTGACATCTATTCCAGCTTCTTTGATTTTTCTGATGCCCAATCCGTTGACCTTAGCGAAGGGGTCGGTGCATCCTACGACTACCCTTTTCAGTCTCTTGCTTATTATGAGGTCGGCGCATGGAGGTGTCTTGCCGTAGTGGGCGCATGGTTCAAGCGAGACATATATAGTGGAATCTTTGAGCAAGTCAGGATCTTTCACTGAATTTATGGCATTGACTTCGGCATGCGCTTCACCGCATTTCCTGTGGTAGCCTTCACCTATGATTTTCCCGTCATGAACGATTACGGCACCCACCATAGGATTAGGTTGAGCGTTTTTTCTTCCGTTCAAAGCCAGTTGGATGCACCTGGCCATAAATTTCTCGTCCTCACAAATGTTTCCCTTATAATTTATCGGCATAACGATTCAATTTTATATTTTTGCACCAAGAAGACAAAACGATATCAAATTTCCAAATATCACCTATCAATGCTCAATGCAGTCACATCAGGAGCCTATTCCCAATACAAGAATCTCTGTCAACAACTCCGTGCGGAATATGATGTCCGCGAGTCTCAGGAATTGAGTTTTTTGATTCTGGAGAAGTTGTATGGTGTCGGCAAGGCTGACGTACTATCCGACAAAGGTATAAAAATTTCTGAAGAAAGCCAATCAAAGCAAGCGTCAATATTGAATCGGCTATTGAAAGGCGAGCCGATGCAATATGTTTTTGGTGAGGCGGAATTTTGCGGCATGACATTAAAAGTCAACGAAAATGTTCTTATTCCTCGCCCTGAGACTGAAGAGATGACAGAATGGCTGTTGTCGATAATCAGAAATAACCAATGGTTGTCGCCAAGGGTTTTAGACTTATGCACAGGCAGCGGATGCATAGCAATATCAATAAAAAAAGCGGTGGAAGAATCGGATGTCACGGGAATTGATATCTCAGACGGAGCCTTGCTTGTGGCTGAAGAAAATGCCAAGGTTCAGGGAACGGATATAAGTTTTGTCAAGGATGATGTATTATCGGGTTTGTCAGTATTCATTGCGTCGAACGGCAAAAGCAGCTTTGATGTGATAGTGTCGAATCCTCCCTACGTGTGTGAACGAGAAAAGACGGACATGGAAGACAGGGTGTTGGATTACGAACCGTCGTTGGCATTGTTTGTGCCTGATGACGACCCTTTGAGATTTTACAGAGAAATCATCAAGATATCCCAATCATTGCTGAAACCGAATGGATTAATCATGATGGAGACCAACCGTCTTTATGCCGGCAGGGTGGGGGAGATGCTTGAAACTTCTTCATTCAGAAACATTGAGATACGCAAAGACATATTCGGCAACGACCGAATGGTGAAAGGAGAAAAAATATAGTTGGCTGACGTGCCAAAACTGCGTTATCTTTGCGTCGCAAAAAGGGATAAAAGTCAGTTGTGGTGTTGTCGGTACATTAAAAGCGGGGAAAAAGTCTTAACTTTGCACATTGAAAACAAAAAATCAAAGAATCAGAAAAATTCGATTGTCAGATGTCGTTGAATAGGAAAGACATAGAGATTATGGCTCCAGTGGGTTCCAGAGAGTCATTATACTCAGCCATAAAGGCAGGTGCTGATTCAGTGTATTTCGGCATAGGCAGGCTCAACATGCGCGCTCATTCAGCCAATAGTTTCGGCATAGATGACTTAAAGGAGATAGCATCGATATGCAGGACGGAAGGCGTAAAGAGTTATCTCACTGTCAACACGATAATCTACGGTGAGGACATAGCCGACATGCATAAAATAATAGATGCCGCTCATGAAGCGGGAGTGACAGCAGTGATAGCGTCGGATGTGTCGGTGATGAACTATTGCCGGAGTGTGGGTGAAGAAGTGCATTTGAGCACACAGTTGAACATATCCAACATAGAGGCATTGCGCTTTTATTCGCAGTTTGCCGATGTGGTGGTGCTGGCGCGTGAGTTGAACATGTATCAAGTGCGTGAGATTTACGACAAGATATGCGAGGAAAATATTTGCGGTCCGTCGGGCAAGCAAGTGCGCATAGAGATGTTTTGCCATGGCGCCTTATGCATGGCTATCAGCGGCAAGTGCTACTTGAGTTTGCACAATGCCGGACGCAGTGCCAACCGAGGAGAATGTGTCCAGATATGCCGCCGCGGTTATGGAGTGACCGACTTAGAGACTGGTTGCGAATTGAATATAGACAACAAATACATCATGTCGCCAAAAGACCTGAAGACAATAGACTTCATTGACATCATGCTGAATTCCGGTGTTCGCGTGCTCAAGATTGAAGGCCGCGCCCGCGGTCCTGAATACGTTTATACGGTGGTGAAGGCATACAATGAAGCCATAAACAGCGTGCTCGAAGGAAGTTTCACTGACGCGAAGAAGCAGGCATGGAACGAATCATTGTCAACAGTGTTCAACCGCGGTTTCTGGGACGGTTATTATCAAGGTCAGAAATTAGGCGAATGGAGTGATGTGTACGGGTCTCGCGCCACAGAAAAGAAGATATACGTTGGCAAGGGCATAAAATACTTCTCCAACATAGGAGTAGCTGAATTTCTGATTGAGAACCATCCGTTGCATACAGGCGACAAGGTGCTGATAACTGGTCCTACCACCGGCAGCATAATCCAGACGGTGGATGAGATACGTTACGACATGGAAAGGGTAGATGAAGCCACACGTGGCCAGCACATATCGTTCAAGGTGGATGACAAGATACGTCCGAGCGACAAATTATACGTGCTGGTGAAACGAGACCTGTCGTTGGGCGGTGAATTGAAAGACTGATGCCATTTATGCAAAGGACAACTCACCATAATTGCCAAAAAAAGGATTAGAACAAAAGAGAAAGAGATAATATCAAGATGAAGAAATTATATATAGAGACATACGGTTGCCAGATGAATGTTGCCGACAGTGAAGTGATTGCTTCGGTGATGAAGATGGCTGGTTATGATTATACAGAGACGTTGGAAGGTTGCGATGCGGTATTGCTCAACACATGCAGTGTTCGCGAGAACGCGGAAAACAAGATATACAACCGCCTTGAAGCGCTTCACAACATTCGCTCTAAAGGCCGTCCGTTTATCATAGGAGTGGTAGGATGCATGGCGGAGCGTGTTCGTGAGGACCTGATAGAGCATCATCATGTTGACTTGGTGGCAGGCCCCGATTCCTACTTGGATTTGCCCGATTTGTTTGCTTCTGTTGAGGCTGGCGAAAAGGCGATAAACGTGGAACTGTCAACCACTGAGACCTATCGTGATGTCTTGCCCGACCGTATATGCGGCAACCGCATATCGGGCTACGTGAGCATCATGCGAGGTTGCAACAACTTCTGCCATTACTGCATTGTGCCCTATACCCGCGGAAGGGAGCGCAGCCGTGATGTTCAGAGCATACTCAACGAAGTGAAAGACTTGCAGTCGCGAGGATTCAAGGAAGTGACGTTGCTGGGACAGAATGTTAATTCCTACATGTATGAGAGCAAGCACTCCGACGGCACTATAGAATCCACTGTAGGCTTTCCGCAGTTGTTGCGGATGGTGGCTGAGAGCGTTCCCGATATGCGTGTGCGCTTCACCACGTCTCATCCCAAGGACATGAGCGATGAGACCCTTCATGTTATAGCCGATGTCCCTAATGTGTGCCGTCATATCCATTTGCCTGTGCAGAGCGGCAGCGACAGGATACTGAAACTGATGAACCGCAAGTACACACGTTCGTGGTATATGGACAGAGTGGCGGCCATTCGCAGGATAGTTCCCGATTGCGGTTTGACTACAGATATTTTCGTAGGCTATCATTCTGAGACAGAGGAAGACCATCAAGCATCCTTGTCCTTGATGCGCGAATGCGGATATGATTCGGCGTTCATGTTCAAGTATTCTGAGCGTCCAGGCACCTACGCCGCACGTCATTTGCCAGATGATGTGCCCGAGGAAGTGAAGTTGCGTCGTTTGCAGGAGATGATAAGTTTGCAGAATGAACTGTCGGCAGAGAGCTATCGTCATGATGTAGGCAAAGAATTTGAAGTCTTGGTGGAAGGTTACAGCAAACGTTCACGTTCCCAGTTGTTTGGCAGGACAGAGCAGAACAAGGTTGTGGTGTTTGACAAAGGCGACCATCATATAGGCGATTATGTGAAAGTGCGTATCACCGACTCCAGTTCGGCCACACTTAAAGGCGAAGCCATTTAGAATATAAATCAATAACCAAAATAAACACAAAGAAACAATGAGAACAAAAACATTGAATAAACGCTTTCTGTGCTCTTTTCTGTTTTTGGCGGTAGCAATTACCGTTTTCGGTCAGAAAACGTCTTCAGCGGCAAAAGAAAGGCCTTTTGGGGCGTCTTTTATAGTTCCTGATGACGGTGACTTGTATGAAGCCTTTGCTAAAGCGGAGGAACGTGAAGACACATCCAAGCGATACGTGATATTCATCCGCAATGGATTTTATTATCTCGGTGGCGATGACGGAGGCACGATAGAGGCGGAAGGCGCGATACACAAGAGCCCGAAGACCACTTTAAACAGTCCGAATGTCACCTTGAAAGGAGAGAGCATGGAAAACACGCTGATATGGAACCAGCCTGTTTACGAAGGCTTGAGCATCACTGCCACATTGATGCTGGCGGAAAAGAGCAGCAACACCCACATAGAAGACCTGACAATACAGAATGCTTATCCGTATATGGAGAAGGGCGGCGGACGCGCTATAGCGTTGGAAGACCGCAGCATAGGCACCGTGATGCGGAGGGTGAGAATGCTGAGTTACCAAGACACCTATTTCACCAACAACAAGAAAGGCAAGACACGTCTGTATGAATGCGAGATACACGGAACAGTAGATTTCATTTGCGGCGACGGCGATGTGTTGTTCGATCATTGCCGCATAGTGTTGGAAGACCGCAAGAACGGCGATTGCATCACAGCCCCAGGCATACCGTTGGACAAGGGATATGTGTTTTCGGGATGCACTATAGAAGGACCATCGGGCCAAGACGGCAAATACAGCTTAGGACGTCCATGGAAGATAGGCAGCCGTTGCCATTACATCAACACCCGCATGAATGTTCTTCCCCGCAAAGAGGGTTGGTCGGTGATGCGTGATTTCATAATCCCTGCCGCTATAGACGAATACAACAGCACTAACGAATACGGCGAGCAGATTGACCTGAGCGACCGCATAAGCGTGTGGAAGACAGCCGTGAAGGCTGAAACGGAGGAAAAGGCGAAGACAGAAGAAAAACTGGTGAAGGAAACCCCATTAAAGAGCCAATTGACAAAAGAAGAAGCCGACCTACTGCTTGAAGGCTGGTAAATCGGCTTGTATCGATATGCGAAAAAGGATAGGGGAAATCAAATCATTTTTTCTTATTCTTTTTTTGTTTGTTCCCTTCTATTTCCCTCTGTTCCTCTTTTGCTTGCAGTTGTTTTTGCCATTTGCTTCCAATCATACAATAAAGTCCGACAATGATGAACGGGATGCTGAGCAATTGTCCCATATTGAACGTCATAGAACTCTCGAAGTCAACCTGGTCTTCTTTGAGAAATTCAATGAAGAACCTGAAAATGAAGATGGCTGTAAGGCAGAACCCGAAGAAGAATCCCGTACCGACTTTTTTCTTGAACTTGCTGTAAAGCAACAGTCCAATCAAGAAGAACACGAAGTAGGCTATTGCCTCGTAGAGTTGCGCTGGATGCCTTGGCGCGAGCTGCCCGTTGACAAGAGCGTCGTAAGTGTGGAAAATGAATCCCCACGGCTTGTCGGTAGGACTGCCTATGATTTCAGAATTCATAAGATTGCCAAGACGTATGCAGCAAGCGGTTATAGGCGTGGCTATAGCAATGATATCTAAAACCTTAAGGAAACTGAGCTTGTATTTCCTGACATATAGCAAGAGGCCGATGAACAGACCTATAGTGCCTCCATGACTGGCAAGTCCCCTGTATCCTTCCATCACCCAATGCGATGCCCCTGTGAGAGGGTCGGTTTCGTATCTGAACGGAATGAACATCTCGATGAAATGGATTTTGCTGCTGAGGTAGTAGTCTGGTTCATAGAAGAGGCAGTGTCCCAGTCTGGAACCAATAAGGATGCTGAAGAACCCGTATATGATCAGCGGGTCGAATTTCTCTTCAGGTATGCCGGTTTTCTTATAAAGACGGCTTATTACCACGACAGAAAGAGCCAGTCCGACAATCCATAGAATACCATACCAGAGGACAGGTCGTCCCAACACGGTGAAAGCCTCCTTAGAAGGTTGCCAATCAATAAACAGTAGATTAAATAAGTACATAGTCAGAAACCAATCAAATTATTAAAACGAAAGTTGTAGTCAAAAAAAACGCTGAGAATCAGACATTAAACCTGAAGTGCATGATATCTCCGTCCTGCACCACATAGTCCTTGCCTTCGATGCCCATTTTTCCGGCTTCCTTTACAGCAGCCTCAGAACCGTATTTTATGTAGTCGTCGTATTTTATCACTTCTGCCCTGATGAATCCCTTTTCAAAGTCAGAGTGAATCACTCCGGCGCATTGAGGAGCTTTCCATCCCTTGTGATAAGTCCATGCCTTGACTTCCATTTCTCCGGCAGTGATAAATGTTTCGAGTTGAAGCATTTTGAATGCAGTCTTGATAAGCCTGTTGACTCCCGACTCTTCCAATCCGAGTTCATCAAGGAACATCTTCCTGTCCTCGTAGGTTTCAAGTTCAGCGATTTCAGCCTCAGTCTTGGCGGCGACAACGAGAAATTCGGCATGTTCGTCTTCAATGGCTTTTTTCACTTCCTCAACATACTTATTTCCTGTTTTTGCGCTTTGCTCATCCACATTGCAGACGTAAAGCACCGGCTTGGTGGTGAGCAGGAACAGGCTTTTAGCGTAAGCTTGTTCGTCCTTGGTGTCGAATTCTACCGTTCTGGCTGATTTTCCTTGTTCGAGTGCCTCTTTGATGGCAGCGAGGACACCATATTCCATTTTTGCCTCTTTGTTGCCTCCCACTTCGGCGATTTTCTTCACTTTGGCAATGCGCTGTTCAACCGACTCAAGGTCTTTGAGCTGCAGTTCCATGTCGATGATTTCCTTGTCTCTGACAGGATTGACCGACCCATCCACATGAGTCACGTTTTCATCGTCAAAGCATCTGAGCACATGGATTATAGCATCTGTTTCCCTGATGTTTCCGAGGAACTTGTTACCTAGTCCTTCCCCCTTGCTCGCACCTTTGACAAGTCCTGCAATATCAACGATTTCCACCGTTGCAGGAACGATTCTTCCAGGGTGAACCAATTCGGCGAGCTTGTTGAGCCTTTCATCGGGAACGGTTATGACCCCGACGTTTGGTTCGATAGTACAGAAAGGGAAGTTAGCCGCTTGCGCCTTAGCGTTGGAGAGGCAATTGAACAGTGTGGATTTGCCCACATTTGGCAATCCGACGATACCGCATTGTAAAGCCATTTTATAATACCTTTAATAATTGTTACATAATAAACAATGCAAAATTATGAAATAATTCTCATATAATGCGAACAAGAAACAAAAAAGGCAGCAATAAGCGAATATGACTGACGAATGGAAAGCCAACGGACAAATGAAAAGCCCGCGACGCCTTTCACAGCATTCGCGGACTTTTGCTAATCACCCTGTATATATGTCTTCGTGATAATTATTCTACTGTCCACTCGAATACGCCTGTAGAATGAGTTTCTGGTTGCTTGATTTCGAGTTTGAGCGATGTTGTTTCTATAGGATCGAAATGCACAACGTTGCCTATGCCCTTGTCTGTTCCGTATTTGTCTGGATTAGGAACAGGTGTCCAGTTGCCGTTGGCGTCCTTATAGAGTATTCTCCAAGAGTCTGGAACCTTGCATCCTCCCCATGGCTGGTCGTCGTACCAATAAACCTTGCAAGCCTGCACCTTTGTAGGCTGTTCAAAGTCGTATTGCAGCCATTCTGTGGTGTTTTTCTTAGGCCACCAGTGGATATACGGAACCGACCTGTCGTTGCCGTCAACAGGAACGAGCCTGTCGTTGATAGAGGAGAGGGTGGGGGACTCGATAGAAGCGGAAGCCTTAGCCTTCGATGCTATCGTTTCAGGTTTAGCGGGCGATGTGGCTTTAAGGTCGATAGGCAACCAAACCATCATGTTACCTGGCTTGCGGTGGTTCCATGCATAATAAGGAATCATCGTAAGCTTCACTTTCTGTGATGTGAGGAAGCCTTCAGCGTCGAAATTAAGCACCTGAGCGTCGGTTGTCACATCGGATATGCCCTTAAGAATAGTGTTCTGATATTGAGGAACATTAGGAATGACACCGAATTGAGGCTTCTGATTGACGATAATCTGACGAATATTGAAGTCGTTGTCTGGCCATTCAGCGCAATAAACCAGCGGACCTCTTTCGACAGCAACCCTGCCTTCGTCGGCCTTCACATTGCCGTTAGCCCTGACGATTCTAACTGGCATTTCGAAATGAACAGACACTTTGTCGCCTTTCTTCCATTTTCTTGCTATAGAGAAATAACCGTTGTCGAGGTCAGCAGTCACTGTCTTTCCATTGACTTTCACTGCATATTGAGGCCTGTTGTTGTCGTCGTAATAATAGAGGTCGGAAGGAACCACCTCGTTTCTTTCCCATCCAGGAATTCTGATTTTGAGAGTGAAGTTCTTGGCTTTGTTTTCGTCCACTGTTATGTCGATGTCACCGTTCCATGGATAATCTGTCTTTTGCGTGATTGTAACGTTCTTGCCGTTGACTGGTATTGTTGATGTGTTGGCAAGGAACAGGTTGACATACAGGCTGTTGTCCTTAGTGGCATACACATATCCAGGAACTGAAGGAATGAACCTGCAAATGTTGGAAGGACAGCAAGCGCAACCGAACCATGCCTGTCTCTGGTGCTGTCCCATGCTTTCGAGCGGGTTGGGGTAGAAGAAGGTGCCGCCATCGATGCTCACGCCCGACAGTACGCCATTATAAAGCGACCTTTCGAGAGCGTCATAATATTTGGATTCTCCGTGGAGCAAGAACAGACGGTAGTTGAGATATACTTGAGCTATGGCTGCGCAAGTTTCGCAATAAGCTGACATGTTTGGCAATTCATAGTTCTTGCCGAACGCCTCACCGTTGCTGGTTGCTCCCACGCCACCGGTGATGTAGTATTTCTTGCTGACGATGTTGTCCCATATTCTGTCGATAGCCTTGATATAGTCTTTGTCTCCAGTGAGAGCGGCGATATCTGCCATGCCTGAATACATGTATCCGGCTCTAACCGCATGACCTACAGCCTCATCTTGTTCGACTACCGGTTTGTGCGACTGTGAATATTCTGTCTTTATTGTGGTCTTTCCCCTATAGTCGAGGAAGAATTTTGCTTCATCGAGATACTTCTTCTCACCAGTGACTGTATAGAGCTTGGCAAGTGCCATTTCTGCTATTTGGTGTCCAGGCACAACGCAAACCTGCCCAGGATTAGGACCCACTTCCCTTACAACGCAATCAGCGTATTTCTTAGCTATATTGAGGAATTTGTCGCTTCCTGTTGCCCTGTAATGAGCTACTGCGCCTTCAATCATGTGACCGAGATTGTAGAACTCATGGCTAAGGTCCTCTACCTTCGACCATCTCGTTGGACCTGCCCATTCATGCGGATGCTCTGGATTCATGGTCCTTGATGTGTAGAGGTATCCGTCTGGTTCCTGCGCTTTTGCCACTATATCGAGCACACTGTCGATATAAGCCTCCAGTTTCTTGTTTGGATAAGTCTGCAATAGATAACTCGCGCCTTCGATGGTTTTGTAAACATCAGTATCATCGAACGAGTATCCGCCCACCTTATATTCCTTGCTTGGGTGTGCAGCCTTTACGAAGTTTTCGTATCTTCCAGTTTCCTCGCATTTGCTGAACGCGAGCGGGATTGTCACATCCCTGCTGGCTTGTATTCTCTGTCCCCAGAACGAGTTGTCCGTTACCTTAACATCGGTGAAAGGTACAGGAGTAATGGGGTATCCTCCGAACTCCTTTTGTGCAAACAGTGCGTTGGCACTCATCACGACTAAAGTAGTCAATATAAAAAGCCTTTTCATTTTATTGTAGGTTAGATTGATTATTGAATTTGATTTCAAAAGTAGTCTTTTTTTTGTTTAAATGCAAATTTAAGTCGCATTACAGCGCAATATAAGATATATTTTGGTTTAAATCCACAACTAAATCTTTAAAATGCCGTTGATAACTAATATATATTATTATAGGAAATTTTATTTCCCACCAATCGGCTAATAATTAATGATTTACAAAAAATCATCAATGCGCCTCGAGCCAGTTTTCACCCCATCCGCAATCCACAATGAGAGGAACTATCATTTTGTATGCCGATTCCATTTCCTCCCTTACGATGGTTTCGAGTTGGATTTTTTCTTCTGGCACAACACTGAAGTTAAGTTCGTCGTGAACCTGAAGAATCATCTTGGATTTCATGTTCATTTCCTGCATCCTTTTGTCAACATTAATCATCGCTATTTTGATTATGTCAGCTGCGCTGCCTTGAATTGGAGCATTGATAGCCACGCGCTCGGCGTTGTTCCTTTCATTTGCGTTCATGCTGTTGATTTTGTTGAGATAGCATTTGCGTCCGAAGATAGTGGTGGCGAACCCGTTTTTTCTTCCCATTTCAATGGATTTTTCCATATATTCTTTCACCTTTGGATAGGTGTTGAAATAGCCTTCGATAAACTCTTTGGCTTCCTTTCTGCTTACTTCCATTCGCTCTGCCAGTCCGAAGGTTGTTATTCCATATATAATGCCGAAATTGGCTGTCTTAGCCTTCCTTCTTTGGTCCTTGGTTACATTCTCTAAATCTTCATTGAAGATTTTGGCTGCCGTAGCGGCATGAATGTCCTTGCCCTGTCTGAATGCCTCCACCATGTGCGGGTCTTGGCTAAGATGAGCCATGATTCTAAGTTCTATTTGCGAATAGTCGGCAGACAGGAATTCGCATCCTTCATCTGGAATGAAAGCCTTTCTCACTTCCCTTCCTATTTCTTCCCTTACCGGAATATTCTGCAAGTTAGGGTCGCTTGAACTCAGTCTGCCAGTGATGGTAACTGCCTGATTGAACGACGTGTGGATATGTCCTGTCTTTTTGTTCACCAGTTTAGGCAGGATGTCAATATATGTGGATAGTAGTTTCTTATAACCACGATAATCCAGAATTTCAGCCACAATAGGATTGTTCTTCTTCAGAGGCATCAGAATCTCCTCTGATGTGGCATATTGACCTGTCTTTGTCTTTTTCGGTTTATCTACAATATGCATTTTTTCAAACAGCACCTCTCCCACTTGCTTTGGTGAAGCTATATTGAATTCTTGGCCTGCCAGAGAGTATATGTTTTTTTCGATGTCTTTCATTCGTTGCGAGTACTCCACAGAGGTATCCTTTAGTGATTGTGAATCTATTCTTACTCCATTGCGTTCCATTCTTGCAAGAACATAAATCAGAGGCATCTCTATGGTGCGAAAAAGTTTTTCCATGCCTTCTTTTATCAGCATCGGTTCCAGCACGTTTTTGAGTTTCAATGTCACATCTGCATCTTCAGCTGCATATTCTCCAACAATGTTGGCGTCAATATCCCTCATGTTTTTTTGCAACTTGCCTGTGCCTATTAGTTGTTCTATTGGAATTGGATCATAATTCAAGAGCGTTCTTGCCATTTCGTCCATATTGTGTTTCATCTCTGGACGCAAGACGTAATGCGCTATCATCGTGTCGAAGAGTTCGCCCCTCACCTCGACACCATAATTTGCGAGTACCTCAATATCGTATTTTATGTTCTGTCCTATTTTGAGAATCTTGTCATTTTCGTATAGCGGTTTCACGAGATTGACAATTTTCATTGCCTCATCTCGATTTTGAGGAACAGGTATATAGAAAGCCTCGTTTTCCTTCACTGCAAAGCTGAGACCAACCAATTCAGCGTCAATTGCGTTGATGCTCGTGGTTTCTGTGTCCAAACTGATAAATTCAAATGTAAATATTTTTCGCAGAAATTCTGCTATATCTTTCTCATTATCAAGAATTTGATAGTTATGTTTTACGGTTTTTAAACTTTCAAAATTTTCATTTTTATCGGTTTCCTCACCAAAGGTAAGCGAAATTTGTTGATTTTCGGTGTCAAAAAGACTCATTTGGGTGGTCTTTTTTTGAACTGATTCCCCGAGTACCCTTTTTAGCAACGAACGAAACTCAAGTTCTTCAAATAGTTTTCTAACCTTAGTCCTGTCTATGTCCTTTCTTTTCAGTTCTTCCAAATTTATGTTTACAGGAACATCTGTCTTGATTGTGACCAAATATTTGGAGAATTGGATTTGTTCCTTATTCTCCTCTATTTTCTTTTTCAGTGCTCCTTTAAGTTGGTCTGTGTTTTGCAAAAGGTTTTCAATGCTACCAAACTGGTTGATCAATTTCGCTGCCGTCTTCTCTCCCACTCCTGGACATCCAGGAACATTATCCGAAGCGTCTCCCATAAGTCCAAGAAGGTCGATTACCTGTTTTGTGTTGTCGATGCCATATTTCTCGATGATATCTTTTTCTGTTTTCACCTTAAATCCTGGACCAATGTGATTTGGCGAGTACATGAAGACATTTGGTCTCACCAGTTGGCCATAGTCCTTATCTGGAGTTACCATGTATGTTTCCAGTCCCATTTTTTCTGCTTGCAGCGCAAGGGTGCCTATCACATCATCGGCTTCAAAACCTTGGATTTCATATATCGGTATATTATACGCTTCTATAATGCTTTTGATGTATGGCAGTCCTATTTGTATTCCTTCCGGAGTTTTCTGCCTTTGTGCCTTGTATTCGGGATAAATTTCATGACGGAAAGTGCCCCCTTTTGGGTCGAATGCCACACCGATGTAATCGGGTTTGTCTTGTCTCAATATCTCCTCCAGAGTATTGACAAATCCCAATACTGCTGTAGTGTCTATGCCTTTGGAGTTAACTCTTGGGTTTTTCGACAGTGCCCAGTATCCCCGATAAATCAGAGCGTATGCATCTAGTAAAAATAGTTTGTTAGCCATATTATATTCATTTTATGGTGTAAAGTTAGCAAATTTTCTTTTTTTCAGTGTTTTATTATTACTTTTGTATTGTTTTAAGCAGAAAAAATAACGAATATGGACAGATTGGAAGTGATTACAAATCCTATTAAACCTGAGTTTGAACATTTGCGCGAACTGTTGTCGGAAAACCTGACTCATCCTGCACCTATGTTGAGCATCATATTGCAGAGCGTTGTTAGACACCGTGGCAAGCAGATGCGTCCAATCTTGATGTTGTTGTCCAGCAAATTGTTCAATGGCGTTTCTGACAGCACTTATAAATGTGCTGTTGCCATTGAGTTGTTCCATACTGCTACATTAATACACGATGACGTTGTTGACAACAGTGACCAACGTCGCGGCCAATCTTCGGTGAATTATCTTTATAATAATAACGTAGCTGTTTTGGTAGGTGATTATCTTCTCGGCAAAGTCTTGCAGAATATTTCTGAGACAAATTCTACTGAGATAATGTACATACTTTCACAGACTTCGCAAGAGTTGGCTGCTGGAGAATTGCTTCAACTGGACAACACTTTGTTGAACGATTTCTCCGAGAAGTATTACATGGATGTAATTCACAATAAAACAGCATCGTTGTTTTCATCAAGTGCGCGTGTAGGTGCTCTTACGGGGGGAGCTAGTGCGGAAGATGTTGAGAAATTAGCTCGTTTCGGCGAATTGTTGGGTCTAAGCTTTCAGATTCGCGACGATATATTTGATTATTACCCATCTTCTGAAGTTGGCAAACCTACAGGAAACGACATGCGTGAAGGCAAGCTAACTTTGCCTATATTGTATGCTTTGAACAAGACCAAGGACCAACACTACTTGTCGATTGCCAAGAGTATTAGGGTAGGTATGAGCAGTGATGATGACATAGCCGAACTCACATCGTTCGCAATAAAAGAAGGCGGAATAGACTATGCCTATTCCACCATTGAAAAGATGATTTCGGAAGCCAAGAATATACTAACTAATTACAAGGATTCCGAAATACGCAGAAGTCTTGAGGCTTACGCTGATTATGTCTTGGAGCGCAAGCATTAAGATTAGAAGAACTTGATTTCTTTTTCAAGCAAATCTGAAAGCAATTTATTTGCCAAACTGCTTGTGCCAAGACGGAGCAGGTCGTTGGTGAGCCATTTTTCGCCCAGAACCTCTTTCACTATCGTGTAGTAGGCTAGGGCGTCTTCCACTGTTTTCATGCCTCCAGCGGGCTTAAAACCAACAATATTGCCTGTTTTGTTGTAGTACTCCTTAATTGCCTTGCACATCACGTATGCTGCTTCTGGAGTTGCGCCTACTGATATCTTGCCAGTGGATGTCTTTATGAAGTCTGCGCCTGAATACATTGCGAGAATAGACGCTTTCTTAATGTTACTCATCGACTTAAGTGCGCCTGTCTCAAGTATTACTTTCATCTTATTGTCAGCGCAAACCTCCTTCAATTCGGCTATTTCGTCTGTAAGTCCTTCATAATCACCATTTAAGAACTTTCCAACCGACATAACAATGTCGATTTCATCAGCACCATCGTGAATTGCCATTGCAGTCTCTGCAACCTTAACTTCCAAGAATGTCTGTGCAGATGGAAAGTCAGCTGAAACGCATGCTATTTTAACATCCTCGTTCTCTAGTGAGTTATGGCATATCTCAGCGAAATTAGGATAAACGCAAACTGTTGCCACGTGACCGAGTTCGGGATATTCATCATCAAATTTGTTTACTTTCTCTACCATCTGAAGAATCGTATCCTCGTTATCGGTAACGTTAAGAGAGGTCAGTTCAACACTGTTAAAGAGAAATCTTTTAACCTCCTTGGTGTTGTTCTCTTGAAGGTGCTTGTCAAGCAGTGCCTTCACTTCGTTTGCTACCTGCTCGTCGTCAAGATTGACGTCATATTGCGCCAGGGCTTCATCGTATTTGCTCACCGTGTTTGGATTACCCCCTTCGTGATGATGCTCATGGTGGTGATGGTGATGATGATGTTCATCGTGACATCCGCATCTGCATTCGTGGTCTTTCATTTCTTCGTTCATATTCAATTATTTTTTAAGTTATATAATTCTCTTGATTTAAATCAATTTTTAAGTTTGATGTTATTTTTGTGCCTATTTGCGTCTCTTTTCGTTTTCTTCTCTATGGATTGTTTCAAAGCCTCATTCAAATCTACTCCTGTTTGGTTGGCAATGCATATCAATACCCACAGCACATCTGCCAATTCTTCGTCGAGATTGTCTTTCTCGCCTTCCTTGAACGACTGCTCGCCATATTTGCGTGAGATGACTCTTGCCAGTTCTCCTGTTTCTTCCATAAGCACCGCAAGGTTGGTCATTACATCAAAATACCTCACTCCATATTCCTTTATCCAGTCGTCAACTTTTTTCTGCGCTTCCTCTATTGTCATAAATCATTCTTTGTTTTTAGTGTCCATGCATATTGTTACAGGACCGTCATTAATGAGTTCAACTTTCATATCTGCGCCGTAGGCACCTGTTTGAACGAGCTTGTTGATTTTATTCGACAGAGCATAGCAGAATTTCTCATATAATGGAATGGTGATTTCATGATTTCCGGCACGAAGATAAGACGGACGATTGCCTTTTTTATAAGATGCCCAAAGTGTGAATTGGCTTACTACAAGAATATTTCCACCGACATCTATCACGCTTTTATTCATCACTCCGTTTTCATCGTCAAATATCCTGAGATTAGCGATTTTGGAAGCGAGCCATTCTACGTCTTCTTTGTTATCATCGTTGGATACTCCTACTAGCACGAGTAATCCCTTATTAATGGAAGAAACGATGTCCCCATTGATTTTTACTGAGGCTTTTGTCACCCTTTGCACTACTGTTCTCATATCATAATTTCTTTTTTATTATTTCAGCTTTGCTTTTGCCCACTGTTTCTGTCAATTCTTCGATAGTTGCTTCTTTGATTCTTTTCACGCTCTTGAATCTTTTCAGCAATGTCTTTTTTGTCACCTCGCCGATGCCTTTTATGTTGTCGAGCTGTGATGCCACTTGGTGCTTGCTCCTTTTTTCACGATGGAATGTTATAGCATACCTGTGAACTTCATCTTGTATCCTTGTCAGGAATTTGAACAGTGGACTATTCATTTCGATGCCTATCGTGGCAGGTGGATTTCCGAATAGCAGTTCTGATGTGCGGTGGTGATTGTCCTTCGCCAGTCCAGCGATGGGAATATCCAATTGCAGTTCGTCTTCTATGACTTTCCTCACCACTTCCATTTGTCCTTTGCCGCCATCGGTGATAATTAGGTCGGGCAGGGGAGTGTTCTCGTCTATTGCCCTTCTGTATTTTCTGAACACTACTTCACTCATCGATGCATAGTCATCTGGTCCCTCTACAGTTTTAATGTTGAATTTCCTGTATTCCTTTTTCTCTGGCTTGGTTTTCACAAAGACTACACAACCTGCTACAGCATCCTTGCCTACCAAATTGGAATTGTCGAAGCATTCAATCCTTATAGGTAGTTTTTCCAATCCGAGTTTCTTCTGCAGTTCTTTCATCAGATTTACGCTTCGCTGTTCTGGATTGAGCTTCTCTGCCTGTTTTATTTTGTCGAGTTTGTATTGGCGGACATTCATGAATGAGAGGTCGAGCAATTTCTTTTTGTCACCTCTTTGCGGCACTGTGATAGTGACATCGTTGAATTTGTCGTTCAGTTCAAATGGCAGGATTATTTCTTTCGCATTGTTTTTAAACCTGTCTCTGGTCTCACAAATTCCAAGCGCGAGAATGTCTTTTATATCCTCGTTCATCCTTTTCTTGTATTCAAAGGTGAATGCTTGATTGATTGCTCCGTTTGCCACATGAAGATAATTTATGTAGGCGTTGTTTTCATTGTCGTCTATAGAGAATACATCTATGTTGTTGTAAGCGAAACTGACAACCTCACTTTTCTCGCAGAATTCTTTTGCCAAGATTAATCTGTGCTTGATTTTTTCGGCTTCCTCGAATTTCATTTCTTCGGCGAGAGCTTTCATCTTCTCTTCCAACAATTCACAGAGATGTCTTGTGTTGCCTTTAAGTATTTCGCATATCTCAGCTATCTCTCTGTTGTATTCTTCCATCGACTGCTTTGCCACGCATGGCGCCTTGCATTTCTTGATATGGTATTCTAGGCAGGTCTTATATTTCCCGTCTCTTATGCCTTCTAGAGTGATGTTGTTCCTGCATGTCCTCACATGATAAAGATGCTGAATCAGGTCGAGCATGTTGTTGAGAGTACCAGCATGACTGAAAGGACCGAAATACTTGCCTCCGCCTTTTATGATTTTTCTCGTTTTGAATACTCTTGGAAATAATTCATTTGTAACGCAGACAGAAGGGTAGGTCTTGTCGTCTTTCAACAGGATGTTGTATTTCGGCTTATACCTTTTTATCAGTTGGTTCTCTTGCAGCAGAGCATCCTCGTCGGAATTGACGTATATATATTTGATGTCGCTGATTTGTTCTACCAGCCTTCTTGTTTTCCTGTCCTCGTGATTTTTCGTGAAATACGAACTTACTCTTCTTTTCAGATTTTTTGCTTTGCCCACGTAGATAACCTTGCCTTCGTTGTCAAGATACTGGTAGCATCCCGGCTTTTCTTCCAAAGCCGAGATGATGAGTTTCAGATATTCTAATCTTGACTGAGACCTTTTTATTTCAGTACTTTCGTATGGTTCCACGTGAAACAAAATCCTTGTAAAAGAGTTTATGACAGTTTGTTAGATTTCTATGAGTGAGGTGATTTCTATGCCGTCTCCAATAAACTTTCTTCCTTCGAGTCCTTCGTCATGGAGCTCGATGATAAAGTTCATGTAGCACTTTCTCGGGTTGAATTTTTTCACCAAGTCCCATGCCGCCTTTATCGTTCCGCCAGTTGCGAGCAGGTCGTCGTGAAGCAAGACGATGTCGTCTTGGGAGATGGCGTCCTTGTGTATTTCTATGGTGTCTATGCCATATTCCTTCTCGTAGCTTTGGCTTATTGTTTCAGCTGGCAACTTTCCTGGCTTCCTTGCCACCACCAGTCCGGCGTTGAGCTTGTAGGCCAGTATGGCACCCATGATGAAACCTCTCGACTCGATGCCAACCACCTTTGTGATGCCCTTGTCTTTGTAGAGGTCGTACATCCTCTCTTCCATAATTCTCAAGCACTGGGGATTCTTGAAGAGGGTGGTGACGTCTCTGAATATGATGCCCTTTTGAGGGAAATCGGGAATACTTCTCAGGTTCTCCATCAAGTATTCGTTGTTCTTCTTGTTCATTTTGAAAGTTATTTAAGTTTGATATAGTCTTTGTCGTTGAATTTCAGTGGTTTATATGTATTTTGTTTCACGTGAAACAATTGTGGTTTTCGGGTTTTTAACCCCGTTTTTTTACACGTAACCCATTGTTTATCTGTTCATTAGCACTAACAAAACATTGATGTCGCTCGGAGAAACTCCAGGGATTCTGCTGGCTTGTGCCAGGGTTTCAGGATTTATTCTCGACAGCTTCTGTCGCGCTTCAATTGTTATCTGGTTCATGTTGGCATAGTCGAATTTGTTTTTGATGTGGATGTTTTCCAGTCTCATCATTTTTTCGGCGAAAGCCTTTTCCCTTTCGATATACCCCTTGTATTTGATTTGTATTTCGGCTGCTTCTATTATCTCGTCGTGCCTGTCGGTTGTCTTGTCCAGTTCCTTCTTCAGTGGTTGTATAAACTCTGCGATATTACTGAAAGTGATTTGAGGCCTTCCAAGCAGTTCGTGCAGTTTGCATCCTCTTTGAAGCGGTGCGGAACCCAGTTGCTCGATGGCGTCGTTGATGAGCGCTGGCTTGAGGGAGAAGTTCTGTGTGAAATTAATGATTCTCTCTATTTCTTCTTTTTTCTTTCTCGCCAAGTCCATCCTCTCTGTTGACGCCAATCCGATGTTGTACGACTTCTCTGTCAGTCTCATGTCGGCATCGTCTTGACGCAGCAGTATTCTGTATTCAGCCCTTGACGTGAACATCCTGTATGGCTCGTCAACACCCTTGGTCACGAGGTCATCAATCAGCACACCGATATAAGCCTCGTTCCTTTTGAGCGTGAACGGTTCTCCTCCTGAGCAATTGATGGCTGCATTGATGCCCGCCACTAAGCCCTGACCGGCTGCTTCCTCATATCCGGTTGTGCCGTTCACTTGTCCGGCGAAGAACATGTTCTTTATCACCTTCGATTCCAGGTTGTGCTTGAGTTGTGTGGGATCGAAGAAATCGTATTCTATGGCATAACCCGGCCGGTATGCCACAACGTTTCTCAAGCACGGGATTTTCCTCAATGCCTCGATTTGTATGTCCATTGGCAAGGATGAAGAGAATCCGTTGAGGTACATCTCGTTGGTGCTTTCCCCTTCTGGTTCAAGAAACAGCAGATGCTGGTCTTTGTCGGGGAAGGTATGCAGCTTTGTTTCTATGCTTGGACAGTAGCGTGGTCCGATGCTTTTTATTTGACCGTTGTAGAGGGGCGAGTCGGGAAGTCCCTTCATCAGGGTTTCGTGCACCTCTTTGTTGGTGTAGCAAATCCAGCACGGCAACTGCTTCAATTTTCTTTCTATATTGAGGAAAGAAAACCTGTGCGAACTCGTGTCGCCCTTTTGCTCCTCCATGAGAGAGAAGTCCACGCTTCTTTTGTCGATTCTGACAGGAGTACCTGTTTTCATCCTGTCGTACTTCACACCATATTGGTTAATCGATTCTGTAAGCGACAGCGATGCCGGTTCGGCTATTCTTCCTCCAGGTATTTGCTTTCTTCCTATATGCAAGAGTCCGTTGAGGAAGGTGCCGGCAGTGAGAACGACGCATTTGGCATGGAATTCTGCACCGAGCAATGTCTTCACGCCTGTGATTTGAATGTCGGTTTCCTTAAATGCGTTGTTGTCGTGTATTTTGGAAACCATGATTTCTGTCACTTGGTCCTGCCATATATTCAGGTTGTTTGTGTTGTCGAGAACCGCCCTCCATGTCCAGATGAATTTTTCCCTGTCGCATTGCGCCCTTGGGCTCCATACAGCAGGTCCTTTCGACATATTGAGCATTCTGAATTGCAATGAGCACTTGTCGGTGACAATACCCATTTGCCCTCCCATAGCGTCTATCTCTCTCACAATTTGTCCTTTGGCTATTCCACCTACGGCAGGGTTGCAACTCATCTGTGCGATTTTGTTCATGTCCATCGTGATAAGACACGTTTTCGCACCCATATTAGCCGCTGCGGCAGCGGCCTCACATCCGGCATGACCGGCTCCGATAACTATTACGTCGTATTCAAAAATCATAAATCACCACACAAAATCTCCCGTCTGAAACCACCACTTGCGAAGGGAGTTTGACAGGTTGATGTAAACGTGAAAATATAGTCCACTACAAATATAGTGTTTTTTTGAAACATCGTGAAATCAAAAAGGAAAAATATCAATATAGCAACAAATATAGAGAGTGCAAGAAGGTGATGAATAGGCGGGAAAGATGTATGAAAAATGCAGAGCTTTCGCCAAGGAACTGGCGTTGCGGAATTTTGATGTTGAGTTTCTTTTTCTTCGTCAGTGCCAAGCCTTTCCAGAACTTCGCTTCTTGGGTGTCGGGCTTAACGCTCTTGCGCTTCCGCTTCTTTCCTTTGGTTGGTGTCGATTTGCTGCGACGCTTTCCTTGCGCCTTGTAATACATATACCATGCAAACCTTCTCATCTTCTTCGTCACTGTCGGATTTACAGTTCCGCCCCAGTTATGGACAGGAGCATAATCCAATGAGTTTGACACCACCACCCGATAGTCGCTTGGAACATACTTGATAGACTTGAAGAGATGGTTGCGCCTGGAAAGCAGCGGTCCGTAGTTGGCTGCTGCGCTCGTTCCACCCTTCGACTGCCGTTGCGTCTGCGGCCACTGGTGCAAACCACCATTGACAAAACCGCCTTGGCGGAAGTTGTCTTGAAAGTGGTCTTTCGCCATACGACCAACCATGACGGGAAGCTTTCGCTTCATCAGGTGGTCAATCTCTCGTGCCTGCGCCTGAAGCTCATCTGTAAACTGTTTTATGTTCATAATAGTCCTGCTCTGTATAGTTCTTCCTGTTTCAGCAATCCGAGAGCGAACCAGACTTGGTTCTCGAGGCGTGCTTTGAGCGCCTTTGCCCCAATGGTTTCGCTGTAGTTGTCTGGGTCAACGCATGTCGTTGAATCGCAGAGCGTGAAACCGTTTTTTAGTTGAACGGCAGCGTATGTGGTGGGCTTGCCGAAATCGCAGCGCGTCCAGCATGTGAATGTTCTCATCACTTGATTAACCTCTTCAGGTGTTACGGTTGTTCTGATGGGCTCTTTTCTGAGCATTTGTTTCATCCGTAAGGCGGCTCGTTCCCACATTTTCAAGTTTCTTTTTGCTTCTTGTGTCATTTTTTCTCTTTTTTGTTTGGTAATTCAAAAATTGTCCGTATATTTGCAACGTTCCTTTATGGAGCTGGCTGGAGCAATACTCTCTAGGGGCAACACTCAGTAGCAGTACCCACCGCCGGTCTTTCACAGGCTGGCGTTTTTTTATTGTCTTGCTTTTCTTGCAAATTTAGTTGCAAAATTTTTCGCTTCAGTGTGCACTCTTAAGACTTTTATTATAGCTTTTTTACGCAGTACAACCACCTCTGCCGCATCCTTGTTGTCTTGGAAATACGCTTGTATTTCTTCCGCAAGCTGCTTTATGTTGTATCTTGTTTTTAAGTTGAG
>Ga0181612_160283_pt1 | contig 23884 bp, 13 predicted proteins | sample HoacroProtozoa21_FD_119630 | JGI IMG/M metagenome (GOLD analysis project Ga0181612, IMG submission 119630) | Hoatzin crop microbial communities from Cojedes, Venezuel. Combined Assembly of Gp0051906, Gp0051904, Gp0051908
AAGTCATTCCTCTAAAACCTAAACTGAGAAATAATTGCCTTGCCATCAGTCACTAAAGTTAATTTCAAACAGTTGTCCTGTTTTCCTCAGAATTAGTTACACGAAAAGAAAGCACAAATATTTATGGGTTGATCCTATGAGATACTGACATTAGGTGAAGCAAATATCCTCTAGTTGGTGGGCAGTGATCAGAGCCAAACTTCAAGAAGTATTTAGGTACTTACAACAGATGTATAAAATCATAGCTGTCTTACTTGTCCCGTGAAAATGTTGCCTTAGCATCCTACAGGCAAGGCCAAGCCACGCACCTCCAGCTATGCTACAGTAATGGCATCAAGTGCAGTTACATTAGATACTACTCAGGAAGGAACTGTTGCTAACAAGCTGTAATTTAAAATCCTTTAAATTACAAAGTACTCTTTTGAGTAAAACACGACATCTCTGCCAGGGTTAGGGTGCCTGGCCCTAGACCCTACAGGCCAAGGGTATGCGTGAGATGAAGTTCCATTAGCAGAAGCCTGTCATTATGGTTACGCGGAAGGTCCTGCTGAGCCACACCACGCTGACAGACCTTGGGAGAGGTGAATCAGCTGCTGCTGGTGTTCGCAGTGCCAGCTCGAGTTCATGAACTTTCCCCTGACCTCTCTTCTAATTCAAGACTTTGTGGTTTTTCAATGACTTAAAATTTTAGCTTGAATGTGTATACATACATATGTGTATGTACATAGACATATATATACTATCTCTACTGTGCTAAAATTAGGTTCTCCGCAGCTAAAAGGACCAAGGGACAAAAGTAGCTCTTATTTTAGTCTCTGTTAGGGGCCAAAAAGCCATCCTCTTCCTGCTCAGCATTACTAAAAGCAGCTTCATGTCAACACAGCAGATGCAGAGGTGCTACTGTCAGAGTACATCTGCACTGCTCAACTTTTAATGGGAACCCATTCCTTCTGGTCACTGCAATATCCGATTTGTAGCTCACAGTGGTATCTCTGCAATGCTCTGTACGTACCACCCAAGGCTTGCACCCAGTGTGCAGCCCACCCACCTGCTGCATCCCTGGCTGTAGATAGAGGCGTGGAAAGACGGGGGGTAAGTCCCTCTTGGGAAGGATTTAGATCCCTCTGTCTCAGTTGGATTTCCCCTTGCTTGGGAAACCCAGATTTTCTCCTTATAAAAGATCCTCGCTGCACATACATTGGCACAGAGGAGAGCCTCTAACTCGGTGCTCATGCTGAAATCCTGATCCAGAGTTTTTCCTCGGGACAGCACTGACATGTGCCCACCGCTCCGCGATGAACAGGTGCTCAGATGCAGGAGCTATAAGCCCTGTACAGATACGTAGAGAAGAACAGAGAGACCCTAAATGAAAAACCTATATACAGAAATCTGAACCTGTCCTGTAATCAAACAAGGAACAAGACTCCCTAGATAACAGCTACATGCCACCAGCCTTTGTTTTCACTTTTTTATGAAGCAGCAACTGAAACTACAACAGAGATCTCCCTATCTCTCTGCACCTTGACTGATGGTCAAAGAGAGGATAAGGAAACAGAAATATCCATAACCCCGGTCTGATACGGAATGAGACAAGGTGTCTTTTTCCTGGTTCCCTGGGATAATCTGAGGAACTGCCAAATGACCCATGAAACAGTGAATTTGAAAAGAAAGTTGAAGCAGTTAAAAATGTCTGCATTTTCCTCATCTTCCTCCTACAAGAGCAGACAAGCACCCCACAACACTCACATCATCTGAGAGAGAGTAAATGTTGTCAAACAGAGAAGCACAAAAAACGCAGAGAAGTTTCACCATCTGTGTTGCACAGCTTCCCCCTGTGAAGACCAACACTAACTGCAAAAGTTTCAGACTGAGTATGGTGATTGAACTTCTGATTCATAAAAAGTCAGCATTGTACCTGTGTACATCCTCTGAGCTTCCACACATTTTCATGCAAGCAAGTCAGGATTTCTTACTGTTGCATCTTATTATTTGCTCAGGGGAACAATTCAAAATATGCTTAGTTTCTTTTATTAGGCTCAGGTGCTCTGGTTACAAAGATGAATCATGCCATTATTCTTCCAAAGGCAGGCTGGACCTACTTTAAGCTCTAAACACATACCTCTTCACAGTTCAAACGCTATACCATATACGATTAGCATGCGAGACTTGTTGCCTGAGGATACTGTAGAGGCCAAGAGTACTAACAGGTTCAACGTAGGATTAGACAAATCCATGCAGGATAAAGGACCATCAGTAGATGATCACTAACCACTAGTATCTGAAACCTGCAGAACATGTCAGGAGAAGCACAGCTGTGTACGTGTCCTGCATCTTAGCCTCTTCCCACAGGTTGACTACCAGAAACGGCCAAAAACAAGATGCTGCTCTGGACACAGCCTGGCAGTTCTTACAGTAAGCAGAAACAAGAACATGACCGTAAAACTGTAACCCAGAAAGTTAATGACAGCAATGGAGGCAAAGCAGCAAAAAAAGTTTCTTTTTAAAGTAAACCTTAATCGCTTTAGACAAAACACTGACTATAGAGCATTCCATCACTCTGCTTCCCCTGCTTTATTCCTCTTGGTCCTTGCTCAAAAGGGACACAGGCTGGACCTAGTTTTCACACCACGGCCAGTGACACTTGCCTCTCTGTGCAGGAGTCAGCTACAGGACAGCCTTGATGGGTTTGACTTTTGGGAAAGTTGCCCCGAACCCTCATCTCCTTCAAAATCACTTACCACCCTGGCCCACAGCCTATCACTACTTTAATTTTCAGATGTTCAAAACTCAGCCTAGTTTCACAGCAAATGATTAGCCTAATAGAACAAGACTGTTCCTGGGTTATTTTCTCATTAGTTCATTTAATACAGTTGTGTCCTTTACCTGCTACCACAGGCATTTAAAAAAGTGCTTCATTTTGTGAACATGTATTCTATAGTGGACAGAAAATGTGCTTTTGAAGTACTTGTGCTTGGAAACATTTTCAGAAGTTAAAGAATACTTCAGGAGCGATTCTATACCAACACAACATTTCTATTTAAAGTAGACAAACAACAAAGTGTCTCGGTGTTTGTTTGTGCCTTAGTTACAGGCAACTTTTTCATGAAAAAAAAAAAGTCCCGCCCAGGTAGTTAAATAAATACACAAAAATAAGACTCGATTCTGGCTAAATTCAGAGCAAGACATTTAAAGGTACCCGCGCTTCCTCCCAGTGCCTAGGAAGCCTGAAATACAACTATGCTGTGGTACTACGAAAGCAATTTGAGAGCTACTAAACTTGAGGAATAAATTGACACACTAGCGATTGGGGTCAAAGTTGTATCAGTTACGCCAGTTCATTAGGTAGAGAAGAATAAAAAAACTTTCTATTTTTATTTGACTGAAAATGAAGCATTTGCAGCAAAAATACAAACATTCTGGACACAACAAAATACGTAATATGTTACCTTAGCTATATATACAATAAATTTATGTTTGTAAAACACAGGTGTCATTTAAAGGATTTTAGGTAGCAGTATCACAAGAAACAAGTGCCATTGAATTATCCCATTTTGAAGAAGTCAAAATATTTCATTTGGGAGAGGAAGGAATGGTGTTCAGTTTTTCTTCCCTCTGAAAATGTTTATTAAAATCAACAGAATTTAAGAAATGTTTCAGTTGACACGAACAGAATTATTTCAGGAAGGGGGGGGAGGGAAGTACCAATCAAACTATTTAGTCCAATTCTGTATGCTTTTAAGATAAGACTTTATTTGATATTTTCTTATTCATATATCATATTTTTTACTGCTCTTTAAATCATGCAGCTTCAGTGCCTAGCTTGCATTCTTCTCCAGCTACTCACGATGCAAAATTAGACGTATTCTTCTGAATACATCCCTTGAGGGGCTGTGGGTGGATCTTGCCACTGGATGCTACAAAATATCCCCAAATCAAGAGCTTTCTGTGTTAAACAATTCAAATCTCAGGAGACCATCCAGCCAATTTACCAAGTATAAATATAGTCCCTCTGCCTTTCACACTGAGCGCAGTGAATTCCGTGCAAAATCCCAGGGGAACTAGAAGAAATATTTTAATGTTCAGCAGTGGTCTTTAATTTTGCATTCAAATTACGTCACTGACCACTTTTTTCTTTCCTCTTGAGGCAAGTGTCTTCCTCAGAAAGCAGGTTTTAGGCCAGATACCTCACAGTCCTTTCCCTAAACACGCTGGCTGACCCTAGGGCTGCCTCCTGCATTGGTTGACTACCAGCTAGCGGGTTCTCTCCTCACCTATAACTAGTGATGTATGAACAGCAAAATACCTATGGATAGGGTGTGTCCTAAGCGAAGCAGGGCTCAATGCCTACAGTTCAGATTACTCAACTTTTCCCAGTATAAGATCTTATTTCCAGTTCCTTACAGCTTTGCTAAATAAACTGGCCTGAAGTCTTCCCCAACGAGGCTCTGCCTCAGGCTGTGTGCTTTGGAGAACCGCTCGTGTTACTAATAAGGCAATAATCCATATTACAGCTCGATTAGTAGTCAAAATGGTTGACAAAATATGTAATGGTAAGAAGAAAAGTTTCTTGTGCTGACACATCAAACCAGACCTCTCAGACCACAACAGGGAACAGCCACAATAAAGGATTGTCCGCTCCATTAGCTGCAAGGAAAGCGAGTAGGAGTTTGGCCTGAATAAAACATACTGTGGAAGGAAGAAATATTAGAATCAAATGCTCATATAAAAGCTTTGCTGCAACATCAATAATCTTCAAAGTACTTAACTGGGGAGGTAGGCATTGCGATGTCTCTGACAGCTGGGAAGATGGAGGCACAAAGAAGCAGCGTGGCTTCTCGCAGGCCAGTGGAAGGCAGCAGCCAAAGCCCCGGAGAGCACCCCGGGGCACAGGAAAAAAGGGGCACAGAAAGAGATGCTAAAAATCCCCCCGCACTTCCGAGAAGATTTTTTTTTACTACCACTGCAGTCAGAAACAAGTTGTGCAATGCCTCGCCAGCACTGAAATTGCTTTCTTTTGGGGAGCACAGAAAATTTCTCACCAGGAACAGCAACGATTGCTCTCTCTGGGATGTACAATCTTCATAAAGGGAGCAAATAAATTGAAGTATGAGAATCAAAAGGCATTATAGTGAGCAAATATTTTTTTTGCAGGGGAGAAATACTGAAAACAACACTGAAATTGTATCAATAGTGTAACTGCGAGCGTGTGACCATAACACCAGAGCCTCTTGCTAGGCAGGATTTGACCAACGACTCTACAGGCCGGTGGCTGTGGTACTGCCCACCCCCAGAGCAAGCCCGGCCCTGGGGGAGAGGCGAAAGCCCAGGAGAGCTGGGGCGGGTGAGCGAAGGCTGTGACAGCTCCCGGCGGGTAGGCCGGACAGGGTTCCCGCCGGTAACAAGGGTGGCCTCTTCAGCAGCCCAGCACAAAGCCGAGGCCAATCTAGCTGTAAATTAATTTAGAAAAGTAAGCAGACACACAGGCGGGGGCTGCGCTGGGTTGGCACATGCAGCTATTTCCGAGCAGACGGTCACTTCCTCCATCTGCCCGAAACGAGCCTCATCCCACACAAAGTTTCCAAGCCTTTCATTAGGTGTTGTGTTAGTGTATAATAGCTATAATGAGAAGGCCATAAAAATCCAAAGTTAGTTGAGGGTCCTTAACTGTTTTAAATATGGCGCTCTCTCCAGATTTTTATTTAAACTTTAATGACTACCACACAAGATCAAGCAACAAGAAACAACATTTGTATTACAGCTGTATTATTTAATTCCCGTTAGCTGAAAATGCCAGGCTACTGGCCAGTAGCTTAGGAAAATAAGTGGTGACAGGTGAAAGAAAAATACCCTTCCTGTACCTCCTCAAGCCACTTTAAAGCCTGAGGCTCTGCAATGTCATTTACACCTCATGAAATCTACTGTCAGGCCACTATTTAGCCAAATGTTATCCATTCAGAAAAAAATGGACCTTGCTACTTTTAAAGACATGGTGCTCTTTCTGGCCATAATTTCTACTGTCTACTTAAATCATGATAGAACTGATCCCTTCAGATTTGCTATTATTTACTTCTGCTTTTGAAGGTGTACTGAATGTCACCTTATATATTGGGGGATCTAGGTGCTTGAAAGTCATAATTTACTTTCTGGTTTAATTAGAGCAATGGTTTTATTGGACAGCCTAAAATGTTTGGAGTAATATCACAGCCCAAACTTGATTATCGCTTTTAATTCTGAATCAAGCATGAAAGGAGAAGCGCATATATCTCTTCAGTGCAAAGTGAAGTACTTTAAAGGGCTGCTTTCATCTAATGGCTGTACTATCATTGCTCAGTTTATTTTTAAATGTGTTTAGTAACGCACATAACACAGCAAATGTAGAGTAACAACAGAGGCTCGATGCTTTCCATCATGTACAGAGCTTTCTTACAGTTTTCAAGACTACTCCAGCAAGTAAACTTAGCAGAGTGCAAATTCATATTGATCTGACCAGCTTCTAGAAAAATAAATTTTCTTTCAATGTCATTTAAAGTTAACAAAGTGAGATTTCAATCAGGTTATTTAAGTAAAAGGTCACAAGAAGGAGTTAAGAGAAGATAAATCGCATACACATACAACCATCACTTTCTTAGAGAAATGTACTATGTGTTCAAAGAAAAGAAAGTAGTATACGAAAAGAAAGTAGTATACGAATTTTAAAAGATGAGATGTAATCAAGTTTCGTCAAGCTCCTTCACCTTTAGTAATTTTCTTATCTGCTCATTCATTAAGCATGTCAGGTGTTTTATGAAAAGGAGAGAAAAAAAAAGAAAAAATCAAACCCCTTTAGGATTTGCAATACAGGTATCTGCAGATTTTGCAATCCAGAACTTTGTGCCAAAAACAGCCCTATTGATTACAGGGGATTAAAATTACTCTTTTAACACAGAAGCAGTAGAATCTGGCCTTGAGGAAAATCACACTAAAACCTCAGAATATAAATGAGGAACAGCAGTCAATGAACTGAATATTCATGTTCTGTAGCAGACTCAAAGAACAGTTGGGTGGAAGAGAGCTCTGGAGGTCTCGGGTCCAACCTCCCACTCAAAGCATGAGCATTGCCAATGCCAGATCAGGTTGGCCATGGCTTTGTCCCCTTACTGCACTACCCTTCTAGAGAAATATTTCTCCTCATAGCCAACCAGCACCTTCCAATTGGTGCTGTTTTCAACTATTGCCCCTTGCTACATTTTCTGCCGCTACTGAGAAGACACTGGCTCTGTCAGCTTTGTAGCTACCCTTTCAGTAGCTGCAACCTGCTATGAGATACATGTTAGCCTCTTACCTAGAACAAAACAAGATCAGCTCCCTCAGCTGTTTCTTGCAGGTCAGGTACCCTGGGCCCTGAACCATCATGGTAGTCCTCTACAGTTCCTCCACATCGCTCCTGAACAGGGATGGGATGAGTGGAGAGAACAGGGATGTAACTGGACTATTTCAGGTGCAGCCTCATCAGCACAAAATAGAGGAGGGCAACAACCCAGCTTCAACTGGAACATGAACAGAACACGGCTGTATCTTTTAGGAATAAAACAATTAACCGCCCTTTACCCAGCTCTTGACAGGGCAGGGTTTGGAAGAACCCTTCCACCACAGGAACTGGCATCTAGGAAGAGCAGATTTATCCCATTTATGTGGGCAGACTCAGATTCAAATGCCAGAGGTTTTTGCTCTCACAGTACAGTCTGACAATAAGGCTCAACAAATGCAACCAAACGTGATTTTTAATGACTTTGAACTTATGACACTGTGTAGCACAGGAAGAACCATTTGCTTTTACAGATCCTTACCTCACTGATTTCACTTGGAGGAAACCAAAATACGTTACAAAATTAGTAGCTTTCATTATAGGGTTGGAGAAAGGAGCAGAGATGATTTTGTATGCACGTTTGGAGTGCAGTCATGCACACCTAACCAGTGTAGTCAGCTACCAGGATCAGACACACAGATCTAAAAGGCTTCACACAGTTGTGTATTTGTAAGTCTTCTGATGTGCAAAAAAATCTTAAGAATACATGATTAGGGCACTGAATTTACAAAATTGAGTGAGTCTCCCTTACGCCAGAAATTCCTAAGGAGTATTTAGGATCCCTAAATATTTGCCAAGGACAATGAGGTCTCTCAATGAGGGATGCTCTGGAATTTAAAATAAACATCCTATTGCTATATATTTAGAGACTATCTGCAGAATGATAGGATTCTTGTGGTTAAAGCAGCAACTGGAGACTTAGGACTTGTGTTCAGTTCTTGGACTTGCCACAAATTTCCTCTGAGAGCCTGGATGTTAGTCGTCTTGTAGCTCTGCTCCCCAACCGCAAATACAGAGAATCCTGTTCCCTTTCACCTCCCGTTGCATGTGTAATCAAAAGCAATTAACAGACAACTTTTTCACACTGATTAAAAAAGGCCCGTCAGCCATAGCAAGGACCTTCAGGCAACCAGAGGGCTTTCCCCTACCTTGTGCTGCGCCCCCCCCCAACCTTCTCCCTTCCCTATGTTTCCCCACATAGGATGGAGAGCAGTGCCTGGTGACAGTGCCAAAGGAGCTGGTACAATAATGGGTGGAGACAGTATTTTGGGTCTAGAAAGAGGCTCACAGTTATTATGAGCAAACAGGACTGGACACAAAGCTGTTCTAAATGTAGGATGGTTACACAGCTATGCAACCTGACCACACGCAGTGGAAACATGTGCCACAATGAGCAGTCTCAAACGGAGATGGGAGAGGAAGAAGGGCTAAAACCTTGCTTGTCTTCCAGTAACTCTGTGCTGGAATAAGTCTGGTCCTTCAGCAGGACTTACCCAGCCACAACACCTTGCTGCTTTAAATAAACTGCTTCTGGGCTGCATTCAGTCAACCACAACTTGTAGACAACAGTTTCAAGTCTACAAGGACTCTTCGTCTGGACATCATGCCAGGCCTACTTTCCTTCTTCTCTTTCCCTCTTTCTTCCCTTCTAGCTCAGTTCCTCTCTATTTCTTTCCATTTATCTCTCCTCACCTCCTAAGTCAAACTTTCTACCTCCCCAAGAAACAGGAGCTTCCCATGACAGCTCTATTACTTTGCTCACTTTGCTTGGCGCTTTTATTTCTCTTCATTAACTTGCTTCTATCTTCTCCTTCAGAATGTAACTTTACTGGCTCACAGCCTTCTCATAAAGCCTCACAAATGGAGTATGTCACAGTAAAAAAACAAACCAAAACTGCTTTATCTGGCTGAGACTTTGACAAAAACTGGATATGACATACTGAACCTTAGACAATTATCCAGATAGCTGTCCACTCACGCTACTGATTCAGCCATGAACTCGCATTGGAGGCAGATTATTAGCAAACCAAACAACAAAACCAACATTACTGTAACTTTAATTTGCTTTGTTCATTCCTCTTGCCCATGGAGAGAGCAATAGTATAAGAATCCTGAATTCTTCTTGTAGGGAGTAATAAAGAATTCTTCCCCAAGTGTGTAATTTGAATTGTTAAATCCAATGTGTTTGCTTGGATTATAACAGTGTTAGCCACAATTTTTGTAAGGTTTCCAAAGAATAATAACAATAAACACCACCACCACCCCCCAAACACATTTAGGGTTTGTATTCTGTGTTAAGAACTAAGTGTTTCAAATCTCTTAGCATAATTATATTATAAGGATATATTAAAATGAAACAACTGTAAAACATATCAAAGTGAGGGGAAAAAAGCCATTGACTGCTGTATTATGAGAAACCCTACTCTGGCTTGCAAGAAACACACATAGAATTTGTAGATGTCCATGAAGGTTGTGGATGTAAATCTCAAGTTCATAACACTCTACAAGAATATTTAAAATCTTCAAACTCTATCCTGAGGCCTTTACCTTATTTCACTTTTCTAAAAAGGAGAACCTGATTCATCAGCATTAAGGAAAATGACAGCAATTTCAGGAAACTAACTTGTAGATCTTGAAGTGGGTTTTATGCATAAGAATATTAATAGTTACAAAGTCAAATACTGCAAGTCTTCCTTGCATGGTCAATGGGATTTGGTTCAAATCAAACAAGAGGAATCAAGAATGAAAAAAATGCATTTGAAATAATGCACCTATGCATAACACCGATAGGAATTATTAGGAAAACTGTCCAGTTCTGGTTTCCAAAATTCAAGAAGAATGTGGAAACCCTCCAAAATGTACATGAACATGATACACGGTTAATACTACTGTTAACAGATAACAAGTTCTGGATTTCAAAGACATGGAGAACTGTCCAAATAATCCCCAGCCTTGGGAAGCTGGTGCCTGAGGAACAGTCAGCTGCTCAGCTGCTCCCTGAGCCCCAGTGCTCCCTCTAGCAGTGCAGCAATTCAGGTCATTCCACTAGATTCAGATTCTTCTAACTGACAGTGCCTTTATGTTTTGTTACAATCTTGTCATTCAAATCCCTCCATAAACCTGCTTTTTCCAAATACTCAAAGTTAGTCCAGAGTTACTCACTCCCGCCAGGCCCTCGGCAGATTTCAGTGTGTTTCAGTTAGCTGATGCAAGAAAAGAAGTGCTCGACATTAAATCCATTCCCGCTTAAATTGCCTGTCTTTTTGGACAACAACTTGTCTCTCAGTTAAGTGGATGAGATTTTTGCACTAGTTTCAATAGAGCAGCACAACACATAATGTTAACATTTTTATATATATATTCCAATGCTTGTTTTTATAAGCAGTTTCATCAAATCCATCGTGGGATTATCTGGATGGTTACACTTAAGCAATGCAGTGTGTGTTTATAGGATTAGACCCAAAGATTTGAAGCATATAAAAAGCAAGTTCTGTCTAGAGCCACTATGTGAAAAATGAAGGGCCAAATGCAGGAATAATACCAGCAGTCGGACCCCGTATTTTTTGCAGGCACAAAGGACTACAGCCGCAAGCTCCAAATTTGAGGGGCAAAAATTGCAGATCAAAGTTTCAGAATTCAAGAGTCACAGGAGGACAAATAACAATTTTTTGCAGTGGCTGCAAATCCTTGAATGTTTCAGGCTCATGGTGCACATTTCTGGAAACAAAACCTCAACAGTTCCCCACTGCTCTCAACACAAGCGGTGCCTGATGTTTGCTTCACCGTTCACTGAGCCTGAGAATGACAGGAAGAATGTTGACATTTTGTGCCACACGTACGGGAAGAAACAGATCATCTCCCTCTGAAAGGTGCTTTATTTTATGTGAGAAAAGACAAAACTCCAAGCTCCACACCAAATAAATCATACAATAAGAACATTATTTTTAAAGGGAATGAGTATTTTACATATTAATATTAAATGACATCTGAGTAGCAAATACAGAAATTATAATATTCAGTATCTCACAGAGAGCTGACACAGAGTAGAGGTGTTCTGGTAACCAAGCTGTCTTAAATCTACAGCCTCAAAAAAAAAAAAAAAGCTTCATCAAAATTTAATATTCATGCAATGGGGACTCTTTCATTGTTATGAAAACTGATTAGGGCTAATCATAAAATCCTGGATGCTTCGTTTACTCCCTTCCCCCACCAGAAAAGGGGGGAAAAAAATCAACCCAATGGGAAAAAAAAAAACTGGCAAACATTTTCCTGGCAACATTTCAGGGGAGCTACTATTTTGCATTTGGTAAGGATGCAGCCCTTACCAGTCGACACACAGACCCTGAGAAGGAAACGGAAGAAGGGACATTAGTAATTCAAATCAGGGGCAAAAGAGACAGAATAAAATTAAAATGTGCACAATTATTTTCTAGCAAACCAGCAACGGCATATAATCTAGTAGGAAGGGGGAAGAGAGAGCTGGTAATTTTTTTGTAAAGATGTGGACAAAGCTGTTTTTTAAGAAGTCACAGAGCTAAAATAACCATATTGTTAGGCAGTGACTCATGGGAACAAAGACGACAATGCTATCTAGGATCGTTCTACTCGTGCCTTTTAATCATACTGTTGGTACGGTTTTCCCTCACTCTGACCTAGTTTAACTAGTTTGGAAAGCTTAATAGGCATTGCTTCTTACTTCACTGTTAGGAGGACCTGAATATATACAACAAGTTCTTTTGTGAATGAAAATTACTGATTCATGGCCCGTTACACTTCATGAATCCAGAGAAACAACAGTGAAGTGAACTCACTGAAGTTGCACACAACTGAATCTGAATTTGTCCTCCTGCACTTTCAAAACATTCGTGCGGGCAATCTGAGACGGCATCACCAGCACGGCATGTTCTGGAACAGCTACCCGTATCACAGCACTCTCAGTAACAGCGGGGCACAACCTACCTAAAAGTGAAATACAGGTAAAAATTCTTAATTTAAAACCCCCTACGTCGAGCAGGAGATGTTTTATGTTGTCACAAAGGATATTAATGAGAACAATGCTTTCACAAGTTTTTCTATAAAAGTTTTTGTGTTTTAACTGACAGGCTGGAAATCAAGAATTTTCAGTCTTGGGGTTTTCAATGAAAACAAAAAAGTTGCCAGTAACCACCATTTCCAGCAGAAATATCCTTTTGGAAAGAAATGATATCTTTGTTCATTTTCTTATTGAAAAACATTGATCCATTCAAGTGATTGATGTCAACTACAGGACACGGCTCTCTTTTCTATGCGATAACTGATGTATTTGCTTTTCGTGTTAACTAGATTAATGCCTGCTATCATCTGCAAGTTTACAGTCTACCAAAATACAGAACCCACTCTTCTGAACCTCTGGCTGTGAAGTCACATCTGTGACCCACAGATACTGCTTGAACTTGTGCTCAACAAAATTAAGTTGCTCAGTGTATTTCTGTGAGCTACACTGGTCATCACTTGTTATTTGCAGGGTGAATTTTTCTCCTGCTGTAAGTCCAGGCGAATCTATCCGAATCATTAAGGGGCTTTGCTCGGATGCAGCCATAACAGCCCCACAAGGGAGATTCTGCCCTTCCTCTGCTGCTTAGGCTGGATCTGCTCCCTGATTCCACAGAGACCAGCACAAAGGACAGTGATGAAAATGAACCATAAAAGGAACTCATGAGGTCAAGTCAGTGCGTGTCTTCACCCTATCCGAGATTCAACACTGTAGCAGGGAGCTGTAAGCCCTGCTCCAGCAACTGGGTTGGGAGATGCAGCACCTGAGATCTGTTTTCTGACTTGACTTAGAAAAATAAAGCTATCTTTCCAGAATTATGGACCAACAAACTGATTTCACTAGATTGCACACAATCAGCATTTCTTTTTTTTCCTCCCATCTGTATCTGTGGCTCCTGAGATGTAGTCCCGATTATACAGAGAGAACAGACTCCTTGATTTCTCCATGTGGCTCAGTCCTGGGCTATTACATGGAAAAATGTCCCAGCTGGCATTTTCAGAAGCATTGGCTTAATTCTTCTCCCACTAAAACCACCGGTAAAAACACCTATGAAGCTGCAGTTGGAAGAAAAGAGGACAGTGCTAAAGATTGTCAAAAACCTCACTGTTGACACACATGTGCGTGAATTGATCTTATTAGAGAGAACTGCTCTTCGGAATATCAGATAGATTCTATTTTCTCCAACTAAATAAAAATTAAACCACAGCAAAAACTCTTTGTAAAGAGGGCTTTCTTGAGGTTAATTAAAGGAAAGGACTTTTAGGTAGCATATTGGAAAAAAAGACAAACCAGAGTAGACCACCAGGCAGCTTGGAAGAGTGAAAGTTTACTTTGTAAAGCCAAACTTCGCAACTTTCAGTTTGTTAACATGAGAGTATCCTCTAATTTTATCTACAGCTACCACCTTCTCCAAGTTGCAATTGCCAAAAAAGGTCAAAATATCTTAACGTTACATTCCACCAAGTCACTAAATGGAACAGAAGTCATATTACTGTAATTCATAATTCAGAACTCAAATTTCATAAGACAACATCAGAAATGTCATTTTAACCACACTAATTCCTTCAGAGTTAACATGAGTGGGTGTTGGTGCAACCCAAGCTGAAAAAAGCCATCTAATTTCAGCAAGTATACCACAAGCCAACTTGGCAACCCTCCACATGGATCAGACAACTGTCTGCTCTGTTGAAGCTGAAGGCACAGTGATAATTATCATAGCTGATACTGCATCAAGGGTAATGACAGCGTGGTTTGTAAATACCAACCAAACTAGGGTTCTCTCATTCACAAACAGGGATTTGGTATTACTGTGGGAACCTGCCATAAACCTTATGGATCTGAATGAAGCCCTTGACTCAAACTAGGGCACGTTTCTCTGTAACTTGGAAATTGTTCAATAGCTGCAGTGCACATTTAATTATCACACTTTTTGGGTGGGTGTTGGTAGAAGCTGAACAATCACTTTATATGACAATTACATGACGATCACATCCACCGGAAGGGAGAAGCAGCCAGTACCACCACTCCTACTGAAAATGGAGGTGCTGTGGCCATTTTTCCCTTTGCTAAGTACCTTGCTATTGCGGTCACACACCTCACCAGGAAAGGGTCAGGTCTTTCCAGAATAATTAAGCATACTCAGTTAAAGTTTCAACGGGAATTTAGCCAGTAAGAAAAAACTTCAGGAATCCTCTCAAATTAAGTAATCAAGGAAAAAGAGGGAGGATACTCTCTCATTATTTTACTTAGACAGCAGAAGCAATAAAAATGGTTGAAATAGGTATGTATTATCCAGCTCAAAATTGTAGCCACCTGGAAGCATTAGATGCCTAAACTTTGATTCCTGCCCTACCTCTCGAGCGACAGCCGGGACCAGAAGTGCCCAGTGGACAACAGCAGTTTTTCAGAGGTTTTCGACTCATAGAGCTATTCTGTCACACCACAAAGCACGGGTTGCCTGCAGAAAACGAGCTGGCTCTGAAGGACTCGCAGGGTGACCGAGCAGCCCTGCAAACCAACGTGATGACTGGGCATGCCCTCACCAAAAAGCAAATGGATAAAGAATAGCTTAAAATTCCAGATCTGTGGGACCTTCGCATATAAAACAGGGGTTTCCGCAGAGTCAGTTCAGATTTACTTACACACCATGCTTTGCTTTAACTGCATGAGAATGCTACTCTACTACTATATTAATTAACAGTTATAAAGCATGTGGAGATTCTTTATGAAAAGTGAGCCTAGCAACAATTATTACAATATCTCCCTTCCAGTTACTAAACAATATCCAGTCATTAGGAAAGATTCCCTATACAGAGATATCGACTTGAATAAAAATGTTTTTGAAAACCAAGTTCTCCACTAGAAAAAAACAAGATCAATGGAACGTTTTCAATTACTTCATAATAACGTAATGTGGAAATGCAACGGCTGTCTCCTATGTTCAACTTTTCCCCTCCCTGTTTCATGCTATCTCCCTAAAATGCTAATAATCACTTAAAAACATGTGTTTTCACTTTCCCTCCATCTCTTAAGGTCACCACCAGACCATCTTTCTCCATTACAGAAGTCTTGAGCTCTTTCGCTCACCATAAGGCTTATGCAGGGGCAGAGGAGAGCCAAACAAAACTTGACATTTCCTCCACTGTTGGGATTTTTTCATCTGCGGGCCTTGCCAGTGCAGGATTCATCTCATCTGATCACACACTCCCCCACTCGGTGCAGATGCAGGATTAACTGCAGAACAGCCAGCTTCGTCTAGAGACTGGATTCAGGCTTCCCTGCGCCCTTCTCCCTCAGTTGCTTTTTTGTTGAACAGTGGTGGAACAGACAGTGAACTCCGAATCATGAGCACTTTGCAAGCATTCAGTTGTAACTGAATTGTTGGATGGCTGTCAGCATCCACAATAAGAAAAATAACAAAATATTAGAAATATTTATTGCTAGTCCTTAGAAGAAACAAACTAAACAGAACCAATTTGTGTATCTGGGAGTAGTGGTGGATATCTTCATACAAAAACCAACTGGGTTTTAGAAGAAGAGATGAATTTTACATTTATGTCAGATTGCATGAAGCTAATAATCTTTATTATTTTATTATCATTATGGGTCTAGCTCTCTCCGAAGTATTATATCCTGAACTCATGAGTCTCCTCTTTGATGACAGTTTTACTACCTTTAGTTCACTGGTTGTCTGGCAAGTCAGTTTTCTAAAGATGAAGTGAAAGTGAGAGGAATTTGCTGGAAGACAAACTCCTAACTGGACAGGGTGGTATGCGCTACTCTGTCACTGCTAACAGAGCTGAGCTCTATTACTAATGACAAAATCCTCTGGTATGTAAAATGCTCAGTTTACTGCTGTATCATTTTTGGTAATAAAACTGAAGGGGGACCTGCTATGCACCCCACCTCACGCAGACTGCCAGCACCCACAGGGTTCACACAGGCCCCAAAATCAGCCAACAATGCTGAACAAAGCCGTTCTCTCCTCCCCTCCCTGGTTCTTCTCTGAAGTGGTCTATGCTCAGGCTTGCACCATATAAAAACAGCTCTAAATTCAAGGCAAATTTGCCCGCACAGAGTTCTGTGCTAGTGTAGCTAAACTGCTCTGGGTAATTCAGGTTACTTTACCAGCACACTGGCAAGAGCCAGAGCTGTGTCTCCTTTACTCTCACAAGAATAGGTAAGACAGAAGAGGTATTTCTAAGGCCCACACACACGCTTTCTCCCTTACAACTATTACTCCACATTGAAATGCAATCTTGCTTTCATTAGGAAAGAGAGAGCTTCTAACTGAAGTTGCTATATCTGGAATGAAAACGTATGTATCATCTGGCAGCCTCATCTTATTTCATTCACATCACACTGTAGAGCCTACCTTTTCCTCCTTCTCTTCCATCAAATGTAAGCGAGAGTTGTTGTTTGTGTACAGCATGCACATTAGCACAGATAAACTGCTCGCCGAGTGTAATGATTAATGATTGAATAGTGAAGTTGTTGCAAAAATAAGTCACGCAGTGAAGAGAGATCTGAAGATTATATCTAACACCAGGGGATGGCTTATTAATCTTACTTCTTGAAGAATTCGTGAGTAAATCATTCTCCTTTATTAATGATATTTCACTTTGCTCCACGAGACATCTTTCATACATCCAGAAGGGCAATTATCTGTTTAGGCCAGGAAACAATATTAGTTACAGACGGTGCTTGAATGTTTGATCTAAGTCACTTAAATTTAAGAGGGGAAAAAAGAGTGAAGCACACTCCAGAGACCTACCCCAAACAGGACTGCATTTACAGGCGAGTTGTTTTCATTCCCCTCTATCTGGAAATAACAAATTACTTGTGTTTTCAAGTATCAATTAATGCGGAGCTTTCATACTCAAGCAATGTTATAACAACTCAGGGAAAACTACTTTTATATCTTCTGTGTCTGAAGGAATTTTGTATATGAGGTGGTTAAACATGTCTAAAATGGTCTGTTAACAGAAAAGTCTTTCAAAGGGAGATCTTAAATTCTTGATCACAATGAGATATTGAAGACAAAGTAGAATTTAGGATTTAAAAAAATTAATCTTTTTCTAGGTTCAAAACTCTCAATTTTTTCTAGCTGTCCATCATCTGCTATCCAGCAAGACACTGGAGGATTTAAGGAGGGAACAGACATCTGTTTAATAATACTATTCTATGAGCTGTAACAAAAAATTACACAGCTCTAAATATAAATCTATAAATCATCTCCAAAAGGAGTTTCATTAACTAGGTTTAAAGACCTTGAATATGTGAATTATTAACTTAAATTAATACAGAAATTGCATTAGATAATATGGGTTGATCCCAGAAAGGATTTGAAGATTCACAAAACTTTGACAAGTATCTTACCATAGACTTCAAAATATTGCTGCACTGAGTCACAGTTTTCCTTTAGATCAAAAGATCAATTAAAATGCAGCAGTTTATTGGACGAGCAATTCATTAATGAAAGGCAGCATGATCTAGTGAATAGAAACATGAGACGACCTAGGAAAGAGGGGAAATTTCTACAATATTTTTCAAGTACAGATTAAGGCTAAGGATAATCTTGTCCTCTACAGAGATGCACTTTTGCACGTGTGGGCATTTCACAAAGACGCTGCGGTCTCTGGGAGCTGGTATCAGATATACAGACACCTGGCTTGCCAAGGGTTTGTCCGGGGATTCGCACTCCCACCAAACGCCTCTGTGTGTAATTGGTGCACACAGATGGATTGAATTAGAGCTGCTTAATTGGGTGTCCTAGGTGTTCTGCTGCTGCCAGAGACTTCTCTTCAGCTCAAAGATGTAAAATGGCATTTACAGCACAGGAATCGGAGCTCTGCCTTGTAAAGAAATCACAAGTGCATCTGTACTAAGGAATCTATTTGGGTTTTGGAAACATGAAAATGCCTCCAGACTGTGTTCAGTATCTGTTCATTAACCTTTTTTATTTAGAAAAATTCTTAATTTATCGTAACTGTAAATTCTGGTAGAAAAAGACTAGTTTTCTAGTCTTTTTTCTACCAGAAAAGAAGAGAGGAAAAAAGCATTCAGAAGTGCAACGGCCCCTTTTTCAGAATTAATCAGCTTTAGTAATGTGGCAATTTTCTGACAGTATATCTACCTGGCAGCCAGAGTCCATTTTTATCATTAAAAAATGCTTTTGTCTGAAATATGAAGTTGCTTTAAGTTTTTAGTTTTAAGTTGCTTGTTGAAACAAAAGAGAAGTCATAAAAGAAACAGAACTGATCTAACAAAACCGCTCAAGGATTTTCACTTGTGTACATTCTAGAGACTTCTAATTTTCATTCAGTTGGTACGTTTCTTTTGACTCAATAGAGAGCGTCCCAGCCATATTTCAAAGCCAAAAACGTGAAGGTCAAAATATGAGTGCACTTTGTATCAGAGCCTGGGTCTGACTGCAATGTATTCTCAGCACCCAGCTTCAGGTCACCTACATTTTATTTGTGTTTAGAGCACATTCAGCCAAAATGACACAAGAACTCTTTTTCCCTAAATTCCCAGGACATATCAAGATTACGTTTCATGAGTTCATTTCAAATCTGAATTTTATGTTACCTGATAATCACTAGACTCCTGACACGTAAAACAGACCACTTTGTCCACACAGCACTCAAAAACTGGGGAAATGCGGTTTGTTAGAAGCAATCTTTTCACATTCCTGGGCCTAAAAATGTACAATGAATCTTTTGGGCAGCTAGAAGTCTATCCCACTGAAGTTTATAAAATAAAGCTTTGGCCTACAATGCAGTTACCTATTACAAAGAAACCATCGTCTATCACCTGAACTTGATCTTTCTCACCACTCCATCTCACATCACAGCACCAGGTTATCATCTGCCGGTTACACAGAAAAGCCTCGACAGAACAGTCGCACTCCAAACCCACATTTCTGAAACACAAGAATCTGTGCAGGATCTCTAATACTGCCCTGGATTTGCTGACAGTAGTTTTAAAGAATAAAGGTAAAAACTGGAGCACCGTATTTGAAAATAGCATTACATATTTTCATCGCAACTACCTCCAGTCTTGTGCAGGCCTCAGTGACTAGAAAGCACAGTCTCAAAGTGATTTGAAAAGAGAATAAATGTTATTAATATTGATCTCTCTCTGAGAATTCCCTGCAGTCCTGCTCTGGGAACCAAGGTAGTGAACAGCAGCAAAAAATCCAGCTTTTCTGGCGGATGCCTGGGTAACATTCAGAGAAGCAAGCAAATATGTGATCCCTTTAGGGACAAGCATGTACCCCCCCATCTGCTGTGTGAACTCGTCTCGTCCTGCTGATCTGGAATGTTAGCAGATCTGTTCAGATTCCCAAGCCTGACCTGCTTCTGAGAACAGCGTTATTCAAATAAGTTACACCAAAATAATCAGCAGTTAGAAATGAACATCAGTTGATAGTGACTATCAGCATTTTTCTCTTGCTGGATTTTTTTTTTTTCCTTAAGTAATTAAAAAGTGTCTCTGCAAAAGCAGTATGTACAGTATGTCATAAAGTCTCTCTGAACTACCTATATTTACCCCTGAAAGTGAATTCTTTATAAGACCTAGGATATCAAAGAAACGAGGGATCAAAGTAGTTTTAATAAGCAACCCAGTGTTTGTAGAACCTGCACTTTCATGTATCATGTTTTGTTCAAGTTCTTAATTTCGGTTCCTCACCACAGAAGGCACTTAAGATAACTATCTATAACCATATTGTCATGTTGAATCCTTTGATTATTTAACATGTACACCTCAGTGAAACAAAAATGCCTTTTTTTCCCCGTAATATTTGGACTTCATTGTATTTTCTTGCATGAAACACAGATTTGATTTGTTTGATAGTTGGAACATACAGTAGCATCATTTTCTTTAGCATTTCTACTTATATATTAATAGAGTTTAATGTTGTACAGTTTTATCTACTCCCATACACTGATGTGATAACACCTTGATCTTTTTTAAATTTTTAAATAAGCACATAAGAACAGATGGCAAAAGCTACAGAAAATAAAGTTAACTGGGCCTTAAAAGAGAAACCAGAGGCTCTCCAGTGAACACCAGTATGCTCTTTAACATCAGTTTCTCACCCTCCTTTTTGAAATCAGAGCTCTGCTATGTTTACAAATGTTTTGTGGTGAAAACAAACTACTTTAAAAAGCCTCAAACTCCCATATATATTTGATCTATAGTAATAATAAAATTGTCAGTAAAGACTGAGAATTATTGCACTCTAGGTTAGAAGCACAGATTGAAAGATGAAGGAATCATAAGGCCAGACTGTATGCAAAAAGCAATAATGACAAATGGATCTGGTAGCTATTCCAACCACACATCTGGATATAAAACTTTTTACTTCGCTCTGAAAATTACCATACTGTCAGTTTGGAATCTGAATGAGCAATAAGTTAAAAACCATAACAGAAGCATACTGAACTATAAGCAAACTAGACAGGTCTATTTTTTTCCCTCTCTTTTTTTCTTTTTTTTTGCCGTGGTCAGGAAGTAGAAGCTTGCTATACTATCTCACTATGTCTCAAGACTTGGTAGCCAGAAATATCCGTAATGCACATGGTACTGCTTTTGTGGCTGCCTTTGACAATTCAAGAATACAAAACCCTACACAGGAAAATCAAGATTTTATAATACACTGAAGGACAACTGTAGCATATCACGTTATAACTGAAACAGAAAAGGCAGGACACAAACTACTGTATTTGTAGCTCGTGTCTAGTACTGTTTATATTAAGTGCATTTCTAAATATTCCTGTTTATGCAAGTTAGAAACAAACTATTACTAGATGATGGAATTGTATATTTGACAAAGAAAACCTCCAAATCCATCTACCCTCAGGAACTGAAATATTTTTATGCTACATCTTTGTCAGTAAATTTCACAGAGTAAACCATGTTTTTGAAGAGGTTATGCATAGACACTCCCTCTCATTTGGGACTTGTATCCCTGCCATGTGGCAACTGTAACAATTATTTTGAAAAAGCAAAGTTAGGCCACTTGGGGTAATTTCAGATGTCTAGCTGCAATTTGCAGAACAAAACAAGAAAACACACTATCATACATGTAGCCAATCTGTGTCATATCTACATGAAGAATTCTGCCAAGTCTTTGTAAGACTTCCAGTAGGAGCCACAGACCTAAAGAGCGGAGACTATTCTACTGAAGAAGATCTACAAGATTAACTCCAGCCCTGATGGGAGGTAAAAGCTTGTGTATAAATACCTAGATGGCAGTTTAAAGGATCCCTTACAACAGCCCCTCATACAAGCTACGGAGGGTATTTCCTTAGCTTTCACCAGTACGACCCCAGCAATCTTGTTCTCATTCAGCAAAGAGCACTGGAATGGCTTTGTAGACATTTCAGACACAAATGCCTTCCTCGAGCCTTCCTGAATACCATGAAAAACAGGGAACCTCCACCCCAGCACCACAACACACACAGTAGTTCTAACAGCAAGATACCTCGAGAAAACATTGTTAATAGAACTAAAAATATTATATTTAGTCATATAAAAATAAGATGTTATTTCACGCTTAGCTTGTAACAGCAGTTGTATTTGTAGTTCTGCAAGTTTCGGTTTGACCACATCTAGCGCTCACCTGACTCAGATCCCAAAGTGTGGATCCTCCTAAATACAATGCAGTCAAGCCTAGCAGAGCCTTCAAAATAAACCAACAGCTGTTTCTGGAACAACAATCAGTGCTAATCAACAGGACCAGCCTCAGACTACCTTTCCACAATTCAGATGACATAAAACATAGCGGACCCAAGTCTTCAGCTATGGGTCTCTGCAATTCCAGGGTGCTACACAGAAGTGAGGGTGATGTATGAGAGAGAGGAACCAGGCCAAACAGCTCCCTTGGCTTCTGTGCATACAAAATAACTTCAGGGAAAAGTTCCAAAAGAGGGTTTTAATTCCCCGACAATCCAGGCAAGAGATTTCCCTGTGTTTCTTATCTTCTAGACCAGACCTAAATCAGGCTGTCATGTAATCAATGGACTATGATAGGCTGATTATCATGTAGGATAAGTGATATCTATTAGAAAAAATTGATCCTGACATAACTCAGAAAACGCAGCAGCTTAAAGCTAGAGGCCATAGGCCCCGGACTGGCCTTTGTACATAATTAATGGCTGTCATTTTCCTGGAGGTGCCTGAAAACAGCAAAACTCTCAGGGTAAATCTATATTGATTGAATAATCCTTGTCATCTGTTAGGACTAACAAAGCTGTCACAGTACAGCCACAAGCAAACAGATTTTATTTGATAACTTTCTTTCCATTTCACCGTCAAAGCACGAGTGCTAGAGTTTCAAGGGAGCCCCTTCATGTTTGGTCTGTTTTCACTCAGGTAATTCCCCAGTGGAGGCCCCTATTTCAGTGGCTGATTAACTACCACGTACTTAATTAAACCTGCAGCATCAGAATTACAGTTTATGAAGGAATCAGAAGCCGGCTGTCAGCAAACCCCTGATTCTGCAGGGCTTGTGCTATATTAGGAGCAGGGCCTGAATGATTATGGCTGGGAGCTTGATAAAGATTGTAGGGGTGGGTGTGCTTGAGGCTGTCCCTTGTGACAGCATCTCCCTTTATGAATACAGAAAAATTCATCAAATAGAAATCATTAAATGGAGCAGATGGGGTTTTCTGTGTGGCTGAGGCATAAAGTGCCTGGAGATGATGAGCATGACACAAGGCGGACGGGCAGATCAAAACGACAGTCCCGCGAAGGTGGATGGCGCAGGACCCTTTGCTATTGCTGTCCTCTCCGTGCACAACCAGCTTTTGTAGGGATCAGAAACGGTGTTCCCCCCAGTCACACTCCCCTGCAATCTCCCCTGAACCTCGCATACTTTCCCACTGCATTTGCCTCCTGAAACCTAGTAAAGTGACTGGAAAAATCAGTGTTGGGAAAAAGCAAAAGTCCTCAGCCCCTTAATTCCCTCACTCCATACTCTAATGGCATTTAATACATGACAATTGTTTTTATTTTCACTGATTCTTTTTAAAATAGGTCAAACTTTTATTCTGTTTCTATTTTTAAAAGCTAGAAATTGCTTTGCTTCCTGTGAGATTCAGGTACCAGTACCTCAACGCACAACTGTACGTGGACAGATCTGAGCTGCTGTTGCATTTGGCGAGGCCGATATTCAACCCTTCTTGAAATGGAAGCACAAATCCAGGCATCCGAGCATCCCCAGACAGGGTCACGAGGGATGCATGTCATGCATGGGCCTCGTCCTGCCTCCAGGGGCAAATTTCACCCACAGAGATTTCAGAAATGCTTTCTCTAATTTCATTAGAAAATTCTGCCTCCTAAGAAGTCCCCATATCCCTGGAGGTGTTAAAAAAAAGCATAGATATGGCACTTCAGGACACAGTTTAGCAGACATGGTGTTGGGGTGACGGTTGGACTTAATGATCTTAGAGGTCTTTTCCAACCTTAATGATTCTGTGATTCCAAGCCTGTAGATA
>Ga0181612_165557_pt1 | contig 23883 bp, 19 predicted proteins | sample HoacroProtozoa21_FD_119630 | JGI IMG/M metagenome (GOLD analysis project Ga0181612, IMG submission 119630) | Hoatzin crop microbial communities from Cojedes, Venezuel. Combined Assembly of Gp0051906, Gp0051904, Gp0051908
CGTCTGGCTGTGTTGATATGGCTTTGTTAGGACAATCACTCAACATCCCAGACTGGGGCTTGAAGTAAATCTCAAGTAGCTGAAGGAGTGAAATGAGGCTGGGTTTGTGCAGGCAGTTAATTCAATTAACTTCAAATATTCTCCTTACTCTGTTTTGGGACCTTTCTTAGAGTAAGGCAATCCTGAACTAAAGCACATGATGATGCAATAAACCAAGTAAGGACAGAAAGGCAATTTTCCACCCTGCACGATGATTTCAGGGTGCACATTATGTAATCCTATGGAATTTATTCCCACCGTTCCATTCTGCAGAAAGAAAGATGTGTTTGAGTTGCTGGTGTGGAGCTTTCACTCACCCACCTATGCACATACCTGCTATATAGAAGTATCCATACACTTAAGTTAACATATCCAACATATAGGATATAATAGGTATATGATACAGCAGTCTGCCCAATTACTGTTATTGCCAGGGTCTGTTAACTCCATCCCAACATTAAGAATTTTTCTACCTACTCTGTAATTACTAATTCTTAAATTTACTAGTCACTTACCATATACAAATACTGCAATTATTGATAGTGTTATGTAAATAATGATTAGTAAGATGTCTGACAAGAACTAACCCAAGAAAAAATATAGGGTAAATTCCTTCCTTGTCTTCAGAGAGATCAGAATTGAGCTCAGAGTGCTATTCCCCCCCAACCAAAATCTAGTTGCCTCCCCCTTCCTCATCCCCTCGCCGTGCCTTGACTTCCACAAAAAGGAGACCCAGAGATCTCCTCAGGCATGTGGTGTACTCCTTCAGTGAGAGTGAGGTTGGGACCAGGGTCCCTGAGATTCTCCCAGGCAGCCCAGAGAGTAAACTGAGCATAAAATCACCCTTCACACCATCTCCCCCATAAAAACATGAAATACGAGTAGTTACTAGGAAGGTGGGAGCCACGTGAGTTCACTACGAGCAGTTTGTGCTTTGGAGTCTCTAGCTGGAGCTTTTGTGGAAAATGGCTTTTCACTTGGAAGCTGAAGATCAGTTGTGTTAACCCAGTGTTTCTGGCTCAGCGCTTGTCTGCATTTCCAGGCGAGATTGCTTTTGTCACAGGATATAAATAAGCCGGTTTACTCATGCAAGCCTAGTTTTGAAGTCAAAAGATTAGACATTCGTTGATCATTAAAGGCATTGGCTCTGGTCTGCAGTGAATGAATGCCTACGGGTCAGTATATTCTGGAGCGAAGTTCAAGCTGCCTATACCCTCGCTGAGCATAGTCTCTATTATTAGAGCAAAGACACTATTTTTGAAGGGGAGCTGCTACTTGTAAAGTGGGATGGAGAGAGCAGGGTCAGGTCTAAGAATAGGCCAGGGTCCCACGCTGGCTCGGAGGGGCATGCGGCAGGCCGGCTGCGATGTGCCTCCGGGAGAGGAGGAGGAGGAAGCCTGGGGCAGGACGCTATGCTGAGGCGCTAATGTTCAAGCATCCGTGAAGATAACCTTGTGACAAACCCCAGGCTTCTCCCAGAGGAAGCAAATAAACTCTCTTGAGGCTGTAGCATTTGTTGGCTGGTTTTTTATGCAATGCTCTGACAGGCTACGTATGGCTGCATGTTTACTCACATGTTTTATGTTACGTAGAAGCTGCTTGCCCTGGATATGAAAGAGTTGTGCCAGGAGCTCCAGGTAACACAAGCTTCCTCTCTGCCCGAATTGCATTGCCCTGCAGGGCCTCCCGGCCCCCAGGTGAGTGATGCATTTGTGATTAAACCACATCCTCGTCTCACTTGCTCCAAGGTACTTATAAAGCTGTAAAACATCTGCAAATGCTTTTTACCACTTAATAAGCACACCAAGCTCTGGCTTAATTTCATTTTGATATGACTATGCATAAATCATGTAGGCTTTTTACCGTATGCTCTTATCCCTGCCTTGCGTACTCCAGTTGGTTTCAAGTTCACCCTTCATTTTTGTGCAGTTTTACAGTGGGTAGCACCCGTCAAAAATCCCAGGGGTGCCATCGCTGCCTTCAGAGGCTCTTAATTAGTTTTTTCATAGCTTTAGATTCTTTTGCCCTTTATGTGAATAGATGCCCAAGAAGTGCGATGAACTTGAATGTTAGTGGAATACATCGCTAAGAAGGCAAACACCTACAGTAAACATCAGAGGCAAGGAGGGGCTTCAGGAGAGCAGTGAGATGGGATTCAGGACATGTGGGATCTCCTGCCTTAACCTGCAACATCTCTGCCTCTGACTTGTTGGCTAGCCTTGGGCCAGTCTTTTTGACTTCCCATTTCATTTTCTACTATTTGGACATTCAGAAACCTTCTAAGGGAGGTCAGAAACCTTCTGAGGAAATGCCCACCTCTAGGGGGGAGTTTTTTGCAAACAATTCTGTAGTGTGGGGAAGATCACCCATCTGCCTCTGCATTCCAGTTTGTTCCCTCCAAAGAAAAATGAAACTTTTCATGGAGAGGTACTTCCAGTGTTTCCTGGGGCACAGATAGTCCTGATCTATGTGCTGTGCCTGGTGGTCTGGGACAGTGTTCTTCCTTGAGGCCCCTGGGTGCCAGTTCCGTTACAATGCAGCTAATAGCAGACATGGCACAGGACTGAGGCTTTGGCAGCCTGAGAAGTTAACAAGCACCCAAACACTATTTAGAAAGTATGGACAGTACATCAGAGTAAAGGTTCAGTTATGTGGCAAAAAGCTTAGCTTTAATTATTTAGAAGTCAATGCTCCAGAAGGTATTTGTAAATAGTCTAGCAGTTGCAATGTGACAACCACAAAGTCTTCTTTTATGAATCTTGGTTTTATTGTTCTGCCATTTTGTCTTTGCTGAGAGGCAGGATGAGGCAAATTCATTTAGCATGTGAATGACGAGGTGTGGAGAGAAGCCATGGGAAGCGTTTGTCCTGTCCTGCATTGAGAAAAGTCTCCTGCATTATGAAACAGCCCTGCAGTGTGGTTGGCCACGATCCAGAGTTGTAGTACATGTAAAAGAAGCAGTAGTTATTTCAGTCTTCACTAGACAGTCTTTTTTAATAAAAAAGTCCTCTTAATACGGTCTCTGACTTAAATTGGAAGAACAGTGCTATTAATTCTATTGTTCTACAAGGTCTATTGCTATAAATAATATTAATCTTGTGACCAAATGATCTACAATCCCTCCAAGAACATTTTTAAATAGAGTAGGCTGGTAGATTTTATCACAACAGCAGACAGTAGGGTGGGTATAACATGGCTTTGGAATTTTTAATTATAAATTACGGGGCTGTGTCTTGTAACAGCACGATGTTAGACCCAGCAGTCCTCTGGGCAATACTTTTATGACAATGGTCACCTGGAAAGAAATGCTACCATTACAAAAAAATATCTGAGATACTTCTGAATTCCTTTCTGCAGTAGCTTGCGTGGCTTTCAAAGGAGTTGTAAAAGCTCATACTGTTGGCTCAGAGCTGAATTTTAACAGTTTTTCATAAGAAGGAAAATTAGATTTGTAATAATGTAACTCAGAGTATAATTCCTCCCATGTATAACCTAAGGTAAAATGAAAGAAATAAGATGAAATTTGACTCTGACTCTAATAGAGTACATTCTAACTTACATTACTGAAAACATAAAATAACTCTCCTGATGAAAACAGTTGTGGTAGTTTGCATTTGAGGGTACACTTTGCTCCTACTCATGTACAATTTGCATCATGGTTTGGACAGTATAAGACAGCCAGGATCCAAATCTGGGCAGAGATTTATCAGGAGAATTTAATGCCCCTCTGAGGCAGGCTCATGGGGTTTTTTTCCTTAGTCGTGCGAAACTAAAAGGTGGTCCGTGAGGCCATGGGGCATTATAGAAACAAAACTGTTTTTCTGATATTTTTTCTGAAATGGGCTTCAAGGTCTCCCTCGATTAAGAAGTCTCCCGAAAGGAGAATTAGCCTCATTTGAGAGAGACAAATATCTTCAGGATTCAGAAGCAGCGGCAATCCTCCATGTCCATACCACACTGCAGAGCCCATCCTACATGTTTTTATGCCGCTTCCCTTACCACCCCTTTGGCTGACCTCTTCTTCCAGCTGATGCGGTGTCTCTGTGTCCTCGTTGTCACTAATTCTTCAGGACTCCAATAACTTCTCATCTTTCCTTTGCCCCAGGCCTTTTTTTTTCTCGCTAGTTTTCTTTGTCTAGAAGGCGTTCCTGCACTTCTCATGTCAGCCCAACTCTCCAGCCTGGCATTCAGCGGTGGCCCAGACCTGGCATTTAGAGGCCATGTTCAAACACATCCAACACCCCAACCTTGTGCGTTCACACTGTTCCCAGGGTCGAGGATTGAGGGAAGACAACTACCAGTGCCTGCTTACTAATGCTGTTTAATAATAGCATTCACTTTTCTCCCTAGGGTCCACAAGGAATTCCTGGTATAATGGGACCAAAAGGGGAGAAAGTAAGTGACTGTTCTTCGGGAATTTGGTATGGTTTTGAGGGGCAAAGAAAGGGGGGGGATGAAGGGGGGGTGTGTTCACTTTGTTCCTTGTCTGTTTAGTGAATACTAGGACTTGGATGTGGAGATTTGCTTGAATTTGAATTTAAAGCTGTGAATTGCTTCGAAGTTGTAATTTAAAGCTTCATCTTTCAGTGCTCGTTTTCAGTCTTGAAATATTCCTTATGGCTTTTCATGATAGCTACCTCTGTCTAGAGTGTGCATTAAGAAAGCATCTCAGGTGCACAAGTCCGCATCCGTACTGATCCAGCAGCCTTTGAAAGCCCTGTCCCTCTGGGAGGGTGTGAGAAGCAGAGCTCTCCCATGCAGTGTTAATTGTAGGAGTCAGCTCAGATGTTAAAACTGGCCTGTATGTGAAGTTATGGCTTCAGATTTGCAAAGCATTTGCTCCATGATGATGCTTAAAGAGCCTTACACCTGAAGCTGGGCGCGTAGTTACATGCTTTGTTATACACGGGGATGACAGTAGATTTAGGGCTGAGAACACAGGAAAGACCAAAGAGCTCTGTTAACGTAATTCTTCTCATTGTACCTCTGGAAGTAAAGTCCTGAACACAAAGATATTCCCAATATTTATTTAATTTTTTAAAATAAATGCACTGACTAATGAGTCACTGTGCTTCGTGTGGTGCCTAAGAGACTAACGTATTCCTTTCTCTGGCAGGGGGAGATTGGCAGGCCAGGAAGAAAGGTATGAACAAAGGTGCTGTCTCAGAAACCTGTCTAATACTTGACACATAGCAGCTGTCAGAGACAGGTTGCAGACAATAGTTAAATAAAAATTGGCTGATGTTGAAGTTCAACAGGTTTGTGCTGCTTGCCCTGGTACCCACGGTGGGTGGCAGGGAGATCTGGGTGCAGGGCTGCAGAGCTGGGTGCTCAGGCTTGGAGAGCTCTCCCATCTGGTTGGAGTTTGACAGATTCCCTCAGTAAGAGCATGCAGCTTGGGCTAGACAACTAAAACAGAGTGGGAAATTACCTGACCTATGTCTCTGTGGACTGGGGAAGCAGAGTATGTGAGCTATCATAAAAGGTATACTAATAAAAAAACCAAAGTAAAACCAAACTTTTTACTCTTCCAAAGTCTAAATGAGGCTCGGCCAAGTACCTCCAAAGGAGGAATAACCATTAATGATTATACTTACAGAGTTTTGTCACCAATGCAATATGCTGACTACAATCCTATGCTTGGTAACATGAGCCATGATATATTGTCAAAAATATGTGCCCCTACATGTGATGAAACTGAATATGTTACCGCAGTCACTAAGTACCTCCATTTAATGTAATTAACTTTAAAAGAAGACAGAAATGCAGGATGAAATCAGAGATATGTAGGGGGTAGTCACTAACCAGGAAAAGAAGTACCCTTCTAATAATACACCAAGGATTTTAACAGCCTTCTAATAATATACAAAGGATTTTAACACCAGTTACCAATCAGTAATTCAGATAAATATGAAACACATAAAAAAGAGGTCTTTTTCTTTGATCTAAATTGCAAATGCCCTACAGTAAACAAAAATACTACTTATATAAATTCAGTTGTTCGAAACACTAACGTCTCAGAGAGAGTCACCCACCAAACTACAGAATAGTGCAAACCTTAAACACAGTACATCAGTACTTACTCTTCTGACAAAAACTAGCAAGTTCCAACAGAGAAGTTGCTCAGGTTGCAAATAAAACAGTATAACTCTTGCTCAAAGCTGTCTGGCTTGTGGGTGGTCTCTCAGTCCCAAATGTCACAATGACATTTCCAAGATTATATTGTCAAGTGGCATAAAGCGGTGGAATAACACTAATCTGCAGCATTTTAGGAGATACTTAAAGAGTGATTTACAGGCAGTGATTAAAATAGATAAAGGACTGTATGTATGTGGTTATTGCTAGTCACGTAGTAGCTGTTAAAGAGCAATTACAGCCAGTAAGCTCTAATTATATATAACTAGGAGAATGCTCGGAATAATAATAGTAAATAAAACCAGGAATTTTGTGGTTAAAGGTTTGGTTCTGTTCTTAATTTAAACTGGACTCATACTGATATAATTACATGCAGGTCTTTTTGATTTACATCATATTATTAAATGAAAAGAGGATTTAAGCTATTGATACTAGGTTTTTAGGATTATTGTTTTGACTGCATGTAGATTTACCCTGTGGCTGATGTACTTATTTGACTCAGTATAACCTGGTATTTCTGTGAACCCACACTTCCTCCAGTAGCATCAACACAAACTGTATTATGAATACAATACAGTATTTTTTGTATTAAAAACAAAGTAAAGAAACATTTGCAGGTCTATTCCTGATAAGACTTTATTCCTCCATATCTCCTGTCTGCGTTGGAGGTCTGTGTGTAGGAATGATGTTACATGAATCATTGTAATCGATGTTTTCCGTTCAAGGGTAGACCAGGTCCCCCGGGCGTCCCTGGGATGCCAGGACCGGTAGGATGGCCTGGACCTGTGGGACCGAAGGTAAGACTAAAATTCACATGGAATCATCTGTTCAACATCACAATCTGAACAGAACAGTGGTCTCAGAAAGTCTTTAAACTTCTATCTGCTGGAGGTTGGGAAGCTGGAGCAGTGCAAGGACACTCTGCTTGTCCCATTTCTTACACCACTCTGCAAAGACCTGCCCAGTCTAGGGTTAGTTTACTCCACCTTTAGCACTTCTTATATTGATTAAAATATGTCAAAGGGAAATTGAAAATCAATCTAGTGAAGACTCATTGATAACCACTGATGTCTCACAATCACACGAAACAGTGTTTCAGAATGGATCATCATCTTTACGACTGTTCTATATAATGGTCTCTTTGCCCGAAGGTGTACTTCTTGGAAGCAGAACTGAGTGCCCTTGTGATCAGAGGGAAAATACCGGGCTAGTAGTATCAGTGGAAAGAGAGTTCAAACATGAGGATTGCTGATCACATCTTTGAAGCTCATTCCCGTGCAAACAAACATTAATTCCTGTGATTTTTAATAATGAACAGCAGAAGAAATGGCAGGACACGCTTTGCTACAGCAGAGTGATTGCTTTATCTGCATTTGTTATAAAAAACTGCAGGACAGCCCTTTACTGAGTATTATCTTACGCAAAAGGTATACAGCTCTTCACAGGAGCCACAGTATATGGAGTTTCTATGGCGACTTCTGAGATAACTTGCTTTTCTTCATTCCAGTATGCATCAGGCAAAAGGACCACACACAATGTTTAGTTCAAAGCTGCATTTTCAAGTAAATCTTTGACTCTTCATTTGCTCCATGAAGGTTGGTGCCTCCACCTCAGAGGATGTGATGCAGTAGCTCTTGCTACTGCAAGAATAATAGTAGATGACTTCTGAAATCTAGCCACATCTCAGAAGCAGTCCCTCAAGCTCTTCACAGCTATGTTAGATGAAGAACATCATATTATAGTGTATGGGAATATAGGCAAGCAACAAGAAAGCATGTACTTGAAAGGAGCCAATGTTCACTTCGAACTGTGAGATGGGAAATGATGTCACCCTCAAATGCATTGTGTGCTATGATTTCCCACAGTGGGAACAGTGAGGGCAGAAGGAAGGGCCAACCACCTCCTTCTCTCACGGTCTTAGTGCTGAGAGCAAAGCAGTCAGAAAACTCACTCACTTGATCTTTTCCTTACATAAACTCTAGTTTTATTTATGAAGTCTTCCTAATGTTGATTTTATTCCCTCTTTGTCTATTGTTATGCTTTTTCATCACACTCCTAGAAGCATCCCCCACATTCAGTAGTATTTTTTCCTATACTTTGACTGCAAATCCTCCTTGCTGTTTGATTCCAGTTCTTCTGCTTTTATTGTCTGCTCTGATACCTGTCTCCTGTGTTCTTTAGATGGGTTCACACTTTCATTTCTTCTGGTCTTTATAAATTTCAGTTTCCTGCCTGTCAGTGAAGACTCCAGTCAAACAAAGGCCAGCAGATCTCTGTGCTCGCTTTCAACTGTTGTGTCTCTCTTTCCTTTCTCTTCTTATCTCTGATCTTCCCAAAATCCTGATACTCATTTTCACTATTGTCATTTGCTGCATCTTCTTCTCGCTGTTAATTTCTGGTAATATGCTGTTTGTTTGTTTTTTCTCATTCCCATCTCTGTGACTTCTATTTCTTCATCTGGATCTCCTTATTTGTCTTCCCTTTCTTTGACACAGCCTTAGTCCAATCCTTATTTCTCCTACTTTGCTTCTTCAAGTCTTTTCTGAACTTCTGCTGGGGCAGCAGCCAATGTGAAAATCCTCTCCACTACTAGGGCAGTGAAAGCCAAAGCAGAACAAGAGCCAATTGTATTCTGCTAGCAGGGCTGCTGCATGTCTTTAGGGACTACTCCATATTTCACCCTAGATATAATTAGCTGACAGCAGCCAGAGAAGCTGTTGTAAAGCCTTTTCATGATTTACCGGCTCCAAACCACAGTAAAGCTCATGATGTCTCAGAACTATGACAAAAGCAGTCACTATACCTTCTCAAGCCATAAAGGCTTGCAGCAAAACACCTTCCTTTTCTGCAACTCAGAGGAAATGATCCTGGGTGGAGACAATGCACCTTCACGCGGAAAAAGGATGCACTGCTGCTGCTGATTTGCTTGCATGTCCTCTAATAGCATCTGGTAAAACTGAAGCACTAGTTACACACCCAAGAAAATGCAAATAGAAGGATAAGATAATGTATGAGGAATCAGGCAGAATACAATTGCAATGTAGCCTCTGACTACAATGCCACACCAAGGTCAGGCTTGTCTCAACTATTCAACATAAAACCTGAACCTCTAAACTGTCAGACGTTCAAATACGAGCTCATGAGAGAGCCACAATCAATAACTGTCTTTATTGACCCCTTTAGGGTGAAAAGGGAGAGTTGGGTGTGATGGGATTGCCAGGTACAAGAGGACCAATGGGCTCCAAGGTTTGTTAACCAAATGCTGCATTTTAAGACATTGGTTTCTAACGCTCTGCTGACAGCTGCTTCCCTCATGAATTTGCTGGAAAGTGTTTATCAAGCTATATCTTTTCTAATACAGCTAAAAAGATATGTTCTTCTTCAAGCAAGGTTATGTTGTCTGGTTGGGCTTGGCTGTGTTTTTGGCTTTTCATAAAAATGCTTTGGTATAAATCATTGTAATGTAAAAATTTATCTTAAAAGCAAAACTCATGTATAATTGTATCCCACTAGAAAACTGGAGTTCTTAAGTACATCTGCAGCATTAAATCATTTCTGCAGAGTTTTACACCCACCTCATAAGACTGTGGAGATCATTTTGGTCCTCTACTAAAACTATGCATATGTATTGACAGTTGGATAGTAAACACAATTTGGTCTGGATGTTCTAGTACTTGCACATCATTGTCTGTAGCATAGCCTCTGCCTTTACAAATATAAGCCACAATATTTTCAGGTCCTTGAAAAAAATTATGTATTCAGTTTACTCAAATAAAGAACAGGGCAGAAGAACTGAACATTGTTGTTTATATGTTTCTTAAAGAGAAACTCAGTTTTATAGTAATCTTCGCATTAGAATATTACTTAAGTATAATTTCAGGATGTTCCACAGGGAGGAAAAAAAAAAAGAGGAAGATTACTGCTAAAATTATTTTAGATTATTAACTGTGGCATCTAAGGCTTTTTTCACTTTCAGTTACACTTTATTTCCCTTGTTTCAATTTTAAAGCACTATCAAACCTGCTGGCTTTACCTGGCTTTTTCACATTGGCTTTTGGGCTGAGTTGTCTTGCCTTTCATTTGTATTTCATAGTTCTGTTTCAGTGCACTTTTAGAAGCTATCAATATTCATTTGCATTTACAAGTTGATGCAATTAATTGTTTTTGCTTCATTCTTTTTCTTCACTTTAAAGTTTGAAAGTCCGGCTTCTTGGGTGATCTTGAAATCGAGAAAAATTAAAATATCTATCATTCCCTTTAGGGTTTTCCTGGAACTAGAGGAGAAAAGGTCAGTGTGACAATAGAATAATGTATAATTTAACAATTGGAAACAGTTATGTAAAAAAACCTGACTGCAGAAATGGGATTGAATTTTGATGGAGTGATGTCTAAAGGTCCCACTGAGAAATGAAAACAAGCATCGAGAAGGAGCGCAGTCTGGTGTCTTGGGCTGGGATGCTGAAGAAGTGAGTTTTACACCCCGTCTTCCTGTGAACAAGTTACCACAGTGCACCTCACTACAGTTTCCCCATCTGTAGAATGGGTATAATAATCCTTCATTGTTGGTCTGGTTTATTTAGGCTATATACACTTTGGCACACAGACAGTTTTTACTGTAAGACCTTCTAGTAGGACCTGAATTTGAATGAAGCCAATTGGGGAAACAAATCAAGTTTGGAAGTATTACATCCTAAAAAGCACATATTTAAAGCAATTATCTGGGGAGAAGGAGTGCCTTTTCCTACAAGGCTTACTCTTAATTCTGTTATAATATCAATCAGAGTAATAAGGAAACTTTTCAGGATATCTGCCATATACCTCACTCTGAAGATGTTACTATATTCTGTGGGACTCCAAATAACACACCTCGTGTAGGAGAAGTATTGTTTGCTTTCTCATGAAATGATGGTAATTAAGCTGTTGTCACCCTGTTATATCTCTCCAGGGATCCAGAGGTGACAGGGGTGACAAAGGAGTCAAAGGAGACCAGGTAATTTTCTTTTCCAAATGGCTGTGAGCTTTAGCTGAACATGCACATGAGGACTAATGAACTTCTGATAGCGAAACCCAGGAGCAGTATGGAGGGAGGGAGCCTGGAGGCCTCTTCCCATGAGGGCAAGAGTGGGGAGGGAAGGCAGTGGTCTTCCTGATGGAAGGGCGGTGGGACAGCCTCTGTGTCCGTGTGCCCCCCAGCCCCAGCACATTGTGGGGTGATGAGTCAGAGAGGGATTTCCCTGGAGGTAACCTCAGTCTCTCCTGGCCTGTGCAGTCCAGAATCACGACCACTTGCCAAAATGCTTTTAGCTGGTGATCTGATAACGTGGGGTGGGGGGGGATGAGATTTGTGGCTTGGGGGTTCTTTTAAGTAAGAAAAGAAATGTAAACTGCTTTTGATGTAAAAGGAGAAATGCCATTCCCAAACGCAGGCTTTGAGCATTGTCCAGGCAGCAGGGTTGCCTGTAGACAAAAGGACATTTGGGATGATTTTGCCAGAGAAGAGGAAGCAGGCGGCAGAGGATCACACAGAAGAGCAGTGTTACCATACAAGGGGCTTTACACTATAATTTTGCTTATAATTCTCCACCTACTACATCACCCACAGTGCTGAAGCACAATGTGGAGTTTTTTACCCGGTATCAGTACATGGCACGTGGTTTTTTTCCTTCTAAGGAAGGTGCTGCTTTTTCAAAGATCACTCCACATTTTTTGACGATTTTTCTCCTTTTACTTTGTAGGGAGAAACAGGCTTCCCTGGAATGCTGGGACAAAAAGTAAGTGGGTGTTGATGTGTTGGGGAGTTGTGTTAAATGCTGACATAGGGTCAATGAGTGGTTTCAGGGACATCCTGGAAAGTATAAGGCATTGAAGGTCTTGCTTTGCTCAATGACCAACATGTCTTCTTGGACTTGACCAAATTCTTTAGGTTTTTTATCTTAGGAGAAATCTCTTGGATTTAGCTGTTTGCTGTTGTTTCTTTTATTTTCCCCAGAACATTCCTTTAGTCATAATTGTCCTGCTGTTTAACATACTCAGACTCTTGATTAGACATTCATAACTGCCCGCATTGTTTGGGGTTTATTCACTTGAAGTTAATAAATATTTCCTTCTTGATACTCTGAGTTGAAATGGCACTATTACAAATAGCAGTGATAACCCTGACTGGTTTTTATGTCATTGTTATTCTGTACAATCAAAATTCAGACATCGGCTTATGGATAGAAATTAGGATGAGGACGTAATGATTGCTTCTGAGGAGACTGGCAGATGAGTGAAGTGACCTCCCCTTCCCTGACCGATGTTATTACACAGGCATCTTAACACCAAAGCAAGACATTGCCAAGCAGTCAGAGAGTTTTGCTAGCCTTGACCTCTCCAGGTCTCTGAGCATGTTTCTGATCTCTCCGTTTGGCCTCCTCTTTAGAAAAGGATTTTTCAGGGAAACTTTGGTAAATTGTAAGAGATATTTTTTGTTTATGCTTGTTTTAAAATATTTCGTTATAATTTTGGATTTCTGAGAAAGAAATGGTACCAGCATGTTCTGGAGTGAATGAAAGCACCGTCCCTCTGCTGCCTTGTGTAAGGCAGGTGTAACCATGTACTTACATCTTGCTTCCTTCCCTCTGCACCCACCAAGGGAGAGATGGGCCCGAAGGGACAATCTGGAGTACCAGGACACAGAGGACCTATAGGAAGACCTGGAAAACGAGGCAAACAAGTAGGACCACAGTGTTCCCTCTTCCCATGACTTGTGGCATCTGTGTGGCCGTGGCCTACGACCATGCTGTCTGTGCTCTCGTGGTACCATGCACTTTATCACACAGAGATTGGACAGAAGCCCTGAAACACCTCACACACGTGCACCGGCTACACAGGAGTTGAAGCCTCAGCTTTAGGGCTGGAGCCTTCTCTGTAGCATTCAGCTCCCTGGACATGCAGCATGGGGAAAACTGTATTTTTCCTGGCTTGATAATGTATTCATTGAACACAACTTGAGCAGTCTTTGAACTCCTCCTTTGATTCCTAAGCAACACAGAGCTATGATCCCAGCCCCACTTCATGACTAGAGAGTTGGCACATGGTCCTGGTCTCAGACAGTGTGGGATGTAACACCGTGGTGCCCTACACGCTGTAGATCCCAAACCCAAATCTGACTTAGCGAGCAGGGCTGCTCGATTTACAGGCAGGCTGCAATGGCAAATGGGATATATGCAAAATTCAACACATTTCAGCTTGCCCAGGTGCCATCCCCTGCCCCTTGTGAAAACAGATTCCTGGGATGAGCGGAGGAAGGCTTTCAGGGAAACACTGGCTTTCTGGGCTCTGAGTCAGGGAGGGATTGCTGTGGATGCCACAAAATCTAGTTCACCCTCACCTCAGCTCTGGGCAGAGAGGCAGCATCAGCATCTTGCAAGGGAGGTCCCATTGCCTGTCCATGATTTGTATCCCTGGCTCACCAGTGCAAAGATCTACACTACTGCCAGCAAAAACACTGCTTGTGTGCACTGGCAGTAGCTGCCTGTACACTAGGAATGGTGTGCTGTCGTGGATTAAACTGGTATGTGGTCTGTGGCAATGAAAACTACTGGTCTAAACCTCCAGACCTCAGTCCTGTATTACACTGTAACACACTCCTGGTTTCTAGCACACGCACTAAGGGTGCATCCAGCACCCATCCAGGCTCTGCCCTTGCTGTCAGGCCTGCCTGGAGGATGCTTTCTGTCCACACCAGCCAATTTCATTGTCAGGCTTTGCCCAGGCCCAAACGTTGGTCGACACAGGTCAGCTTGCAGAGCCACAAGGCCTTGGAGATGCCCAACAAACAGTGTAAAGAACCAAAGCACTGAAACAGCCTCTCTGTTTCTCCGATTTCCTCTGTTGTCGCCAAACCCAGATTGATTTGTTAGACTGGATATTTATATGGCAGTTCTTGCTGTAGTACTGCATGCCAGGGACAGATTCTTCTGTTCCAAGAAAGGTCAGGAAGACACATAGTGACCTTAAGGGATGGTAATCTTGTGTGGAAGCTGTTCAGGACTGGGATGGTTGGCTAAGAGCTCAAAAGAATTATGCTGGCAGAACTATTTTTTCAGACTTCCGGATGAACTGTGAAGACCAGGAATCGTGTGTAAATTTGATACTGACTCCTGCAATACAGCATTTTTCAAGCAGGAGCTAGCACTGTTGGTACAGTTACCTGTTTTAAGTCAACAAATGGGCCTCTAAATGTCACCTTTCCTTTTGTAGTTTATTTTAAGCAATGATATTGGGGGTACAAAGGACACCAGTTGCTGGTGCTCTGAATTGCCACCTGCAGAGCCGTCTTCTTTCCACTAACAAGGAAGGGAACCTATTTCTCCCTACGCTGACGTTGGTGTTAATGTACATCTGCTCACATACAGGAGCTTGTGGGTGGCGTGGTTGTTAACGGCTTTAGCTGGAAGCATTTTATTTGCAGCTTGGTTATGCACAGCGTTGAAAACAGAGGCACATGCCTCCTTCACTGTTGCTTTGATGCCATCAGTTAACATCTGAAGTGAAATACTAGCCAGCGTGAGGAAAAATTAAAAGTTGGGTATTAGGGAGGGAATAATAATAGGTCACCAACAAGGAATGTATGTGCAATGTAAGTCTGTTAGATGACCCACAAGAAATAATTTTTTTGTTCTTGATTTGTAAGGTTTCAAAAGCTGATGTGTGCTCTTTGCTGGGTTTTTTTAGTAAACTGCTCTCATCTGTCCTGGCAAAGTAATGTGCACAGAATATCTTTCCATAGCGTAAGGCAAAGAGAAGACGTAGCACCTGCAGATCATCTTGAACACAGTGCACTCCTTACTTGACCATAGACATTTTGTCACATTGCACAGTGTCTTAATCAAAAAGTGGTGACATTAGGCATGTCATAATCTAAGGCAACAGTCAGTGTGACTAAAAGAACTACAGTCTGGCCCAAATTAGGCTTTCCAGGCTCAAGGCTCAGTACACAAACCCCTTTCTGGTGCCCTGAAAGCAATTTCAGCACTGATCTTCTGCATGAAAACCATGTTTCCCTCTTTTTAGTTGGTGAACTAGCTATTTCTTTTCTTCTTTTCTAATCCTTTGAAAAAACTTTAGAGCGAGCAGCATTTTAAGGCTCCGTGGGTTGGGCTGCCTGGCTGTTTGTTCAGCTGAGAAGATAGTTTCCATCGACCTGGGGCCGTTTCCTGCCCTTGATCCAGCTGACATCTCTAGCTAAAGGCAGCTAAATTAGGAAGGTGTCACTTCCACTTCCATTCTGAGATACTTCTAGATGATCTCACTGACTTCTTCAGCTCTCCCCTGCCTCTGGGGCAGGCTCTTCCTAAAAGGTGGCCAGGAGGTGGGAGTCACAAGTCGCAGTCTCACTGCCCTCTAACAGATCTAACACCCAAAGCTTTGTAACTTGGGAATTGACCCTAAGGAGCAATCTCAGGGTGTCAGTCTTGATAAGGAGGAATGTCTTTGGGCTTTACATAATGTTACTTCAAAAGAGAGGAGAGGAATATAAATATTGTCCACGGGAAAAGCTTCTCTGAATGGCGTGGGTGCATGTGAAAAGTAACAAGGCAAAAATATTTAATATAAATCTCTGGCATTATTATTTAATATATCTGTGCTAAACAAGAAAGCACTAAGCAGTTATTCCTCCAGAGCAGGAGACACAGAAGACAGCTCGTTTTCAGGCAGTACATGTCCGACTGGCCCTGACTTGCCTCTGCCAAATCTCTATCGTGTGGGGGAAAGAGATTTCCCACAGACTTCTTGGGGGCTACAAAATCCTGGTCTGCTAGTTCTGTGTTGCGTAATGTAAGAAGTAATTAGGGATTAGCGTCGCTGACATTCACATAAATCTTGCAATATTTTGATGGCACAGAGCTTACCTAATAGGATTAAACAAAGCAAATATTCAATTAGTTCTGTATGGGCCATGGCAAAATAACCTGCCTCTGTTGAAATGGTGCAAGCGACATTCAAACGTATCCATGGGATGCAACATATTATATAACAAAAAAATATTTTTGCATGTATTACTGTATATGCTTCATTACTCTGAAATAAGATGAACCACTCATCATGTGCCCGTGAATGCACATTAACCTGGAATTACACCATCTTCAAGGAATTCATCTCCTTTGTCATTAAAAGAAAGCTTATACAGTACACATCATTTCTGTTATGCTAAATAATGTATGCTTTTACATAAAAATCAAATCAGATCTTTAAACTTTAAGCTGTGTAATACACTTCTGAAATATAAAGCTGAGAAATTCAAGCCTTGGAGAGTATATGAGCAGGAAGATAAATATATTTTTAAGAAATGTCACCATAATGAATTCAGGAGCAAAAATAGGAAGGTGTTGAACAGTTCTAGGGTGAAACTTCCAAATGCCTAAAGGTATGGCTGCACAACCAAGTTCCCATGAGGCAAACTGAGGCTGATTTTACAGAATATTAATTACTGTATGGTAGCCGTGTGTAAACTCATCTCCCATAGATAATTTTACAGCATTTTGGCTGAGTAATAAGGTACCAGAGGGACACCATTTGTCAGCATGGTGTTGCCACACACTGGCTTTGTAAAGCCAAGCCCTTGCTTGCCTTGTGATGATTTGTTAACGTAGCGATACCCATGGTGAAAGTCGAGGAGGTACAGGAGTCCAGGTACCTAAAGTACTTCTGAAAACAGTGTGGGCCTCAACGTCATTAGCGTGCTTCTGAAAGACTGGACTCTGAGACTGGGAAATGTCACTGTGGAAGGCCTTGCCGACTCCTTAATGAATTTTCTCTTTTTTCCCCCATTGTGTATTAGTGTAGGAACTAAGGATTTCCAGGGTCAGCTATTTCAGCTCCACCAGCCCTTTCTTTCTGAGATGCACTGACTCCTAGAGAGCTACCAGGGGTAAAAAGTCATCCTTAAAGAAAGGCTGTAAAAAAATTTAAGTCAGAGCAGGGTGATTCCTGACTCCACACAGAGCAGATCTCTGGGACCGTTCACATTTAGGAGCAGAAGTCCTGCCTGGACCTGATTTTCTGTCTCCGCATAGAAGAGGAGCATCTCTTCCCTGGGGTGGTGACTGTAAAGCTCATACTGCATGCTTCTATTGGCAAATGTCTCAGCTTTCTTGAAAGGGAAGCCAGTGCTGGCTAGAAGAGGTTGTGTGTTATTAATAGGTTAGCAAATAACAGATGTCTCCTCTCTGCTAGGGACTAAAGGGAGACATTGGACCTGCAGGTATCATGGGTCCACCTGGAAGGCCTGGTCCTTCTGGCCAGCCAGGCCCCCCTGGACCTTCAGGATCAGGTAAGCAGGAGATGAGGTGAGCTCCCAAACAGTGTCCCTGCTCCCCAGCCCCTCCTGACTCATCACATACACCTCAGTAGGCCCCTTTACAAAAAGTCCTGCAGGGCTTAATTTGTTTCTCCACTGACAGCAAGGAGAGAATTTCTCCTGAAGGCAGGTCATGCCATCCTTGTCCATTATGAGGACTCTGTACCTTAGTTTAACACCTACATTATGCCTTCTGATGTTTCAAATAAACCCAAAAACATGGCCTATGTGGTTCCTGTGGGACTTTGGTACGTGGGGAGCATAAAAAGCCATCTGGCAGCCTGGGAGGGACTAGTTAATCTCCATCATCAAAGGCCTGCTGCTTCTCCAGATATCCTGGCTTACAGTGAAAGATCGCAATTTCTAATCAGCCAGGACATACTCACCCTGTGCAGCTCTGTAAAAGAAAAATAGATGAGACTCAAGTCACAATAGCATTAAGGAAAGAAGGGAAGAGAAGGAAAGGCATAGGAGTCAGAAGCAAAAAAGGGCAGTGGAGAAAAACTCTCTCTTTGAGTAAGTGCTGGAGATATATGCTCACTGCAATTGTGCGTGTTGTAGAAATCTCGAGAAAAATCTTGTTAACTGGTAACCGTACAGCTTCAAAGCTGTGCATGCACATGAACTCTCTTGTGAGACCAAGCATAAACATGGAGGACAATACATGACCCATGATGTTCAGTGACAGTGAACCCTCAGGTAGGGTTTTCTCAACCCAGATATATACTAAAGTATCCAAAAAGAAAAGCAAAATCAGTTGGAAACTACTGTTACTTCAAATGGTCACAGCTGCTTCTACTGCAGACAATCTGTTCAATGTCCCCTTCCATTTTGCTTTCCCTTTTTCTTTCCTTGCTTCCATCAGTAGGCAGGAGGTCTCTGCTGGTGGCGGTATGGAAATAATGGTAAATCTGTGAAGCTGGGGGCTGCTTCAATATCTTCATGTATCTCATGTCTCCCATAATGAAACATCTTTGTTTTGAGTGAACTAGCTGGAAGTTTTCAGAGGGCAGAATTTTCACCATGCCAGTGGGAAGGCAGCCAGGATCTTGAGATTACTTTTGAAGGCTTCCTTCCATCCATAGAAAGTTTATGTGTCAGGCTTGTTAATCTTTTTCCTCTAGGATATAAATCCTGGTTCTTAAAGACCTTTCGGTAATGATGTCACTGCTTGCAGTGTGAACGTGTTGGCTCAAAGTCTCATTCTGCAGAGTAGCGCATCCTTGCCAAAGGTTGAAAGTCAAAAACAAGTATTGTTTTTTATTTTTATTTTGATTTGTAGCACTCCTGTATTTCTAGTTGGGTTTTCCTGTACAGAAACCTCTGAAACAGTGTTGCTCAAGTGGTTGTACAAATGCACAAGTCCAATGTGCTGTGGATGTACACAGCGACTGACTCTACTAAACTTGGTGCATAGGCACTGTAGAGTGATCCGCGTGTTCATCATGTCCTGAATTTCTGTAGCTTCAAACAGGCTGACACTTATTCCAAGCAAATGAGGTCTTTCTTTTCTGTAAAGCTGGTAGAAAAATTTAAAAAGTGAACTGAAATAATGTGCCCGTGGTACAAACTCAGGTCTTTCTCCTGAGCTGCTGGAATTGGTGGTTCTGGTAATCCCTTCCCTCACCCGGTGGATTTGGTGGGAGATGTGTATATCTGAAAACTTAGGTAAATGCATGTATCCACCTGACTTGTACTTTTTCCACTAAGGCTGTACTTGTGTACTAGCCTGATAACAAGACAACCTGGTATTTCGCTTTTTAGGGCAATTTGCAATAGGACCAAAAGGGGAAAGAGGACTTCCAGGGCCTCCAGGGAGATGTGTCTGCAGATCCCCACAACACGTGAATAACCCGTCATATGAGGAGTCTGTGTTTGGACACAGTTATCCAAAAGTCCCCGCGGTAAGCAGATTTTCTGGGAGAGAATGTGAGCAGTTCTTAAGTACTTTTATTGCGAGAGGTGGTGTACTGACTAATATTTTGGGTTTAACGGGGAAGACATCTGTATGTGGGCATTGTGTGATTTCTAGTATCCAAAAGCTCTGAGATCCGGTTGGTGCCAAAGGGTTTGGTCTCATAACTAGCCTGAGAGCTGTGTGTTTGTTGTGCTGAAATGCAGCTGTTTCAAACCTTCAGTGATGTAGCACGTTTAGAAACCTTTTTTCAAGCCCGAGGATGCTGTCTTCCATCTCTCTATACTGTACGTACATAATTTGTTCTTTTGATTTCAGTAAATTGAAATATATTTCACATTGGTCAGTGAAGTAAGCATCTCTTTCCTGCTTATCTTTTATGTCTTCTTCTGCAAAGACATTGATTTCAGAATTGAATATTGAGGTCAAGCATTTCACATATATGATAGGACTTTCTGCCAAAGCACAGATCCTCTACCTTAGACCAAAAAGGAGTCTCCACGAATCATGGGAGTCAGACTTCTGAGCTGTCTGTAGATTCACACTTTATACAGTTAATTTCAATCTCTAGTCTTCTGGAAACATTTTTACAAGCAAATTGGACAAAGTACTTTAAAGGACAAGTCATCGGTAGAAAGTGACCTAGCAGGTTTTTAATCTCTGGTTTCTTTGGGCATTGTAAATACTGTTTCTGTACTTTTCCTTCTGCTGGGCCCTGACTTGTTATTCTGTGCATTGTAGCAATGAAAATGCTGCCTTCCTGCTGTGTACCAGCAGAGCCCAGCCACTCCACTCATGCAAGTGGTTGTTGCCCGGTGTCTGGTCATCTCTGAATAACAATATGCAGTGATTAGCTTTGTTAGCTTTCCCATCTGTCACACTGTCAGAAAGCTGTTACAGTGTGTGAAAGGGACACATTCACAACACCATCCATTAAACCGGGTCACTGAACTCAATCTTTCGCATGAGCGTACTGCAAGTCTTGCAAGCTGCTCGCTCATCCCTGTCTGTGTTGCATTACAAAAAAACCCTGTTGTCTTTAAAACGTGAAGGTGAGAGAAGAAAGTGCATGAAATAAAGGTGCAGATCACATCACACTGCATGCTGTTGCAAAAAAACCTACCTTCACGGCATGGGGAGCTCATAGGACAAGGTATAAGGCTTGCAATATTCTGTGTAGGTCTTATCACCCTCCTTCTCCATCAGGCACAGTTTCATATTAGATCTTAAAAGTTAGTAATGAGAGTGTAACTACCCAAAAAATAAGTGCCCTACACTATCACTATGAACCCTAATTTGGTGATGATCAAGTGCCATTTCTGCTCTCAGAAATGCTGGGTGGTAAAGAAGCAAACTCCAGCTCTGCAAGTGGACAGCTCGCAGGGCAGCACTTCCTGTTTGCCTGCCCCATTGCTTTTATCTCTCGAGTATCAAGAGCAGGACCCTAAACATTGCTATTATTTGTTCTGTTCAGATCGCCATGTAGCAGCCTTGAAGCCTGCCTTGTACCACGCGAGGCCTATTGTCAGGGCTGCTGTAGATGCACAGGGAAAAGACCCCGAGATGGTGCTCTGTGCCCCCGGTCGCCGTGTCGCATGGCTTGACAAAGCAGCACCCTACATCCCCCAGGCAACCACCCACTCGCCCGACAACTCCTCCAGTGCCAGCACTGCCAGAGGAGGGGAGATGCTAGGAAACAAAGCGCTGTTTTTCCATCACCGGCTAAGATTCATTCCTCTTTTTAAATCTTTTGCAATTTCACAGGCCACTATCTGTAACAGAGAGTTTTAGAGAGCACAGATCTGCTCTTGAGTTCGAGAGAAATTAGGGCTCTAGGGCTGGGACTTGGCCTCCTGAACACTGTTACAGAATCAGCTCTTTGCTGGTTTTCTCCTTCTTTGCTTTCTTTCATTCCAGCTGAAGGTATGGAATCTTACATTTAATGAAGAGTCTTTAATGAAATTGGCCTTTGACGAGGGCTATGGGAATATTCTGCTGTGTAGAAATTTCAGGGTAATTTGTTGCAGAAAGAGCCAATTCTCTTTATGCTGGTGGGAATCAGGCTCAGCCCTAAATCCATTTTGCTCAGAAGCATTCCATTTGCTTTTTCTTCATTTAAAAATGGTTTGAATTTTACTAAAATTAATTTGATTAAGCTGCTGAAGGCAGAGATAATTTCCTAATGCCCCTTACAGCCATTTTCAGTGATTGAGACATTAAAAAATTAGTAAGAAAGCAGCTCGTCCTAATTTTTCCATTTTGAACTATTTTTTCTCTGTTTAAATGAAGAATTTGCTTTAGACTAAAGTATATGCATATAAAGGAACATGCATTTCAATGGCAATTAAATCTAAGCAAAGTACAATGTAGTAAAAGATAAATTAAGGTTGCATTGAGCAATGCATTACTTATTTTGTAGCCACGAGAATGCCTGAAAAATTATAGACAAACCCACAAAAAGCACTTATGCCCATACGGATTTTGCCATTGTTGCAGTATCTAACCATTTGAGCATCTGACAGTTTTCCTCAGCCATGATTGTGGACAAGTATTTGCACAATCGTTACCTGTGGATGTGCATTTTGAAATGGGGGCCACTGAGCCACGTCTAGGTGCTCAGGAAACACCAATGTCCCTTGGAAACTCATGTCTCTTCTTACCCATCACAAAGGAGCCTCTTATGGTCTGGAAGTCCACAGGTGTAAGTTCTCACACCATTCTGTTTCTGAAAACAACCACACCATTTTTCTGTGTAATTATTTGCCTATTCGCAAATATGTATGTCAGCTGGCAAAACTAAATTCCATGACAATCCAAAATACTTCTTGAGAGGGTTACCAATCACCTCTTTTTCTGTGCCCCAGATTTTTGTGGTGAATAATCAAGAAGAATTGGACCAGTTAAACACCGAAAATGCCTTAGCTTTTAGAAGAGATCAGAGATCTTTGTATTTCAAGGATACATTTGGATGGCTCCCAATCCAGGTGAAAATATGACTGGTCTCAGAAAACTCGTGAGTGTATGTTTCATTTTTAAATACAGAACATACTTTTAAGGTGTCATACAGAATCAATGAAGCAAATGGAGGAAAAGCTCATTTTTGAGTACTGCCACAGCTGTACATAATTCTGTGATTTTTGTTTACAGGAGTCTTAATTACTGAGGTGTTAACTCATCAGTGCTGCAGCTTTTGCTAACCTCCCTGTGAACCAGGGTCCACTGGTGAACACACTGGGGCCAATTTCGGGAAATTACAATCATAAAGAATATTTTTTTATTTAATACAAAATAAGGCAAAATTCACCAGAATACAAAGTTGTGGAAAAACATAAACTCTGCAAACCAAAACCATGTATTTCCTTATTGCTTCAAGGAGCTAAGCTAAATCCCGCTGAAATCAGCAGCGGGATCCTTCTTGTGTTTGCTGAACTCTGAATCAGGTTCTGTATCAACCCTGTGAACCACCAAATACTGGGCTACGAAAACCCAGTTGCGGGCTCTGCCTCCCACAGCCCTTCACCTCTGCTTGCTGGCCAGGCTGCTCGTGGTCAGTTCAGTAACTGCTGTGTGTTGGTTTGGCTAGCTCACCCCGTTCTACCCTGTGGATTACCGCATCGAGGCTGGTAGTACCTGTGGAGATGGGATCGTACAGGATGGGGAAGAGTGCGACGATGGCAACGCGGTTGTGACTGATGACTGTATAAGTAAGTTACAGTGCATCAAGAGCAGCCTCTTTCTACCAGGGAAGGTGCATTAGTTGTTTCCACAGGTTATGCTGCTGTGTAAATTGCACCAGTGTTTTTCACTCAGGGGAGCCTGCATGGCTGATGGATCAAATGCAGGTGCGGGGTGAGGGAGGCACAGTGGCCACAGAGCGAAAACTGAGGTCCTCCGTGCATGTGGATGGACACACCAGCACAAGACAGAGGTGACACCAGGCACAGAGAATCACACAGAATCACACAGAATGTTCGGGGTTGGAAGAGGTTAGGGGCTAGAAGAGGTCCCTTCCAACCCCGAACATTCTGTGATTCTGTGAAGGGCTCCCCACTCCCCCATGGCCCACAGGGAGAGCCCAGCCCCCCCTCCCACCTCCTAGAGCCCCACGATGGGTGTGGGTGGGCTGAGACCAGGCACAGCTCGTTGCATGGGTGAGCGCAACAGGCTGCGGGTGATACCCAGAGCCAGCAGAGGGACGGGGCTGCCCGGGATGGGACAGTGCACGGTCCCTGGGTACCCCACGGCGAGGGAGCAGGCGGCACAGCGCTGTCTCTACCGTTTATTCGTTGTTAGGCTATTTGGTACACGGGGTGCACACGGCGAACACAACACAGGCGCCCCAAGGGGCGGCAGCGACCGGGACTGCGAAGCTACGGCAGGGCGGGGGGACCCCCCCGACCACACCCATGCCCCCCCGGGCCCGGCCCGGTCACCACCGCCACGACGCCAC
>Ga0181612_180996_pt1 | contig 23883 bp, 10 predicted proteins | sample HoacroProtozoa21_FD_119630 | JGI IMG/M metagenome (GOLD analysis project Ga0181612, IMG submission 119630) | Hoatzin crop microbial communities from Cojedes, Venezuel. Combined Assembly of Gp0051906, Gp0051904, Gp0051908
GTACTGTCCAACATGGCGTTTCATGGCCCTTGCTGGTCTTGCCCCCGACTTACTTGTCATCTCTTGGTAAGGATACAGAGGTGGATGATGCCTTTGATCAGCCCACTTGTTAAAAGTGCTGTGATACTTCTAGGAAAAAAAATGGAAATAGTAAACATGCCTAGTAGCAGCTGGGCTGCCAAAATACTGTTACATAATCTTAGTGAGATGATTAACGCTATTTTGCTAGTCAAATTTAACTTGTTGTTTCCTTGTATTGCTTTGTCTGCCTGCATCTGTCTTGACTTTCGTCTCATGTATTTGGGCTGCCAGCAATTTGGGGCAGGAACTGTGCTTTCAGTGGCTGTGTGAGACACTGCGCTGCGTGTGTCCAGACCAGGAGTCTAGACCCTAACAAGGCATTTATGCCTCCTGTTCACAATTATCATGCAGTTTCACATCCCAAAGTGAGATTATTTGCAGAAACCTTGTGTTCCTAGCTGGGAGAGACCCTTCATCTTGTCATTTCAACATGGCTTGCAACAGCCTGAAAGGAGCCTTTCCTAGCGAATGGTGGACAGATCCAGGACCTGTTGGCTTGCCCAACCTCCGCCTCATCCTTTGAAGGACAAAGTTCAGCCTCATATGAAATTGTTTCCTAAGTGCAAAAGATTCTGAGACGTCCCAAATCTTAGGTCCCTTCGCCAAAAATTATATAGCTGTAGTTTCACTTCTCAGGAGTTATTTCTCCCCACCTTACTAGGCCAGTCCAGCTTCAGGATGGAGGTCCTCACAGGCTCTTACTATGTCTTCTAAAGGCACAGAAGTGAATCTCTAAAACCTGTATGTCTGGAGAAAAAATTATAATCACTTCACCGTCCTATAGCATTCATTCTTCTGAGAGCTTTCAGTAAAGACAAGACGCAATGTAAGTTTAACACTGGAAATGTGTTTAGATTATGTTGCAACCTGCAGATAGTTTTAGAAACCTCTGCAGATCTCACATTGATATCCAACTCCATCAGTTTAACCTTCTACTTGTTTTCTTCCCCAAAATCTCAGTTTGCTCACAATAAAATAAGGTGGTGAGATGTTAACATGTATAGGATTGGCACATTCAGGTGATACCCCATAATTGCTCAGGTGTCCAGTCTGAAATAGTTAGAAGACAATTTATTCCTATGCAGACTTGTCCAGGTGAATTTTGTACTGTATTCCTGTTTCCCATGGGTTACTAAAAAGTATCCTCCAGACAGAGCTCATTCTCCTCCATTTGCTGAGGTACTCAGATGTGCTTCCTAATGTTTTGTTTACTCATTTACTTCTCCAAGGCCTCAATTCCAGTTGGTAAATCAGATGCCAGTGCTGATAAAGTTGTCTCGTGTTGCTCTTTGGGCACGATTTCTCCTCCCACATCTAGATTTAAAACGCGGCTTGTTCATACCACGAACGGGGTCTCTGTGAACCAGCACTTGGAGGAGAGGAGCAGTTTCCTTGGCACTGACTGTGGTTCTTCATGAAGAGTTTTCCACACAGACTCCATGACCCACCTCCCGCTCCTTGCTGACTTGCAGCCCAGTGCTCCGGCGTACCTCACTGGTGAGGTACCCAGTGGTAAATACCTCCCCGTGACAACCTTATTGCTGGTGCTCCTGAAAAGGTCTGGATGAGGATGGTGCACCTGGAGCCACCTCAGTGGTGCTGCTGTAGAGGAAACCAGTGTCTCATGCGCCGGAAACTCGTCCCTGGAATAAAATCTGTGTGGACAGCCCCTCTTCAAGAACCACAGTTAGTGTCAGGTAAGTTACCTTTTTTTCCCCCTCATTCTGTAATTAGACATCCCAATTATGTAGTTTAATCTAATTAAAGTAATGATGCAATTATACAATAATTGATACATAATCGGCATGCAAAAACCTGTGTAAGTATTATTTAACCAACAGAGCAAATTCTAGATTAACATTTTCAATCTCTTAAAAGTGTATCATTTTAGCAGCCAGCTTGAGGAAGGGATTTTGCCTACAGAAGCATTTTGAAATCCTCGCTGCCACTAGTATAATTATTTTTTTTGCTATTTATGGGCATTCAGCTTCCATTGACTTCAACAGGAGCTGTCTCTGAGCACCCATAGACAGGAGGAAAGCACAGAGCCTCTGAAAGAGCCTCTGAGCACCCATAGACAGGAGTAAAGCATAGAGCCTCTGAAAGACTCACCGCAAGTGTCTGATCCAAAGATGGCAAAGGGCTTCAAAGCCATTTCAGAAATGCCAAATAGTGGATTGCCTGCTTTTAGAGATTATATTAAAAAAAAATCTCATTGTTGATTGCAAGAGAAGACAGCTCTGTGGTGCCTGTACTGCTACTTCTGCAGCAAACCTTACCATTTAAGATCCTTTTTAAAAAAATAATTAACTATTACTTCCTCATTATCCAAAATAACAGTACAAAATATGTATATTATGTATGCACCACACTTACTGATGTATAAACTAAGCCTTAGCTGTGGATCCACCCAAGGTCTCATGCACCAAAAACATGAGAATGTGCAGATAGATGCAGGAGTCTTGGCTCTAACGGCACAAACAGAATCTAGTTTTCTGTATTGGCTTATTTTTCTGAAGTAGATAAACTGAGCAGTGTGTGTTTCATCATATGAGGATGTTAGCTGTATCTGTAACAGCCAAAGACCCATGTTCTGAAATGACATCAGAGACCTGGGGGCTTGTCTGATAAGAAATGGGATTTCTTCTCATCCTTGGATAATATTTCCTTTAACCTGCTCCCTGTCTCCTTACTGCCATGCTGTGAGCTGTGTACCCTGTGTGGCTTTTTCCCACCAGTGATGTGGCTGAACGTCAGCGATATTTTACCCTTGTTTTGGAAAGCTCTGTGGAATCAAACACATCCACATTTATGTAACAGTCTATAATTAATCCAGCGTGTCTGGGTGTGTGAGGAAATGAGAATGGCCTGTCCCTTTCTTTGTCTCTGTTGCATAACTCGTGCTTTAAACTAGGTGCATTATCCTGCAAGATGTTATATAGTGAGTTTGTTCAAAATGCCCCAGTAGCTGTGTCGGTAGAACTATTATCAAGCAGGGAGATTTCAGAGGAAAATGTGAATGTTCCCTGATAAGCAGTCACTTGGGCTTTTCTTGTTTTTGTTTTTTTTTGCAACATTTGCTGCTAAGGGTGTAGTTTTAAGCGTTATTACCCATATGTGGAAATATAATTTTGGTTTTGGTTTGATCCATATTCTCTTTAATGCCAAAATTACTGAAAAAAACTTTTTTAATTTGGTTTCAAATTCAAATATGATGATTTTACTGTTATCTTTTAATTGTCAGTGTTCATATTGCCAGTATAAGTGTTTGTATAATCTTTTTCATGATAGACACTGAAAATACATTAAAAAAAATTCCACGACTGAACAGTTGCTCATTCATGGTGATATAAATTCAGTTCTACAAATGTAAGTCTGAGAGTCTGCACATGTGACCCACAGTTTCCAAGCTTAAGAACTCACAGGTGCTTAGGTGACCCTCTGATCACTGGTAAGGGTCATGTAGCGAGCATCTTTGTCTTCCAACATTTTTCTTCCACCCACTTTGTGGTTTCAGACTAAATATAAGGGAACACACTCAGCTGGGCAGGGTATGAAGAAAGTTTCCGGTGTCAGTCTGAGCCTTAGCACCTTCAACCTAAAGGGTGCTGTTGCTTCAGAGACAGAAAAAAGGCCATTCACATGCCTTTCCTGGGTGAAATTCTCTCACTGATGGGCTAGAGAACATCAGTAGGTCTAACAGACATCTGGAGACTGAAAGCAAGCAAGGTAAATGCAGCTCAAAACTATGAGAAAATTTAGCAGGCACACTACTGCACAAAAAACCCCCAGCCTATTTATATTTCATGGGAAAAAATCTAACGTCCAGTTATTTCACAGCTCTGCTGACATTTGTTGCTAGCAGAAGTGTCTGTAATGTAGCTCACAGGAAACACCGTTGTGCTGATTTTCCACCCATCTTTCTCTTCATTGTTTTAACGGTAAACTCGCACGTATTTGACATAGGAACTTGAGCTGAATTTGCCAACAGTTTGGTAATTCTGATAGGCCAGGGTCTGCTGTCTTTGGTCAAGATACAACAACAGCCAACAGCTGATCTCGTATTGCTGAGCGTGATTTAAAGGAAAATCTTTGAAAGAAGTATAACTGCCTGAATTACTACTCTTTTATATGTTTTTAAATGAGAATGTAAAGGCCAAGGGCATTTTCTCCTATTTAATACTATTAAATCCATCATCAAATCTCTCGCTGAACACTGGGTGAATTTAATGGTGCCCTCAAGTGCCGATGCTGATGCTTGACTGTGTTAATATTGTTGTATATACAGATACAATAAATAACACTTAGCTAAGGTAATATTAGCAACCTTATTGGGTATATCAATACAAATAGCTGTAGTAATGAGATTAAGCATCAGAAACCAATGGTGGTATGAAACTAGGCACTGGGGCTAAAATATGGATAGGGATTCAACACATTGAACCTATCAATAAAACCAAACAGACTCTACTAAAAGCTTTAGTGCTAGTTGGCATTAAAGGATTAATTTGAAAGTACAGTTTTTATCCTTTCTCATCTCACTTTATAACATGCTCTGTTTTAAAACTTGAGTCTTGGTTTGTGCACAGGTATTATGAGTGTTTCTATTTGCTGAAAAATCAGCAAAACCCCTGGCAAGCAACTCTGCTTTGCCTTGCTGTAACCAGAGCTGCCTTTGGTTGACATAATTCAGCACTGGGGATGGACCGGCTTCGTACCACTGGTGATTTTCGTGCCTGGTATTCTGAACACAGAGTTGCATTCGCTGAGTCACCTCTAGATCGTAGTTTCTTCTCTCAGCGTACACCGGTCGAATGCCATTGATTTGCCCATGCAGATTGTTTTAAGCCGCCTGGCATAATTCCAGGATCCCATTTTTCTCACACCAAGAGCACAAAATGTTCATGATTACAGTACTCTCTTACCATTGCAGTAATCTCCTACTGTCTCTGTTTCATTTTGAGGGTGTTCCTTATTTATGCTTTTATTGCTGGTAGGGAAAAAAGCTCTGTGTTGTGATATTTCTCCTGATGTGATTCTACGTATACTAAAGCTTTGAAAAATATACTCACAGCTTTCTTTTACTAAGAAACTTTTTCAAAGTAAAAAAGGAATTGACCTAAAGCACCACCTTTAACCCACAGGAGTGAAAGCTTCCTGGGCAAGAAAGTCATTGAAGGCTTAAGGGGGAATGAATTGATACATAAACATTATGTGGACCTTCTTCTTGCAGTGAATTGCAGTTTGATGGTCCTCATGAAGAGAAATCAAAAGAAATTAACATTTTCTGCCATGAAACATCCTTTCATGACTTTCAATATTTTAAATATCTAATGCCAAGGCAGCTGTTCCTGATTGCCTGCTCTCTAAAAAATAGGTAACATCATTAAAAAGTGGTAATGATATGTCCTGTTTCCTTTTTCTTTATGTATTACTTTAATTTTTCCACATGATTTCTATGAGGTTAAAAAAAAAGAAATGTATACGTCCTCATTTTTTTAAATGACAGCAAAAGAATGTTAATTTTGCTGTAAAGTGGATAAGTAAATTATGCAGTTAAGAGCTCAAAAATAAACAAGCGTTTTTTAACCGTGTTACTTCCTTGTGTGCCACTGTCACGATGCAGCCTGTAATTTCATAATCACCTACTGTTTGCTGGCAAACATCTTGAGGAATGTTTTAGAGAGTTGTAAAAACTTCTGTTAACATGCTTTTTCATAACATTCTAGCTGTAAAATCAAGCTGTCTTTGTACTGAGAGTCTGGTACCACATCGGCAGAGAATACCTAGAAATGGTGAGGCAGTGTGGTAACGCTAGTCCTCGTAGGCGTTCTGTGCATAGGGGTGTTTCATCAGTTCAAGTTTAATTCTTTCGTAACCAGTCTACTTAAAAACCATTTCAAAGATCTATTGATTATTCTTTCCATTCATTTAATTTGTTTCTAACCAATTTAGATTTATCTAAATGTATCTGGTTTTAGTTAAAACCAAAGCAGTCATACGATCTCTTAACTCTTATTACGTTAAAGTGGTTTAAAACTGTTACTTTTTTTAAATAGATGCAAATTTCTTATGCAGAAAATGCCTAGGACAATGAACAAGATACTAGTGTTACTCTGCTTCTTAATGAAATAAACAGTATAATGGATGAAACTAGAACATGTGCTTTAGGAGCGGAGTTAAGGCTGCACTGTATATTTTCATATCTTCTGCTATTTTTTCCAAGTGGAGTCACAGAATGTCATTGTCACCTTCGGTACCATTTGTGCTGGGACGGGGAAACAACAGGGCTTTCTTATAGGATTTGCTGACTCAAGATTCTTTAAACCTTATTTCCAGTTTTATGTGTTTTACCTCATAATAATAGTACAGTACTTACGGAGATTACAAGGGTGCTGGGATGCTTAATTCAGGTTTGCAGAATACCCTGCAAATGAAAGCCAGTGTGTACAATGAGCACTAAATGTTGTTGTTTCAGGGCTTAAAGCAGACAGAGCTTGAGACAATGATAGCCTTGAAGAACCCACTTAATATAAACACTAGATGAGACTGAATTGCACAGTTCAGGAGCGGTCTCCTTCACTGCTGTGTGGGCGTATTTACAGCTAGAGAGAAGCACAATTTAAAATCAGTTTTAACAAGAAATGCCAGATTGCCTAGGGACGGACGACTGGGGCAAACAAAGCAGCGCTCCCTGCCTCCGACAACTTCCCAAAGGCCACCCCATGTAGCGGGGAGAAGTGGCAAAGTGCTGTTTCATGCTCCTGGCACTGGCTCCCGAGAACACGATGGTGAGCAGCAGCAGCCCGGGCGGGCTCCCTGCCTGTGTGCAATGCCCTCGCAAGGGCTCCCAGGAGCGCCGTGCTGCTGGCAAGCCTAACATTTTTCTACACAGCAAGAAGGGACTGGCCTCGAGCCCTCTCACCACCCTTGCCAGTCTTTTCAGGGCGCAGGTCTGGATCTTCTTCCCAAGGAAGGAACCTGCGGCCTCTAAAGTGCAGGGACTGTGACTGTGCCAGCTCTGCGAGGAGGGGCAGCGCCCCGTGCGCTCACCCTCTGGCCCCGTCACAGGACTTCTAAACATCCAAAACAACCTGCAGCTTAATGCAAAAAATAGTCTGTTTGTACCTGCTGATCTGTTGCTTTGACTCAGCGAAAGAGATAAAATGGTTATAACAGGAACACAGTGTGCTCTGCTTACCAAACCTTTTACTGTGATGCAGAAGGCCCAGATTATCTGCTTTAGCCTCCATAAACCGTACAAAGACTGGAACACAGCAGCAGGACTTGGGTCTTATCGCTTTCCAAATTCTAATATTGCCTCTGCTCTCAACAATGAAACCTCCAGCCTTGTTGAGTGCAGTTTGCATTGGCCAGGGTTCATGGTGTGCACAGATTGGGGTCTCAGAAGTGCGTGAGGGACTTTGGATGGAGAGCACAGCCAGTGGGATTTCTCTGCTAAATTCTGCAGGTATTTTGAGGAATCTTCCAGTATTTATTTTCTTAGTTTTTTCCTGTCCCATCTGCCTTTGACACACATTTTGGACAAAATTGTTCAAGCATCAACACCAGAAGATGTCAAAATGAAAAGGAAGTCACCCATCTAAAATACTGTCGGATGATCTTGTCCACAAAAGTTTGTGTCAATTCACAGATGACTAAATTCAGCAGTTCAAGGCTCAGTAGTAGTTTTGAGGAGGTTCAGCTACATATTTTATCCTTGGTAGAGGAGAAAATAACCTCGGTAGAGAACCTCCATTATTATACTGTGCAAGCTTTGTTTGTGAATTAATTTTTGACTGCAGATTAAGTCCCAAAGTTGTCTAGTAATTTATCTGAGACTGTCCTGGTCCTCTGAATCTCTGCCCACTTGTGCTGGCATTTTTACCACAGTCAACAAAACCTGCTGGCGATTACTAAACAAAAGCATAGCCGAAGTATGCATACTGCCATGTATATACTACAAGGTAGCGTTCATCCCAGAGAGGTAATAACCTACATATGCATATAGGAATTAGACTACACATGGGGAAAAGGAAGTGCTATTAACTCACTTTTCCAAGTTCAGCGGGATCTGGCCAGCCTTTTACATTGCAAAGAGCCTTGGAGCCAGCCCAGCAGCCTCTCGCTCTAGCACCAAGCCCTGCTTGGCCACCTCGCTGGACTTGTTCGAGTGTGGGTGGCCAATTCTCTGGGAGAACTTTGGTTGCTTGCCTGGGGAGCCCTGGAGGGAGGAGAAGGATGTTTGCACCTGGCTTCCGCTTCTGGCCTGGGCTCATCCCCAGGCCCTAGGGTGAGAGGTTGATAGTACAGACCCTCTTTGCTCTGCACCTACCAGAGGAAGGAGGGCATGCGTGTTACTGAAGACAACAGGAGGCAAAGAGCCACCCTGGGTAATGGCGGTGCCTACATGGACCTGCTGGAATACTATTCTGCACACTCAGGTCGCAACTGCAGGGATGGAGGCTGGGCACCTGATGGAGAGCACCTCAGCTGTCCTTTGCCATCCAACTGCTCTTCCAGGCTAAGACAGAATACAAAGGTGACTTTTCAGAAGAAAAAAAATGATAGCCAGCCAGCTAACCTTCTCGCTACCCACAACAGTAAAACTGCAAAACCTAGTACTGGGTTGTCTGTATATTTAAGGAAAACATTTTAGATGATCACAGATGACCTTTATGGAACAGCAGTGACTTCTTAATGTGAAGGTATTAAAAGGTCATATGGAGTATATATGTTTCCAAGAAACATAGGGAAGGTAGCGAGGAGGGCCTTATGAGTGCTTGACTCTCATCCTGGTATGCAGACAGCCGAGATACAGAAATGCAGTAATGCTCTCAGATTTGGATGTAGAGACATAACTGAGGAGATGGTCTAATAAGAACTGTTAGGACAGCCTAGTTGAAATCATAGCACTGCCAGGAAGTCATCTCTGGATTCTTTCTCAACTTGCGTGTGTCATTGTAGCAACAAGAGGCCCAGCACTGACCAGTATCTCTGTGCTAGCTGCCATACAAACATGAGAAATAAGGCTTTGCTCCAAGGGGCACAAGGCCAGACTCAACCTCCCCAGCTGGAGACACTTTAGGACTGAGTATAGCAGCCTGGACTCCGTCTCTAGGCAATACAGAAAGTCAGTGCCAGAGGATGCTCCAGATCTTAGGTCCGCTGATGTGCCCAATGCTGTTGTCTTTATCTTTTCTGCTGACCATAGCAAGAGTCTCAGGCAGAGATGCCTTCATTGTGTTGACCCCTAAGGTGAATCCCCAAGGTGAATTGTGATGCACCTGAACCCTGTGCAATCCAAAGCAGCAGCAGAAAGCTATGGGCAACAGATTACTGATACATAAGGAAAGAGCAAACATTTTTTCTATTTTTTCTAAAACACAGTGGAACATCCCTTTCTCTTAATCACTGCTTTTGTGGTCAGTACCTCCCATTCACACATGAATACAAGTGGTTCACATGTTTTCTTGACTTATAAAGTCTGTATCGAGAGCCATAAATGGTAAGAATTTTGAAGAACTGAAAAAGAAGCTCCAAAATAAAGAGCAAGAATCCCACTTAGGTACATTGTAGATGTGAGTCTGAATGATATATTTTATCACCCAGTCTGACTAGTGTTCTGACCTGTGTAACAAGCCAGATAACTGCAGCTGCTCTCCCCTCTTTTGAGCCCATTATCTTGTATTTGGCTGAAGCACATCATTCACAAAATCATGCTTTCTTGATCTTAAGACTTCAAGAGATGAAGATAGGCATTTCCGTAGTACTGCATCCTAGCAGTGAGCCACAGCTCATAAGAAGTTGTTCCTTTTCACCTAACTTCAGTTTGCCTTTTTGTCCTTCTATCCATTGGCTCATGATAAAAGAAGTTAGTGGTTTTTCATCATTTTCTATTATTGTGAAGAGACAACTTTTTCCATTAAGACCTGTTTGGAAGTTTTGTATACAGGGACTCCTATTAAGCATGAAGAAATTTGATTTTTTCAGTCATCTCCTGTGAACCTTGTTGAAGGTGTGCAGTAGAGGTTCTGCCTTTTACCTTGGGACACTTGACAGCTGGCTACAACTAATTTTTTTAAAAGTCACGCTAGAGGTTTTTTTCCACTGTAAAGATTCTTATGCAGATCAAGCATAGTACCTCATAGCCTAACAGGGCTGATCTCTGTAAATATCCGTGAAATTTTTTTGTTCCCTTTTTCACTTTCTCAGAATTTCCAGCATTTTTGAAGAAATGTTGAAAAAGAAACAGGCTACTCCAACATTGGGCTCACCAATTTTACTGTGCTACTTACTTTTCCATTTTCAAATACACAATGATGGAGCAAGCTCTTAGGGCCAGAGCATGAAATGTTGGGACATTATTTTCAGTAGCTTGTCCTCTGGTGATCTCTTAACTCCTTTTTGGGTCCAGTGCACTACTCTACCAGGAATATATGGTATTCTTCATTTATGGACCTGAGTTTGTCTGTGTTCAGCTCTGTCTGTGTACACCTCTATGCTCTTAGCTGAACTGGTCTCTGTTGGCTTCAGCCATCACATTTTGCCACTGTGCTCCTTCTAGAATATGAACCATCAAGATTTAACATCTTTCTGTCAGTTCAGATCTAGGAGGCACACAATGCCGCCTTGAGAATGGATGGTTGAATTCACACACACTGAAGCACGCAGTGCTACATTGATTTCTTAATCTCATTCAGAATAAATGACTTGTATATGAATAGATTCCCCAAGTTGTCAGAGGATCATAAACAAAATTGCTTGCTAATTTCAGTCAGCCACATCCATGCAAGGTTGTCCAGGAAGGATTTACAGGCTGCTTTGCCTTGCAGAACCTCTCTGTGCTACGGTAGGGAAAAGGTAAGGAGAGTCCCCGCCTTCATGCTCAGCTCCACAGTCCGAGGTCCCCGCCTGCTGTAATTTCCACCTGTAAATTGAGCACATTTCATCTAATATCATTAAGAAACCACAAGTGCAAAACCTCTTGGAGCTACACTTTATAGAGCCACATTTGACAGCAATTTAACTGCCAACACTTTAATTCTGACTTTTTTCTTTTTATGGTCTTTTCTTACCCTCTCTATCATCTTTTTGCATGGACCAAGAAGTTTTTTGTAGTAGCACAGAACAGAAGCTTTCTTTCTTCTTGTGGTTGGCAGCCTTCTCAGGTACGTTAGCCAAAAGGCATTCTGGTAGCACCTTAATCCTTAACACAGAGCACAAGGTATTTACTTCATGTGATGTCTGCCCGTAACTTGTGCAGAGAGCACACAGTTGCTACTGTGTTACCCATGAGTTTGTGAAGCTTGAAATACTCAAATCAGTTGACTGAACAAGCTGAGCTAAAATTATCAGTTCATACGTCCCTCTGGTGAATCTCCACTGTAGATGCACAGAAGAGCTCTTTGTATGAGACCTGGGGCTCCTGGGAACCAAGTAAGTCTTTATAGTATCCCCAGTCCTCTTAAACTGGCCTCAGGAGTATGAAAGACTGGAACTAAGAACAAATTAGGCCAAAGGTATGACCTGCTGTTTCACTTTCCGTCCAGGGGGTGAACCAGGACCACTAATGTACTGATCAGAAATCTTCCAGTCTGCCACAAAACAAGAACCTTGAAAAATTTGTCTAGTTTAAAAAAAAAGAATAGCTTTTTCCCCCCACAAATCTTGCTTCAGTGACCTCCTTACATTTAACAGTGTATTTCTGTCCAGAATAAAGGGATGTTTATGACAGAACATTACATACTTTTGTGGCAAAGATATTTCAGTATTGCTAAATGTTTACCGTGATGGCATTTTTATTTTATCCAAACCGCAGATATTTTCCTTAGTAAATGTATCTTAGTTTTAGCTTTGGGCTTTTTTTTTTGTCTGCTGCTTTGTCCATATTAATACAATCATCCATCAAAAAAAGGGTAAGACCCTGACCCGTGACCTGGTCTTCATTTTCAATAGCCTTTGTTTTAACTTCTTGCAATGTTTCCAGAGCAATCCTGAGGCCACTACCATTGCTTTGTTAGCAGACTGCAGAATTAACATGCTTGTTACAATCTCTGAATATGTGGACTATGTGCACTTTTTCATTATTATCTGAAATCATGCAGAGATCTGGACCTTGAAGTATCCTAGGTCTTTTCCTTTCCTCTTTCTCTTCCCCCCACTCCCAAGAGGCAGCTATTCATCTTCATTAGCCACTTCTGTTAGCTTGCTGCCAACTGAGACTAGAAAACTAGCTGCATCAGTCTTGCATAGCAATTCAGGAATTAGAATCCACAGTCCTTGGGTGCAGGAGGTTAATGCACTAATAAAGATTGTACCTTGATTAACCACTTCATCTCAGCTTGCCCAGGCAAGGCTGGTTTTCAGACAGTTTGTCATATCATATGGCCCAATGCATTCGTCTAGAAACATAGCTTCTTAGCTAAGAACAGATATTCATATCTGCGACTAAAGGAGAAATGATGTCCGTTTTTTTTTTCATTTCAGTGAAGAATATTTAAAAGTTTTTAAGGGAACCCTCTAAATTCTGTTCTATGATTTACTTGTAAAGGGACACATTATTCCTTTCTTGATAGTTAGAGATAAATCTTTCTCTCTTAAACTCTGATATGAGAGAGCATGACGTGGGTTATACCCTTATTAACACTTGCTCTTAGAATCAAACCCCATTTCTCTTGGGTATCCATAGCTTCTTCTGGACTTATAGGCTCATTTAATCCCCCACAAATGAATAAAAATCTGCAAGACTTTTTGTTGAAGAATTGTAGTCATACAACAAAGGACCTAAATAAGTCAGTTTGATAAGTAAGCAGCTGTAACCTTCTTTTACATTTATCTGTCCTAGATTGCTGAACCTTGACTAAAAGTTGCAGGTTATTTGCAGGATGGTTCCACTAAAGCAGACATAACGTATTCCAAACAGAAAGTTATTGCACTGGAATTTGTGATTCGCTGTAGAGTGAATTGATCCACAGATCACGTTGCAAATGTTCATGATTTGGAATGGTTTAGTTCTGTAGATACAAAACATCTGGAGATTTAATGCTGAACACATTCTTTAATGCTGCAGTCTGCAGAATCTCTGACCTTCTCCCTTTCCAAGGGCCTAATTTCTCTTTCTTTCTTTCATTCTCCCCAGCCCACCAGCACACACGCGCGCACACACACACACACACACAGAGTCCTGTTTCTGTCAAGCAATTTCAGCCGATGCCCATCCATGCAGGTCTGAAGAACCAAGCACAGCACAAATGACACAGTCACAAGCTACACAATTACCTTTATTTCTTTGCTTAGAACAAAAAAATTCCTTGACAAGCACTCTCACCTGGATTGTCATGTGTCTTTGGATGTTATTGAATTGAAAGGAATTAATGTTACAGATGTAACAGGGCATTTGAAGGGTCTTGGGAGTGGAGCCAAAGGGGAAATGTGGTAGAATGTGTTTTGCAGCAGATTGGTGTGAAAAAAGTGACTCCTTGAAATCATTTTAGCAGGAGCAGGGGAGACAGAAGAACTGCTGACTGAGGCTCAGTGTTGAACTGGCACCCAGCTTGGCATAAATGGTATCCTTACGGCTATTTCAGCTCCACGACAGGGCGCTTGTAGCAGTTCCCTTATTTCATCCTTCAGTGGGTGGGTGAAACGATGTTTGTCACTTATCTCAAGTTTAGAAAGCATTTTGCATCATACATGACATAAATATTAACTATAAATTATAACTTGCCCAAATAAGTGGATGGGAAGGAAGCAAAATGGCAAACAACAAAAGCTGGAAAATGGTGAGGTATTTTGTTGGGTGGTGGTGGTGGTTCTGAATAACATGTTACCAAAAAGACAATGACAAAATAAAGAAAGATGCTCAAATGGAAAGAGGAAAATTACCAAGTGCTCGAAGGAAACTATAGGTTTTAGGAGGAAGAAGAAGAAGAGTTAAGTAGATGCAGTTTGGGTAAGTGACATCGTAAAGAAACAAGAGGAAACGGCTTTATCTTTCTATTTTACAGGAGTATATTTGAGGTTTGGGTTAGATATTTACAGCAGTAACAGATACTAGAGAAATCAATTTTTTGAGAAATCAATTTTTTGGGAACCTTATCAGAGTGAAATCCTGTCAGCTTCAACGTAGTCTCCGAAAGTTTCAGTGTCAGACTCTGCTTTGGATGTTTGACACTAAAAATCATAGCCATGTTGTCAGCTAGTGGCAGTGTAGCTTCACTGAACTGAAAGGGATCTTTGCCAACTGACAGCGGTTAAAGAGAGAGTCTCCTGTGTTAAAAAAAAAAAACATATTTTATGAAGGCAGTAGAGTAACTGGATTAGAGGTTCTCAGACTGTGTCCTGTGATCACTTGCTAAAGGGTCTTGGAAAGCTCTGCATTAGCTTTGTGTTGCCTTGACTTCCAGCTGAATAAATATATTCAATGCTTCTCTAAAATCTGCATTTTAGTGTAGCTTACTACAAAGAAAGAGCCTCTGCAGTCCCTGTGAGTGAACCACCAGAGTATTTGCAAAGGAAAATTGTGTCTCAACCAATCTCCTATAATTCCAGCGACATGTCAGTAGAGCAGTGGATGAAGTTGAGCCAGCTAAAGTAATTTTCAAAAGGTGTTTGACAGGGTCCTTTACAAGATACTACAAACATTTCTTAAATCATCGTCTGTGGAGAGACAAAATATTATGAATCAAAAATTGGCTAGGTGAGCACAAGCAAAGAGGAGGATTAAGCAGTCAATTTTCTTAATGGCCCGATGTTACGTTCTGGTTTTGGCAGTGAATGAACAGCAAGATAATACATGTTGCTAGACTTTAAATCTAGATGATACTGGTCTTCCTACTTTTTATTAATTACAATTTTTTTCACTCAGTTCAACCGTTCCTGGTATCATGTGCCACACAGCAAGATTGATGGCACTAGATAAATAGCATTGCCTTAAGTCTGAGAGTGAATACTGTTATTTACCTCTGCATGGTACTTTTCCTGAAAAATTACCTACAAGCTAGGGTTAAAAGACCCAAAGAAAACACTGCCAAGCAGTCATTAATCCACAAGAAATGTCTCGTTACTTAATTGTTGCTGCGGAAACTGAATTTGGAGCAAGGATACGCAATACTGTAGATTTCTTTATTTGAAGGTTTTCCCTTCAGTAAGAAGAAAAGCCAAGTTGGCACATTGACTAAGATTAACTAGGCTTGGACCTTTATAGCTTGTAAAACTGGACATTTATGTATAACTGCTGAAAACTGATTTACTACAGGTGGAGAAGAGTAGAGTTGTAGAGTTACAATATGTGTGTGAATGAGGCATGCCGTCACCACCACCAAAAAGATGTCACTTTGAAACAACATAGAGGCAACGCTCACAAGGAGAAACGTGTGTTAAAGAAAAGAGGGGGTCTCAGAGCTGCCCCTCGATCCTGTGCATCTGGCCACAGGAGGACAAGGGCAGTCGTCGTCGTTTCAAACAGACTGTCTTGCAGTTGGGCACACGTGCTTACCCACATGTGTCTTTCAGCAGTCTAGTCCGGTCTTCATTCTTTGATCCAGAAATCTTTGGTTTCCCTGCATCTGGACACCAAATGGCTTCTCAGTGCCTCATTTAATTAACATTGTTCAGGACTTTATGGTTAACTTCATTGAGTTTGGAGAAAGATCTAAATGAGGTTTAATTTAGACCGTTATCTTGTAGTGGCTGAAATTTTCCGCTGCAAGGTGTTTTGGACATATTTTTTTGTTCCATTATGCTGAAAAGAATCCCTGCTTTTTTCTCTTTCTAGTTTCAAAAATCTTTTGTGTAAATCAATGTTCTAACACCAATAGGAGGGTGCAGAGTATCTTAAGTACAGTTAAGTTTTCATCAGTCCATTTGAAACATTGTTTTCAGTCCAGTGGGTGCTTTATGCCAATACTGCCAATCCCAGACTCCAAAGACAGGCAAGTTAGCTGAGCGGAAAAAAGGAGGTGTGCACAAAAGTTTATTTTAACAACAGAATTTGGGTCCTTTCTGTTTAGTTAGTTAGATAGCTGCCTTTTGGGCTTACATTTTCAAACATTTCACATAATGTACTAAAAAAAGATCTTGATATAATCGTATGTCACCACTAGTGCTTTTAATCTGTCTCAGATATCTTCAGAGTCTAAAATCATGAGATTTGGCACACAGCTGCATATTCTGGATTTGTTTCTGCTTGACCTTGCAAAGTGTTGACACTTGCTGGACACCTAAATCCTTTCTCCTGATCTTTGATATTCTGTTCTTGGCAGTCAAAAGGAGACTATGCACATAGTTTAATGTTTCTCTTTTTGAGATATATTTTACTGCATTTAAATCTTACCACTCCTCAGTGGTGACAGTGTATAGTTTGGGGTATTTTTTATGTTAGTTTTCTGACTTCTTTTTTTGTAATTTAATTTCATTTTATAATTATCTGAATACTAAAGGGTAGTTATAAATACACCATATGATCACAATTCAAAGTATTATTCTAGTGAATTCATATATTCGTGATAATGGCAATTATTAACCCTGGCAAATATCAGTGGTCTTACTAAATCTTTGTGTCAGAAAGGGTTATGTCAAATTTAAATTATGTAGAAAGCTTTATTATATACCACAACTCAAAGTAAAAAGGGAGAAGAGAAGCTAGCTTAAAAAAAAAAAAAAAGACCATTAAGGCCATTTTTCATTGAAGTGTGGATGAGAAGTAATCATGGGGAAAAGAAAAAATGAAAGATTTTGACATGTCAAAAAAAAAGGTCACCCTTATTTTTAATCAGCCCTCTGGTCCTTTCCCTGGATGAAGGTGTCATTGTCAGACTTGGGAAAGGTGGGAGGGAAGAGCTTTGCTGCTGTAACAGCATGGCATGTAGCAGACATCTCAGAAGATGTTTCCCTGGAGGTGACAGTGGGGGTCAGCCACCGTATATCCTGGAGCAACTGCTTCTTGGGCAAATGGAAATCATAAGTACTGAACAGCATATTTCACAGCTAGGAGAACCTCAGGTCAAAGCCACCAGATGTTCCCAGGCTAGCTGCCCCAGTTCTTCAGTTGACAGAGATAACATAAAGCATTGACTTTCAGAAGAAAGGGACACATAGTTCATTCATTTTTTTCCCCACTTCTGAGCTCAGCATCTCAACTTGCAGGGAAAAATACTTTATTTGTTTGGGAAGGGGTTTTACCAGTGGAAACAGCTTTAGTCTATATGCACAACATGCCATTTTCTAGAAGGTAAACAAATGGTCCTGTAAGGGAAAAGCAGAGAAAAGCACGTGAGAAAGCGATACTTTTTTAGATCACAGCCTTATGGCTAAATGTCCACATTGCAAACCTCCTTTTTGTCAATTTATTCTCATATACCTTTACTGTTGGAATATTTTTCAATATGCAATTCCTTAATCTTTTGAAAACAATACTGTGTGTGCCAGGTGCTTGCGGCAAACAGCAATCTGGTTGTCTGTGGTTTTTGTTGCCTGAGTTTAAAGAACTTACTGTACATTAAAAATTGCTGTATACTCCTATTGCTGGCACTTATCAGATAAAGAAGTCATAAGATGAACAATCTGCCTCAAAGAACTGAAAAGCAAAGCAGTTCTGATACTGAAACTGCAAACCAGATGATGCCCTGATTAGAGGCACGCACATAGATTACAGACGTGTGATAAATCATGTAACTTTTTAGCCTCAAATAAAATAAAAGAATGCAGTTTTTATTAGGAAATAAACTGTTTATCAAGAATGCTTTAAAGGTGACATTTATTACTAATAAACTATGTTGAAAGGGCTGATCCTTTCATTGGCAGAGCAGCCGGAGACTTTCCTCTATGTAAATATGCCCCAGTGCAGTCTGTACCGGCTCAGGAAGCACTTCCATCAGCACTAACGAAGGATGGGCAAGAGACTCACCCGCACCTTTTTTCAAACAAGAACATTTTCTTTTCTCTTTAAAAAGCAATGAGTCATGGAAATATAACTACAGTATTATTTTGGGACTGGTCGTGGATCTCAGCACGACTCCTTGGAATATCACTGAGAAACAATTCCACAGCCAGCTAATGGTATCAAAACCCAGCAAAGCATCTGTCAGACAAACCTGATAGTGTCAGCGAGCCCCCTGCTCAGGCAGGATGTTATTTGCTCTTCAGCTCTTGAAACTTATGGGACGGCTCTTCAGGGTTGTCATGCTCCGCACTACTTCTCTTATTAATTCTGTCAAGTTAGTGTGTACCAAATATTATGACTGCTGGTGCTGAACATGTCAAAAAACATGTCCATCCTTTAGCAACCTGCACTAGAGGGGAATATGAAGCCTCTCTCTTAACAAACTTCTGGTCTCAAGTGTTTAATTTATACCTCCCCAAAAGCAGCCTTGCTTTGGAGATCTACTCATTCAGGCTTGAATAATGATGGTATTGAGCTACCTGAAGCTGTGTTGAGGATGACTGCATACAAGTCAGGTCAAACTATGTGTGTCTCTACGCTATTAAAAAATGTCCTTCAGAACAACACAGGAACGAGACAAAGGTGGAGTGCAGTACACCTTGTTTAGGGTTTGCCACGTGTCTATGTCCTACAAGGCACAAACACCTTGCAGTTAGGAACTTATTCAACTTCTTTACAACAGTAAAGGCAATTTTAGGAATTAACCGTTGATCAAGTGTCAAGCATTTATCATTCTGACCTTGTCTGTGAAATCTATTTTGTGATTAGGCCATAGTGTGTACCCCATTACTTGACCATGAATTGAAATTTCTGTTCCCATACTACAAAAAAAGTTCTTCTGTTACTCTCACCAGCCAGAATAGATTGCATGATTAAAACGTGGTTGCAGATTGTCAGAAAAATCAAACTTCTTGCATTTAAGATACATTAACTATTCAGGAAAATGAAACGGTGCTTAAGAGCTGCTCTCAAGAGTCTGTGATAAAAATCAATGTAGCTCATGTATTGTCTAGATTATATGTAAACGGGGCATTTCCTAGAAGCTGCAGTAACTTAAATATTCCACTACCCGGGCACTCTTGCTACTGATAAACTGTCATTGTCTCCTATTCCATTGACTTTCTAAACACAGTCTGCTGCATAATACTGTTTTACAGGAGATGACCCATTCATGGCCTCCGCCACTGTCAGCTATTCACACACCAGGAAAGGCAGAACAAAGCAAATTTCCCTTCCCAAACAAGGTAAGACACATAACATCATGAAGAACCATGCCTCCTGCACCTAAAAATATGTCCAACATGAGCCCTGACTAAGCATGTGAGGTCTCTGGGCTGAGGTTGATGCCATGCTGATGACCTTCTCCATTTGTGTGCCAGTATTCCCTGCTTTTTCCCTGCTTACAGCTTCTGCAGGGCTACGCGGTCTTGTTTGCATATCTCCTGGAGGCACCACTGATGCTGGTGTGTGGGTCATGGGCTCCTCACCGCAAGGCAAAACCAAAGGTGTCCCTCGTGGTAAGTCCAGATGTGGTGCCTTCTGCGGGCACCTGCTGAGGCTCCTGACTGATACCTCAAGCACATAGAGCTGCTGTGAATCAAGAAGCTCCTGCTCACATCATTGTTCCTGCTACATTTGGCTTCACTAGCGGATATTTTTGTCAGAACCACTGAGTTCTGAGGTGGGCTTTACTAATACGCTGACCTCTGCAGTCAGGGGCATACATCCCCTGCCACTAGCCTGGCTTCAGTGGCAGCTTTGCTGGAGAGACAGGGAGCCCAGTGCCATGATGCCCAGAGGGGCCACAGAAGTATTTGCCAGGGAAGTATTTGTTCCCTCAAGGGACCAAAGGCACTGGTCCTGCTGATGGTCCATTGAAACCAGCTCCACTATTGTATATGTATCCCAGGGAGGATGCAGTGCGGCATGGTAAAGCTCATCGGCACAAGCTTGGGGAAACCACATTATTTATACTTCCTAAGTCAGGAGGGAATGATATCAGCTATCCTACGCAAGAGCCAATATAAATTTCACATTGTATCACCATATACTGTTTATATGCCACAAGCATATTTCATGAAGTGTTCAAGCTTGAAAGATTGTATTGATGCTGTTTATAGCCTTTCTCCTGTTAAAGCAAGCTCCTGTGGTAACTTTTAAGTCCATTTTGCAAAATTTAGTGCAGGGAATAACTATAACCACAAAGCCAAGAAACCTTCAAGATTTGCCTACAAGAAAACAGCTTTTCCGTGGATGTGTGTGTCACGATTTTGAAGCACCAGGGGTGTAAACCAAAACATCTCTGGTATGTTATGAAAGAATAAGAAAGAAATAACTCACTGTCTGTTTGTTCGTTGGAGGCAGACAGCTGATTGAAGACGGTAGGCAGGCTGGAGGCTTGTTACGTTAGAGCAAGTCCAGTAAGAGACAGATGGATCAGCAGCTTACAAGCAGGTGAAGTGCCCAGATATGGACGACAAAAAAGAGGCCGTGTTTGCAGCTCTGCAGTTTCTGCCATAATTACCACCACGCAATATGCTTGCGTGGCACGCGTGCAGACGTGGCATGGGCAAGGTGTGCACCTGTCAGCGTGTCTGTGTGGCCGTTGTGAATGCACTTCAATCCTCACAGCTAGATGTATTGTGATAAATACCGGAATAGGAAAACCACAGACCATAGGGCACAGCTGTGTGAATAATGGTTGATATTGACTTTCTCATCTTCTCTCTGCCTGTTCATCCATCTCTCTGGGAAATATTCTAATAGTTTGAACTGCAGAGCCATTTCAGAGATCTACCATTCATTTTTAAAGAGCCTTTTCTAGTTGGTTTCTTTTTCTCTTACCAAAGTAGAATTTCTATTTTATTTAATCTTAGGATGGATGAGATTTCACCTAATAATATATGAGCATACTTTTGTACATATAATAACAGCACAACTGTATTGTGGCCTGGGTGGTCTGCATGGTCAGAAATTAGAAGGCTTGATGTGAGATGGGGAAGAAGTACCTAACAAAACTCAATGGAGTCCTGGAAAATACTGGCCATAAATCATGCTAATTTTAGAAACCACTGCTATTTTAAAATATTTTGAAATAATTAAAAGCTACTTCTATGGCTTACTCTGAATCTGTACAGTCTCAGACTTTAGAAAGCATCTGCTTTTCAGGCTCCAAAATACAAAGAATGATTTCCTAATTTTTCAAAGGTGTTTTTGAAACATTAGTAAGCTAGCTATTGCTTTGCACAAAGTGTGGTGTAAAATCTTTACTGGATCTTGTATAGGATGTCTCCATAACTCTTAGGAAGCTTTCCCAAGATAAGTTACGTAGCTGTCCCAACTTGTTAAAATCTAAGGACTACACCAAACTGTTGTGGATCGCACATTATTCAGATAAATGGGCCTGTCAGTTAAGTAGTGGCTGAAGCCAGCAAAGAGGCTAAAAGGCTAAATTCAGGACATCGACTTCATCTCTTATTTCCAAGCAATGCATGGTACTGTGAATTCATTTTCAGTCTTTATGGCAGTGTTGAGAGATCAGTTCAGTTCATTTGCAATGACTCTTCCAGCCAGAGAAGCAAGTAGGCTGCAATCCTTTTTAACAGAAGACAGTTCCCAAGTGTAAAGATACTCATCATTTTGGAAATGAGAAAAAGAGAAGCTTGTAGGACTCCTGCCCTGTTGCAAGGATGCGAATCATCCTTACTTTTCTGTCTATAAAAACTCGGTGTCAGCATCATTAGTTCCCATGCTTGCCGTGCTGCTTTTAACCTGCAACTCAAGTAATTAATGATCTGACAGCTTGAAACTTGAAATTTATGAATTCGGCTATTAAAGTTGCAAAGGCCACAGCAACTATAGCTAGACTGGTTTAGAAATCAGTCTACTAGTAAAAACTATATAGCTGAGGTTTATGTATCATAAATATAACAGAATTGCATATTTGGAACTGTGCATGTGGATGTGTCCATCTATGTAAATACGCTGGGGGGATGGGGAGATGTATGTGCATATGCTGTACCTGTATATGAAATCAGACCTTGTTAACATAGGAGGTCTACATTAGTGCACAAGAATGGAAGGGAAGTCCAGGTCAGGTATGACGTGTGCGGCAGTGCCCAGTAGGTGTCCCAGCACAGCCCTGCTGAGAGAGCATATTTAGGGAACTGTCCTTTATGCAGTAGAGGGCATAAAGTTACATTTCATCCTTAACTTTTAATTTTCTTTCTCTGCGGAGTTAATTTGTAGTCTTGAATTTACTAGGAAGGGGCAAGAACAGTATTTCTTGTTTTTCAAAGCTTGAGGATAATTGAATCAGTGTGTGATGTGACAGGCTGTGTGTGCTTTCCTTTCTCCTATCTCTGTCACACTTTGTTACGTACAAATGATCAGGCTTTGTTTGATTGTAATTTTATTAAAAACATCTTAATAAATAAACTTTAAATGAATAATTAGATTTGGTAAATAAGAGCTCACTTGATGCTTGTGTGAATGAGCTTTCATGTTCAGGCATTAATTCTCTACTCTTGTGCAGGAAAAAATGCTGTTAATTCTGCTGCCTGCTTTGCTCTCTTTCTTCATTTATACTGTGATTTCATGTCTTGAAAGTTTGAGCAGGTGTTTGATTTCTAGTTAAGTGTATGTGATATTATGGGATCAGCCATCATTTTGTTATTTGAGAATCAATTTATCCACTCCAGGAGAACTGGTGCCTTGTCACAAAGCTATTGGGTGATTATTCTCAGCAGAAGCTAAGTTATCATAGTGATGTTATTCTTCACGTGCTCAATTCATTTACTTTTTCCTTTCTTGATGATTTTAACAAGCTGGAGCAAATGTACTAGAAAATAATCTCGAGAGGTAGAGACTTCATCTTTGGTTTTTAAGTTGCATAAAATTGTACGTTTTTCCTACCTCAGTGGCAGCATTCTCTATTTTGCTATGAGATTTTTATATTAGCCTTTATTATTAAGAATGATTAATTGAGAATCAAGACACTTATTTTAAAGAATCAGTTGAAAAGTGAAAATGTTATAGCTCATATGTTTTGCTGATGTCAGATTTGGGACTGTGCAGAACCAATGGCAGAGGTAAGATAATGTGCTAGGCAGTTAAATGGAGGGTGCATTCTTCCTGAGGTTGATGAAAATGTAAAAGAGTGAGCGAGATCCTTGTTTAGCAGTTTCAAATACTTTTGCAAACCCAACAGTATTTCCATCAAAAAGATTGTATACCCCCAAACTTCTCTAGATACATAAATTTATTATTCTGGAAACTGAACATACTCTAATAGCCTACTTTTATTGGATACTAGAATAGCATTTAAATTGAAGTGTGCATGTCACCACATCACCACTGCGAGCTGATCCTGACTTCTTAAGATTATATTCAGTCACCAGAAAAAAACAGGTTTTCATATCCCTTCATCAGAAGCATTCACAGAAAGCTGAGGCAATTTGTCAAAAGTAGACAATTTCAAATATTGAGAAATTATTGTCAGCATGTGAAACACGGTACCTATCTTTTCATACTGCAGTTGAAGGTAGAAACTCTTAGGGCTTGCCCAAAAATGTGATGTCTCGTATTTCAGCTGCGTAGGATGGCGGTGAATTGCAGATGTGTATTATAGCATAAAAATTACAGATCAAAACCATGCAGTCTGGAGACCCTTGGCTCTAGAGCAAATGGTGCAGATTGAGAGGATCTGACTAGCCAAACCCTGGAGACCCCAGTGCCTGAGGTCCAGGCAACCACCATTTAGAGATGCCAAGAAACTCTTGGGTCCCTGAGCCTCTGAGGCATGTTTCGGAGTGACTCAGCAGCAAAATCTCAGCTTGGCCAAGCTGGAGCATCCTAGA